>Ga0316204_10000392_pt1 | contig 168994 bp, 158 predicted proteins | sample 6monrhotite_MG_2_FD_205661 | JGI IMG/M metagenome (GOLD analysis project Ga0316204, IMG submission 205661) | Microbial mat bacterial communities from mineral coupon in-situ incubated in ocean water Damariscotta River, Maine, United States -... | ecosystem: Environmental > Aquatic > Marine >... | reverse complement strand
ACTGGTTAGCGCCAGTTGAACGGCTTCTTTGCGGAACTCGTCTGTAAACTTTTTGCGGGTCATTTAATCCTCCAAGATAACGGTGATTAATCTCGAAGGTGCTGTCCACATTATTCAGGCAAGTCCAGGGCACCACTGATGATCAATGAATGGGAAAGGCCAATAACCGGCAGAAAATTGGTCAAGGGATCCGAATGTGGCGACTGGACCAGATTGACGCTCGCAATGTCCTCCCATCCAGGCACATCACCATAACCCTGGCTGAACCGATCAAGACGTGCTTCAGACAGTTCCGCGCAGGTCGCCATGACATCCAATGGGTCGAGCTCTGCTATAGATGTAGGGATGTGTGGCTGCAGCGAGTTCAAGCTAGCCTGAATACCCTGTAGGACACTGAAACCATATTTCACCGCAAGGCTTGGGTGTTCTTGAATTTTGTTGACGAGGCATTTGCATAAATATTCAACCCCCTCATCAAACCCATCAGGGGGGAGCCGCTCCCCTCTGACGAAACTTTGTTGCGAGCCTTTTGGGGTCGAAGGGCGTGCCGTTCTGTTCCAACGCCTCCAATTCTTCCGCAATTGACCTAAAAGCAATGGTCGCGTCGTCGCCAAGAATAAATGCTTCAGTCAGCTTGTGGTGCTTACGCAAGTCAACCATTGCAGATGACACAGCCTGAACCACTGGAGACGATTTCAGGTGTCGCAGAGCTAAGTCAGCGATCTTTGATAATGCGACACCTGTCGCTGCACCAATAAACATCGTTTCGATCATGGATTTAAAGATGCGCGATTCTTCGTTGAAGAGCAAACCCCAAGCGATGTGCCCTAAAGGCACTTTAGCAAGGACTAGATGCCCCAAGCACCATCCACAGTGTGGGTTAAGGCGTAGGTAAACAGAAATGGCCCCGCAAAAACCGCAGGGCCTATAGTGTTTTGCCTGACAGAGAGAGTGCTAAGAACCGCTCCGAAGCATGCTCACCGGGCGCCCTATAGGTGCCCCAGCCAAGCTACGCCAAATTTAAAGAATCCTCAAAAACAGAAAACCCCTTGGTTTCCCAAGGGGTTCTCATGGTGGGCACGACTGGGATTGAACCAGTGACCCCCTCGATGTCAACGAGGTGCTCTCCCGCTGAGCTACGCGCCCGATTGATATCGGGTGTGCCGCCTTATGTGGCGGACGCGGCTTTTTAGTCCGATCGGGCGCGCTTGGCAAGTCCTCAATCACAAATGAGAGCCGAGAATGGCTTTCTCTGGGTCTATTGGGCACAGTTTGGGGCTAATTTGGCGTTGCCACATCCTTAATCAGGCTGTAACACCAATAAAACAGGCGGTTGACGGGTCGAGGTAACGGGCCGCGTTGGCGGACCGATTCGAAGCAGACGCGACCCCCTACCATCTGAATTCTGGAATTCAATGACCAACCAAACCGCAACCACCGCAGCCTTGTTGGGCGCAGAAGTCGAAACGCCCTTCGACATCATCGAACCGTTGGCCCAAACGGCACCGCTGGTGTTTGCCTCGCCCCACAGCGGACACGACTATCCAGCATCGTTCGTTCGCGCCAGTCTACTGGACCCGGTGGCTTTGCGTCGTTCCGAAGATGCCTTTGTCGATGAGCTGTACGAACAAGCTCCACATTTCGGCGCGCCGTTGATCCGCGCGCACTTTCCCCGCGCCTATGTCGATCCCAATCGCGAGCCGTGGGAGCTTGACCCCGCCATGTTCGACGAAGACTTGCCCGGCTGGGTCAACACCACCAGCCCGCGGGTGCGCGCCGGCCTAGGTACCGTAGCCAAAGTGGTGACCGACGGCGCAGAAATTTACGCCGACAAGCTCAGCTTTGGAGAAGCGCAAAGCCGCATCGAGCATTGCTACAAACCCTATCACGCCGCCCTTTCCGACCTGCTGGCGAGGACCCGCGAACATTTCGGCACATACTTGCTGATCGACTGTCACTCCATGCCGTCGATCGGCGGCCCCATGGACCGCGATCCGGGCAACGACCGCGTCGATATGGTTTTGGGCGACGCCAACGGCAATGCGTGCACGCAGCGCGTCACCAATCTGGCCTACCAAGTGCTGCGCGACATGGGCTACCGTGTGGTGCTGAATTCACCCTACGCAGGTGGGTTCACCACGCGCCACTACGGCAAACCATCCGAAAATGTTCATGCCCTACAGATCGAGGTCAACCGCGCGCTATATATGGATGAACAATGCATTACGCGCTCCGACGGGTTCGCCAGCCTGGCCAATAATCTCAGCCATATGATCGAAGCCCTGGTGGCTGTCGATCCACAGTGGTTGATCCGGTGAGGGGCGCATGAACAAAACCGTAAACCAAATCGTCATTCGCAATTCCCGCCCGGAAGATGACACCGACATTCAGCGCATCTATGCCCATCACGTACAAAACGGCACCGCCAGTTTTGAAGAAATTGCGCCGGACGTCGCCACCATCAGCGCGCGCCGCCTCGCCGTGCTGGACGCGGGCGCGCCGCACATTGTCGCGGAACTGAATGGCGAGGTTCATGGCTTTGCCTACGCGTCGAATTTTCGCCCCCGATCCGCCTACCGCCACACGGTGGAAGATTCCATCTATGTCGATCCCGAAGCCACCGGCAACGGCATCGGCTCGAAGTTGCTCGCCACCTTGATCGAACGCTCGACGGAACTGGGCTATCGCCAGATGGTCGCCGTAATCGGCGGCAGCCAAAACATCGCATCCATCAACCTGCACAAACGCCAGGGATTTGAAGAGGTTGGTTATTTAAAGTCCACCGGCTTCAAATTCGGGGCCTGGGTCGACACGATCATCATGCAACGCGCCTTGGGTGCTGGCGACACCAACCTGCCCGATTGAATTTGGCATGCGCCTTGCTTGGATAAGGGCATGATGATGACAGCCACCCCCCTATTTCGATTAGCCTACACCCGCCCCATTGTCTCCGGACTGGCCGCGGGTGTGGTGTTGCTTTTGGCACAGCACGCACTGTCCGCACCGATACCGAATGGCGCGCAACTCTTTGAAAAAGAAGCTAATACCTGCATCACAGCGATTGCACATCAAGAGCGCGCCAAGGGCATCCCCCATGGACTGTTGCAGGCAATTTCCCTGGCCGAATCAGGACGCTGGTTTGCAGATACCGGCAAGGCGCGGGGGGAAATTATTGCCTGGCCATGGACGGTTACGACCGGGGGCAAGGGGCATTTTCTGCCCAATCGGGTCGATGCCGTCGCATTTGTCCAGTCTTTGCAGGCCGATGGGGTCGAAAACATCGACGTCGGTTGCATGCAAATCAATCTCAAGTACCATCCCGATGCCTTTTCCAGTATCGAGCAAGCCTTTGACGCTCACATCAATGCCACCTACGCGGCGAATTTCCTAAAAGCCCGCCATGCGGTTTCAAAATCTTGGATCCTGGCCGCAGGCGATTATCATTCCACCACGCCTGAGCTCAATCAGGGCTACCGTGCCAAAGTGACCAAATTGTGGAAACGAACGACCCAGGCACCCATTCTGAGCGCCAATACAAGCGAGCCGAACAATAATGCGCAAGGTGTGTCCAAACAGCCACAAAAAGCAATAATCGTACAGGTTGATCCAGCCGCCACTCGGCGTTTCAACAAGGCCTTCAGGATGCGCCGGACAAGTTCGTTCAATGCGCGCGCCGGACAAGAAATAGCGAACAGAGTCAATGCGTTAAAACCCGGCGCACATTTGTTGCGCCCCGCAGGGCAAAGCCGCGAAGCAACCTTCGCCCACAACCGTCAGACGCAATTGGCTGCATGGCGTCAATCCAACGTCAATTGATCCCCCCTAGTTTTTAATCTTCCCTTTAAAAGAATTTCACAGTTGCCCTCCGGGTGCGCTCGTCCTACAAGAAGCCCCCATTGTTTGAGATACGTTAATCGTCGTATTCCCAATGGAGGTAAGGATGCCGCTGCCGTGCTCTTGGCGACGCTTCCTGACCGAGAAAAAACCTAAACAATAACGGCAGCACCATGAACGCTCTTCCATCCCGGCGCACCAACAGTGAAGTTTTGACCGCGACGCTCGATTTCCACGGCAAAAAGGCCGTTGATATTGGCTGCGGCGAAGGACATCTGGTGCGCTTGATGACGCGTCATGGGGCCAAGGCGTTCGGTGTCGAATGCAATCCGGCTCAGCTTGAAAAGGCCCACGCGGAAAAGCCCGTCGGCCACGAAGTCTATTACGACGGCCGTGCCGAAAACCTACCATTCGACAATGACAGCGTTGACGTTGCTTTGTTTTTCAACAGCTTACATCACGTCGGCATTGAGTTTATGACCCAGGCGCTCGATGAAGCGGCACGGGTATTAAAATCCGGCGGCACAGTGTACGTCTGCGAACCGATCGCCGAAGGTCCTCATTTCGAGCTGATGCAACCCGTCCATGACGAAACAGTGGTGCGCGCCAAGGCCTACGAGGCCCTACAGGGTGCTGCGAAACTGGGGCTTTCCCTGGAACACGAGTTCACCTACATCCACCCCGCACAGCACAAAAGCTTCGCCCAGTTCAAAGAGCGCATGCTGCGCATCAATCCCCACCGCGAAGACGATTTCGCCGCGATGGAAAACGCGCTTAAGGCTGCGTTCGAGCGCTTGGGCACGGCGACGAAAGAGGGCTTCAGCTTCGATCAGCCCATGCGGGTCAATCTCTTCACCAAAGATTGATTTTTTCCCTATTTCCATCGCACTCATCGTCGGTCATGGTGATTCATGGTCGTTTAAGGGATAACGCGCTATACTGCGCGTCTGTTGAAACGATTCTCGGACTGTGAACAATCATGGCAGATGGCATCCAAGACGAAGACGAGCACAAGGCGCTTTTAGACGTGCCGCTTGAGGTCACCGCCGTTCTCGGCACCGCCAATATGAAGGTCAGTCAGTTGCTCAAGATGGGCCGTGGCGCCGTGGTGCAGCTGGAACGCAGTGTCGGTGAAGACATCGAAATCAAAGCCAACGGCAATCTCATTGCGCGGGGCGAAGTGGTCGTGGTCGAAGACCATCTGGCCATCACCATGACCAAGATCTACAAAACCAACATGGGTCACTAGGTCTCCGCCTGGTTTTCACCCGGCTCTGACCGTGCGCAACTCTGCCCACGATGTGGTGTAGCGCGGCGAGGTATGGTCACGGCGCAACTGCCAGCCCCCCGCTTTCTTCAAATTAAATCCGGTCGCACCCAGTCGCACCAAATCGCGCGCGCCATTGCGCCCGTTGTTGCGGGCCGCGTTAAGGCTGTCCAACGCGTTTTGCAACCGCACCGCCTTGGCCTGATCAATGGCCGAGGGAGTAAACAAAGTCTGCTGTTGAGCGCATTCCGTGGCCAAGTCCAACATCATCACCCCCGCTTTTTTGTATGAAAGCCCGGAACGGTGTGCACGCCGCAAGGCGTTCAACGCCGCGCGGGTTAACTCGGCCGTGAGGTTTGTGGGACTGTCCAGCGCCACCGTGGCGGCGGCCTGATGCTGGGTTTGGTGAGCATTGAAGCGGTCAGTGAGCGCAAAGGCCGTGACTTGCCCAGCCACCAAACCGCCTTGACGTAGTCGTTCCCCGGCCCGCGCGGCAAAGGTGGCGACGGCGTCTTTCAGCCCTTCAAAGTCCGCCACCGGATGCGCAAATGATCGCGACACGACGCATGACTTGCGGTCATGCGGTTGGCTGTCCAGACCAAAGCAAACGATGCCCAGCAGCTCCGCCTGCGTGCGCGCCCCACCGACGCCCATATTGGATCGCACCCAGTGTTCCGGTTCGCGAGTGAAATCCAGCGCATTCATCACCCCCCGGGCTTCAAGGCGCTTCGACCACCGCCGCCCGATCCCCCACACATCGCTCACCGGGGTCGCGGCCAGTGCGGCTTCGCGCTCTTGGGGACGGCTTGGCATCACAAACACGCCACCCAGGTCCTGCGCTTTCTTGGCCCGCCCTGCAGCCAGCTTGGCCAGCGTCTTGGTCGGCGCAATACCGACAGATACAGGTATCCCCGTCCACCGCTTCACCGTGGCGCGCAGTTCACGCGCATGCGCAGTCACATCCCAGCCGGCAAATCCGCCCAATGCCAAAAAGGCCTCATCGATCGAATAAATTTCAACATCGGGGCTAAAACGGCTGAGCACCGTCATCACCCGTGCGGACAGATCGCCATAAAGCTCATAGTTCGACGAGAACACCTGAACGTCATGACGCTGCAAGACATCGCGAAACTTGAAGTAGGGTGCACCCATCGGAACGCCCAGCGCCTTGACCTCGCCAGAACGCGCAACGATACAGCCGTCATTGTTGGACAGAACCGCCACCGGGCGCCCCTCTAGGTCGGGCCGAAACACCCGTTCACACGATGCATAAAAGTTATTGCAGTCGATTAGGGCAAACAGCCCCGCCCCTTCACGCGTCACTTGGCAAAATCCCGCACCGAATTGGTCACCACCCCCCAAATGGCCGAACTTTCCCCGCCCTCGTCTTCATTGGTCATGGAGATCGGTGGGTAGTCCGGGTGCTCCGCCACCAACAGCCAGCGTCCGACCCGGCCCCTGAGGCGCTTGACCGTCAATTCGCCATCGACCACCGCGATGACCACATGACCGTCGTGGGGTTCGATGCTGCGGTCCACCACCAACAAATCGCCGGGAAAAATGCCTGCCCCCGTCATCGATACCCCCTCGACCCGCACGATAAAAGTCGCCGCGGGGTGACGGATCAAATGGCGGTTCAAATCCAAGCTGCCTTCGATATAGTCCTCGGCCGGTGATGGAAACCCGGCCTGCACCGGACTGGCCAAAACGGGCAACGGGCGCTTTGTTTTGATCGCCGTGCGCCACACCCGCCCTTGGCCCAAGGACAACCACACCGGTGGCTGGCGAACCGTAGATCGTGATCGCGGCAGGACACACGGTGGGGATACAACAGATGCTGGAGGCATGATCACTGTTCCTTTTTATCGGCAGCACAAAGAATAGAACAAAAAGTGAACATAACATGAGAGCCCCTCCCCTTCAAGACCTCCGCATCCGGCCTTGCAAACAGCGCCAACGTGCTCATAATTGAAAGATAACGACACCCACGACAACCGGGAGATGCAAGATGCAGATCGGCGTTCCCAAGGAAGTGAAGGTCGGCGAGTTTCGCGTCGGCATGACGCCCGCCAACGTTCGCGAGGTTTTGCACCACGGACATCCCGTGCTGATCGAAACCAACGCCGGCATCGGCATCGGGGCCACGGACCAAGACTACAAAAAGGCCGGAGCCACCATTGCACCGGACGCAGCCACGGTGTGGCGCGAGGCTGAACTGGTGGTCAAGGTCAAGGAACCCCAGCCCACTGAGCGCGCCCAACTGCGCCCCAACCAAACCCTGTTCACCTATTTGCACTTGGCCCCCGACCCGCAGCAGACCACCGACCTGATCAACAGCGGCGCAGTCTGCATCGCCTATGAAACCGTGACCTCAAGCCACGCCGGAGACCTGCCGTTGCTCCACCCCATGAGTGAGGTCGCCGGGCGCATGTCCATTCAGGTCGCCGCGCGCGCCCTAGAGCGTGAGGCGGGCGGACGCGGAATGTTACTGGGTGGTGTACCGGGCGTGGCCCCCGCGAAAGTCACCGTCATCGGCGGTGGAACGGTGGGCACCAACGCAGTGCTGATGGCCGTCGGCAGCGGCGCCGAAGTGGTGGTTCTGGACAAAAGCAACACCACCTTGCGCAACCTCAATGCGCGCTTTGGCGCGCGCATCCAAACCATCTACTCCAATACCGAAACCCTGGAAGAACACATACTCAACGCTGATGTCGTGATCGGCAGCGTGTTGATCCCCGGCGCCGCGGCACCCAAGTTGGTCACTGAGGATATGATCAAAGCCATGCGCGCCGGATCGGTGGTTGTCGACGTCGCCATCGACCAAGGCGGTTGCTTCGCCACATCCCATGGCACCACCCACACCGATCCCACCTATGTGCTGCACGACGTGGTGCATTACGCGGTGACCAACATGCCGGGCGCGGTGCCGCACACGTCCACCTATGCGCTGGGCAACGCCACGCTTCCCTATATCCTCGCGCTGGCCGACAAGGGCTCTCGTCAGGCGATGTCGGACGACCCGGGGCTTCGAGACGGTTTGAACGTGTGTGATGGAAAAATAACGTGCCGGGCGGTGGCCGAGGCTCAAGGCCTGAACTACACCGTACCGGAAACAATACTCGGCATTTAAGCGGCGCTAAACATCACGCCCCAGACCAACAAACCCATCGCCGTCATGACGATGGAATTGGCCGCGATGCCGCCGAAGGCCGCCGAGGAAAACTGGCGTACACCGATCAAAAGCACCATCGTGCTACCGCCGACAGCCAACAAAATACCCAGCAGCATCACTGCGGCGTTCAGATAAACAAAGAACTCCGTTTCCGCCGAATTGTGGGGGATGAACGAGCCGCTCCAAAACAAAAAATTGGCCGAAAAACCGATGATAATAGGCATCACCAACGGCATTTTTCCCTTAATCATCAAACGGGTAGGTCTTGCGATCATATGCATATCCGTATCTCCCGTTACTGTTCCTCTTCACTATAGGGTGACAGGGTTTTTACCGCAGGGCTGTGACGGTGCACATAAGGGCGGCGCATAAAAAACAAGAGAGCCCCGCCCCTCGCCCCAATACGTATTGGTGGCAAAAGGCTAATTACCTTGACTTTTCGCTCGTAAAAGCGCCTTTTGTGGCGACAATCACACGCCATTGACGATTATTTTTATTTAATCGTGTGTTGGCTCGACCATTTTTAAGGTCAGCCACTTTTTTACAAAACATGTGGTCGTTTCGTTAGACGGGTCCTGCCTTGACCTTTTGTCCTGAGCAGGCTGCGTCGGTTGGGTAATTGCAAGATCTGCACCCACCAAATTGCCTGGGGGACCCGCTTGGCCCCTCACCTCATACAAACGACCATTTAGATGGAGATCGAGCCATGGCTCGCAAAAAGCCCAAAGGCAAAAGCGCCGCATTCATGATGTTCAACGTCACCTATGAAGACGGCACTGTGACCTCAAATCGACGGGTAGCGAATGACTTGCTCGACCAGTCTTTTGGCGGAAATCTTGATGATTTGGCCCTCACCGCCATTTCGGACCAAGACAATGAAATCGCCCAGCGGTCCAACCAGCGCCGCGCCAAGATTAAATCCATCGCCCGGGCCTAAGCGAGCCTAAACCGCCCCCAGCCCGTTCGTGAACGGGATATTTTTTTATGGAGTAGGAGGACAAAATGCCCACACCCGAGCCCATCCAAGAGCAAGCGCAATCCCCCGAAGAATTGGCCAAAATAGCCAAAAATGCCGCGGCAAAAGAACAGCTTCGGGCCGCCTACGAAGCGAAGACCACGGCCCGCAATTGCTTGGGCTGTGGCCAGGAATTCCGCTCCGAAGGCGCTCACCACCGTATGTGTAGCCGTTGCCGCAGCCGCCGCTAGAACAGCCCTTCGATTTCGCCACTCTCATTGACGCGAATGCTTTCCGCTGAGGGATGTTTCGGCAGACCGGGCATGGTCATGATGTCGCCGCAGATAACGACGACGAATTCCGCCCCCGCCGAAAGACGCACGTCACGCACAGGCACCACATGATTTGACGGCGCGCCCAACAGATCCGGGTCAGTGGAAAAACTGTACTGGGTTTTGGCGATGCACACCGGAAGATTGCCAAAGCCGCCGTCTTCAAACATCTTGAATTTGGCACGGATTTTTTTATCGGCGATCACCCCCTGTGCGCCATACATCATGCGCGCCACGGTGCGGGTCTTGTCCCAGAGCGGCATATTATCGGGGTAAAGGGTGCGAAATTCAGATACCCCCGCCCCGGCCAGCTTCACCACCGCATGCGCCAAATCTTCCGCCCCGACACCACCATCGGCGTGATGGGTGCACGACGTCGCTTCGACACCAAGTTCTGCGCAGCGCTGGCGCAGCAAGTCAACCTCATGGTCCGTATCCTCAGCAAACCGATTGAGCGCCACCACAACCGGCACACCGAAGTGATGCAGGTTCTCCACATGACGCGACAGGTTTTCAAAGCCCTTAACCAGAGCGTCTTCATTGGCTTGGGCATACTCGCCTTTTTGCGCGCCACCTTGCATCTTCAACGCCCGCAATGTCGCGACCAAAACCACCGCATCGGGCTTCAGGTCGCCCTTGCGGCATTTGATATCAAAAAATTTCTCCGCGCCGAGATCCGCGCCGAAGCCCGCCTCGGTCACCACGAAATCGGCGCACTTCAACGCGGTTTTGGTCGCCACCAAGGTGTTGCACCCGTGCGCGATATTAGCGAACGGACCGCCATGTACGAACGCAGGGGTACCTTCCAGGGTCTGCACCAAATTTGGTTTCAAGGCATCCTTGAGCAACGCGGTCATCGCGCCCTCGGCCTTAATTTCGGATGCGCGTACAAAGCGTCGCTGATCCATGTCCTGGCCGATAATGATATTACCCAGCCGACGTTGCAGGTCGGCCAAGTCGGTGGCCAGGCACAAAATAGCCATGATCTCGCTGGCCGCCGTAATGTCGAAGCCACCCTGACGAGGGGCACCGTTGGACACCCCACCCAAACTGGTCACCATATCGCGCAGTGAGCGGTCGTTCATATCCACAGCGCGCCGCCAACTGATGCGGCGATTGTCCAAATGTAGGTCCTGACGCCAATAAATCGCATTGTCGATCATCGCCGCAAGCAGATTGTTGGCCGCCGCAATGGCATGAAAATCACCAGTAAAATGAAGATTGATGTCTTCCATGGGGATGACCTGGGCATGGCCGCCCCCCGCCGCCCCACCCTTCATCCCAAAGCACGGGCCGAGACTGGGTTCGCGCAGACAGATCGCAACCTTCTGACCAATCCGCGACAGGGCGTCGCCCAAACCGACTGTGGTGGTGGTCTTGCCCTCTCCCGCCGGGGTCGGGGATATGGCCGTCACCAAAATCAATCGACCGTCGGGCTGTGACGCCTGCGCGTCGATCCAATCCAGCGCGACTTTGGCCTTATCATGGCCATAACGCACCAGCGCCTCATCGGGAATGGCCAACTTTGCGGCGATGTCTTCAATAGGCTGAGCCGTGGCGGCCTGCGCGATGTCCAGATCGTTCATAACATTTCCCATCAGCGCCCAGCGCCTTCAAAATTTCAATCCCGGTGCCACGCGCACCAGCATACCCACCCCGCAATTAAGATGGTTTAGCGATTAAATCGCGCATTTGATTAGAACGCAATCCACAGCAACGACTTTTAATATGCTTAAACGTTTCACAATGTGAAAAGGCCGCCCACCCTGCGGTGAAACGGCCTTTATCAACATATTTGCACGCTGTTCACATGTATTGAAACCGGAACGGGGAGCCCTCTTACTTTGCCTTAGAGCACACCCGCGCCGACTCGCGCATCAGTTCCAGAAAACGCTGGCGAACCACGGTATCGTCGATTTGATAGAAGGTCCGTACCAATTCCAATGTTTCGCGGCGATCCAAAATTTCCGCATCCGGTGCTGTAGCCGGAAGAGGCTTACCTTTTTTGGAGCCTTTATCGGCATAGGACTTCAATTCCGCCGTCATTTCATCGAAGAAATACGAAATAGGAACACCCAAGATACGGCTGAACTCAAACAACCGACCGGAACCGATCCGGTTAGCGCCACGTTCGTATTTCTGAATTTGCTGGAACGTCAGAGCAACCTTTTCACCAAGGTCTTTCTGGCTCATACCCAACAGTCCGCGGCGCGCACGAATGCGCCCACCGACATGCGTATCGATAGGAGTTGGTCCATCTTTTGTCTTGCGTGGAGTAATGTTGGTCTTTGCGGTTGCACTCATTTTAAACACCTTTGATTATACCCTTCCCAGATGCAATCATAAGTCGGATTACTGATAAAATCTCCATATTTTTTTACACAACTAAAGGCTTAGCAATCACAACCCTTTATAGACCAAAACCTCAATATTTAAGTAATTCATATAATCTGATTAATGAAAATCACCCTCAAAAAACACACGCGGGATTCCTAATTAAAATCACCTTAGAGCGATTACAGTCAAAAAAACCACTACCTCATTCCTTGATAAACTTACAAGATCAAATAACCTCATCGTTTCTCTTGGCCTACAGAAAAGAACTGTTCATGATAGAAAGGGTGCCGCTGAAATGGCAATACACCAACCGCGAGAGAACCTATGATCGAACGCGATGGGCGGAACAGAGAGGAATTTCCGGACTTGGTTCCGAGTGCGCCCACACGCGTGGAGCGAAGCGGTACACTCAAGAAAAAAATCAACGTGATTATTAAAGAGTACCCAAACAAGACCCTCAGCGTCCTCCGACGTTGGCTGAATGATGATCATAATTGAAAGTTTGCCCCTTGAAGTTCACAAAAACCTTTATGTTCACTTTTGCGGCCCTGCTGACACTTCACACATCATCGACATGGGCGGCCCCATCGACATGGGCGGCCCCCACTTTTGTTTCTAAAGCTGTTGAGCAAAACTCAAGCGTCCACGGCGACTTGCCAGGGCCCGGAGCAAACGGCGTTTATGCCATCCGCTCGGCTGAACAATGGCAAAAGTTTCAATCCGCCCAGAGATTGAACTGGCCCATAACCGTGGACTTCAACCGGGACATGATCGTTGCCGTGCTGCTGGGCACCCGTAACACCGGTGGTTACAAAGCCCAAATTTCCGACATCCGCGTCACCGATTGGGTGGTCGAAGTCACCTACAGCGAGATTCCGCCACAAGCCAACCAGACCGTCAGCCAAGCCTTGACCAATCCGTATGTCGTGAGCGTCATAGCCCAATCCCCAGCGCCGGTGGTGTTCAGCAAAGAAAATTTTGGCTCGCATGAATTGCCTTATGACGAATACACCCGCATGACCCGCCAAATCAGCGAAATGTCCTATCAACTGGAAGACGAACGGCGTAAAAATGCCATATCGCAAGGTCGTATTCAGGATTTGACTAATCTGCTCACCCGCACCGCGCCCTCACCCGTCCACCAACACAATTGAGCCCTTCATGACGAACACCGCCATCACTGCCATTTTGCCGCAACTCAAAAGCCTGTTTGGCGATCGCCTGACGACCAATGTCGACGTGCGCGAAACCCATGGCCGGGGCGAAGGCAACACGATGTGCATCCCCCCCGACGCTGTGGTCTTTCCCACTTCGACCGATGAAGTCAGCCAATTGGCAAAAATTTGCTGTGGCGCGGGTGTGCCGTTGATCCCGTTCGGGGTCGGCACCTCATTAGAAGGGCACGTCACAGCGCCCTACGGTGGTATTTCGATCGATTTTTCCCAAATGAATGCCGTGATCTCTGTGCACACCGAAGATATGGACGTTCAGGTTCAGCCCGGCATGACCCGCAAGCAGCTCAATGCACACCTACGCGACACAGGGTTATTTTTTCCAGTCGATCCGGGTGCCGACGCGACCATTGGCGGCATGTGCGCAACCCGCGCCAGCGGCACTTCGACCGTGCGCTATGGTTCGATGAGGGACAACGTCTTGGCGCTGGAGGTGGTTTTGGCGGATGGCCGTGTCCTCAAGACCGCCAACCGCGCACGCAAGTCGGCGGCGGGCTACGACCTTACCCACCTGATGATCGGGTCCGAAGGCACACTGGGCATCATCACCGAGGTGACGCTAAAACTGCACGGTATTCCCGATACCATCATCGCATCCGTATGCCCCTTCCCAAGTATCGAAAATGCCATCAACTGTGTCATCAACGCCATCCAGATGGGCATCCCCATGGCGCGCATGGAATTGATGGATACAGTGTCCATGCACGCGGTGAACCGCCATTCCAAACTCGATTACACTGAGGCTCCGACTTTGTTTCTGGAATTCGAAGGCACGCCCGCAGCGGTCGCCGAACAGGTCGAGACTGTAAAAGCCATCGCCGAAGACTTGGGCTGCACCGATTTTCGCTGGGCCGACAAGCCCGAAGACCGCAGCCGCCTGTGGGCCGCGCGCCACAGCATGTACTATGCAGGACTGGCCCTGCGCCCCGGCACAAGCGCACTGACCACCGACGTCTGCGTACCGATTTCCAATCTGGCAGAATGCATCCTCAGAACCCACACGGCGTTGGAAAACAGCCCGGTCACCGGACTGATTTTGGGCCATGTGGGAGACGGAAACTTTCACACCTTGCTGCTGTTCGCCCCCGACAACCCGGATGAAGTCGAAGAAGCCCACCGTCTGAATGCCGACATCGTTACCCAAGCGTTGGCACGCGACGGCACCTGCACAGGGGAACACGGCATCGGCTTGGGCAAGGCGAAGTATCTGAGAACAGAACTGGGACCAGAAGCCGTCGAGGTCATGTCGGCGCTTAAAACTGCACTCGACCCCACCAACATCCTCAATCCCGGCAAGATCATACCGAAGTCATAAAAGGCACTTGATATGGGCACACCACAACGCGGCATTTTCATCGAGGGCAACCGTTATCTCCACGTCCTGGAATATACCGTACATCCGGACGTGACATGGGACGACATATCCGTGGCCATCAAGGTCGTTCATGCGGCTGATGACGTGGCGGAAGGCGTGATCGCCTTTGGCCCCAAGCTGTGGTCAACGACGACACCTGAGCGCATGCCGTCCGGTTTCGCAGACTTCCAACCCATCAACGGCCCCAAGGCCCACGCCCCGGCGACCCAGCGCGACATTATGGTGTGGCTGCACGCGCCGTCACGCGACCGGGTGATGGACGCCGTACTGGTGATCGACGCCGTGTTGTCAAAAATTGCCACCCGCGACCTGGATTTGCCCGGTTTCGTCTATCACGACAGTCGCGACCTCACCGGTTTCGTCGATGGCAGCGCCAACCCCAAAGACGACCCAGCCAAACGCGAAGCCGCGTTGGTTCCCGAAGGCCAGCCCGGTGGCGGAGGAACGTTTATCCTGTCGCAAAAATGGGTGCACAACCTGCCCCGATTCAATGAGCTGGACGTTCCCCATCAAGAGCGCGTCATCGGCCGCACCAAGGCCGACAGCATCGAATTGGACGGCGACGCCCAACCCGCCGACAGCCACGTCAGCCGCACGGACCTGAAAGTTCACGGCGTTGCGCAAAAAATGTATCGACGCAGTTTTCCCCACGGCAACGCTGGCGAGCAGGGGCTCTATTTCCTCGCCTTCGCATGTGAAAAAGAACGCTTCGACAATGTGCTCGCCAGCATGTACGGCTTAGATCAAGACGCCACCACCGATCACCTGTTGGAATTTTCGACCCCGGTAACGGGCAGCTACTGGTTTGCGCCCTGCAAAGACGTTCTGCGCGCCATCGTTTCATAATCGCCACCCCCGTAACCTTTTCGCGCATCGAACGAATGTGATTGGGAGGGGGCATCCCTCATATCGAAATACTTTGAAATGAGGATATCCCATGCTGCGTTATGTGATGATTGCCGCCCTGGCGATGATGGTTGCCGCCGCCTCTCAACCCGCTACGGCGAATGAAGGCCTTGTGGTCAAAACAAGCACTCACGATGCCCAAACCACGATGGACCGCTTCGAGGCCATCGTTCTGAAAAAGGGTTTGAAGGTCTTTGCTCGTATTGATCATGCCGAGGGCGCAAAATCGGTCGGCCAAGAACTGCCCCCAACTGAGGTGCTGATTTTCGGCTCTCCCAAACTCGGCACCCCACTGATCCAGAACGCCCGGTCCTTTGGCTTGGATTTGCCGCTTAAGGTTTTGGTATGGCAGGAAACCGATGGGTCCGCCCGTCTCGGCTACACCCTGCCCGCAGCCCTGGCAGCACGACACGACGCAACCGGCGTGGACAAGGTCATCGCCAAAATGACCAAAGCACTGGACGCCATGACATCTGCCGCGGCCCAGCCTTAAAGTTCACAGCGCAATCAGGATGCCGACGTCGGGACCCAGGTCTCGATGTCGGCGGCCAGCTGTTCGCCGGTGATCATGTCTTTGACCTCATGGCTGGTCTGTTCGGCGTTGGCGGGGAACCAGACGTAGGGGATGCCCTTACGCGACGCATATTTCATCTGTGCCTTGAGCGATTTGGCTTCGTGGTACATTTCCACCTTGAAACCGCGCTCGCGCAACTTGCGCGACGTGATGCTCAATTCGCTCCGAGCTGAACCCGGCAAGCAAGCAACCATAATGTCGGTCGGACACTTCGCGCCGATTTCGATGCGGCCTTCTTTGACCAGCTTGGAGAAGATGCGTGAAAAGCCGATAGAAATTCCGACGCCCGGCAACTTTTGGCGTGAATACGATCCTACCAGATTGTCATACCGCCCGCCCGCACACACGGTCGGGAAGTCGGGATAATCGACCAATTTACCTTCGTAAACCGTGCCCGTGTAATAATCAAAACCGCGCGCGATGGACATGTCGGCCACCACGGTGCCCTTTTCCAGGTGCGACAATTCCAACATCACGAAGGTCAGTTCTTCCAGTCCGGCTTCGAGCATTTCGTTGTCGATGCCAAAGGCCCGCACTTCATCGGCAAACGATGCATCATCAGTCTTGATCGACGCCAGTTCGACGCACTTTGACGCAACCGAATGAGCCAGGCCCAGTTCGTCCACCAGCCCTTTGATCACCCCGTCATGACCGATTTTATCGAGCTTATCGGCAATGCGGATTGCGCTCACCGCATCCTCAATACCCAAGCCCTGATAAAACCCTTGAAGGATTTTGCGGTTGTTGACATGCAGGCGCACCGGCCCGACGTTCAGACGGCTCAGCACATCCAGGGTCATGGCTGGGATTTCAGCATCGAAGTGCAGCGACACTTCATCCGTATCGATCACATCGATATCGCACTGCATAAATTCACGCAAGCGCCCCTCTTGTGGGCGTTCGCCGCGCCAGCAGCGCTGTATTTGATAGCGCTTAAACGGGAACACCAGATCGCCGAAATGCTGGGCGACATAGCGCGCCATCGGCACGGTGAGGTCATAGTGCAGGGCCAGACGCCCGCCTCCGCTTTGAGCGTCATCCTCACCGGGTTCCGCTGCCAAACGACGCAGTCCGTAAATTTCCTTATCCGCATCACCACCCTTGGCGGCAAGGACGTCTATTTCTTCGACCGACGGCGTTTCGATGGAACAAAAACCATACTGTTCAAACGCAGCGCGAATTTGGTCCAACCAGCGCTGTTCAACCAGACGCACCTCGGGCAGCCATTCCAGAAATCCTGAGATGGGGCGCGGTTTGAAGATGTCATTTTTGCCGCTCATAAGGGGTCCGTTCCGTTCTTGTCGTTCAGGGCATCGTTTGAAGCGCTATTTGTATCGGAGTGCACCGCGCAATCAAGGCTTAATCCTGTCCGGCAGCCTGTAAACGCTCCAACGGCCCCTTGAGCTTGCGCGCGCGGGCCTTGAGCGCCGGGATGGGGCTGGATAAAGCCTCCTCGGTCATATCAAGGGCCTCTACAATCAAGCGCGCGTCCCTGAACGCCAGATCGGCCATCCCTTGCAGCGCCGCGGTCCGCACGATGCGGCTGTCTGCGCGCCGAAACCAACGGCTGAAGGTTTCGGCCAATTCCTCAATTTCATCGGAGTGCAAATCCAAACGGGTGAGGATTGGTGCCAAATGCCACCGCACTTCGTTTTGGGTCGCGGTCTCGATCAAATCCAGCAAATGCTCTTTGTGCGGGATCAACAGGTTCTGCTGCTGCACCGTGGCCTTTTCCAGCGCATCCGCAGCACGCATCCGCACCGCTGGGTCGCCGTAAGACATCAGCTCTACCAATTCACCGATATGCACGACATTACCGATGGCCATACACGACGCATCCGCCACCCGACCGATAGTCCTCCGGTCGCCTTCATTCAACAAATTCAGCATCTTGCCCATGACGGATCATAGCACAAACGAAAACTATTTCGAGACCAGCGCCGTTGGTTTGTGTTGCACGATTTCTTCCTCGCTGAGGCCTTGCAGCTCGTGGGGGAACACCAACCATTTGTCAGTTTCACGGACAAAGTAATCCGGCTCGAAATCGACCACACGCTTGGTGGGTTTGTAGTATATCGTTGCCACCTTAATGGTCTTGGGCGTGTTCGCGCGCGACAGCTTTTTGATCCGCTCGATGACCGCGTTGACGCTGCGCCCGGAATCGAACGTGTCGTCGACGATCAGCAAGCTATCCTCGGCGTTGGCATTTTCGATAATGTAATGCAGTCCGTGGACACGGATATCGTCGCTTTGTTCCCAAACCCCGGTGTAAGACGAGGTGCGAATGGCGATGTGATCCGTCTCAACGCCCTTGTATTCCAGCAATTCCTGCACAGCGATCCCCACCGGGGTCCCGCCCCGCCAGATCCCGACGATGTAATTGGGCCGAAACCCATCGTCGACGATCTGGTGGGCGAGCCGGAAGGAATCATCCAGCAGTTCGTTCGCCGTGATGAAGATTTTATCCGACATCACATCAACCGAACACGTAGTGCAGCGCACCCAGAACCGCCACAAGCAGAACGGCGGGATTGGCATCGGACAAACGACCACTGAAAATCTTCACCACCGCATAGGTCAGGAACCCGATGGCGATACCGTTGGCGATCGAAAATGTCAAAGGCATCAAGATCGCAGCCAGAACGGCTGGGGCGTATTCAGTGACGTCGTCCCAGTCAATATCGAGCATATTGCGCATGAAGTGCGTGGCGACGAACACCAACGCCGCGCCGGTAGCATAGGCAGGAATGCTTTGAGCCAAAGGCGCGAAGCCCAAACACAGCAGGAAAAACACCGCTACGACAACCGCCGTGAGGCCTGTGCGCCCGCCTTCTTTGATGCCCGCAGCGCTTTCGATATACGATGTTGTGTTGGATGTCCCAACCAGTGCGCCGGCAATGGTCGCCACGGAATCACTGATCACCGCACGACCGATATTTTCGATCTTACCGTTCTCATCAATTTTACCTGCAATGTTGGCAACGCTGGTCAGCGTTCCGGCGGTGTCGAAAAAATCAACGAACAGGAACGCAAACACCACACCGATCATGGTTGCGGTCACCGCCCCCTGAATGTCGAGCTTAAGCAATGTCGGCTCCAGGCTCGGCACGCTGCCGACGATGCCTTGCAGTTCGGATGCGCCCGAAAGCCACCCGATGACGCTCACCGCGACGATGCCGATGACGATGCCGCCCGGGATGCGCAAGCGGTCCAACACCACCATGATCGAAAAACCGACCAAGAACAGCAGAACCGGCAGGCTGGTGAATTCCCCCAGACCGACCAAGGTTGCGGGGTTATCGACCACAACACCAGCGTTCTTCAGGCCGATGATGGCCAAAAACATGCCGATGCCCGCGCCGATCCCCAGTTTGAGCGATTTGGGGATGGAATTGATGACCCATTCTCGCAGGCCCGTAAGGCTCAAGACCAAGAACAGCACGCCACTGATGAACACAGCCCCCAGCGCCACTTCCCAAGGCTGTTTCATGCCCAAAACAACACCGAAGGTGAAAAAGGCGTTTAGACCCATGCCGGGCGCAAGCGCCACCGGCCAATTGGCCCACACCCCCATGATCAGGCTACCGACTATGGCTGCAATGATTGTCGCAACGAAGACCGAGCCAAAATCCAGACCGCCCTTGGACAGGATCGCCGGGTTGACCACAATGATGTAGGCCATGGTGAGAAAAGTCGCCATACCGGCGAAGAATTCGGTGCGCAGCGTGCTGCCCTTGGCGGTGACGCCAAAGTATTGATCGAGCCAATTCATAGAGTAGGTCCTTGTTCCCCAAAGCTGATTACGGTCACCACCAGCCCCCAATCAGCCTGAGATGACAGATAAATTACGCATCGAACACGATAAGCGGTCAACGAAAAACCGCACATGGCGCTGTTTACAGGCCTGATAGATGGTCATATACAGTGCAAATGGATAAAAAAGCTCCCAAAGTCGGTATCATCTCGCTCGGTTGTCCCAAAGCCTTGGTCGATTCGGAACGAATCCTCACCAAGCTAGGCGCGGAAGGCTATGAGATTTCCGAAAGCTACGATGACGCGGACGTGGTGTTGGTCAACACCTGCGGCTTCATCGACAGCGCGCGCCAGGAATCTCTGGAAGCCATTCAGGAAGCCATGGCCGAAAACGGCCGCGTGATCGTCACCGGGTGCCTCGGCATCGACGAAGGCGCCATACGCGAGGTCGCACCGGGTGTGCTGTCCGTGACCGGCCCGCACCAATACGAACAGGTGGTCAAGGCCGTGCACGACGCCGTGCCGCCCAAGCACGACCCATTCATCGATCTGGTCGGGCCGGAAGGCATGAAGCTGACCCCGCGCCACTATTCGTATCTGAAAATTTCCGAAGGCTGTAACCACAGCTGCAAGTTCTGCATCATCCCCGACATCCGCGGCAAGCTCGACAGCCGCCCGGTAGGCGACGTCCTGCGCGAGGCCGAACGTCTGGTCGAAAGCGGCGTCAAGGAACTGCTCGTCATTTCCCAAGACACCAGCGCCTACGGACTGGACCTCAACTACGTCGAAAACGACTGGCGCGGCCATCCGGTCAAAACCAACATGTATGACCTCGCCAACGCGCTGGGCGATTTGGGCGCATGGGTGCGGTTGCACTATGTCTACCCCTACCCCCACGTCGACAACGTAATCGAACTGATGGCGGCGGGCAAAATTCTGCCCTATCTGGACATCCCGTTCCAACACGCCAGCCCCAGCGTGCTCAAGGCCATGCGCCGCCCAGCGCACAAGGAAAAGCTGCTGGAACGCATCACCAAGTGGCGCGAAATTTGCCCCGACCTGGCCATCCGCTCGACCTTCATCGTCGGCTTCCCCGGCGAGACAGAAGACGACTTCGAAACGCTGCTGAACTTCCTCGAAGACGCACAGTTGGACCGGGTCGGTTGCTTCCAGTATGAAAACGTCAAGGGCGCGCAGGCCAACGACCTGCCCGACCATGTCGACGCCGAAGACAAGCTGTCGCGCTGGGAACGGTTCATGGAACTGTCGCAAGAGATTTCTGAACGCAAGCTGATGAACCGCGTCGGCCAGACGCTGGACGTACTCATCGACGAAGTATCTGAGGGCGGCGCCGTCGGCCGCACTTACGCCGACAGCCCGGAAATCGACGGCAGCGTGTTCCTGGACGGCGCAACCAACCTCAGCGAAGGCGACATGGTCAAAGCCACCATCACCAAATCAGGGACTTATGATCTGTGGGGTGAGATTGTGGGTAGCGACAGGTGAGCCTGAAGGCCATGAGCGTTGCGGTCACGCCGTTGCAGCAAGATTGCTGACCGTTATGTTGCACGATTATCTGCTTACCCCCTTAAAAACAGATGCGTTTTCTCTAGCTTAAAAATACACGATTAACCATGCTGTTCATGGTAATCACCCCGATAGCTATTGATGAACAAGCTGATTTCATCCTCCGGGATGTTAACTTTAGTCAGTGCAATGCGCGCAAGTTCTAGGCTGGTTTCTAGCGTTTCCGATACGGCCATATCGACACCAAGGTTGATAAGCCTTTCGCAACGCTCCCTATTCTGTCCACGGGCAAGAACCACCAATTCAGGGAAATTGTCCCGTAATGTGGACACAAGCTGTTCCGTAACCGAGTGATCATCAAGTGCAATGATGGCTAAGCTTGCCTCTTCGGCTCCCATTGCTTTTAAGACAGCGGGCCTTTCGGCGTCGCCGTAGAATACTGGACGCCCCTGAGCATGCTCTCGCGCGACGAGGGCGGAATCCTTGTCAATCGCGGAAAATGGTACCTTGGCCAATTTGAGAATGTGGCCGATTTTGTGCCCCACCCGCCCAAAGCCGATAATGATGACAGGTGTGTGCACGGCGACATCGTTGGCATTAAGTTCTGGTGTCTCAACATGTTTTTTTTCATCTGATTGTTTTATTTTTTGGGCCAGTTGAGCCAATATCGGCGTCACCAGCATGCTGAGAATGACCACCAGAAGAAGCTGTTGGAACATAGCTTGCTCCAACAGGCCTACCCCAAGCGCTACTGTAAACACGACAAGCGCAAACTCCCCGCTTTGCGCGAGTAAAAGCGCAACGGTGAGGGCGCTTTTTCCGCTCAGTCCAAACATGCGCGCTAATGGCCAGATCACAACAGCCTTCAGGAAGATCAGGGCCATCACCAAAGCGGGCAACAATAAAGGTTGGTGGATAAGCAGACTGAGATCCAACATCATGCCCATCGACATGAAGAACAGTCCAAGGAGCAATCCACGAAAAGGCTGTGTTTCAGCAATGACCTGATGGCGAAAAGACGAATCGGAAATCAGCAATCCAGCAAGGAACGCCCCCATGGCCATCGAGAGGCCAATGTGTTCCATTATGACGGCCACACCCAGTACAAGCAAAATAGCGGATGCAGTAAAAACTTCTGGATTGCGGGACTTCGCCACACGATGGAAAATGGGCTGCAAAAAGTGACGCCCAACCAGAATGACCAAGCCAATGATCAGAACCGCTTCACCAAGGGCGAGTAAAACATCCTCTGCTATGGTCAGGGATGGAGAGCTCAGCAGTGATACTAACGCCAGCAATGGTACAACGGCTAAATCCTGCAACAAAAGGATAGCAATCGACGTCCGGCCCTGTTCGGAAGTCAGCATTTTATTTTCGGTGAGCAACTGAAGAACAAAGGCCGTGGAAGACAATGCCAGAGCCGGGCCGATGAGGATGGCGGCCCTCAAAGGTACGTCGAGAAGATAGTGGGCACACACCACAAAAACTGAACTTGTGCACAGCACTTGAAGCGTACCAAGGCCAAACAACAACCTGCGCATCATCCACACGCGTCTGGGGTTGAGTTCGATTCCGATAATAAACAGCAACAAAACAACGCCGAGTTCCGAGAATTGACCGACCTCTTTTACGTTTCCAATGATCTCTAAGCCATAGGGGCCAACAAAAGCGCCTGCAATAACAAAACCGGGCACGGCTCCCATGCGCATGGATTGGAAAAGCGGGACAACAACTACGGCAGCAGCGAGCATAATTGCAATGTCCGTTAAGTAGCTTGCAGTGCTCACCATCGTTCCAACTCATTTACAGTTCAATTTTTTCCATAACCTAAGGTTATGTGTATATAGCCCCCCCTAATACTACTATCAGTCATCCAGCCTGACACCCTAAATAGACGGCTACGATTGAGAATCTTTTTTGCATTGTGTCAGCTTTGAATCATTAGCGAACGTAACCTTTAACCCTCATGGAAAGCCGCTTTAAAGCCTCGAGTAAACGTGAGGTAGGCGCACGGTAAAAGTCCGCGTATAACCTGAAGAGTGAAGCGCCGCCTGGAGAAACCAAATGACCCTCAAAGCCACAATCATCCCCGTCACCCCCCTACAGCAGAACTGCACCCTATTGTGTGGGGTTAAATAAATTTTGAACACACCAACAATTCCATCATTCAAGGACTTTAGCGAGTGAGAGCGTAAGCGACGAAGGCGGTCTTTCAAAAAGAAATTGCCCATTCATAAAGAATGGAGGAATGAGTATTCCGTAGATTCCTACGGCATAAAATTCTAGGTCTTGTGAAAAAGCCACAGTATTTCCATTTTTTAGGTTTGTTAGTATTTGTTCATTCATGCGCGGAGCGCTGACAATTATGTCCAAAAGAGTAAACGACCAGTCATCGTGCCTTGCTTTTATGACAAGTAGGTAATTTGATGTGGGTTTTGCTATTTCTTTTTCAGTGACACAAAGACGTATAAATTTGTTTTTCTTATTAGATATAGAAAAATGTGGGTTCCCAAAGTTGCGGTTTTTATAACAATGTATTTGAGTATCATCTGTTCGTTCAAATCTCTTGTAACGATAATTTTCGGCATTTTTTTCTTTGTTTTTTCGTTCCGTGAGAACGTTTTCCAGATATCTAATTTCGACGTATTTTATTTTCGGATTCTTTAAGGCTTCCAAGCATGCTTCAAAGCAGCTGTCGGAAAAAACAGTGTCTTGTGAATATATTGAGTCAATTAAAACGCTATCTGTTTGAATTTTGGATTGTAATATTTTTTCACCACACAATCCATCACACCACACCCAAGCAGTTGTGGGGCCGTAACCCACTTGCATTAGGATAAAAAAGAAAGAGCAACAAAATAAAGCAATGTATGACCGAGAAATTTTGGCTTTAGCGATCATTTTTTTGTAGATAAAATGAAAACAAATTATGAGTGGGAAAATAAAAAATACTGCCTGAATTGCAAAAATAGCAAGAAAAACCACTGCGGTCATTTTTTCACCCCCCCTGAAACCAAAACCAGAATCACCATATCTTGTGGACTATGTGTTTTCAACACTGCACAAATGGGTTGATCGTATATGTGAGCGGTGTCCTCAACATAATATGGATGGTCACTAGTTCGTCCACGTCAACGTGGCGTAGTGCTTTTAACGACTGCTTCTGGCTATAGGGGCTTATGACCTGTGTGCGAATTATTACCCGGAGAAATCTTATGACCCTCAAAGCCGTCATCATTCCTGTTACAGATCTCCGACAAAACTGCACCTTGATGTGGTGCGACGAAACCATGCAGGGTGTGGCCATTGATCCCGGCGGGGATATCGATGCGGTGCAAGGGGCTATCTCTGAGGCTGGGTTTACGCTGGTCAAGGTTTTGCTGACCCACGGTCATTTCGACCATGTCGGCGGTGCGATGGAGCTGGCGGAAATTTCTGGCGTGCCTATCATCGGTCCTCATGAAGAAGACGAATTCATCACCTCTAAAGTCGTCGAAAGCGCGCAGCGGTTCGGCTTTGGCGGCGGGCGCGACGTCAGCGGCAACACTTGGCTTAATGAAGGCGACACCGTCAGCTTTGGCAATCAAGCCCTGCAGGTTTTTCACACCCCAGGACATACCCCCGGTCACATCGTGTTTTTCAGCGAAGAAGCCAAACTGGCGCAAGTGGGTGATGTGTTGTTCAAGGGCAGCATCGGGCGCACCGATTTTCCGCGTGGCGATTTAGACACCCTGGTGGCGTCAATCACGCAGAAACTTTGGCCACTGGGCGATGATGTAACGTTCGTGCCCGGCCACGGATCCACCAGTACGTTTGGCGAAGAACGCGCGACCAATCCGTTCGTCGGTGACGCGGCGCTGGGGACCTGATTTCCTATAAAGCTGGATCTAGCGTTCCTGAAGCGCAGTCTTAAAGACGCCCATAAACGGCGATGCGATGTATTCCATCACCGAGCGTGTACCTGTGACGATGGAACACATGACCTGTACGCCCGGAACCATTTGATAGCGCTGGCCTTTGTTTTCGAAATAGTCGTTCTGGGTTTTTATCCGTACCTTATAGAAGGTCGTGCCGTCACGGGTTTCCACCGTGTCAGGGCTGACATGGGAGACCGTGCCCTCCAGCGGATTGAACCGTGAGCCATCGGCGGAGGCAAGGCGAATGCGGGCGATTTGTCCGGGATGCACATAGCCGACATCCTGGGGCGCCAATTTGGCTTCGACCACCATGGCGTCGCCCACCGGCACAATGTCCACAACCGCGTCGCCAGGTTGGATCACGCCGCCCTCGGTCACCACATGCAGGTTCATCACCACGCCTTCGACCGGAGAAACCAGGGTGCTGCGCTTAAAGCTGTCGGCAAATTTGCGCATACGGTTCGAAAATTCTTCCAGGGACCGGCGCTTTTCATCGAGCGCCTGACGGGCCTCAATACGAAAGCGGCCTTCGATGCCGTCTTTATTCAGGCGTTCTTGCTCATAGGCCGACGCCAAACGATTGAGCGCCGCTTTGTCTTCTGAAATCATGCCATCGAGGTTAGCCACCTCTTTCAACAGGTTCAGATGCAGCATGCGGTTGGTCAGGTCGTCTTTCAGCAATTCGACACTGATCGCGACCTGTTCCTGAAGAAGTTTGAGCTTTTCGCGTGTGTTCGCAAGGCGGGCTTTAATCTCGTCACTTTCGCGCAAACGCTGGTTCATCAATGCGTTTTGCGAGGCCATGTCGTTTTCAAACTGAACCCGGCGGCTGTTGAACAACGCACGGGTCTGACGGGCCAAATCCACGTTGGATTCGACAAAGCCATCGGGATAAACAAGTTCGCCCCCGGATACTTCCGCTTCCAGGCGCGCCACGTCGGCGGTGAGAGACGCCATACGCACTTTCAATTCTTCCACGTCCGCACCGCTGGATGTGGATTCCAACGTCACCAAAGGTTGGCCAGCCTTCACCCGGTCTCCTTCGCGCACCATAATGGCGGCGACGATGCCGCCTTCCAGATGCTGCACGGTTTTAACCTGAGACGATGGCACCACGGACCCCATGGCGAAACTCACGACATCAAGACGCCCCACCATCGCCCATACAGAAAATGCCATAACGGCCGCGATCAACGTGAACAAAAACAGATGCGTTTGACGGCTGATATCGAGTTCGGGTTTCGCGCTCATGCCCCCTCCTTCACCGTGCTGGAATTTGCGGGTGCACCAGCATCCGGCTTCTTAACCACCAACAAACGCGGCACCGGTTTAACGTTCAAGTCCAAGATGCGCGGCGCGCCCTTGATGATATTGACGTCATGCGACAGCGCAATGATGGTGCAGCCCTTTTGGCTAAGCGCGTTCATCACCCGGCCAATTTGCTGCACACCTTCGCCGTCAAGACCTTCCGTGGGTTCGTCCATGATCACCAAACGCCCGTCGGATGCCAATGCTCGAGCCAGCGCCAGGCGTCGGCGAATGCCCAACGGCAAATTCCGTCCGCCAGCTTGCAAGACCATTTCAAAGCCGTCGCGACTGGTGGAAAAAAAGGCTTCCAACCCGGCGTCCCGGATGACGGTGTTGAGTCCTTCCTCGCTGAGATCGGGGCTGTAAGCCGCTATGTTTTCACGCACCGTTCCGCTGAAAAATCCTGGTTCTTGCGGCAGGTATACGATCTGGCGACGCCACCATTCGGGGGCCACTTGGCTCAGCTCAACACCGTCCACTAGGATTTGTCCCCGTGACGGCACCAACAACCCCGCCAGCAAGCGTGCCATGGTGGTCTTGCCACTACCGTTCATGCCCGACACCACGAATATAGATCCGGGTTCAAGCTTTATGCTCACGGATTCAAACAACGGCACCGACTGCCCCGGATAGGCAAAGCCCATATCCTTGAGTTCGACGCCGCCTTTATACACACCAAGTGCCGAACCCCGGCGCATTTCGCGCGGCAACCGCATCAGGTTTTCCAAAGTTTCGCGCGCCGTTTTGGCGTTGGCCATTTGCCCCACAGTCTGGGTAATGCGGATCACCGGCCCCAAAGTCCTGGCGGCCAAGATGTTTGCCCCGATCAGCAGCCCCACATCCAAATGCCCTGTCACCACCAACATTGCACCTGTCGCGATAACAGATGTGGACATCACCGCCTGCAGTCCTTGTGTTAGGTTCTGCCCCGCACCTTGACGCGCCGTTAAAACCGCACGCACCTTATCAAGAGCATCCTGCACCACGGCCCAGCGCTTGCGCAAAAACACATCGGCGGTAAACGCGCGTACGGTATCGGGGTCCGTAATGGCACTGTCGAGTAGCCCCTGACGCGCAGCCATCTGAGATTGGATTTTTTCCGTCGGCCCACGCATGGCCTTCAAATTCAACGCCCCAAGACCTATGGCAAGGGCCACGAAGACAATGGCGATGAGCGCCAATGGCGGACTTAAGATCATCAATGCTAACAAAAACATCGCTGCGAACGGTAGATCCAGATATGCGGTTAGGTTGGGAGCAGCATAAGCCTGCTGAATCGCGTCCGCAGCCGCTGCAGCTTCACGCTTTTGCCCCGGCGTCATTTGCGCCAAAATATCAGCACGCGCACCGGTCAAAACATCAAAGACCCCACGGGAATTGATCCGGTCAAAAGGCTGGGACAGAGCGCTTGCGACGCTTAGACGTATCTGGCGAAAGCCCACCTCGAAGATGATCGCAATCAGCACGCCGGCCGTCAGGGTGAAAAGCGTTGAATCCACCCCATGCGAGACGTAACGGTTCAACACCTGCATCACAAACAGTGGCGACGCGAGGGCGAGCACGTTGGCGAAAAACGTCGCTCCCAACAGCTCCAATGTAACGGATGGATACGCCTTGAGACGTTTGAAAAGTTCGCCCACGCCAGTGCTCCTGCCTTAAACTCACCGGTATATAGATGTCCGGCGGGGCTACTGTAGCACGGAAATATTCAGTTTTCCCATGGCGCTGAGAACCGACAACGTGGCGACGCCAACGTCGGTTTCCGCACGGTCCGCGGCGGCGAGCGCGTTGATCAAGGATGTTTCACCGGACAACACATCGATCAACGAACGCTGCCCCAAAGTGCGTTCCTTACGAGCCAAATCCAAAAATTCAGCGGCAATGTTGGATTGGTTTTTCAGGAAATCCGCGTTTGCCCGTGCCGTCACCAAGGATTGCCAAGCGTTACGCGCCTGCTCCTCAATCTGATCGCGGGTGTCTTTCAAACGACTGGCGGCAGCCGAATGGCCAGCTTTTGCCGCCAGCAGAGTATTTTGTGCGGTCCAGCCCATATTGAAATCGAATTTGGCCTCAACTTTCACCAGTTGTTCGGTTTTGTAGCCAATGGTGCCGCCAACATCGCGTTTGTACTTCTGTTCGGCGCTGGCAGAAACGACCGGACGATAACCTGACGCAAAGGACCGTTCGATTTCTGCATTGGCGATATCGGCTGTAATGCCTGAAACTTTGACCTGGGGATTGTCCGCCAGCGCGGCTTTGACGACCTCTTCTTCCGTTTCCGGCAAGATGATGGCTGCAATATTTGGCTGTTCAAGCCCCGCGATATCAGCAGGAGGCGATCCATACACAGCGCGGTAGCGGTTCAGAGCCTGGCGCAAGGTTCCTTCCGCCCGCACCCGTGCCGCTTGGGCACCGGCCAACTGGGTTTTTGCCTGCAACACATCCGTGGAAAAACCGGAACCGCGTTGTACACGGGCGTTTTCCAGTTCGGTTTGGCGCTTAATGCTGGCTTCGCTTTTACTTTGATGGTCCAAGATGCGCTTGGCGCTGGCCAAGTTCAATTGCACACGCAGGGCTTCCAAAAGCACGCCCTGACGGGTTTGCGTCAAGGCTGCGAGTGCCTGATCGACGCTCAACCTGGAACCGCCGACAGATGCATCGGTTGCGCCAAAATCGTAAAGGGTCTGAGTCAGGCTGAGGTCGACTTCCCGCGCAGCCATCGATGTGCTCGTGCGCGTGGAAAGGGGGTTCTGGGTACCGATTGCCTCATTACCCACGTTGGCCGTAATGCTGGCAGTTGGATAATATCCACCACGCGTAACATCCAGATTGGCGCGCGCTGCCGCAACGTCGGCTTCGGCAGCCTTAATGCGGTCATGGCGAGACAGCAACGCCGTCACATCATCCACCAACCCCGCAGCCCCAGCGGCACCCGCAAAGGATACGACCAGTACGCTGCTCAACAAAACGCTCTTTAATGCCTTGAAAGTAATCACATCATCCCCATCACACAAATTCTTTGCTGTTAGCCTTTATCAATTACAGTCAAATGTCTAACAAATCGTAAGTATCTCAAATTTTTGCCCCAAATAGTCTACAGCGCGAGCAGCGCCCACCAGCATGTGAGCATCAGACAACGCTGAAGTCGGCTGCACTCAGCGCCGCCATATCAGCCGTGATATCACTGAATACAGCCAGCGTTTGCGGCCCGGAACCTGCCGTCAAATCCGTCGTGTACGCCACGGTCCCAGCATTACCATTACCGCTGTCGTTAAAAACAATAATCGCATTTGTCGCCGTGCCCGTGCCCGCCGCCAGAGCCCCAAGCGCGTTCGCCAATGTTCCAGAATTTGCACTTCCGCCGGTCAGAACGACCACATTGGCCGCACCAGAATTGATTGGGGTGGTCGTTCCATCCCACGCAACTTCCGCGTACGACACAGCGCCAAGACTGAAGGCGCTGTTCAAAAATGCAAATTTATCGCCTTCGCCCGTCGTCAACGCAAATGTCGACTGACCGCTAAAATCCGTAATTGTGTCCGGCCCTTCGGTCGTTGATTCGAAACGGAATGCGTCGGCCCCAAGGCCACCCGTCAGCTGGTCCACACCGCCCGCACCAACAAGCGTGTCATCACCGTCCTGGCCATGCAAAATATCCGCAGCCGTCCCTCCCCGAAGCGTATCAGCGGAAGCACTTCCATCCAGATACGTTGATCGGGTGGCCATGCCCGTGAACGTCACTGCAGAAGCTGATGAGACCCCGCTCAGCTTTACGGTTTCGATGTCTGCATTTATTTTCGATGCATATGTTTCAAGGGTAACCGTCTCGCCATTATTCGCTGAAATAAACAACACATCGGTTCCCGCCCCACCCTGAATTTGAGTCGTGACAGCCCCCGATGTTCCACTCATAACGCTCATAGCAATATTCACTGTATCGTTGCCCGAGCCCCCCACAAGCGTTCCTACAGTCGCACCGGAGTTGATCGTATAGCTATTCGTGCCCGAGGTGCCCGTCAAATTCGTGACGGTGCCGTAGACATAAAAAGTATCGTTTCCTGCCCCGCCGTCGAGCGTTGTCACAGTCGTTCCTGCGGCAACCGTGACGGTATCATTCCCAACACCGCCTTCGATGGTAGCGAAGGTGCCGGAGTTGATATGAATAAAATCTGCCGCAGCGCTACCCGTGAATTTATCTGTGCTGTCGAGGGTCAAGGCGTGAGTAATGGTCGGGCTACCCGATTGAGCTGCGTCCAAAACGTAAGTCGTCGTCCCCGCCATATACACATACAATGACGGCGACGCCAGGTTGGCATAGTTGAAATGATCCATGGAACCATCACTGCCACCGTTCAAGCTCCAGCCATTTGCGTATGTGTTGATCGTAAATGTGTCCGCCCCATCGCCGCCCAAAAGATGACCGGACCCCGTGGAACTGAGGTCAAAGATGTCATTTCCACTTTTGCCAAATGCGACAGCGTCGTCGGAACCACTGATGGTGATGGTGTCTGCCACGCCGTCCCGCCCAGCATAGCCAACAGCCGTTTTGCCCGCGCTCAGGCCCGACAGCAAAAGTACATTACCACTTGCCGAAGTCTGAAAGTCCGTGGTGGAAAATGACACCACCGACACGTCGGACAGCAAAAATTGTGAAATACCGGAATACGAGACGGAACCGAAGCTTACGCTGCTGGTAAAGAAATCCTTGAAAAGCGTCATCGAACCAGAAGTCGAAGACGTTGCGGTGACGGTGAACTTCAAATCATCCATACCGTCGAACGAAATTTGGTTGACCGTCGTCGATGTCGGAAGCGTATCGGTGACCGTGTACGAACCGCCGACACCACCTTTCAACGTGGCCCAAGGAAAGTAAAAATTGGTACTGATGGCACCGCCCACCAGCGTCCCACCGCCATTCACTGCGGTCACGACATCCTGGAAGTCCGTAATCACGGTGTTGGCGTCGGCAAAGAGATCGGTCACGTCACCCGTGTCGCTCACCACCGTACCGGTGGAACTGTTCAAATAGTCGAGCACGGTCTCGTCATCAATCGAACCAATAAAGTCTTCAGCAATCGTATTCGCCATCTCAACCACGCTTGCAGTGGTGGTGGTGCCGTCGGGGTTGACGATGATCACCTCGCCCTCACCACTTACCGTTATGGCATCACCATTGGCGCTGATATAGATCATGCCGTTGGCAGGAACGTCACCGGGACCGCCAAGACCGGGATCAACAAGGCCGCTTTCGACGAACTGGGTGAAGACTTGCTGCTGAATATCGGCCGCCTTGCCTGCCATCTGGCTGAATTCTTGGGCATGTTGTTGGGCGGCGGCGGCTTCGGCGGCATGTTGTGCCATTTGATCGGCGGCCTCAGCTTTGGCGGCAGCTTCGGCAGACTTGGCGGCGGCGGCTTCGGATTCAGTGGCCGCTTTGGCTTCAGCGGCGGCAACCTTGGCTTCGGCGTCAGCCACTTTGGCTTCGGCTGCGGCCTTAGCTTCTGGGTCCGTCGCTGCCTCCGCTTCTGCTTTGGCGGCTTCCGCTTCGGCCTGTGCAGCTTCCGCTTCCGCCTCAGCCTGCGCGGCGTTTTCCTCAGCCTGCGCGGCTTCTTCTTCCGCCTGCGCGGCTTCTTCTTGTTGCTGGACGGCTTGTTGCTCGGCTTCATCTGCCTGCTGGGCGGCAGCTTCAGCCTTGGCGACGGCTTTTTTTGCCTCGGTGCGCACCAAAACCGTCAACGCGCCACCGTAATTTTGCTGAATTTGCTGCGGGCTCATAAACACCACTGGCGCTGGCGGCTGAAAAGCACTGATCACCGTGGTCGTGGCATTGGGCAGGTTCAGAACCTGTGAGCCGGCCTGGTTGGAAACAATTAATTCACCCAGGTTTCCATCAATGTCTGCCACCAAGGTAATGGTATCCCCATCACCATCCTGCCCCGACTTCACCAGACCCGTGGAACCGCGAATGCCGATGGTGGTTTTGAGTGTGTTGATAACCATGGCATCCGCGCCGGTTTTTGCGACCTGACCACTAACGAACGAAAACACACCCTTAACCACGGTGGTTTGAAAAATGCCAGTTTGCGCGTCAGGGTCGTAGATCATCTCATCTAGGACCATCCGCCCATCCGCATCGAGCGAAAAGGTCGTGTCGTCCGCGAACACCAAACCGACGGAACTTTCCGTCCCCGTTTCAAGCGCGTCGCCCTGATAAATCGAATCCCCTGCGCCCAACGTCACCTGCGTGCCATCGGCACGGGTCACCGTGACGCTCCCCGTCAGTTCCGTCACGGAACCGATAGATTCACCCAGCGCCGTCACCCCCGTGGTTGCCGCCTGAGCATACTGCCCAGGTGCCATCGGGCCCGCAAGTTTCGTCGCCAAAGCCCCAGAGACAATGGAATCGCCGCCGATCAACAGGTCTGGCGGGGTTTCACTGAGAAAATAATCTGGAATAATAATGGACTGGCCATCTGGGGCCGTCAGGGTCAGGTCGTAGCCGTCGCGCACGAAGTCAGCGCCAATAAAGGCATCGCCGCCCGGAAGGGTCAAGTGCCCGCCCCGCACAGCAAAATTTAAGACAATAGCGTCTCCAGAATCTAAGCCTATGAGATCAACGTCACCGCCAAAACCGTCCATGCCCCCTCCGCCAGCGTCCTACGACGCCACACCACACCCACGTATTATTGTAGCCGCACAAACTCTATAGAGTTAAGTTCTTTTTTGCATAAAATTGCAACCAATGGCGCCCAAGATGCGATTAGGCGTCCAGCACGCGCCTGTATGCACCATGCCCACGCAGGTTAGGGGACCTTTGATGAGGGCGTTAGGCTGTGTACGGCGGCGATGGCGCGGTCGAGTTCCCGTTCAAACACGTCCAGATCGCCATCCAAGCTTTTGTCCTCATTTTTGATGGCGTCACTGAGTGTGGATGCGGCTGCATACAGATCTTGCGCCGACAAATTGCCCGACACGCCCTTAACCGTATGGGCCAAGCGATGCGCCGTATCACGCTCTCCCCGGGCCAAGGCATCGCGCACAGCATGGCCATCGCCGGCATGCCCCTCTACAAGTTTCAGAAGAAATTTCAAATACAGCTCGGGGCGCCCCAACATTCGGTCCAACCCATCCACTAGGTCGAACCCATCCAACGTTTCGGGCAGCGTCAAATCATCAACGGCGATATCCAAAACAGGCGTGCTCGGTATTTGCACTGGATCAACGCGCTGACGGTCTTTTGGAATCCACTTCGACAACGTGACGTACAATGCGTTCACATCGATAGGCTTGGCGATGTAATCGTTCATACCCGTATCCAGACATTTCTGACGCTCATCCCCAATAGCGTTGGCCGTCATCGCCAAAATAGACAAATCATCCGGACCAAAAGTCTCCCGAATAAGACGGGTGGCGCTATACCCGTCCATCACCGGCATCTGTAAATCCATCAGCACGACATCAAACGCCTTACCGTCAACGCAAATGCGGCGGTACGCCTGCTCACCATTGGCCGCTATCTCCACGACAATGCCAACGGATTGCAAAATTTCTTCGGCAACCTGCTGATTGACGGCGTTATCTTCCACCACCAGAACCCGTGCCCCTTTAAGGTTTTCTCTTTCGCTGTCCTCGATTGTCGACATAGCCTCTTTTTCTTCCTTTGTGCTCGCCACCAGTTTTCCCTTGTGGTGGAGAACATTCATAATACTATCGAACAAACTTGAAGGCGTTACGGGCTTGAGCAACACGCCATCCAAGCCGACCTGTTGCGAACGCTCCTGAATTACATCTCGACCATATGCGGTCACCATAATGATGGTGGGCATCATCGGCAATGTAATGTCTGCGCAAATTTTTTCGGTGGCCTCCAAGCCATCCATTCCATTCATCATCCAATCCATCAACACCAGCTTGTAATACGGCCCATCACTCAAAGCGTTGCGTTGCAGTTCGACCAAAGCCGCCTCACCCGATTCAACCGCAGTCGGGACGAAGCCCATAACCGTTAAAAATTCACTGAGGATTTCGCGTGAGGACTGATTGTCGTCAACGACCAACGCCAGAGAACCGGTCAAATCCTGGGGTGCGATCAGACGGGTCTCATCGCTTGTGTGAACGCCAAGACAAGCGGTAAAGGTGAACGTGCTGCCTTGACCCGGCGCACTTTCCACACTGATCTCACCACCCATCATTTTCACCAGCCGCAGAGAAATACTTAGACCAAGTCCCGTGCCGCCAAAGCGCCGCGTGGTCGATGTGTCGGCTTGGCGAAAGGCTTCAAACAAGGTGGCAATCTGATCCTCGCCCATACCGATTCCGGTATCGGCAACCGTAAATCTCAAAACGACCTCACCATCCGATGGCTCTGAATCCAAGTGAGCCCGCACGACGACCTCACCGCTTTCGGTAAATTTGACCGCATTACCGACGAGATTGATGAGAATTTGCTCCAACCGCAACGGGTCACCCACCAACATGTTTGGAATATTGGCATCCGTGGCGAACAGCACTTCCAGCTTACCGTCTTTCACAGCCCCCCCAGTGACAGTGCAGACATCTTCCATAAGCTCTGCCAGTGCAAATGGTACGTTTTCCATATCCAGCTTGTCGGCTTCGATTTTCGAAAAGTCCAAGATGTCGTTGATGATGCGCAAAAGAGACCGTGACGAAGTCATAATTTTATTGAGATAGTCACTTTGTTGATCGTCCAAGCGTGTCTTCAGCGCCAAGTGCCCCATGCCTAAAATGGCGTTCATCGGCGTGCGAATTTCGTGAGACATATTGGCAAGGAAGTCGCTTTTGGCCTGGTTGGCCCGGTCGGCTTCTTCCTTGGCGTCTTCCAGCGCGGTCATCGTGGCCTTGCGTTCGGTAATGTCCAAAACGACGCCGATCATACGCACTGGCGTGCCGTTTTGGTCGCGATAGACATGGCCGCGTTCGTGCACAAACCGTTCTTCACCCGTGTGCAGAACCAAGCGGTGCTCAACGTCATAAGGAGCATCCGCTTCCAACGCCTGCTGCACAGCCGCCGTTACCATATCGCGGTCGTCGGGATGGATGAAATTCAAAAAGTTTTCGTAAGACGCCTCAAACAGATCCGGAGAAACGCCGAAAATAGTATAAATATGCGGTGACCAGATCAGCCCGCCAGACGGAATGTCCCAATCCCAGGACCCAGCATTGGCGATTGTTTGCGATAATGTCAGGCGCTCTTCATTCTCGCGCAATTTTTGTTCTGCCGCAAATCGAGCAGAGATATCATTGATCGTAACGGTGGCGTACGTCCCATCTTCATGCCGATAGGTCGACAGACTGATTTCTAGGGGGATTTCCCGGCCATCGCGTGCCAGCCCCCACAGCCCACGCCCCCACCCCATGGGGCGAGGGCTGGGGTCTGCGAAGTACTTGTCACGAAACGACACATGGTGCGTGCGATAATTTTTCGGCATCAAGTCTTCGACAGACATCGACAGCAATGTCGAAAGCTCATAGCCAAACAATCGCTCGGCCTTTTTATTGGCCTTAACGATGCGTCCGCTTTGATCAAGGCTCATCATTGCATCGGGGGCATTGAGCCACAAAGCCTCAAGCCCTTGTTCGGCGCGTTCAGCCATATTCGTGGCGCGCAAGGTCAACCACAAGAACCGCACCATCGCCCCGGCCCCAAGCAAAATCAGTGGAACAATAAAAAGTCCCCAAGTCTGATAACCGACCATTTTGTCCAGCCACACCTGGGTTTCATAATCGGCTCGGCGACTGCGCTGCAAAGCAGCGTCAGACAACACGCTCAACGCCATCAGTGCTGCTGTGTCGTCCACCCGAACCATTCGGTCCACAATCGTGCTCGTCTTGCCCTGTGCAAAGGCCGTTCGTGCACGGTGTGCGTTGACCACGTATTGGTCGATCTCTGCGCTTAAACGCGACAAAGCTGCGCGCTCTGCACCCGAAATATTGAGCGCTCCGTACTCTGAAATCGCGTCGTAGAGTTCAATCTTGTCCGCATCCAGACGCTCCAGATACGTGTCGTCGATGCGCATGATGTAGTTTTTAAAGTTGTGAATGAACCCACCATAGCCAAAGTGCTTGTGAATGCGGTTCAATTGCTGGGACGCGGCGGTGGAGGTGTGGTTATGACCGGACCACAGTTGCTCGCCTTTCACCACAAGGCTTACCGCGTTGATTTCATAGAAAATCAACGCAATGCTCACCAACAAACCGGCAAGGAGCACGACAGCCGCCTTGCCTTTAAAGCCGAGGTGTTGCCATATCATGACCAGAGATTAACACGATCAAACAAGCACTGTCCCCCCGATTTTTTTTCACCACACACCCCCTTGTTTCAAACGAACTTCACACAATATCATGTACTTAACCCCTCAAATTTTTGATACTCTGATCATCGGTGCGGGGGCTGGTGGGCTGATGTGCGCGGGCGAAGCCGCTGCACGCGGACGACGCGTGGTGGTAATCGACCACGCCCAGAAGATCGCCGAGAAAATTCGCATTTCCGGTGGTGGGCGATGCAATTTCACCAACCTTTACGCCACGCCGGACAATTACGTTTCTCAAAATGCGCGGTTTTGCATCTCGGCACTCAAACGATTCACCCAGCACGATTTCCTCAAAATGGTTGATGAGCGCGCCATCGCTTATCACGAACGCGATCACGGTCAGTTGTTTTGCGACACCTCCGCCACCGAAATTATTGATCTTCTGGTTGATCGCTGCAAAAGCTTCGGCGCACGTATACAGATGCACACCACCATCACTGCGGTTGAAAAAACAGACACAGGCTTCACCGTTCAGACGAGCCAAGGCCCCTTCGCATGCCGTTCTTTGGTGATCGCCACCGGCGGCCTGTCGATCCCCAAAATCGGTGCCACGGGTTTTGGATATTCAATCGCCCTGCAATTCGGACTGCGCGTCGTGCCCACTCGTGCGGGTCTGGCGCCGCTGACGTTTGAGGGCGCGTTGCTCACCCAAATCAAAGATCTGTCCGGCATCGCACTGGATGTACGCGTGCGGTGCGGCAAGGCTCAATTCAGCGAAGCGTTGCTGTTCACTCACCGGGGCCTGAGCGGCCCCGCCATCTTGCAGATATCATCGTATTGGAACGAGGGCGACGTTTTACGTATTGATTTGGCCCCCAGCACCGATGTGTTTGAGGTGCTCAAGTCCGCCAAGGCAAGCAACCCCAAACAAGACGTCACGACCGTGGTGGCAACGTTGCTGCCCAAACGACTGGCAAAGCTGATCATCGAGTGGAACGGCGCACCCGGGCGTATCGGCGAAACCGGGGACAAGGCGCTGCGCCGTGTGGCTGAGGCCATCAACGATTGGCGCGTCACGCCGTCCGGTTCCGAAGGCTACCGCACGGCAGAGGTCACGCTGGGCGGCGTGGACACCCGCGACCTATCCTCGCAAACGATGGAAGCTAAAACCGTACCGGGTCTTTATTTCATCGGTGAAGTGGTGGATGTGAGCGGCGAGCTGGGCGGTTTTAATTTCCAGTGGGCATGGTCGTCGGGCTTTGCCGCCGGACAATACGTTTAGACCGCCTGCACGCGACCTTTCGGCAACGCCTGACTGAACGCCCAGGCCAACAGCAAAAATACAGCCGACAAGCCCAAGCACATCACCAACCCGCCCCACTGATAGGCCAAACCTGACAACACAGTGCCCAACAAGCGCCCCACTGCATTGGCCATATAATAAAAGCCGACGTTGAGCGCCGCATGTTCAGCTTCGGTGTAAGCCAGAACCAGGTACGAATGCACTGCCGAATTCACCGCGAAGACAAACCCGAACAGGCCCAGTCCAATCACCACCACCAAGCCGGGTTCCACATCCGCCCACACCGCCGCGGCGATGGCCAGCGTTACCAGCAACAAAACCAAAATCCACCGGCTGCTCACCTCGCCATCCGGTGCATGCCCCGATTTCCTGAGCACCCTGGGCGCCAACGCCTGAACGAAACCATATGCGATCACCCACGCAGCCATGTAACCGCCAACTTGCGCGTGGCTCCAGCCCAGCGTGGTCGCCAAAAACAGCGGCAAGCCCACCACGAACCAGATATCGCGAGAGCAAAACAAAAGCATCCGCGCCGCGGCCAGAAAATTCATATCGCGGCTTTTGGACAATATCTGGGTGAACTTAACCTTGGATTTGGCCTGACCGATATGCCCTGGCAGCACCAAAACCGACGCCACCAGAACCACCGCCAAGCCACCCGACATGGCGAACAGCGCACCACCGAACCCCAGCGCACCCAATAGCACGCCGCCCATGAAAAAGCCTAAACCCTTAAGCGCGTTTTTCGACCCGGTCAGCACCGCAACCCACTTGAACAGCGTGCTGTGGTCGCCTTCCGGCACCAACACCTTGACTGCACTTTTGGAACTCATCTTAGTGAGGTCCTTGGCGATACCGCTCAGCGCCTGCGCACCCATCACATAGCTGACCCCGAACCACACCGACCAGCCTGGATCGAACAGGGCAAGCAACGACAATGCGACAACCTGTAACGCCAGTCCTGCGAACAGTGTAACCTTGAGGCCCAACCGCGTTGCGATCCAGCCCCCGACCAGGTTGGTGACGACACCGAAAAACTCATACAACACAAAAAGCAGCGCGATGGTGAACGGGCTATAGCCCAAGGTGTGAAAGTGCAACAACACCAACATGCGCAACGCGCCATCGGTCAGCGTGAACCCCCAATAGGCCGTCGTCACCAAGGCATAATTGCGGATGTCGGTATTCATGAAAGCTTGCCCTGAAACAGGTTTGAAAAACCACTTTGTGTAACCTGATGGAATGACGGTTTAATGACCCCCAACACATTTTGTAAGAAATCAGCCATCATGTACGCGCACATAGACCCGCCAATTAAATTGCTGGGATTTAAACCCATTAGATGTATTCTCCCAGCACGGTTTCGCGCTGAAAAAACTTGAGGGAAAATTGCATGGACACGCCTCATGCTCTGACATCTAAAACGCCACGCAAGGCAACCTGGCTGGAACTGTTTTTCGACCTGATATTTGTCGTCGCCATCGCTAAAGCAACGCACGTCCTTGGCCATCCGCACGACGGGCACCTCACGGTGGACCTCTATCTCAAATTCGCCCTCATCATCATTCCCGTATGGTGGGCATGGACGGGTCACACACTTTTTGCCAACCGCTTCGAAACCGGAGATACGCTGTATCGCGCACTCACGTTGTTTCAAATGCTGTGTGCCATTTCGCTCTCTGTTTTCATCAATCCGGATTTCGACCCAAACTATCAGGGCTTTTTGCTGTCCTACGCTGCGTTTCGCGCCGCCTTGGTCCTGATGTATGTGCGCGCCGCTTGGACCTGCCCTGAAAGCAGACGGGTGAGCACTTACCTCGCCATTGGGTTTGGCATTGGCGTATCGATAAGTTTGTCGTCGTTGTTTTTCGACGGCAACTGGAAATATGTCGTTCTGTATGCGGGCATCGTTTTCGATCTGGCCGTTCCACTGTTGGGCCGCGCGCGCCTGAAAGCGCTTCCCGTTGAACCGCACCATCTGCCGGAGCGCTTTGCGCTGTTGGCTATTATCGTTTTGGGGGAATCGGTCGTGAACCTGTCGATCTCCCTGGAAGCCTCCTCCTGGAATCCCGACATGGTCGCCGCGGGCATGGCGGGCTTCATGATCATCGCAGCCTTGTGGTGGGTCTATTTTGACATCACCGAAATCGCTGTCATGGGCAAGATTCAAGGTGCCGGTCATGCCATCATTTACGGCCACTTGTTCATCTATGCCGGGATGTCCATACTCGCGAACGTTTTGAGCTACGGCATTCATCCCAAAGTTGGGCTTGTTGATCACAAACTGCTCGCAACTTTGGCCCTGTTCCTGATCTTGACGCCTGTATCCATCCTTCAGTACGTCTATTGCCAACGCACAGAATGGAAACGCATCGTTTTGGAGGGGGCTGGCATTGCAGTCTTGACGGCTGTCGCCCTCACATTCGCAAACGCGCCCCCACTCGTCGTAGGTAGCCTGACAATCGCCTTTATTCTTTATGCCACATTTGGTGTCGCGCGACTGCGCCGCATGTCTACACATGTTGATCACCCACAAACAGGCTGAGCCTTATTCGAATTCCATCTGCATGAACACAGCCTGCGCGTTGCGCTTGCTAATCTGGTCGAACACCGCCAATTTTTTAAACATGGACTGATCGATGTTCACGCCCTCGGCAATCTCACCACCGTTTGCAATAATACGACCGATCATTGTGCGCAGGTACACCAGATAATCGTAAGTTTCCAAGGTGGCACGTCTCAGGTCCGTTGCCGGACCATGCCCCGGCACAATGTATTTGGGGGCGAAGTCAGCCATGGTTTCAAAGGTCTCGATCCAACTCGCGGTGTCGCCCGCCGGGCCGATGCCCAGCATGCGACCTACATAAACGATATCTCCGGTGAACATCACACCGCTATCGGGCATCCAGATGAACGCATCGCCCAGTGTGTGGGCCGAGCCGACGTGGCGAATTTCAAAACGGTGGCCGCCAAAATCCAAATTGAGTTCGCTCTCAAACGTTTCTGTTGCGTAAACTGCATCCGTACCAGCCAGGGCATCCTTGCCCATCAAGTTGGTGAGCATGAAAAAGTGATCGTCGGTGCGATCTTTGTGATCTTCAACCGCCGCGTTTGAGGCAATGATGCGCGCGCCGCGCTCCTTGAAATAGCCATTCCCGAGCCAACGATGATCCTGGCCACCGGAATTGATGACGATTTTGACGGGCTTATTGGTGACAGTCTTAATCGCGGCGGCGATGGCGGCTGCACCCTTGTAGCTGCCGCCCGGATCGACCAGCAGCACGCCTGCGTCAGTCACCACGAAGCCGAAGGTGGCGTTGTTGGCAAAATTGGTGGCGTTGCGTTGCTCAAACGGGCCGACAATGGCATAGACGTTATCGGTCACCCGCTCAACCTCAAGCCCCCCGGCCAAAGCCGATCCGCTAAGGGCGCATAAAACAATACCGACCACAGCCGACAGCAACGTCTTAAATGTGTACATGACCACTTCCCCGTCAATAAAACTATTTTTTTAGTTATATATGGATTTTCAAAATGCGCAAACCTTTATACAACTGCGCTTGTCTGGCGCCCCCGCTGTTCCTAATTACTAGAGGTCACAACTTTGGGTGGGAGAGTACGATGCGCACATCAACGAGACTGTTGGCTGGGTTTCTAATTTGGGCGGCCATCGCACCGGCTCAGGCACAAGACATTGCACCGGAATCCGCAACCGGGCGCAGTCACAAGACCAGCGTCATTGCTCAGACCTATATGATTGCCGCCGCCAACCCCTTAGCGGCGCAAGCGGGATACGACGTATTGCACGATGGCGGCAACGCCGTGGACGCCATGGTCGCAACTCAGATGGTACTGGGACTGGTGGAACCGCAAAGCAGCGGTCTCGGCGGCGGTGCCTTTTTGGTTTACCACGACGGGGCGTCCGAAAAACTGACCACCCTCGACGGACGCGAAACCGCCCCCCTGGCAGCGACGACAGATATGTTTTTAAAGCCCGACGGCATGCCGATGAAATTTTTCGAGGCCGTGGTGGGTGGTCGGTCGGTCGGCACACCGGGTACGTTGAAGTTGATGTACGAAGCCCATCAACGATACGGGAAACTCAGCTGGGCGCAACTGTTGCAGCCCGCCATCACATTGGCGAACACAGGATTCTCTGTTTCTCCGCGTTTGGCCAGCTTGATTGCCAAAGACCGAAGGCGCCTGATTACATACCCCGACACCCGGAGCTACTTTTTCGATGAGCACGGCGAACCGCTCGCTGCTGGAACGACACTCAAAAACCCAGCCTATGCAGAAACACTGCGCCTGATCGCAGCCCACGGCCCGGATGCGTTCTACACCGGGGAAATCGCCCAGGACATCGTCTCTGCCGTGCGTGAAGCCAGCAACACCCCCGGCCTGTTGAGCATGGCGGACTTGGCCAGCTACCACGTTATCGAACGCGCCCCGGTCTGCATCACCTATCGCGCTCATAATGTTTGCGGCATGGGACCGCCGTCATCAGGCGCGCTAACCGTGGGTCAAACTCTTGGCATACTGAACCACTTCGAATTGCCAGAACCTTCCGCGCAGTCTTTCCACCTGATCGCCGAGGCCAGCCGTCTCGCGTTTGCCGACCGAGGGCTTTATATGGCCGACAGCGATTTTGTCGCCATGCCGAACGGTTTATTGGACCGGGACTATCTAAAAAGGCGTGCGACACTGATTAACACCGACAAGGCAATGACCGATGTCCAGCCCGGAACACCCCCGTGGAAGGCGGCTGAGGCACGCACTCTTGATAACGCAATTGAGTTTCCATCCACCTCGCACATGTCGATCATCGATGGCGATGGAAACGCGGTGTCGCTGACCACCACCATCGAAAACGGGTTTGGCTCGCGCGTAATGGTGCGCGGATTTTTACTCAACAACGAACTCACTGATTTTTCCTTCACCCCAAAAAAAAACGGCGCACTGGTCGCCAACCGTGTTGAACCTGGCAAGCGCCCGCGTTCATCCATGTCGCCGACCATCGTTTACGGCCCGGATGGCAAGCTCAAGTTGGTGGTAGGATCACCCGGTGGTTCGCGCATCATTGGCTATGTTACGCAAGCAATCATCGCGGTTTTGGATTGGAATATAGATGTGCAAGACGCCCTCGACCTGCCCCATGTTGTCGGGCGCTTTGGTACCGTTGACGTGGAAACCGGCGCAGATGCCTTAGCCCAACAGCTACAAACCAAAGGGCACAAGGTCAAAGTTCGGGACCTCAACAGCGGCCTTCACGCCATCATGCGCGGTGAAAAGGGCCTCATCGGCGGCGCAGATCCCCGACGTGAGGGGCTTGTATTGGGGCAATAAGCCCCCTCAGTCGGCAATAATTACCCAGTACGGTCGTCGCGTTTGGGGCTAATTTCGTCGTCTTGACGGTCGATTTCCTGCAAAGCAAGCAGAGGCCCGATGCCGACACCGACCCCGTCAACCTGAGCATGAGCCGGTGACGTGGCGCGCACGGCTTCGACGCTGGACCCTTCGGCCAGACCATTTTGTTGACGGTTCAATTCTCCATCCGCCGACATGCGCTTCAGCATTTCGGCGCTGACCATGCGTTCGATCTGAGCGCGCAATTCGGGGGGCATGCTGGCCAGTTTTTCTTCGTCTAGCCCCATAGCTCCTAAGATTTTTTCGCGCAGTTCCTCTTTTTTCTTTTCCGCGATTTCTTCTGCGTAGGCCTGAAACCCCTTCTCACGTATTTCATCGACCAAAGGTTTCTCAGTCGATTTTTCCGGATCTACGGCCATACGGGGGTCAAGCGGGGGGGGGATGTGCTGTGCGTTCACATCGGATCGCCCAGCCGCGACATATTTGGGAGCCAGCACTGCTTTGATATCCATGATTGTCCCTTCCCATCCGCACGAACACCCTTACGCGCATGCGTCAGTCGTTCGTCAGCGATGGAAAGAATGCAAATTGTAGGCCACTCACGATGTGAATGGCCCGCGCTGCTGTCTTAAACTTAAACCATAAGGCCGTTATGCACTCGGGTTTCGACCACGACGCCCCTTGCCTTTTGCGCTCTCCCAACTTTTTTGGGTGCCTGCTTTTGGTCCGCCACGTTTGGAAGCACCACCTTTGGGAGCGCCGCCTTTAGGAGCACTTGCCTTAGAAGCTCCTGAATTAGAGGTATCGGCTTTGACTGTCGTGCGTCGCCCTACACCCGCTTGTTGAGTGAGGAATTTTTGCGCGCCGTTTTTTCGGCCGACACGTCCACCCTCGCCACCGCGTCCACCGGTACCCTTGGGCTGCCAGTTGGGGATCAGGTGTTTTTTCGACGGCCCGATCAAGTCTTCACGGCCCATACGTTTTAGTGCATCGCGCAACAACGGCCAATTTTCGGCGTCGTGATAGCGCAAAAACGCTTTGTGCAAACGACGTTGCCTAAGCCCCTTGGCGGTATGCACCACCTCGCCGCTGTCACGGTGAATAGGCTTGATGGGATTTCGTTCGGAATAATACATCGCCGCCGACAACGACATCGGCGAGGGCAAGAAGGTCTGCACCTGATCGGCGCGCAGATTGTTACGCTTCAGCCAAATTGCTAAATTCATCATGTCTTCATCCGTGGTGCCCGGATGTGCGGCGATGAAATACGGAATCAGGTAATATTTCTTGCCCGCTTGTTTCGCAGCTAAGTCGAACATCTGCTTGAAGCGATCATAGGTGCCGATGCCCGGCTTCATCATTTTCGACAGCGGACCTTCTTCGGTGTGTTCCGGTGCGATTTTGAGATAGCCGCCCACATGGTGGGTGACCAGTTCCTTCACATAAGCCGGGCTTTTCACCGCAAGGTCGTAGCGCAGACCCGACGCGATGCTGATTTTCTTCACACCATCAATGGCGCGGGCCTTTTGGTAAATCTGGATCAACGGGTCGTGGTTGGTGCCGAGATTTTTACAAATGTCGGGGTAAACACACGACGGACGTCGGCAAACTTTCTGAATTTCATCATCCTTGCACGCCAGCCGGTACATGTTCGCCGTCGGTCCACCCAAATCGGAAATGTGTCCAGTGAAGCCATCGACCTTATCGCGAATGTCTTCGATTTCCTGAAGGATAGAATCTTCCGAACGGCTTTGGATCACTCGGCCTTCGTGTTCAGTGATGGAACAAAATGAGCAACCGCCGAAGCATCCACGCATGATATTGACGGAAAAGCGGATCATCTCCCACGCTGGAATGCGGGCATCGCCATAACTTGGATGCGGTGCACGGGCATAGGGCAAACCATAGACACCATCCATTTCCGGCGTACTCAAAGGAATCGGCGGTTGGGTCAGCCACACATCGCGTTCGCCGTGGCGTTGGATCAACGCGCGTGCATTGCCCGCGTTGCTTTCCTGGTGCAGCACGCGCGACGCCTGGGCATACAACACCGGGTCGGCGCTCACCTGCTCAAAGCTCGGCATCTTCACCACGGTTTTGTTCATATCCAGTTTTTCGTGGAGATGCGACAGGTCCAGCTCGCTCATATCAATGGCGGTGTAATCATCGGGTATGCCATCGGTCATAAACGAAGTGCCGCGGATGTCATGCATATCCTTAGGTGCCTCGCCCCGCGATGCGCGGTGGGCAATCTCGACGATGGCGCGTTCGGCATTGCCATAGACCAACAGATCGGCCTTGCTGTCGGGCAGGACCGAACGGCGGACCTTGTCCGACCAATAATCATAATGCGCGATGCGGCGCAAAGAGGCCTCGATCCCACCAATCACCACTGGCACGTCTTTGTAAGCTTCGCGGCAACGCTGGGTATACACGATGACCGAGCGATCTGGGCGTTTTCCGCCTTCGTCGTCGGGAGTATAGCTGTCGTTGTGGCGAATTTTTTTATCAGCCGTGTAGCGGTTGACCATGGAATCCATGTTGCCCGCCGTCACCCCCCAGAACAAGTTGGGAGGACCGAGTGCCTTAAACGCATCGGCCTTCGACCAATCTGGCTGGGCGATGATGCCAACGCGAAAGCCCTGAGCTTCCAGCAAGCGGCCAATAATCGCCATGCCGAAACTGGGATGATCGACATACGCGTCACCCGTCACCAAGACAATATCGCAGCTGTCCCAGCCAAGAACTTCCATCTCAGCTCGCGACATGGGTAGGAACGGCGCGGTGCCGAAACGCTGCGCCCAATAGGGACGGTGGGAAAATAAATCCCCGGATTTGGTCATTTTTTTTGTTTTTGCCATGATGGGCGGACTTTACGCGCCATGCCCGTTTGCGTCCATTCAAATGCGTGTGACGCGGCAACAAGCGCTAAAAGTATGGGTGGAACCCATTTCCGGGTTGCTGTGTCATCAGCAATGCTGGTATCTGCCCCCAGTGAGGTTGTCGCTGCGGGCGTTTTGTATGCGGCTTACGTGAAGTGGTGCAAAAAAGCATCCACCCCGGCGGTGACAGAAACACGGTTTGGGCGGGGCATGTCAGCTTTCGGCTATCAAAAAGATAAACGCAGAACCATCCGGTATTCTGACATCGTCCCGATGAAATGACGAGAAAATAAGATGTCAAACACAACTTAAGACTGATCCCAAAGCGCCCGCCAACATAGATTTAGGCTGATATGCATTTTGGGGGGCGGATCGTTTGTTATTGAGCAGGGTTGCCGCACTCAAGAATCGGCAGCGTTATCTGGATTGAAAAGTCGGGCCGCCATCGATCCGGAAATTTTGCAAAACTGTATTGAAATGACAAATGTTGCCGGGGCCAGTTATGTCTTGTTGTCTGGCTGCATCGATCAGGAAAAATCCGCCAAAATCTTCCTAAATTAAAGGGCTGATGCTAGAATGCTCACATGTTTAAACTTTTGAACAGTTTGCTCGGAATTGTTGTACTGTACATGATCGTTTATTACAACGTCATGTAGCAGCGTTTGGTGTGCGCAGCCCGATGCACGATGTGGCGTGGGCCTGTCTGGAGAAACTAAAGTATCATCTGAATGCCTTTTGGGCGTGTCCTTTTTAGGGTCGACAATAGGCCCGGCGGCAGCGGCAGCAGCCATGCGCACGGATGCGGCAATTTTTTCTGCAAACGTTTGGTTTTTGACCGCCCGCGCCATGATTGAATTGGTCAAAGTGTAAACTTACCAACGCCCGTTTGCGTTTGCGCAAATACGTGATACATCACTGCACATGAAATCCACACCCTCTCAGGTTCAAGTTGCGATCATTGGCGGCGGACCCGCTGGCCTTATGGCGGCGGAGGTCCTTGTCGAACAAGGCGCCGACGTTCACATTTTCGATGCCATGCCATCGCTGGGTCGCAAATTCCTGATGGCGGGAAAAAGTGGGTTAAATCTGAGCCATAGCGAACGCCACGAAGCCTTTTTCAGCCGTTTCGGCGCCGCGCAGGAACGGCTTGAGCCCTCATTGCAGGAATTCACCTCGGCCGCCATTCGCACTTGGGCCTACAATCTGGGCATAGAGACCTTTGTCGGCACCTCGGGTCGCATATTCCCCAAGGATTTCAAGGCTGCCCCCCTGCTCAGGGCGTGGCTGCATCAGCTGCGAGAACGCGGCGCAACCATCCATGTGCGCCACAAATGGCTTGGCTGGAAAGATGGGGCGCTCTGCTTCGACACCCCAGACGGCATGACCGAGGTGTGCGCCGACGCGACCATTTTGGCATTAGGTGGTGGCAGCTGGCCCAAATTGGGCTCCGACGCCGCCTGGATTCCAATCCTGCAAGAACAAGGCGTCGAAATTGCGCCGCTACGCCCCGCCAACTGCGGTTTTGACGTCAAGTGGAGCGATTTTTTCAAAGAAAAATTTGCCGGTGCTCCGCTGAAATCCGTGCGTTTGGCCTTTGCCGGTCAAAAAATCCCCGGCGATGCCGTTGTCTCACAAGATGGAATTGAGGGTGGCCCCGTCTATACCTTGTCTGCGGTTCTCCGCGGCGCCATCGAGCGAGACAAAGCTGCAACGCTGAGCATCGACCTTTCGCCTGGGCGCAGCCGATCCGAATTGATCGAAGCCCTCAGCCTTCCGCGCGGCAAAAAATCCATGGCGACCCACCTCAAACGCACGGTGCGCATTTCAGGCGTCAAAGCGGCTTTGCTGCACGAATGTCTGAAAGCAGACGTGTTCACCGACCCGGTACGACTGGCCGCAGCCATCAAGGCCGTGCCCGTGCGTGTACTCAAACCACGCCCGCTTGAAGAAGCCATCAGCAGTGCGGGGGGCGTCAAACTCGATGCCCTCGACGAAGGGTTCATGCTTAATGTCATGCCCGGCGTTTTTTGCAGTGGAGAAATGCTCGATTGGGAAGCGCCCACCGGGGGCTACTTGCTCAGCGGGTGCTTCGCCACGGGGCGCACGGCAGGTGCGGCAGCAGCGGCGTGGCTCAATCAACTGCTTTTTACTGATCCTGAGGCGGATCTTGCAGCTGAACTAGCGTCTGCTCCTGAAGCTGATCCGGACCAATAAGCGCTGGCCGTTTCAGTCCAAAACGGCCTGAATTTCCGAACAACAGGATCACTTAAGGTTTTTCAGGGTACGTGATGCCTTGGACTTCCAGTTCATCTTCGCCGCCCGGCGTATGCACCACCACCAAGCTGCCCACCGTTTTTTCCATCAGGGCACGGCCGATGGGCGAGTCCTGACTGATGCGGCCTTCGCTGGGTTCGGTCTCGTCGCTGCCGACGATGGTGACCGACTGCACCGTGCCGTTTTCGCGCTCATACGTCACCGTCGCGCCGAAATGCACTTGGTCACGGTTTTGCTGATAGCACGGATTGACAACCGTTAGGCTTTCCAGTCGTTTACGCAGGTAGCGCACCCGGCTATCGATCTGGCGCAGACGTTTCTTGCCATAGATATAATCGCCATTTTCCGAACGATCACCATTGCTCGCGGCCCAGTGCACCGTGCGCACCACCTCAGGGCGTTCGTTTTCCCACAGCTGCACAAGCTCCGCGTTTAATTTCGCGTGCCCTGCGGGAGTGATGCACTCTTTGGGTGGCTTCATATCATCCATACTTTACGCATGTGGGTTTTGTGTACCTCAGAGTGTCTCTGCGGTAACAGTCAAAAAAATCCACGCTCAATCTTCGATCAATTCGGAAAGATTTTCAAAATAGGCCAGTGCTTCGGGGTTGGCCAACGCCTGTTGATTGCGCACCGCACGCCCGTGGATGACATCACGCACCGCAAGCTCGACCGTTTTCCCCGACTTGGTGCGCGGGATGTCCGACACAGCCAAAATTTTGGCGGGCACATGGCGGGGCGTCGTGTTGGTGCGGATTTCCATTTTGATGCGTTTGATCAAATCATCCGTCAACGTCACATCCGGGCGCAGCTTGACGAACAACACCACCCGCACGTCATCATCCCACGTCTGACCGACCACGACGCTGTCGAGCACGTCATCGACGCGCTCAACCTGACGGTAAATTTCCGCGGTGCCAATACGTACGCCACCGGGGTTCAAGGTCGCGTCGGAGCGCCCGTAAAACACCACCCCGCCCGTATCTTTCACCGCGATCAAATCGCCGTGGTGCCAGACATTTTCAAACGTTTCGAAATAAGCCGAACGGTAGCGCTTGCGGTCAGGATCGTTCCAAAATTCCCTTGGCATGGAGGGATGCGGCGAACAGCACACCAATTCTCCGGGCTGGTCGAGAACGCGGTGGCCTTGCTCGTCGAATGCCTGCACATCCATGCCCAAGTGACGCTTTTGCGATTCCCCTCTGTACACCGGTCCGATGGGATCACCACCGACGAAGCAGCCGACGATGTCCGTTCCGCCCGCGATGGACGACAAACAGCAATCGGCTTTCCAGTCGCGATAAACGTAATCGAAGCCCCCCGGCGACAACGGCGAACCGGTCGACAAAATGGTACGCAAATGTTGCAAGTCGTGGGTCTTGGCTGGCTTGATGCCCGCCTTGGCGCAAGCATCCAGATACTTGGCAGACGTGCCGAAGTGCGTCACGCATTCGTCCGCTGCCAACGTTGCAAGGCGGTTACCGTCTGGATGGAAGGGCGAACCATCATACAGCACCAACGTAGCGCCGCTGGCGAGACCCGACACCAACCAGTTCCACATCATCCAGCCGCAGGTGGTGAAATAAAACACCCGATCGCCGGGTTTGACGTCGCACTGCAGCTGATGTTCTTTCAAGTGCTGTAACAACACACCACCGGCCCTGTGCACAATGCATTTCGGAACCCCCGTGGTTCCCGATGAAAACACTATGCAAAGCGGGTCGTTAAAACCCATGGATTGATATTCAATCGGCCCCGCACCTTGTGCTTCGATCATATCAGGATAGGAAATCCCTTTATCGCCGAGCCCCGTGATGTCGGGGTTCTCATCCGTAAACGGCACCACCACCACATTTGTCAAACAGGGCATCTGAACCAGAAGTTCTGACACCGTCGCTAAGCAATCGAACACCTTGCCGCCGTACCAATAGCCGTTGGCTGTAAACAGGACCTTGGGCTCAATCTGTCCGAAACGGTCCAACACCCCCTGGGTGCCAAAGTCAGGCGAACACGACGACCATATGGCCCCGATAGCGGTCGTGGCCAACATGGCGATGATCGTTTCTGGCATATTGGGCATGATGCCCGCCACCCGGTCACCCGCCACTACACCCATGGACGTCAACGCCCGGCTGGTGCGTGATACTTTGTCTTGCAGCTGGTCCCACGACAACTCACGTCGCTGGCCATTTTCACTGTGAAAGATGATCGCCGCACCGCTGCCGCTTTGACGCAACAGGTTGCGGGCAAAATTCAACCGCGCTTCGGGAAAGAATTCGGCATCGATCAAGTCACCATCCTGCTGTAGGGCCGGACCTGCGGGACCATCACTGACCACGCCGCAAAACTCCCACACCAGCGCCCAAAACTCTGCGGGCTTTTGAACTGACCAATCCCAAACGGCATCGTAGGATGGCAGACTGATGCCAAAATCCTGCTCGGCACGGCGCATAAATGTATGCAGCAAGGTGCTGGCGATGCGGTCCTCAGAAGGGCTCCACATTTTTGTACTCATCGGCATTGTTCTCTAGCGCACAACCGTAACCGAACATTTGGCATGACGGACAATACGGGCGGCATTGGGGCCAAGTAAAAAGTCTTTAAGATCATCGCGGCCCGAGGTCACAACGATCATGTCGGCATTGATTTTATCCGCCATGTTAAGAACCACCTCATACACCGACCCTTCGCCGACGATGTGTTGGGTTTTCACATCACCGGGAACGTTTTCTTTAACAAAGTCCTTAAGCGCCACGAGAACCTTTTCGCCGACGCCCTTCTCAAAACCCTTGGGGAAAAATTGCCCGACGATGGACATACCGAAATCCGGCACCACGGTCATCACATGCAGCGTCCCCCCAGATGCGCTGACAAAGTCCAGCGCAACCGGCAACGCCTTCGCCCAAGAGCCTTCGTCGTTCAGATCAATAGCCAACAAAATGTCTTTAAACACGGCTCACCCCCTAAGCGGTCTTGGCGGCACGCGACCGCCGACGTTGCAACGCGATCACGAAAAACAACAGCATCATGGCAGGAATGTAAAAGTACTCCTTAGCCACGCGTTCTCTCGGCACTTCGACACGTTCAATTTGAACAGGCTCATCGCCGTAGAAATCATACGCCAACAACGTTTGCGACAACGCCGTATTCGGCATGGGTTCATCCAAGATGGCGCGATCACCATCAATGTTAACCATCAGACCCGCAGCCGTCATCAGGCGCGTCGCGCCATCGCCGCTGGCGCCCAAGGGTGCGATAAGGGTCGTGCCACTCATCTCACCATTGCGACTGTCAGGCCCGGAAATGACAAACCGTACGTATCCATCCGCGGGGGCGTGTTCAGCCACCGACAAAATCTCGGGACCGGGGTGATGGTCGTACGGATCGCTGACCTGATCCAACCAATAGCCCGGTCGGAACATGGTGAACGCAACCAACAACAGGGCCACGCTCTCCCATGCCTTGTTGCGCACAATCATGTATTGCTGCGTAGCCGCGGCAAAGGTCAACATCGCCACGAGTGCGATCAGGAACACGAACACCGCCTGAATTGGACCGACATTGATCAACAACAGGTCGGTGTTGAAGATAAACAGGAATGGCAAGATCGCGGTACGAATATCGTACATAAAACCCTGAATACCGGTGCGGATCGGATCGCCACCCGAAATGGCCGAGGCCGCAAATGCCGCCAAGCCGACAGGCGGCGTATCATCCGCCAGAATGCCGAAGTAAAACACGAACATATGCACGGCAATCAATGGCACGATCAAACCAGACTGCGCACCGACTGAAATAATCACCGGCGCCATCAGACTGGACACCACGATATAGTTTGCCGTGGTTGGCAACCCCATCCCCAGAACCAAGCTGAGCACCGCCACCAAGAACAGCATCAGCATCAGATTGCCGCCGGACAAAAACTCGACGAACTCACCCATGATCTGGTGGGCGCCGGTCAACGAAATAGTGCCGACAATGATACCCGCTGCACCTGTGGCGACGGCGATGCCAATCATATTACGCGCACCCGCGACCATACCGTCGATGAACTGGCCCCAGCCGTGAACCAAGCCCGCCATCAAATCGCCTTGCTTGCGTAAAAAGGCTTTCAAACTGTGTTGGGTGAGCGCGATGAACATCATCCCCATAGTTGCCCAGAATGCGGACAACCCCGGCGAGAAGCGTTCAATCATCAGGCACCACACCAGAACCACAATCGGTAACAAGTAGTACAATCCGGTTTTCACCGTGGGTCCAAGCTCCGGCGTGCTCATCATCGGCTTTGCCAAATCGTCGGGATCCAAGTCCGGCAAACCTGCCGCAACCTTGGCCAAAACGACATAGATGATCAGGAACAGTGCCATCGCGGCGTACACCGTATCGTCACCGAACACACCCTTGGTCCAGCCAAGGCCATAATAGGTGGCCCCCGCCAAGCCCGCCGCAACCAAAAAGCCCAAAAGGACATTGGAAAGACGTGTTAAAATAGACACTGCCGGGCCGCTGCGCGGCAACCCTTTGAGGCCCATTTTCAAGGCTTCAAGGTGAACGATATAAAGCAGTGCGATATAGGAAATCAGCGCTGGCAAAAAGGCATGACGCACCACATCCAGATAACTGATGTCGACGTATTCAACCATCAAGAATGCTGCAGCACCCATAACCGGTGGCGTCAATTGACCGTTGGTGCTCGACGCCACTTCAACCGCACCAGCCTTTTCGGCCGTAAACCCCGTGCGCTTCATCAACGGGATGGTGAACGTGCCGGTGGTCACAGTGTTCGCGATGGATGACCCTGAAATCATACCGGTCATGGCCGACGACAGCACCGCGGCCTTAGCGGGGCCGCCCCGGTAGTGCCCCAAAAGCGCCAGAGATGTTTTGATGAAATACGCACCTGCCCCCGCTTTTTCGAGGATCGACCCGAACAGCACGAACAAAAAGATCATCGAAGCCGACACGCCAAGCGCGACGCCGTAAACGCCTTCGGTCTGCATCCAGTAATGCCCCAGGGCTTTCGAGAACGACGCCCCTTTCCACTGGACGACATCCGGTAACCACGGCTGATGACCAAAAAACACATACAACATGAAGACCGATGCAACCACCACCAAGGGCAGCCCAAGTGCGCGATATGTCGATATCAACAAGACCGTCATACCGGTCGCAGATACAATCAAATCGGTCGTCGTCCATAAGCCCGGGCGCAGGGCAATTTCGTTTTTAAACGTGGGCATGTACAAACACACGACCACACCCGCAGCAGCCAGAACCCAATCGTACCAAGGGATATAACGGCGCGGAGAGTTTTTAAATAAAGGAAATGCGGTGGCCGCCAAAAATAAAGCGAACGCCAAATGTATGGCGCGGGCCTCATCGGAATTAAACGTCAAATTGACGCCGACAACCTTGGTAAGCCAAAACGGCACGGTCGAGGAAATATAGACCTGAAACACAGACCAAACCAAAGGAACAAGCACCAGCATTTTGCCGGCCATGCCTGAAGGGTTGCGCGCACCGGTATCGCTTTCGGCCACCATGTCTTCAATGGATGGCGTTGCGCCCTGCGCCGTGCCCTGGCTCTCCTGTGTCATGTGTTCCCGCTCCCCTGTATATGACTTAACGTATATGGATAACGATAACACCGCCGGAACCCTAAGGTGCCCGGCGGTGTTTCGTCATGTCTTATTTATTTCAGCAAGCCCAGCTCTTTGTAGGCTTTGATCGCACCAGGGTGCAGCGGTGCGGACAAGCCGTCGCTGACCATGGTTTTCGGGTCCAGTGTCGCAAATGCAGGGTGCAGTTTGCGGAACTCGGCGATGTGCGACATGGTTTCCTTAGCAACGATGTAAGCCACTTCGTCCGGCACATCGGCAGAGGTCACGAACGTAGCGCCGACACCAAAGGTGGTGACGTCATTTGGCGTGCCATTGTACATGCCGCCAGGAATGACTGCGACACGGTAGAAGGAGTTGTCTTTTACCAACTTGTCAATCGGTGCGCCTTTAACATCGACCAGTTTGACTTTGCATGCCGTGGTGGCTTCTTTAATGGCAGCAGCCGGGTGACCGATGGTGTAGATCATGGCGTCGATTTTGTTATCGCAAATCGCGGCGGCCATTTCAGAGCCTTTCAGCTCGGATGCCAATGCGAAATCGCTCTTTTTCATGCCAAAAGCATCCATGACAACTTCCATGGTTGCGCGCTGGCCGGAACCTGGGTTGCCGATGTTGACGCGCTTGCCTTTCAGATCTTCAAAACTGTTGATGCCGGAATCAGCACGCACGATCAGAGTGAACGGCTCAGCATGAACGGAGAACATGGCGCGCAATTTTTTGAACGGGCCAGCATCTTTGAATTTCGAGGTGCCATGGTAAGCATGATACTGCCAGTCAGACTGGGCCACACCGAACTCAAGTTCACCCGTACGAATGGTGTTGATGTTGTAGACGGAACCGCCGGTGCTTTCTGCGGAGCAACGAATACCGTGCTCTTTGCGGGTTTTATTGACCAAACGGCAAATAGCGCCGCCGGTTGGATAATACACGCCGGTCACGCCGCCGGTGCCGATAGACACAAATTTCTGTGCCGCGGATACGGGTGCTGCAGCGAAAGACGCAGCCGTCACAACGGCAGCTGCCGCCAACATGGTTCCCTTAAATAACTTACTCATTTGATGAGTCTCCCTGAATTGTAGAGTGTTGTCGAATTACATTGTATTCAAACCGGGTTAAATCGCACCCCTTAAAAAAGGCCGTGAGATTACCCGGCACGCTCCGCACGAACAGCGGTCTCCCTCAGTTCGCTTTCACTCGGCCTTCCACATCCCGTGTCATCCCGCACTTGTCGGGCACTGCACAAAGGCCGCGCGATCAGTTTAGCTCCATCCACCACCTGCCTAACCAGGGCAGCGTTGTTTGGGGCCATTGTCTTATCATTAAGATACATATTGTTTTCAAAGCCAACCCGCACATCACCACCCAGACTCAACGCCGTGAGCGCAACAGCACCCTCGCCGGATCCAAAGGCGCAAACACTCCAGTGTTTGGGCTGGAGCTGACTTTCATCAGCCGCACCGAGGAACGCCAACAGATCGCGAGGTTGCGACTCGCCATCCCCATACCGCCCTAGCACGTACAAAACGCTCAAATTGTCACTCGGCACCACGCCAGTTTGCACCAGGCCCGCAAAGCGCCGGACTTCATCGGGGGTATAGAGGATATGCTGCAATGCGATTCCTGCTTCCACCGCCCAGTGATAAAAGTTCTGGGCCTTTTCTTCGCCATCAGCCGTCAGTTCCTTCATCGCAACCGACGCGGCTTCTGGGTGCAATGCGCGCACCAAAGCCATCTGCTGATCCGGAGTGTAGCGTCCCACCGCTTCGGTGGTGATTTGGATCACCAGGTCGTCGCCAACGGCATCGCGCACGGACTTGATTGCATCGCGGTACGTATCTGCGTCCAGTGAATGGGCGCCATCAGCATCGCGGACATGCAAATGCAACATCGCCGCCCCCGCATCCAGGCAGGTTTTCGCGTCACGCGCGATTTCGTCCGCCGTCATGGGCAATGCGGCATGATCCTTTTGGGTTTTGCGTGCGCCGTTTGGTGCCACGGCGATAATCAGAGGATTCCACTCCATCACACGACCTCGCCAACAGCCGCATCGACTGCGTCTTTGAGACGTTTCACAATCTCTTCGATTTGGTCTTCGGTTACGATATAAGGCGGCGCTAACAGCACATGATCACCCCGGTGCCCATCAGCCGTACCGCCCATAGGGTAACACATCATATGCCGGGTCATAGCGTGGTTCTTGATACGCGCATGTACTTTGAGGGCCGGATCGAAGGGCGTTTTGGATGCCCGGTCCGCAACCAGTTCGATCGCCTGGAACAAGCCGCGCCCTCGTATATCATCGACATAGGGATGATCGTCGAAACTTTCATGCAACAAGCGCATCAGGTTGGCGCCTTGTTTAACTACATTATTCAACAAATCATCACGTTCGATTACATCCAGCACCGCCATCGATGCGGCGCAGGCCGTGGCATGGCCCATATAGGTATGACCGTGCTGAAAAAATCCACTGCCGCCCACCAGCGTGTCAAAAATTTTACCCGACACCAACAAGGCACCAATGGCTTGATAACCGGCCCCCAGCCCTTTGGCTGTGGCCAGAAGGTCAGGCGTAACGCCTTCTTGTTCGCAGGCAAACAAGCTTCCGGTGCGGCCCATGCCGCACATGACCTCGTCGAGAATCAGCAGCACGCCGTACTGATCGCAGATTTCACGGATGCGCTTAAGATAGCCGGGCACGGGCACCAAGACGCCTGCGGTGGCGCCACCGACCGTTTCGGCCACGAACGCCGCCACATTTTGCGGCCCCAAGCGCAAAATCTCGTCTTCCAGTTCTTGCGCCGCACGCAAGCCATAGGCTTCCAGGCTTTCGCCCTCACGCTGATGACGATACGGATAGCAGGCGGAGATGTGACTGACCGCATCCATCAACAAAGGCTCGAACGGTTCACGGCGCAGCTTATTGCCGCCGGTGGCCAACGCCCCCAACGTATTGCCATGATAGCTTTGTTGACGCGCAATGATTCGGGTGCGCTCAGGTTGTCCGGCTTCAAGGAAATATTGCCGCGCCAACTTCAACGCCGCTTCCATGGCTTCGGACCCACCGGAAACAAAATAGACCCGGTCCAGCCCCTCCGGCGCCAAAGCGCTCAGACGGTCACCAAGGTCTTCCATCACATCAGTGGTGAAAAAACCACTGTGCACGAACGCCAATTTATCGACTTGGGCATGGATCGCTTGGCGCACCGTTTCATCGCTATGGCCCAGGCAAGACACCGCAGCACCGCCGCAGGCATCAATATAGCGTTGACCTTGATCGTCGATCACATAGATACCGTCGCCACCGACCGCATAAGGCAAAGATGCACGAGGCGCACGATGAAACACATGATTCATCTCATAAACTCCCATCCGACCAGACGTTAGCCTCGGTGACGCTGATCGAAAAAACATGATTGAGCAGTTTGGAACGCGCCCACGGCGATGAAGACATAGAGGTATGCAGGCTGTGCACAGGTTGCACCGCACATGCAGGCCGTGGGCGCAAACGCCCCAGCACACTCTTATTTAGCTGACAATTCACCTGAAACCCCAACTCCACGCCCTGCGCCCTTTACCTCACGCTCAGTTCTTCCTCTTGCGTGAGAGCAGAGATGCTAGCGCCCCACAGACCGCGCCGCAACAAATGATTCAAACAAAATTGTTATGATACAAATGCATTATTTTGAATGCATGCTGAAAGGCATCCATCACGGCTAACCCCAGCCTGAACAGGGGGCTTAAGGCCCATACTTACATCGCAGTACATACCACCGCATTCGCCACTTTAAGCTCTGAAACCATGCCGACACAACCCCACGACTGTGCTAGGTTAGCGCCTTCAGGCACACACACACGCAATCATAATATTTTGTTATTCTGAAATAACACCACCTTAAAATGCGTCCAAAGTCACAATATTGAAATATTCGAAACATTAGATCTGTAAATATCATTTCAAGCCGAACAAAGTTGAACATATAAAAAAAATAAAAAATCTTTTACTTCATAAACCCATCATACGAACCATTACACACACGACTAATATATTGATATTTATTGTTTTTTTCCTTTTTACAACGGCATTTCACACGGGCAAGTCCTGATGCGTTGAATTTTGCCGCACCTGTCGCTCTTCGCGGGATATTGACATATGGGCGTTTTTCCCCACATATCGCGTATACGTGTTGCATTTGTTTTGTGTTACTTGAATAGCCGGTCCGCCGATTAGCTTAGTTATGCCCTGACAATGTGAGCGTCAAATCGACCGCGTCGTCGCATATCGTGAGGCGTGGAATCAACTCTCCTGTTAAGGAAAATTAACGATGACTATCGGCACAGTAAAATTCTTCAACACCACCAAAGGCTTTGGCTTTATCGAGCCTGAAGATGGTTCCAAGGACGCTTTCGTCCACATCTCCGCTGTTGAACGCGCCGGCTTGAGCACGCTGAACGAAGGCCAGAAGGTTTCCTACGAACTTCAGCCTGGCCGTGACGGCAAGTCTTCCGCTGAAGACCTGAAGGTCGTCGGCTAACGACGCCTGGCGCCGCCTCCAACTCCGGTTGGGGGCGGCTGCCGCTCGTTTTCACGCCCAAACAGATCGCAACGCGCTTTTAAGGCGTGTTTTTTTGTGCCCGCAATCTGGTCTGTCGTTTTAGCTTCACTTGATTTTTAAAGTCTTATCCTTGCCGACCACTGTGTCGCCTTGCCAAGATATCCGAATATCAAGTTTATTCTGATCGTCATCGACAGAGGCATTGATCTTAAGGCGCAACAAGCCGCCCGGCACCAAAACAAGGTTACCGTTTTCATCTTCCAGCGTGATTTTTCCTGCCCCGATCCCGTTGGTCACGGCCTTAAGCAAACTTTTTATGCTCTCCTTGTCCTGCAAGGATTCATGTCGAAAACGTCCGTTCTGTTTCATGATGTTTGCCTCAGCTTTCTCCGGCCTTTTTTAAGTTCTCGCAGCGTCACCTCGGGATCGAAGACCTTAACGTAAGGGTAATCGCTCGAGACCCCCAAGATACAGCCCTGAGGTTCCACAATTGTGACCGCCGCCCCACGGCCACGCACCTTTTCCTTGGCCCGTGTGTGACTGTCCAAACTGGCGTCGCACTCGAAACTTAACATGGTCCGGCGTCCGGCGAGCCGTTGGCCATAATGCAGGTTTCTGTGACCATGGATCACCGCGCTGATTCCCGCATGACGAACGTGACGCGCGCCCTGTTCGGTAAATGGCAAATCTACAGGGCGGTACTTTGTGCGAATGGTGTTGCACAAGGACCCGTAATAGAAATCAAACGGTTTCCCCTTCAGCGCCATACGGAAGTCGCGGTTCAGCTCCTTGATCCCGGTTTGATACAGCCGACGTGCGACCACATTATCAAGCCCCGCATGCACGAACAGAAACGAACCGGTCCGATAGCCCAAACGCATGCGTTTATAAAACCAGGCATACTCACCGGAGGGTGTAAGGAAGAGCTTTTTCCACTTAGACACCGCCGCATAAACATGGCGCAGGCTCAAGCCCTGCTCGGCGCACAATTTTTCAAACCGGTTTTGTTTCGTGCGAATGCCCAGCAACTCTCGTTTGATTTGCGCGGGTCGCATGGTTCCCTCAGCCAAGGCAGGAAATGCATCGAACCAGTCCTCGGAAGGAAACAGTCTGCGACGGCATTCCTTTAGTCCCGGCACCCCCTTTAGCTTGGTACCGCCAGCCAAATGGTCATCCCAAATTTCTTTGAGAAGCGGGATGATTTTCTGTCCGGTGCGGATAAAAAAATGTTCGTTGTGCATGTCTTTATTGGGTCCGACGACCGCCATGCCGAACAGAACGCGCACGTCGTGATTACCGGCCAACACCCGCACCCGCGCACCTTGTTCGATCAGATGACGGATGGTTCTGATCAGCCCCAGGGAACTGACCCCTTTGTCAAAACAATCACCACCGATCACAAAATTCGCCTTCTTACCCTCTTGGGTCAGAACGAAATCACATGGCTTTGGGCCGGTTTTTTTCACCCCGCCCGATGCCACCAACGAGGCCGCAAAGGCATCAGGATCACCGTGTAAATCGGAAAAGAAAAAATGCCGCCGCTTGGGCCAACGCCAAGCCTGATTATCGTTGAGACGCGACAGGCACGAAACCAAAACATCAAGATCGTCGCCGTCTTTGGCAATCGACTTTAGCCCCCCGTGCGTCCAGTCCCGCGTCTCGCGGGGCAAGCGGACCGTCAACATGGACTTACCACGGTAATGGGGAATGCTTGGCGGTGCCTTTGAAAGCTTCATGGTCAGTCCAAATTCCTATCTTTGGGGACACGAACTTTCCATGCCCCCGCCGCATGGCTCCACGCATTCTCAGCCGCGACCTCCAGCGCGACCGGGATTGCGTGATGCATACTCAGCTTAGCGATGTCATCGAAGGCCAATGCGCCCAGAGCGTAGGCCGCGTGACGAAAGGCCGCGCCATGCCCGACGAACAGAACCGCGACAGCCCGCTCTGCGTTCGCGTCCAATGCCAATCCCGCCATATGAGACCGCACATGTTCCGCCACCCGCTCGCCAGCCTGCATCAGCGATTCTGCACCCTGCAAGGGCAGACGGTAGAGGCTGCTGCTTTTCCAATCCTTGGGCGGTGCATCGAACCGCGGGTCATCACGTAGAACCTCTTCTATTTGGGTGATGGTGAGGTTCGCCGCACTGCCCAGCCCCCGTTCCGCCAAGGCATCGACACCCTCGATACGATCGAGACCCTCAAGCCCTTGGGCGATGATGTCTGCGGTTTGCCACGCACGCAAAAGGTTCGAGGACTGAATAACCGGGTGAATATCCCAACCGTGCTCCTGCGTCATTTTATCAATCAAACCGGCGGCCTGGCGCGCCTGCTCCACACCATCCGGGGTAAGTGGAAAGGGTTGGTGCGCACTCGGGGTGTAAGGCCGTTGGTGGTATGCCCCATGACGCAAAAAAATGGCAATACGCCGCGCCATCATGGCGCGCCCCCAATCACATCAGGGAGCCGTGCGATGATCCGTTTTACATTGTCATTGAGAACCATGGATACAGCTTGTTCGACAGAAACCCATTGGCGTATACGGTGAGGTTCTTCCCATGCACTGTCTGAAATTTCGGCAGAGACCTCCATAGGATAGACCTCCACATCACAGGTAGAGCCCCATTTGTTGTAACTGTAAGTGGCGATCATCCGGTCCAGTACCCGTCCTTCGACCCCGGCTTCCTCGAACGCCTCTTTCGCAGCGGACTGTTGAGCGCTTAGGCCTGGTTCATGAATGCCCTTGGGGATCACCCAGTGCTTTTGCTTGCTGGAGGATATGACCAACACTTCCAATGTTTTCTTACCACGGCGAAACGGCACCACCGAGGACTGCCGATAATAATAGGCCGGACGACTACGCTGCTCAGCGCCATCCGGGCTGGGAAAGGGAAACAGACGCGGCAAGGCTTTGGGTTCAATGATATCCAAAACCTTCGCGCACCCCGCGCCCACGTCGAGCCATTGGTCATCTATACGTAAGTGCGCCAACGCGCCCGGCAACAAAATTCCATTTTTTGCATTGCGCGGCACGGGACTGCGAGCGAGAGCAAGCAGTGCATGCTCCAAAGACGGGTTGTGCCCCACCACCATCACACGCCGTGCGGTCTTGGGTAGCTCGTGCACGACATCCATCACATCCGCAACCGTGCCCTGATAGAGACGCGCGTCGCTGGTCACCACATCAGCGTTAAGCCCTGCGCTCTTGCAGCATTTTTGCGCCGTGGTCACGGCGCAAGGGGCAGGTGAGCTGACCACAAAGTCGGGCAGGTGAGACTTACGGGCGAGCCACGCGCCCATACGCTGGGCGTTACGCTTACCCTTATCCTTTAATTCCTGTCCCGAACCTTCGGGCGCATGGGCCTTTTGCACTTTCCCATGACGCAATATGAATAGCTCTCGCCTCATCGCCTTCAGCGTCCTAATCTTTCAATCGGTCGAGACCGAAACGCGCGGCTTGCTCAAAATCGACCCCGCCGCTCGCTTCAAAAATGGGCACGCCCGCCAACATTTCCAAGTATGCGTCGGGCGACAGTTCATTTTCGTCGCCATTAAAGGAACCGTCTTTGAACTGATAGAACGGTCCCGGCGATTTCATGATGGCATCCAACAATTCACGCCGCACCGATAGGTCCACCTGCTCGATGGTGCACGGCTGCGAGCTGTCGAGGTTCCAGTTCAGGATCAAAAAGGCCGCCAAGCCCGTGCTGGGTGCAAACTTATCCTCGCCGTAAATGTCTTCCACATCAACGTCGTACTTTTCTTCCAAGGCCCAAAGTTCCTGCGGTGCCAAGGCGAGCAATTCTTCGCGGCGCTGCGCGCTCAGCATGGGCATCAGAGTTTCATTGTGAACGATGGTGCCGGGATTGATCCGCGGCAATTTGGGAATACCCATCGCCCTGACCTCGTCCGCTTCTCGCTGCAAAAACAAGCGATCATTGGTGAGATAACGCACACCCTGTTCTGCCAGCATATGCAGCATCAAGGTGGATTTCCCCCCACCGGAAAACCCCGCCATACCCAAGCACTGCCAATTCATCGTCAACCCCGAAGCATGGCATATCAGCGCCCCATTTTGTTGCAGGTGACTCATGTACAGCGCATTGATGAAATTGATCACCTGATTGTCGTTCTCCAGGCATGGCCCCACCGCGATCCGGTGCGCGTCGCTTTGCAAGAAGATCATGCCGGTACGCGCCTTTCGGTGCAGGCGACCATCGGGCAAGTTCACATAGGTGTCCTTGCGCCCCGTCTTGCCCGGTTCACGATGCCAGTCGGTAAACTCGACGCCCAAATCCAGCGCATCGCTTTGCAACGCCAGCACCTCAATATCTGCAGGCCCCGCACCCAACACATGAGAGAAATACATGCCAAGCTTTTCCAGCAACGCGCTGGTGTTGGCGCGCACACCAATGTGCAGCCCATCCAGTTCCAAAACGATCTGGCCATCAACCAGTTGATGGTCTGCACTGATTTTTTGAGCGTAATAAGCTGCGTTGGTCACATGGTCACCTTTGAAATGATGTAATCGGCATAAAGATCGGCCGCGTCGATTCCGATGCCCTCCTTCGCCCCTTTAAACCCACCAAAAGCTGAAACTTCAAACACAATCGGTCCATCGTCCGTATCGGCCACGTCCACGGTGGTGAAATCCATACCGAACAGGCGTTCAGCCTTGGCCGCCAAATCGATGGTGCTTTGTGGTGGTTCATGCAGCGCATACTTTCCGCCGCTGTGAATGGTGGTGTTCCAGGTGTCCGGCTGCGCCACCCGGGCGTAGGTGCCCAGATACGTTCCACCCAAAAACACCATGCCGTAGTCGCGCCCTGCCAAGTTGAGTTTGCGCTGAATGTACATCACCGGGTTGGCGGCCCTAAAGGCTTCGATGATTGCCCGCATTGTGTCAAAGGATTGATCCGCGTCGACCACGCACATGCCGCGGGCCTTGGTGGAATATAGCGGCTTGAAAACTGCTGCACCAAAACGTTCGACCGCCGCCATCGCCACATAGACGTCTTCGGTGACCATGGTGTCAGGCATAGGAATACCACCATTTCGCAACGTCACCGTACAAGCCAGCCTGTCGATCATGCGCACGATGGTTTCGGCCGGGGAAAACACCCGCACACCGTAGCGTTCCGCAATGCGCAGTAGCTCGATCCGGTCCAAGGTCGCCGGGCTGTAGTGCTGACTGATTTTTTTGACCACCAGTGCATCAAGTTCGCAAAGGTTCACCTGCCCCGCCCACAGAGTGTTGGTGGTGAGATCCGCGTGAATATCGGCCATATCCAGCACCAGACGGAATCCGGTTTTGGCTTCCACCGCGTCAGCCAGAACTTCCGTCGACCATTTACCCGGAATGCCAATCACAGCAATTCTCAGCATGTCGGTGCATTGCTGGCTCATGCGAACAACTCCTTGATGGGCAGGCGAAATGACTTGGAGTTCTTCGTGTTGACGGTTTGCAAACGCTCAAGAATATAAACGCCGCGCAGAAACATGTTCTTCGCCAAGGCCTGATCCAGAATAAACCGGGTCGACGTAATGAACGACCGCGCCAATCCCAAGGCAAGGCGTGTCTCAAAGGTCTTATCACCATTTTTCCTGGCGAACTCCGCCGCAAAACTATGGAACTGCGTGGCAATAATTTCAATGCGCCTGCGTGTAGGCTTATCCAGCGCTTGCAGACGGTAGTTTGACACCATGAAAACCGCAACGTCCTGCACGTAATCCATATAACAAGACCGATGAAGATCGATAAAGAAGATTTTCTTGCTGTCACCGTCATAAATAATATTGTCGAGATTGAAATCCCCGTGGATATATACGGAAAAAGGTGCCGCGATTGTGCTTTCCAGCTTTTGCGCACCGTCCAACAGTTGTTGCAGTGATTTGACATTCACGCCTTCGACCTCGACAGCATCCAGCTTGAATTCCGGGTGCACCCCCAGCACCCCATCCATGCGCTTGCGCAGTTGGGCAATGTGATGTGCCGCAACGACTTTCTTACGTTTGGTTTCGCCCCACACCGCCGCCACCGTCTTCGAAAGATGTTTCAGACTCTTTTCAAGCGCCTCATCGCTCTCTTGCAGCAGCACTTGCTCGAACGTCAGGCCCGGCAAATGTTCGATCAGCATGGATGCATTTTTGCCATTCTTTTTATAAGACAGAATTTGCGGGGCGAGACCGGGGAATATCTCATGCCAACTTTCAACGCTTTCCTTCTCTTCGTTGAGCTTACTCTTCTCGCCATCCTTAAAAATCGCCGCGCACCCATTTGCATCGCCGTTAGCGGCTGATATGGCAGAAATATCGCTGCCGGATTTAGTGTGGGCAATGGTGTCAACCTCAGCATCGATCAGGCCCAGATCGGACAGTGCGGCCTCAAGGGACCGAAACCGATCAATTTGCATAGGCTTGCCCAACTTGGCGGAGATAATGGACTCGCTGATGTCGTGCATCAGGTCCCCCATGGTCTCAATTCTATGCGCAATGAACAACGACGTGATCACGTCTTCGGCTTGCTGGGCCTTGCCCACTTTCTTGACCTGATGGCGGAACAAGCGACCATACGATTGCTCTAGCGTCCTTTCGATATTGCCGATTTTTAGGGCAAGACGAGTGTCATCATCTTCGATCGCCCGTTCTATCATATCGATGCCAAGTAAAATCTCACCGAGCATCGCGGCACCCGGGCGCTTCTTCCCCTTGCGATTTTTCAGTGCATCCTTACGCGTCAAGTTGCCCATCAGGCGAACGCAATCGTGACAAATGTCGGTCAGACGTTCCAGGTTCGATGCGATGGCCTCGGCTGCACGCAGGGAATAAACATCTACATCGCCCTTTTTCGCCCGACGCAACGTCTCCAGACAGCCATCGTGAATGCGCATCTTCAAATTGTAGGTATATCCGCGCCGATCCAAAATACGATGCGCCACTGTGCCGGATGCAGTTTCCAACAGCACCTGCAGCTTGCCGACCTGAGAACCCGTCTCTGCCAGCATGAAGTAGAGGTTATCTTTGATAGATTTAGGCAGACGCATATGAGTTATTCAATCAGTCCAAGGTATACGGGCCACGATATTGCATCATTTTGTATACGTTGAGCGATTATAGGCCTCAAGCCTTGGGGAAAGAAACTTTTGTGACACAGTTGCGAAGCTTTAAGCCACAAAACCTCACGTTGATGTTTGTCCGGGTGGGGACCATTGTGAGCGACATAGTCTTGCGGAACCCGACACCGAAAAACAAACTCAACCTGCTGACGATGGGTTGGGGGCACCGTATCGCGCAGTTTGAAATAGTCGGCCACATGGATCAGGTCTAACACCTCAACCGTGCTGCCGATTTCTTCAGCGCATTCGCGTTGCAAACCCTGAACCAGCGTTTCGCCAATGTTGGGGGCTCCGCCGGGCAGAGCAAACCGTTCCGTTTCATCTTCATAAATCTTGCGTTGAACAAGCACAGTATCTGCGCGTGTGATCAGCGCACGAACTGCAATCCTTATGTCAGGTGCAAGTAGCATCACCTGTCCTTCACAGAACGCCCCGAATGCCGAGTTAAACTTTGCCCACTACACCGCCATAGCAGCACCCCGATATCGTATCACGGAATGGGAATGGATCTGAAACGGTCGAAACTATCGGGCTACAAAGGGAGGCAATTTCAAGACATTTTTAGCTATAATTTGTTACAACTCATAATTGTTTATTGGTAAGTTATAGGAAAATTCAACCCGACATAAATGCGAGTAAAAAAATTCATGGAACGGTAATACCCAGACACAAAAAAGGGGCTTGCCTTTATCAACTTTGAGATGTATCTAATTATCAATTGCTACTATAGATTCAGAATAATCACTCGCTTACCCATAATTGCACAGAGTTAAATTCGAGATTTTTTGCAATGCACCCAATCCATTTTGGCGGCTACCAGGGATGGAACAAAGCACATGCAAACCGCGAAATACATAATATGTATGCCGCCCATGCAAGAAAGTGAACTTTACAATGAACATGGCAACAAAAAATCCAAACCCAACAAACCCAAGGTTTTCTGGTCAAAAATGTCTTCCCGACCTGCTTTGGGAACAGGTCCAGATGCGCCCCGAGAGCACCGCTGTCGTTTGCGAGCGAGAACATCTAACGTATCGTGAATTGGCGCACAGCAGTTCGTGCCTGGCCACGTACCTTCAGCACCTGGGTGGCACACCCGATAGCTGCATTGGTGTATTTGTAGAGCCATCACTTGAGTTGATGATCGGTGTTTGGGGTGTGCTTTTCTCGGCGTGTGCCTATCTGCCATTGTCACCGGAATACCCCGAAGAACGTCTGCAATACATGATAGAAGATGCTCGCGTTTCAATTGTTTTCACCCAAAAAAATTTAAAAGCAAAGCTGGAAGCTCTGGCACCTATCGGTACGCGTATCATAACCTTGGACGACGCCATGGACTTCACTGCGATTCACGGCATCACAGACCGCCACAATCTGGGGGAAGAACTGCTTCACGATGATCTCGCCTATATCATTTACACGTCCGGCAGCACGGGAAAGCCCAAGGGCGTAATGATCGAACACCACAGTATCGTGAACCAAATGCAGTGGCTGCGAACAGAACATCAACTGAACCATACAAGTCGTGTTTTACAGAAGACCCCCATGAGCTTCGATGCTGCACAATGGGAAATTCTCGCGCCGACATGCGGCAGCACCGTAGTGATCGGCAGCCCCGGCATCTACAAAGACCCCGAGGCCCTGATCAAGGTCATAAAACGCCACCAGGTGACGAAGCTTCAATGCGTACCGACACTAATGCAAGCCTTGATCGACACGGATGAGTTTCATGAATGTGTCTCGCTGACCCAAATTTTCAGCGGCGGCGAAATTCTTTCGAAGCGCCTCGCCAGAGAGTGCCTCGACACGCTTCCCACCTGTGACCTAATCAACCTGTATGGACCGACGGAATGTACCATCAATGCTTCCGCCCATAAGCTCGACAGACAAACAGTGGATGACGGCCCCAATGCCATTTCGATCGGCAAGCCGGTTCTCAACACCCGTTTCTATATCCTTGACGAAAACCGCAAGCCGGTCGCCCCAGGCCAAATTGGTGAACTATATGTCGGCGGTGTTCAACTGGCGCGCGGTTACCTACACCGACAAGATTTAACCGACGATCGTTTTGTTGAGAACCCCTACGCGGCAGCCGACCGCAGTGCAAACTTATATAAAACAGGCGATCTAGCCTACATTAATGAAGATGGCGACACCCAGTTTGCAGGGCGCTCAGACAACCAAATCAAGCTGCGCGGCTACCGCGTTGAACTCGATGAAATTCGCCTTGCCATTGAAGCGCACGACTGGGTCAAGAACGCCTCAATGATCATCAAGGACGATGCCTGCACTGGGTTTCAGAACCTAATCGGTTGCATCGAGCTTAACCCCCGCGAAGCGGCCTTGATGGATCAAGGCAATCACGGGTCGCATCACCAATCCAAAGAAAACCGCCTTCAGGTCAAGGCCCAGCTTTCCAACATCGGGTGCCGTGACGAGGACGAAGTTGACGGCAAGTTGATCGTTGCGCTTCCCGGCAAAGAACCAACCGCCGAACAGCGCCGCTTGGTGTTTGCCCGCAAGACTTACCGTTTCTTCGAGGGCGGCGCGGTTACGCGAGCTGACATCTCTCAACTTTTAACCAGACCGGTCATGGGTGTCGGCGCACGCAAGATCAACAGCGTGAGCCTGGATGAGCTCGGCGAAATCCTAAGATACTTCGGGCAATTTCACAGTACCGAGCGCTTGTTGCCGAAATACGGTTTCGCCTCGCCCGGGTCGCTGTATGCAACCCAGATGTATTTTGAACTGCACAACATTGGCGGCTTGACGAGTGGTTACTATTATTACGACCCGGTTGAGCATCAATTGGTGCTGATCAACCCCGCCCCCACATCAAAAAATACACACATCAAAGTCCACTTCATCGGCAAGAAGCGGGCTATTGAGCCGATCTATAAAAACAACATTCAGGAAGTGCTAGAAATCGAAACCGGCCACATGCTTGGTCTGTTCGATAACGTACTTCCAGCCTATCGGTTGAGCATCGGCAGCAGCCCGTTCACACCAGCGGTCAAGGGCATGTTGGAATGCGCAGAAGAAGACTATTACCTGGGTAGCTTCGTGCTTCAATCCGGTGATGCTGCTCGGCCCGATGACACACTCGACATCTATGTACAGTCTCATCCCGGCAAGATCGATGACCTACCCGAAGGTCAATACAGCTTCAAAGAAGGGCACTTTAGCAAAATTTCCGACGACATCATCTTGAAGAAGCATGTCATCGCTATCAATCAACAGGTATATGAAAACAGCAGCTTTGGCATTTCGATGATCAGCCGCGAACCGCAAGAGTGGATGCGCTATATCGCACTGGGCCGAAAGCTTCAGCATCTGCAAATGAACGATCTCAATCTTGGTTTTATGTCGTCGGGATACAGTTCCAAAAGCGGAAATGACCTGCCGTCGGCCAAGCGCATGGCGAGCATTATCGCACCTTCGGGCAAGGTCACCAACCCCTTCTACTTTTGTATCGGCGGCCTCATCAGCGACGAACAGCGCGACAGTGAGGGGATGAAAGAAGACACCGTTCACATGAGTGGGCCAAAGGAAATGATCAAGGAAAGCCTCCACAGCTTGTTACCCCATTACATGGTGCCCAACCGCATCGTCATCTTTGACACGTTGCCATTGAGCGCAAATGGAAAGGTTGATCACAAGGCTCTCGCCGCATCTGATGAGGTCAATGCCGAAGCCGAGGACCGCCCCTTTGTCGCTCCCCGCACCCAAACCGAAGAGCGGATCGGCGCAATTTGGAAGCGTGCGATGAAATGGACCGCGGTGTCGGTCCAACATGACTTTTTCGAATCCGGTGGTAATTCGCTTATCGCTGTTTCGCTCATCAACAAGATAAACAAGGAATTCCAGTGCACACTGCCTTTGCAGGTTTTGTTTGAGGCCCCAACCATCGAAGAACTTGCGCGTAAGGTTGATGGCGAGGACGCCACGTCAGATTCCCGCTTGGTGCGATTGCAATCCTCCGGCAACAAACACCCTGTGTACTGCTGGCCCGGGCTTGGCGGGTACCCCATGAACCTGAGGTCCCTGGCCAGCAAAATTGCCATCGAGCGCCCGTTTTATGGTGTTCAGGCACACGGCATCAACCATGACGAAACGCCATTCCCAACCATCAAAGAAATGGCCGCAGCCGACATCCAATCGATCAAGCACATCCAGCCAACCGGCCCTTATACGTTATGGGGCTATTCATTCGGCGCACGGGTTGCGTTTGAGGTTGCCCATCAACTTGAGAAAGCTGGAGATCAGGTGGAAAACGTGTTCTTAATCGCACCCGGATCGCCAAAGGTTCGCGCTCAGGACGAGGCCATTTACGGCAATGCGCCCAGCTATGACAACAAGGCCTTCGTCACCATCCTCTTTTCCGTTTTTGCCCGCAGTATTTCTGGGCCTGAACTGGAGGAATGCCTTGAAGTTACCAAGGATGAAGAAAGTTTCTCCGCCTTCATTTGCGCGCATTACAAGCGCCTCGACCCCGATCTGGTCAAACGCATTATTCGCATCGTGCGCCAAACTTATGAGTTTAAATACACGTTCGGCGAATTGAGCGAACGCCAGATCAAAGCGCCTTTGACCATATTCAAAGCCGAAGGTGACGATTACTCATTCATCGAAAACAGCACCGGCTATTCAGTGACGGAACCGACAGTCTTTGACCTGAACACCGATCACTACAGCATGCTCAAGACGGACGGTATCGATGAACTGGTGAAATGCATTCACCAACGCATGCGCGCTGCCGATTTGCATGACGCGCATAAACAAACACCTTCATCTGAATGAACCCTGAGGAACACCATGCCACACATCAATATCAAATACTTTCCTGTGCCACTCAGCCAGGAACAAAAGGATACGTTGGTCACAAGCCTTACGAATGCCGCGCGCAACGCTTTCGGTTGCGATGCGGGGGTGATCTCCATCGCGCTGGAACCCATCGGCGGGGATGCCTGGAACGAGCAGGTCTACATCCCCGAAATCAAACAGCGCAAGCAACTGCTCTGCAAAGTGCCCAATTACTGACCCTTGACGCAAAGTGAGTAATACACATGCAAGCTCATCAATATGAAGGAATCCCACTGATCTTTAACGAAGAAGTCCGCGATGCACTCAACACCGCGAAACCGGTTGTCGCCCTTGAATCCAATGTCATCACACATGGCCTGGCCTATCCGGAAAACATCAACACAGCCAAAAATGTCGAAGAAGCCGTTAGGTCCAGTGGGGCCGTACCGGCCACGATCGGCATTGAAAACGGTCGCTTCCTCATTGGCATGACCCTTGAAAGCATCGAACGCTTTGCTTCGACGCCGGGCATCCCCAAGGTCAGCAGCCGGGACCTTCCGGTCATACTGGCAAACAAGGGCATGGGGGCGACCAGCGTCGCGTCGTCACTGGTTGCGGCAGAGATCGCCAACATCCCGTTTTTTTCCTCAGCTGGCATCGGCGGCGTGCACCGGGGAGCGGAAAAAACGATGGATATTTCCTCCGACCTGATCCAGTTCACGCGTTCCAAGGTTGCCGTGGTTTGTGCTGGGGCCAAAAACATCCTTGATCTTGGCCTGACCATGGAATTTCTGGAAACATACTGTGTGCCGCTCATCTCCTACAAATTTGATGACTTCCCGGCCTTCTATTGTCGTTCCAGCGGACTGCGCAGCCCGCACCGGGTAGATGATGCAGACACCATTGCACGAGCCATTGAATTTCATTGGGCGTTGGGCAACAACAGCTCGGTTCTGATCACCACCCCGACCAAAGAAAAAGACGCCATCGACGGTCGAGAAATCGACGCCTCCATCGAGGAGGCGATCCGCGCTGCCGACCAAGACGGCGTCAAGGGCAATGCGATCACCAAATACATCATGCACGCAATCGACAAAGTAACTCACGGTCGGTCCGCCAAGGCGAATATGGCCGTTCTGATCAACACCGCCGAAGTTGCGGGGCAGTTGGCCGTTGCCCATGCACACCTGCGCAAAGAAAACCCCTTTCATGCACTTCGCACATTGGACCGCTCTGCATAATAAAAATCACCTCACAGAACCTGTTTGGCCCTGTGAGGTGATTTGATTTTCTACTCAGCTCAACACAGCGGCGAACTCAGAGCGTTGCATAATCCGTGTATCCACGGTGATCACCACCGTAAAATGTGTCCGCATCCGCAGTCCCGTATGGGCCGCCTGCCTTAATCCGCGCAGGAAGGTCCGGGTTTGCGATAAACATGTAGCCAAAGCAAATTGCATCTGCCAAATCAGCTTCAAGAATAGGCGCTGCAATCTCTGGAGATACAGGTCCAGATTGCGGGGTTTCATGTGGGTTCAACAGCAAGCCGCCTTTCCACTGCTCACGGATCTCTTGGGTCTGCGGTCGGTTGTTGGCTTCCATAACATGCAAAAACGCCAATTTAGGCAGGCGAGCAAGAAGGTCTAGATAAAGAGCCGGCGTATCGTTTTCGACAATATCGTTAAACGGGTTTGCTGGTGAAATGCGCATGCCCGTCTTGCCTGCCCCGATCGCGTCAACCACGGCATCGGCAACTTCAACCGTCAGCCGTGTACGGGCTGCGATACCGCCACCATACCCGTCTGAGCGGCGATTTGCGTTGTCGGACATAAACTGATGCAACAAAAATCCGTTCGCCGCGTGAATTTCAACACCGTCGAAACCGGCTGCAATGGCATTACGCGATACCGTTACAAAGTCCTGAATGACCTGCTTTATATCCCCTGCCCCCATCTCAATGGGGGTGGGATAATCCACCATACCGCCTGGGGTGAACGTCTGTCCCTGTGCCGCGATTGAAGACGGACCGATCGACGCATGAGCGCTTGGGTATAGCGATGGGTGCCCAATACGCCCCGCGTGCATGATTTGAGCGACAATCTTGCCGCCCGCTTTGTGTACGGCACCCGTTACCTGTTTCCACGATTCAGTTTGCTTGTCATCGTGCAGACCAGGCGTATTCATAAACCCTTGACCAACAACACTGGGCTGGATGCCTTCGGTGATGATGAGGCCCGCACTGGCGCGTTGTGCGTAATAGGTCGCCATCAGCTCTGTCGCCTGCCCATCTACGGTGGCGCGGTTACGGGTCATTGGTGCCATAACAACGCGGTTTTCCAATGAGATGTTACCTAGCGATAACGGCTCAAACATTTTGCTCATGTCAGTCTGTCCTCTTGGAATGGATGTGGTTAGGTTTTGGCCTCAGCTGTAAGGGCCGCTTTCGGGCGTGGTTGTGCCAAGACGATGGCTGTGATGATCGCGACCGCGCCCAACACCTGAGCCATGCTCAGGCTTTGTCCAAGCACAACGAACCCCAGAATTGTTGCCGACAATGGGCTTGCAAGGGAAAGGAACGAGACGGTAACCGCAGGCAAACGCTCAACCCCCCGGAACCAAACAACGTAGGCAATCAAGGCACCGATCACACTAAGGTACCCAAAACCCAGTAAGTTTGCGCCGGTAATGGTTGTGGGCAGGCCTTCCGTCATCAGCGCGACGGGAGCAAGCACTATTCCACCCACGGCCAACTGCCAGCCGGTAAAGTTCAACAGACTCACGCCCTCTGGTCTCCCCCAACGCTTCATCATCACAATCCCGGTGGCCATACTTGTCGCGCCAGCCAGACCCGCAAGAATACCAATGGTGTCGAGGCGAATAGACGATTGCAAAACAAGCAACGCCATACCGATCGCACCGATGAAACACGCAAAAATCTGGATACGTTGAATTTTCGCGCCAAGTAATATTGCGCCCAGAATCAAGACGATCATGGGTTGGCTCGACATCACCAGCGCCGCCACCCCACCGGGAAGATGGTATGCGGCAACAAACAGAAAATAAAAGAACGCGCCGATGTTGAGTACACCCAGAACCAGCGCGCGCCACCACCACACCCCGACCGGAAGCTTGCCCCCGACGATCAACAGAACCAAGCCCGCCGGCAAGGCGCGAATGGCTGAAGCTAGCAACGGCATATCCGGGGGCAGCAACTCGGTTGTGACCAAATAGGTGCTGCCCCAGATTGCCGGCGCAAGCGCCGTCACCAATGAATCGATTACGACGCTGTTACTTTTCATTACGCCCCCGTGCTCACGGTTCCAAAGTACCGGTCACCGAAGTCACCGATACCTGGAATCATGTAAGCGTTCTCATTAAGTTGTTTTTCGATCGAAGATGTGACGATGCGCAGGTTGGGGTAAGCGGCTGTTAACCGATCCAGCCCCTTGGGTGCGGCAAGAATGTTGATGAAGATGATATTTTCTTCACGCACACCCGCATCAAGCAAAACTTGCATGGCAGCAAGCGCCGAGCCCCCCGTGGCGAGCATCGGTTCAAGCAACAAAACATGCCGTTTGCTCACGTCATCGGGAAGATGAGAGTAAAAAAGCTTAGGCAGTTTTGTTTGCTTGTCACGCTGGATGAGGATTTTTCCGATCCGCATGCCCCGATACATGGAACGCAACTCTGTTTCCATGCTTTCTCCGGCGCGAACAACGGATACGGCACAAACTTTAGCTGCACGCTTCAACCCCTCATACGTTTCGCCAACCGGCGTGACCACGTTTTGACTGTCAAAAGGCAACAAGTCCAACCCGACCTCCAACAGTTGCCGGATTATCCGGTCTGAATAGAAGACGAAATCGTCCTGGCTCGCATCCTTGTCACGGATGATGGTGTGAAGAGCACGTAGCTCATTGGTTTGTGCCAGCAGATGAACCATTTCATTGTTGGTCATACCCAATCCTCCCCAAAAATGCCTGACTTAGGCGTTGTCGAGCTCGTTGAATGCACGGCGGGCTTCGGCGACGAAGCGCTGTACCTTTCCGCGATCCTTGCGACCATCGGTACCTTCAATGCCGGTATGGGCATCAACGGCGGCGGGGCGCACCTGACGAATGGCATCAGCAACATTGTCCGGCGTCAAACCACCGGCCATCATCAACGGCTTAGGCGAGCGGCGCACCAGTTCGGCACTCACCGACCAGTCATGGGTAAGCCCCGTCGCGCCCTTGGCACCTGTTTTCGGATCGAACGTATCGGTGATGAACATGTCCACCGCATCGGCACACTCGTCCACAAGCTCGAGCAATTCGTCGGCGTTGTCTTCGCGCACAACCAGGCTTTTGAGCACATACAGATCAGGATACTTTGATTTGAGTTTGCGCAGTTGTTCCGGCTCTACATCTCCGTGCAACTGAACGGCCTTTACGCCCAATTCATTGCAAAATGTGCCGACCTCGTCCGCATCGGTCAGGTAGCTGATCAGCACGCCGGCGTGAGGAGGAATAAGTTTGGAAACAATCTGTTTCGCCGCTACTTCCGAAATATCATCTTTGCCCGATGGAAGACGCAGAGGGAAACCCAGCCAATCGACCCCTTCTGCGGCAAGAAGGTTGGCTTCGTCAGCATCAATAATACCTGCAATTTGAATAAGATTTTCCATAGTGGTCATTCCTTATGTATCGTTATGGTTGAGCGTTTTGGCTTGCCAAATTGCACATTCAGGTCAACGGTTGCCAGCGTAACGTCTGAGCCACTGGCCATACCTAACGTCCTCTACCAAGCGCGTGGGCCGTATGTTCAAAACGGGTAAAAGCGAGGTTACGTTTGCGACCTTTTCAGTTGGAACATGGCTACATCACAAGCCTTGCCTGTAATCATATGGTGGTACACAAATACCTAATATACGCTATGGTTGAAAAATGCAAGCCCCTCAGCTATGACGAAACCCATGGCGACCTAACTTCAGAATATGTCGAAAATGAGTTAAAACCCACAGTAATACATGGATAACTTATTATCAAAAAAATGCACGATGCACTTTTGTGTGCCTAACGACACGCAATCTTCACACTCGCGCCCATCCTGCACTCACGACGCCATACGACAACGTCTCAACTCAGAGCTGAGATGTGGATTGGTCACGCCCACTTCAACCGGGCTTACGCGCCCCTCTGCGAACCACATTTGTTTAAAAATACACCAGAAATAATATAACGCGTGGAACTAGCCCCGGAACGCGCCTTCATATGGCTAAAGAAAGGGCCTGAATGCCAGCCATGAAGCGATCATGCAAAAAACAACAAAACAACCATAGGGGGTTTATCAGGCACGCAGACAAAAACCCAAAACCGCATCCGGTCCTGGGGCATTGGCGTTCTAGATGCCTATACGAATAATGTGCAACCGTATCGTCACAGGTGAGACCAATTGCTTGATGGATTCTCGCTGAGGTCCAGGAAGCAGCCAACCATCCTGCCACGACATAGCGGACCTGAATGATCGCCAGCTATTCTCAAACGCCGCCGCTGTGCACGATCTCATAATAAACCGCTTCAAGTTCATTTTTGTGCTTAGTTTCTTCGTTAGCCAGAAACTTAAACAGAGTGTGAACGGGGCCAGGTTGCGTGCTGTTCGCCAGGGCGTGATATTGCTCCATGGCGGCATGTTCACGCATCAATGCGTACTGCAACACCGCCTGATCGTCTGGGTTTTCCCCCAGGTCTGGTAAGTGGATGCAGTCTGAGAACTTGCGATCACCAGCAGGGCGCTCAATCTCCACATCCAGAACGGTTTCGAGATCGGTGCGCTCCGACAATTGCGAGAACAGGTCTAAGTGTCGCTGTTCTTCCTCAGCCAGTTCTTCCACCAGATAACGAATATTTTTGCTGACCTTTGGAATCAGTGCGCTGTAAAAATCCCGCGCGGTGCGCTCAAATTCCGTCGCAACCTCTAAAATATCTCTCAGGTTGGTCAGGGGTTTGAGTTTGTCGTATCCGTGGCCTTTGGTCATGCCGTGACCTCCTGTTGCGCCAAGACGCCATTGATGCTTTTCGCCACCCGGTGTCCATCGGCCACCGCGTGCACAACGTCGGGACCGTTCACACAGTCACCGCCCGACCATAACCAAGGCAACGACGTCCGCCCATTGCCATCCACTGCGATGCGTCCTCGGTTCCATTCCAACGCTTCGGTTATCACCTCGCCCAACAAGCTGACATCGGATGCCTGACCAATGGCCTCAACGATCATATCGCCTTCGTGGATTTTTTCGTCGCTTTCATCATAGCTTGGTGCGAACCGTCCCTGTTCGTCAAAAATGGACACCACCCGCCATGTTTTGAGGCCGTACAGTACGCCGTTTTCATCAACCATCATTTTCTGGGGGCCGCGGGCGTCAAAAATATCGATGCCTTCTTCGCCGCATTCTTTGACTTCGTCGGGATCGGCGAGGAAGTGAGCGCGGTCTTCTAGTGCGGTAACGGTCATGTTCACTTTACCGTAGTTTTGCTTTTGCAGCCGTGCGATCGAACGCGCAATGTCCATAGCTACATTGCCGCCACCGATCACGACGGCCTTGCGCGGAACATCGAACGTTTCACCATCGGTAATGGCGCGCAGCAAATCCACGGCCTTGGTCACGCCGGGGTGTTCGGCCCCCGGGATACGTGTCGAGCGCCCCAAATGCAGCCCAATGGACAGCACCACGGCGTCGAAATCTTGTTCCAATTGCTCCATAGGAATGTCCGTTCCGACACGCGTGTTGCAGCGAATTTCAACGCCTTGAGCTTTGATCACGCCAATGTCGCGATCCATGGCATCATAAGGCAGGCGGTATTCGGGAATACCGTATCGCGGCATGCCACCGGGTTTGTTCAACGCTTCAAACACCACCACTTTGTGCCCCAAGCGCGCCAAATCATAAGCCGCGGTCAGACCTGCTGGCCCAGACCCGATCACTGCAACGGTTTTGCCCGTTGCCGGTGCGGGGGGACCGATAATTTCGGCGTAACGCTCATAAGGCACTTGATCCGTGATGTGTCGCTTGAGCCAACGGATCGCGATGGGGTCGCCCTCGTATTGCGCGGCGCAAACCGTTTCGCACTTGTGCGTACAAACACGGCCACACACTTGGGAAAACGGATTGGTTTCATAGAGCAGTTTCAAGCCCAGCTCATAATCGCCCGCACGCACCGCGGCGATGTAATCGGGGATGGACATATGCGTCGGACAGGTGGCGACGCACAGCCCGCAAGCCACACAACGGTCTGCTTCCAGTTTCGCTTCAGCAACGGAATAACCATTGACGATTTCAGCAAACGAACCAATACGCTCATCTGGCCCGAGCTCTCCCATGGACGTGCGCGCCAACAAGTTGAGGCGATGGTCATCGGGGCGCTGATAGCCCAGTTCGGCATCATCCCAGTACTTCTTATCAACGCCCGGCGTAAAGAGATAAGCATCAGGGTCACGTTCGACCCACTGATAGGCGTTGGACATGGTCAGCGACCCGGTCGTGCAGACGTCAACGCACAGCGCGCACCAGCAGCACCGCCCATAGTCGATGCGTGGGCGCAGTCCAGAATCGTCATTATTCGTGACAATCCCTTCAACCGGCAACATATCAATGGCGTCGTTTTGGCAAATCGCCTCACAGGTGCCACAGCCGATGCATTTTTCCACATCGTTTTGATGAAATCCGCGATAGCGCGCCGCACCCGGTCGATCATTGATCGGGTCGGGGATCGTCACCGGGTCGCGCAGTATATTTTTCCACGCGCTAAAGGGGGAGAGAACGTCGCGTAAACTCATCACTATCTCTCGATCTCGGGTGGATAGGTGTGCAGCGACACCATAAGCGCAGCTACATCGGAAATATTGACGTTGACAATTAGCCTTTCAAGCAAGGCGACGGCATGAGTATAGGACGGCCCGCGTACGTTCACCCGGCGCGGATAACCGCTACCGTCAGTGACCAGGTAATAGCCATATTCCCCGCGCGAACATTCGCCCCGGATATAAGTTTCACCGTGCGGAATTTTCCAGTGCATCACGTTGGGCAGCTTAGTCATCAGCGGCCCCGTCTTGGGCATTTTGGCGATGATTTGGCGGATCAAATCAATCGACATTGCCACATCGCGGCGGCGCACATCCGCACGCGTATAAATATCGGAATCATGACCGACCACCGGTTCGAAATCGAGCTGAGGATAAACCAAGTACGGCTGATCCTTGCGCACATCCTTAGCCACGCCCGCGGCACGCGCATTCGGTCCCGTCACCCCGTAGGGTTCAAGCAGCGCCGGATCGATATAACCGATGCCGATGGTTCTTTTTTTGAAAACCGCGTTGCAGAACATCACGTCGTAAACGTCGCTCAGCGTGCTTTCGATTTCTTGCAGGGTTTCTTCCATGCGCGCCTCGAAGCCATCGGGCAGCCCGTCGCGCACGCCGCCGGGCAGAATGAACATGTGATAGATGCGCGCACCCGTCAGTTCTTCAAATCGGTCCAACATCAAATCGCGCACATAGGTGGTCCATTGTCCGATGACCCCTTGGCCCAAGCTGCCGGCCTGCCCGCCCAGGTACATCATGTAACTGTTGACGCGGCCCATTTCGAGAATGAGCGTGCGGATCCAGTGCGCACGCTCGGGGGCTTCAATGCCCGCAAGTTCTTCGACCGCCGCGGCATAACAGTATTCGTTGAAATCCGGTTCCGGCACGCAAATGCGGCATACGATCGGGAAACACTGGATGAAGGTGCGCCGCTCCATTAATTTTTCGAAGCCGCGATGCAGATAACCAACATGAGTTTTCGCTTCGACAACCTCGTCACCGCAAACCGTCAATTCCAACGACATGTTACCGGTGATGCCGGGGTGCTGAGGCCCCTGCCAAAGCTTCAAATACTTGCCCGACGTCAAGTCGATGTCGAGCGAGCCATCCTCTTTTTGGCTGGGATATTTGCTGCGATCAGGTTGGTAGAGCACCATATCAAGCTCCATCCGGGTAAAGTTGTTTCTTCATGTACTTTGCCGGATCATTGGTTTCACGACCTTCGCGATGCGTGAAGTTTTCTTCTGAGAATTTTTTGGTGTCGAAATCACGACGGTACGGCGGCATCTCAGTCCAGCCTTCAAGTACGAACGGATCATGCACACAAGGGCTATCGGGAAAATCGATGCCGAACATTTCAAACAGTTCGCGCTGATACGTCGCTGCGGTTGGCCACACATCGTGGATGCTTTCCATCGAAGCGCCATCACGCGGGATCATTACACGCAGTCCGAAATCGCAGCCCTTGTCGCGATTACTCAACAGATAAGTTAGCTGGAATGTACCGTCCTCAATCCAATCGACGGCCGTCAACAGCACCAAATGCGTATAGCCTTCCTTATCGCGCAAATGCAGTAACAGCGCGCGCAGGTGTTCGCGCTCAACGGTGATAAAGCACAAATCCTCACGCTGGACGGTCAGTTCGCCCAGTGGGTAGTGCTTTTTCAGTTCGGCATAAAGGGTGTGCATCATTGGTCACCAATTGTAATCGGGCATATCCCAGTCATGGATCACCTTCTTCTGGTTAGCTTTGTACCAGTCGAAGTTTTTAGCGTAGATATTGGCGCCTTCGCCTTCACCAGCGCGGATGATTTTTTTCAAATCCTCAAAGCCCTTCAGTAGTGCTTCGGGGCGCGGCATGCAGCCCGCCACATAAAGATCTACGGGCAGATATTCATCGAGCTTCTTAATGGTGTTGTAGGAATCCCAGTACATCCCGCCGTTGATGGTACAAGATCCCAGGCCCATAACATATTTCGGGCTTTGCATCTGTTCGTAGGAACGGATCACGCGCTTGAGCGTCTTAACCGACAGATAGCCCGAAATGATAAACAAGTTCGACTGACGCGGCGTCGGACGCCACTGCACGCCATAGCGATAAGCATCAAAGCGCGGCGTCATCAGTGGGCGCATTTCAATCGCACCGCAACCGGTGCCGAAACCCAAAATCCATATGGATTCTGAACGCGCCCAATTGAACATGTCTTCGACGATCTTCACATACACCGGCGGATGAACCTTGGGTGGCGCATCACAATAGTGGTCGTGCAAGGGATCGACCTCAAACTCGAATCCGTCCGGCCCCTTGATCGTGCGTTTTTTCAGTTCGTCTTTCATATCACCTCACACCATCACCAGACCCAAAATGCCCAAGGGAACGCCCCAAACCATAAACCAGCGGATCGATTGTTCGACCCTGAAGCGCGGGAAGACCACGCCGACAAAAGCCGATACCATGTAGATCAAAAAGACCTTCAAGAAAAACTCAGGCCAATTATCCGCGCCACCAAAAAACAGGTTCATAAAGATGGCGATTTTGGCGACGGGATAGATCACGCGATTGGTTTGCATCAACGCCAAATACGAAGAGTGATACTCCGTCGGCGGACCGATGGGGATTTCCTGTGGTGCCATGACCAGATCGAACGGCGGGCGCATCATCGAACCCAAAAACCCGATCATCGCCGCAGCAACCGATATAGGGTTGGTGAACAAGGTCCAGTTCAAGATGCCGCCTTGTTGCGCAGCGACGATTTCGGTCATCGACAGAGTTTGGTACTGCAACGCCACGGCGAACACCGCCAACGCGAACGGCAACTCCGCCATGGTAACTTGAGACAACCCGCGTGAAATGCCGATAGCGGCATGCGGGTGACCGCTTTCGCCCGCACCCAACGCCATGCCAAGCGTACCGAAAAACACGAAATACAGCGCCAAAATCAAATCGCCCGCGAACGAGAAGTTCGAAAACATCTCAGAGCCGTAGATGACCGGCACAAACATCAACAACCCGACACCGCCCGACAGGCGAAACACCGGGCCTAAGTAAAACATGAACCCATGCGTAATCGACGTGCGCAGAGCGTAGTTTTTGATCAGGTCGATATAATTTTGATAGATCGGAATGCCGTGGCGTCGCCCCACCCGCGCACCAATCTTTTGCACCAGCGCCGTCATCAACAGGCCGTAATTGATAACGATCAGCAAGGTCAACAGCGCATAGGGGATCTTCATCCAATCGAACATCATACCAAGCCCCCCATCAACATCAGATAAACGACAACGACGAAGGCCAGAAAATGAACCGCATAGGTTTGTCCGTTACCGGTATAAAACCGCCGGGAGAACTCCGCCGTGTTATGTAATGCGCCCGTCAAACCGCCCCAAAACTGAGTTACGAACGGCTGCACCATAAAGCCCAACGCCTTACGATAGGGCGCGAAGAAGTTCCACGCGTAGTGCGTCGTCTCGGGACGGAATGGGCGTTCGGCGGCAAACACGATATTGAACTGTTTCACCTTTTGGGCATTGTGATTGAGCACCACCAACCACGCCAGCAACGTCGCAAAAATCACGGCAACGATGATCATGATCGTCACCGGACTCCAATAGCCGAAGTTACTGGTGATTGTCAGCCCATTCCAGTTGAGGCCGCCGTTGGGGAAATACGGTGTCAGAAAAGCATCGACGCGGCGCAGCGCCAGGCCGGGGAAAATCGCAAACGCCAACAAAAATACGACGTAGATCATCTGCGGCAGAACGATCCAGAACGGCGCTTCTTTCAGTCGCCGATGCTCGTCTTTCAACTGACCTAAAAAGATCGTGTGGATCAGGCGGAACAGGTACAAAAAGGCAATCGGCCCGGACAAAAAGATCAAAATCATCGGCAAACGAGCGTCCGCCGTCATGATCGCATTGTAAAAGATCCACCGCCCGCCAAAGCCTGACAGTGGCGGCACGCCGGAAACAGCGATAATGCCGATCAGAACCGCGATGAATGAAAGCGGCATCAACGTGATCAATCCGCCCATGCGGTACATTTCGCGCGTGCCAGTGCGCTTGGCGACACCACCGATGGACAGGAACAGCATCGATTTGTAGACATAGTGATTGATGACAAACATCAACGCCATGAGCCAACCCAAGTGGTTCATCATCGCCAAGCCAAACAGGGCGTAGCCCATCTGGCCGATAGACGAATACGCCAACAGGCGCTTGGCGTCTTCTTGGAAAATCGCCATTAGATTACCCAACAACGCCGACAGCGCGCCGATCCACAGCAGCACATAGGTCAACTCAACGCCGTAAAGCTGGGTCTTGCCCATATTCAACAACAAGATCATTAATCCGAACAAGCCTGCCTTGAGCAAGATGCCCGACACCATCGGCGAGACATCGGTCTCCGCCTCAGCGTGCGCGCCCGGCAACCAAATGTGCAAGCCAATAGCCGCCGTTTTGGTCATAAACCCGATGGCCAGTAAAATGAAGACCCACGGTGCTAATGTGGCCGACACATGGCTCAATGCCTCGATGGGAATACGTGGGGTGCCTTCGGCAGCTAGGGCAAACCCGGCCAAAATGGCAAACGCGCCGCCCAGCGAAAAGACGATGTACGAAAGCGCGTGAGGTTCGGAATGTTTGCCGCGCAAGATGAGAAAATACGAGCCAACCGTCAGCACCTCCCAAGCGGCGAAAAACGAAAACGAGTCTTCGGCGACAATCAGCATCGCCAGGCCGGCATACATCAGCATCGCAGAAGGATAAAAGCCGACACGCCGCCCCCGCGTTTCATAACTGGCCAGCAAGATCACCGCCCCACCGATCAAAATGATCGCACCAAAGATCAGCTGCAACGGATTGTAAGCCGGATAACTAACGATAAAGAACGTGACCATACCGACAATGGCGAGCGTGTTTTTGACCCACGCGGGTAGCCATTCCAACAGCAAAAAGCTCAAGGCGAACAACAAGGGCAATGTATGCAGCAAGTTGCCAAAACCCGAAAGTGTACCCCACACATAACTGACCGCCCACGCAGCGATGACGGCGAAGCACACCACCCCCACTTTGCGGGGGACAAAGGATATCGGTTCGACAGGCTGTTCACGCTTTATAATGTAGCCAAACCAGCGGAACAAATAACCAGCCTCCAGCAGCGCGCCGAACAAGATCAGGGCGACAATTGCTAGCCGTCCCTCACCGATCAAGCCATGCGCCAATTCCCACTTGGCGTAAAAACCAGGAAATGGCGGCAAGCCGATCAGCATGGCGATGAAGCTGGCGAATGCAAAAATCAGTACCGGGTTTTGGCGCAAAGCCGCCCAAGAGGTCAGGTTGCGCTCGACCAAAAGACCCGACAACCAAAACAGCCCGGCCTTGGCGATGGCATGAGCGAGAAGAATCCCCCCGCCAATAAACAGGTATTGTTCGCCAAGAATATCGCGTTGACCGATGACCGTCAGGACCAGGCCGATTTGTGCAATCGAAGAATACCCCAACAAGCGGCGGTCATTGGTCTGTGACAAGGCCAATATATTTGCCCCCACAAACGTCGCAAGACCGATGCCAGTCGCGACGCCCAGCCAAGGGGTGCCGCCGATCGCCAGCACCTTGTCGACCGCAAAGAGTGCCGCCGCGCCAGATGCGGCGGAAAAAATCGCCGAAAAGGCAGGGTGAGCGGATTCGTAAATATCCAGCGCCCAGCCATTGGCGGGAAACGGTTTCAATTCCGCAACCAACGCCATGAGGATGAAGAAAAACGCCAGCGCGCCGCCTTTCAGCAAAGCTGCCGACGAGTCCGTCATACCATCAATGTTCAATGTTCCGGTCGCGTGATAGGCGAAGATAATGCCGATCAACAGCAAGACCGAAATGATTTGAGAAATGATCAGGTACTTAAACCCCGCCCCCAATGCGCGCCCGTCTTGCGACAACAACACCAAGCCGGCAGTGGAAATGGCGGTCAGTTCAATAAACACAAACAGATTGAAAACATCACGCGTCAGGATGATCCCGCACAAGGCCAGAACAGCGATCAGAAGCACCGCCATCGCGCGCCGCCCCAACCTCATCAGCGTGTCTTTTAAATAGATCGCTGAAAACAAGCCGGTAACATTGACCAGTAAAACCAGCACAGCTTCAGCGAGCCCCATGCGCAAGTTGATGGCAAACGGCGGATTATGACCCGCCGTAAACACATCCACGCCAACCGCGCCATCGAACGCGAATACCCAGAGCCAGCTTGCCGCAACCCAGCTCATGAACACGAGCGCTGCAAGCGTCACCCCATAAGCAACACCGCGCCAATTTTCGCGCAACAGTCCCAATAAAAAGGCCGCGCCCAATCCGCCAGCAATGATGAATACGGTGTTTACCATTTCAAATCCGTGTACTTCGAAATATCGAGGGTGCGCTTCGTTTCATAGAGTTTGTAGGCATACGTCAGCATCAATGCGGTCACGCCCAAACCGATTACGATGGCCGTCAACACAAGGGCTTGCGGCACGGGATCGATGATCCGCGCCGCAGCATCTGCGACGTTGACGGCCTCATCCAAAATGGGGGCCGTGCGTCCGCTCATGTAGCCGACAGCGATTAAGACAAGATTTGTTCCCGTGCTGGAAATGGTGAACGAAACGATGATGCGCAAAATATTGCGGTTCGTCAGCGCCCCATACAGCCCCATCAAAATCAAAACAAAACCCGTAATCAATGCAACGTAGACCATCACTTAATCCTCCGCTTCCGAAAGGCTGGCCATCATCGAACTGAACTCAGCGCCGACTTTAAGGCCAATCAGCGTATAGATGACGGGGATCGCCCCAGCGGAGAAAAGCGAGCCGAACGCCCCCAGCGGCAAAATGCGGTTGTCAAGAAAACCACCTGCCAAAACCAGACCGAGCACGCCGATCACTACAAACAGCACTCCCGATATCGATTCCAAGACACTGATCAGGCGATGGCTGAAGCGCCGGAAAGGATCGGTCAGCAGCATCAAGAGCGTTGCCGAAGCGACAATCGCGCCGCCCTGAAAGCCGCCGCCCGGCGTTAAGTGACCGTTCACGAAAACATACGCGCCAAACAGTAAAATCAGTGGAACCAACAAACGGCTTCCGGTCTGCAGCAGCTCACCCGCCGCCACCGCTTTGCGCGAACCTACGCCACCTGGTTGGCGGGCTTGCGATAAAATCAGCGCAACGATGGTCGCCGTTAAGAACAACACTGTGACTTCGCCTAACGTGTCGAGCCCGCGGTACGTAACAATAATAGCCGTAACGATATTGGCCGCCCCCGTATCCGCCACCGTGTTGTCGGCGTAATAGCGCGCAGTATGGTTCAGCGCCGTGTCGGGGCTATAGCCAAGCAGCAAGCCGACGAACATCGAGCTCAGACCTGCCAATAACAACAGCACAACGAATTTCTTAGTCATCTTTGGCCCCCCGCACGCGCCCGAGCACGAAGAAGAACAAGAATGTAGTCAGTCCACTGCCGATAGCAGCTTCTGTCATCGCCACATCCGGTGCGGCAAGGATCAGAAACATGACCGATGCGAACAAGCTCACCGCCCCTGCGGCGAGGACTGCAATGGATAGGCTTTTGCCCTGTAGTGCCACGTAGGCACTACCGACCATCGCGACAGCAAGAAGCAAGCTCATGGCGAACATGATGGTGCTCATGGCTTTTCCCCCTGATCTTCGGAATACTGGTCGGCAACCATCGCTGCCGTTTTTTTGGCCCCGCTGCGGTGCGCCGCGCGGGCCAGCATTTGTGATGACAGTGGATTGGTAAACAGCAAAAACAACCCGATCAACAGCAGTTTCACAGCCCAGTCCGGGTTTAGAAAAGCAACCCCGGACAGTGTCAGCAAGGTTCCCAGCGTTGTCGTTTTGGTGCCGACCTGAATGCGGTTGAACACATCAGGCATCCGGTTCAAACCCAAACCACCCAAAAAGAGAAAGGCTGTTCCCGCGACCAATAATATGGCGCCAATCATGTCAAGAAAGCTGCTCATTTCGCCCCCCCATCCACATATCGCGCGATGACAATCACCCCCAGAAATGACAACAGTGCGTAAACCAGCGCCACATCCAGATAAACGACGCGGTCTTCAAGCAAGGCAACGAGGACGATCCCGGTGATTGCGATAATCGTCAGAACATCGAAAGCCACGACCCGGTCTACGGTCAACGGTCCTTTGACGAAACGCACGAGGGCAAGCAAAAATGCCACGCCTGCCAGGCCGCTAGCCAGATAGATCAGCACCTCAACCATACATCACCTCCAGATGGCGTTCGAAACCGGCAACGATGCGTGACGTGGCGCCGTCGATGTCATCGGCTTCAACGGTAACCCAATGGATGTAAAGCCATTCCCCTTCCAACTCGACCGTCAGCGTCCCCGGGGTCAGCGTGATCGAATTGGCCAAAAGCAAACGCCCCATCCGGCTTTTCAGACGGGTGCGCACTTTGACGATACCGGGTTTGATGGGAAGAGAAGGTGACAGCACAATAGCGGCAAGCTTGACGTTTGCCACCAGCAGTTCTTTCAAGAAATAAAGACCAAATTGAACGCTGGCCCAAAGTGAACGTGGCGAAATGCGAAACTCAAAAAGGAAGGACAGGCTGTCGCGGAACAACGCCGCAATCACAAACGCCACCAGCACGCCAATGGCTAGAGTATCTACGGCAAGAGAACCGTTCAGCAAAACCCAAAAGACGTAAAGGGTAACAAACACCTCGACAGATTGGCGAACCCTGTTTGAAACTTCACCGTTCATGTGTCGCCCCTTCAATCGTGCTACTCACCCCGCCCCCTATATGCGTTAACATAAATTGGGGCCGGAACAACTGAAAACTTCGACGAAACGAAGGGTGTCATGTAGACAGGCTTGTCAGCCGGGGGGTTCAGTCTGCGCTTGTACGTACGCCCGATGACGCCGCCTTTTATATTAGAAAATTATTATATACGGAGTCGCGATTCATTGCATGCACAAACTGCGTTCCCCATCACGAAAGTTGAGATGTCGCACTCACCGTGAAGGTTTTGCCTATAACAAGGCAATGGGACTTTAGATTAAGGCGCGTTGAGCGCCATCACCATATATATGCCAGCACCAAAAGGATAACCACGGCACCAACAAACGCGAGTCCCATCTGACTAAACATCGATTGCATAACTTAGCCTCCTTCGTCTTGATCATCGCAATCCGCGACCGCCACACCCCACCAGTAGAAATTAAATATAAAAAATCAATATAGTTTAATACTCAAGTTCACTTACAGTAATATAAATAGTCACATTAAAATGACCCACCTTTGTATAATTTTCTACATATCGTTACATATATTAATGGATAAATACAGTATTTATACACAACATAAGTAGTATTAGTGTTTTCGTTGAAATTTTCTCTTCACAATATTGTCATCATGTGTTTTTTTAAATCAACATTTCATATTAAACGCAATCTAGCGTGCCGCTACCAGCGTTATTAAGCCTAACGTTAGCCAAGGGGGAAACCAGTGCCTGAGCCTCAATCCAACGAAACATCGTCCGATGAGGCATTTGTTCGTTTCGTTAATGTGCAAAAAAGCTATGACGGCGAAATCCTGGTCGTAAAGGACTTCAACCTAGACATCGCCAGCGGTGAGTTCATCACGCTTTTGGGGCCATCCGGCTCTGGCAAGACCACATGCTTGATGATGATGGCCGGGTTTGAGGTTCCCACTCACGGACAAATTCTATTGGGTGGCGAGCCCATCAACACAGTGCCGCCGCACAAGCGCGGCATCGGCATGGTGTTTCAGAATTACGCCCTGTTCCCCCACATGAGCGTTGCAGAAAACCTGGCATTCCCATTGGAAGTACGCAAGCTTAGCCGCGCAGAGGTGGACAAAAAAGTTGCCCGCGCCCTTGAGATGGTGCGTCTGGGAGATTTCGGCGACCGCCGCCCGGCGCAATTGTCCGGTGGTCAGCAACAGCGCGTTGCGTTGGCGCGTGCGTTGGTGTTTGAGCCTGAAATCGTGCTGATGGACGAACCCCTTGGTGCGCTGGACAAAAGCTTGCGCGAAGAGATGCAGTACGAGATCAAGCACATCCATGAAGAATTGGGTGTAACGATGATTTACGTCACCCACGATCAGTCCGAAGCCTTGACCATGTCTGACCGTATCGCCGTGTTCGAAGACGGCATCGTGCAGCAATTGGCTGAGCCGAGTGTGTTGTATGAGAAACCGGACAACGCGTTCGTCGCGTCATTTATCGGTGAAAACAACCGCTTGATCGGTGAAGTGATGGAATTGTCTGACACCGCGTGCAAGGTGCGCGTAGACACCGGCGAGGTGATCGACGCCCTGCCGGTCAACGTCGCGGGGTTGGGGCAACAATCCACCCTGTCGCTGCGGCCTGAACGTGTATTCATTGAACCTGAAGCGGGCAGCCTGCCCAACATTTACGAAGCAGAGGTCCGCGAGGTCATTTATTTGGGTGACCACCTGCGCACTCGCGTTTTCGTGTGCGGCAATAACGAATTTATCATCAAGACCCCCAACGCCGTCGGGCATCCGGCATTAAAACGGGGAACAACCATCACTGTGGGCTGGGCGCGCGACGATTGCCGCGCACTTGATGCCTGAGTTTTATAGAAAAGGGAGACTACAACAATGAAGAAGTTGATCGCCAATCTTGGCGTTATGGCTATGGCGGGGATGGTTACCACCGTCGCTCAAGCTGACACACTGAACATCGTATCTTGGGGTGGTGCTTATACCGAAAGCCAAAACAAGGCTTACCATGAGCCATGGACCAAAAAGACCGGTGACAAAATTATCAATGTCGATAAATCCCAAGCCGCTCTGGCAGGCCTGCGTGCGCAGGTTCAAGCCGGCAACGTGACCTGGGACGTGGTCGATATGCTGCCGTCCGAAGCACAAATCGCTTGTGACGAAGGCTTGGTCGATATCATCAATGCCGACACAGATCTCGCTGCGGCACCCGACGGCACGCCAGCCAGCAAAGATTTCATCTCCGGCGCATTGGGCGAATGCTTTGTGGCATCGATCGTTTATTCCAACATCGTGGCCTACAACACGGAAATGTTCCCCGGCAAGAAGCCTACGACCATTGCTGACGTGTTCGACCTGAAGAACTTCCCGGGCAAACGCGCTTTGCAAAAAAAACCCATCAACAACCTGGAATGGGCTTTGATGGCTGACGGCGTACCTGCTGGCAAGGTTTATGAAATGCTCGGCACCGAAGCTGGCATTCAACGCGCATTCGCCAAGCTCGACACCATCAAAGATCAAGTGATCTGGTGGGAAGAAGGCGCGCAGCCGCCCCAGCTTCTGGCTGACAAAGAAGTCGCGTTCGGTTCCGGCTACAACGGTCGTATCTTCAACGCCGCCGTTAACGAAAAGCAGCCGTTCCAGATCATCTGGGATGCTCAGGTGTTCGAACTGGACGGTTGGGTCATTCCAAAGGGTAAAATGGCTAAGGTCAAAGGCTACCTGAAATTCGCCACGGACACCCAGCGTCTTGCTGATCAGGCCAAGTACATTTCGTACGGCCCGGCGCGTTCATCTTCTGCGGCGCTGGTGTCTACCCACCTCGCCACTGGCATCCAGATGAAGCCGCATATGCCGACCTACGGCCCGAACTTCAAGACCGCATTGCCTAAAGATGATGCGTTCTGGGCTGATCACCTTGACGAGCTGACCGAGCGTTTCAACGCTTGGCTCGCTAAATAAAATACCGTTCGGCTAGAGAAGGGGGGCGCGCCTCCCTTCTCTTCCCGTCCGATCTAATCCACCTCTTTTTTGCTTCAATCAAAAGGATTTCCGGTGAACGACGCCGCGCCCACGACAGAAATCAACCTGACCACCGCCGACGGCGTGCCGTTGAAGGTCAGCCTTCGCCGTGCGCAACGCCGCAACAAAATCAAAGCGCTGATGTTGGTCGCGCCCCTATTTGTATTTTTGCTGGTGGCGTTCATACTGCCCATTCTTGATATGTTGACGCGCAGTGTGGACAACCCCGAAGTCATCACCTACATGCCGCTGACGTCCCAAGCGCTGGTGAAATGGGACGGCACCGGGCTACCCGATGAGGCTGTCTTCGCCGCCGCGGTTCAGGACCTCGCCAAGGGCAGCCGCGAACGCACCATCGGTCACGTTGCCAGCCGTTTGAATTATGAGATAGGCGGTATGCGCTCGCTGGTCATGAAATCCGCGCGCAAGGCCCGCAAAATGACCGACGCCCCCTACAAGGAAGCCCTGCTCAAAGCCGACAAACGCTGGAAAAACCCTGACGTGTGGCTGCTCATACAGCGAGAATCCGCACCGTATACACTCTCGTACTACCTGTCCGCTATTGATCTAAAATACGCGTCTGACGGGTCGATTGTGTCCAAGCCAGAGCATATGGAAATTTACGTTAACTTGTTCGTCCGTACCTTATGGATGAGCGCGCTGATCACGTTTTTATGTCTGCTGTTGGGATATCCGGTGGCCTTCTTACTGGCCAATCTCCCCATGCGCCATGCGAACCTTTTGATGATCTTGGTGCTGCTACCGTTTTGGACCTCAATGCTGGTGCGCACCACCACATGGATTGCCATCTTGCAAAGTCAGGGGGTGCTTAACGACATCCTTGTCGCCAGTGGCTTGCTCAGCGATGACAACCGTTTGCAGATGATCTACAACAAAACAGGCACCGTCATCGCCATGACGCACATTCTGCTGCCGTTCATGGTTTTGCCGCTGTATTCGGTGATGAAAACCATCCCCCCCACTTACATGCGTGCTGCGCGTTCGTTGGGCGCAACCGCGATGACGGCCTTTCGGCGGGTTTATTTCCCCCAAACGCTGGCGGGCATCGGTGCGGGTTCGATCTTGGTGTTCATCTTATCGATCGGCTATTACATCACCCCCGCGCTGGTGGGTGGGCAATCCGGTCGCTTTATCACCAACTTTATCGCCTATCACATGCAACAGTCACTCAACTGGGGCTTGGCAGCGGCCATCGGCTCCTTATTGCTGGGCATCGTGATCGCGCTTTACATGCTCTACAACCGCCTCGTCGGCATCGACAACATGAAGCTGGGTTAACAACATGGCGCCTCCACCTTATGCAACAGGTCCGGAACGGGCCTGGTACTACACCTTCCGTTTTGCGTGTGCGCTGATTTTCTTGTTTTTGATCGGCCCTATTTTGGTGATCGTGCCGCTCAGCTTTAATGCCGAGCCGTATTTTACCTTCACCAAAGCCATGGTGGAACTGGATCCAGAAGGCTATTCGCTACGCTGGTACCAGAACTTCTTTGAATCCCAAGCTTGGCTCGGCGCCATCAAGAACAGCTTCATCGTCGCCATATTTTCCACGCTTTTGGCGACCTCGCTTGGCACTGTCGCAGCGCTTGGTATGTCCAGTCGTTACATGCCTTACCGCGTACCGATCATGGCGGTTCTGATTTCACCGATGATCGTGCCAATGATCATTTCCGCCGCCGGAATGTTTTTCTTCTTTTCCAAGTATCAACTCACCCAGACCTATACCGGCGTCGTCCTGGCGCACACTGCGCTGGGCATCCCGTTTGTGGTTATCACTGTGACGGCAACCTTGACTGGCTTCAATCATTCGCTAACCCGTGCCGCCGCCAGCTTGGGCGCATCACCGGTGCGGACCTTCTTCAAGGTGGTGTTGCCGCTGGTGACGCCGGGCGTGGTTTCCGGAGCGTTGTTCGCCTTTATCACCTCGTTCGACGAAGTGGTGGTGGTGCTGTTCATCGCCGGCCCGGAACAGCGCACGATCCCGATTCAAATGTGGTCGGGCATTCGCGAACAAATCAGCCCCACCATCTTGGCGGTGGCGACGCTGTTGGTGATGGTGTCCATCGGGCTTCTGTCCGTACTGGAACTATTGCGCCGCCGTTCCGAACGTATACGTGGCTTGTCGCCGGGGTAAGACGCTTTAGCGCCCTTCGCAACAGCACCGAAGTCTTCGATAAGGTCAACGACGACAAAAAGCCGCTAACTGGCTAAGTTAGCGGCTTTTAATTTGGATGCGGAGGCAAAAAGCTGCAGTGAGTGTGCCTTGAAAATATTCATCTGCGTGATAATCAATTTTCACCAATCAATAGAATGACCCTGTCGGCTACAGCCAACGATTTTAACATTATTTATGTCCTTCAAGTCGGCATCGATTTTCGATCATCACTTCAGCGACATAATCTAACAGCGCCCGAACACGCGCTGTTTGCCGCAAATCTGGATGAGTTAACAACCAAAGCTCCGTCGACAGCTCAGGAATGATCCCGCCCATTCGTATCAAACGACTATCATCGTCGGCCAGATAACACGGCAAGATGGCCGTGCCTGCTCCGTCCCGGACGGCCTCAAACATGCCCATCAAGCTGTTAATCCGGTAATTTACCATTTCAAGCACACCGTGCTTAGCCATCCACCGCTCTAAATCACGATAAATCATACTTTCATCTGGCCCAATCCATGCCCCTGACAGAAAGGCATGACCCTCATCATGTTGAGGCACACGATCGCTTCGGCAGTAGGCTGCTTGTACAATCGTCCCAATCATACGCCCAACAAGCGCTTCTGGTGGCAAGGACGAGGGACGGATTGCCACGTCTGCTTCACGTTTGGACAGATCAAAAAGATCGTTCGATATGACAATTTCTAAATTGATGTTCGGATGACAGTATCGGAACCCTGTGAAAATGGGTGACAGCAACCCATAATACAAAGTATCGGTCGTTGTAACGCGTACAGTGCCTGATGGATGGAGATCACGCCCGACAATGTGGCGCTCAACTTGAAGAACTTCATGCTCAATCCGTTGAGCTGCGGCAGCGGCCTCCTCCCCCGCGACAGTCGGATTGTATCCTGTTCTCGTGCGCTCAAATAATTTAACGCCTAAGCCGCTCTCAATTTTCCCTAAGCGACGAAACACCGTCGCGTGACTGATGTTCAATATTCGCCCAGCACCCGACAATGAACCCGATGTGGCTATCGCCAAGACGATATGTAAACTGTCCCAATTAAGCTTGCTGTCCATTACTGCAAACTAAACTCCAAAATTTGTATAATTGATGCGTATTATTAAACATCTTATCGTCATCAGCAGCAACCTAAGACTGCATTTGATAAGGTGAACCCATGCATGCACTGATTGTTCATTGCCACCCAGAGCCAAGCTCTTTTAACGCATCGCTTACAAACATCGCAGTCGAAACACTGCGGCGGAGTGGCTATACCGTAGAGGTTTCAGACCTCTACGCCGAATCATTCGACCCAGTCGAAAAAGCTGAACACTATGTAAACCGTGAGAACAGAGCTTGTTTTTCTCCACTGGTCGAACAGCGTCATGCTTGCACGTCAGGCACCTTGCCCCCCGACGTCAAACGCGAAATTTCGCGGCTTGAACGCGCTGATGTCGTCATCATTCAATTTCCTCTCTGGTGGCACACTCAACCAGCCATGCTCAAAGGGTGGTTTGATCGGGTTTTTGTGAGTGGTGGTCTCTATACCAGCTCTATGCGGTATGACCGGGGCTATTTTTCTGGTAAACGCGTCATGTGTTCTGTCACGACCGGTGCCCCTGAGGGCACCTTCGGACCGCAAAGCCGAGGCGGAAACATAGAGGCTCTCCTTTGGCCCATACATTACTCACTTTACTATATGGGGTTTTCCGTTCTTCCACCTTTCATGGCATTTGGCATTCAAAGCCATGACTTCCAGCACAAAGATGCCACTGAATTCAGTGTCAAGTTAGGTGACGACAAAGCACAATGGTCTGCGAGGTTAGAGGGTATAAATTGCTTAAAACCACTTTCCTTTCCGGGATGGGGAGATTGGGATAAGGATGGAGCTTGCCTGGTAAACCGTTAGGTTATGTTCCGGAATTTAAGCTAACTCCTCGAGCGATCCGATTGCCCTCATGGGCACATGATCAAATCTTGACCGGACTTGATTTTGACCACTTACACTATGCATATTTATGCGATACGCCCAGAACAGAAAAAACCCGCTAACTATTTGAGTTAGCGGATTTTAATATTTTTACGGAGGTGAGATTTGTTCAATATCCTACAAAACAAATACTAGACTGCCCTCCTATGCAGGTATGGTCCACCTTAAGCTTTGTGTTGTTGCTTGTTTTCCTCTCCTGCTGGGTATGCTCGCGTTTCACCACCGACTGAACGGGTAAAAACCAGGACACTGTCTGCCGTGCTTCGCACAACGGCGATATCGGGATTTTCGTCCTTAAAAGTGATTGAGGGCTTGTCTTCGAACTCAAGCGCCACCTGGTGGTTGAAGCCGCGCTGAATGTGAAACGGTATGCCGCGCCATGCGCCAGAGATTGGACGGTGCACATGACCGAAGACCATCAAATCGGGCTTGCGCTTTTGTAGCACCTCCCAGAGCGCCTCTCCATCGGTGAGCTTGATACTGTCCATAATGGGCATGCCCAGTTCAAACGGCGGGTGATGATTGGCAACCACCAGTTTCTTATCACTTGGCGTGGCCGCAATTTCTCCATCCAACCAACGCAGCCGGGTTTCGCACAACCGCCCCATATGATCACCAGGTACGTCGTTGAGTGAATCAAGGCACAAAATCCGCATATCATCGGTTTCCAACGCAAACTGGAAAAAGCCGCCACCGATTTCGGGAATGTCGGGAAAAACGGCACGAAAGGGTGCTCGGCTGTCGTGGTTTCCCATCATCAGATGGGCCGGAATTTCCAGCGGTTCCAAAGCTTCTTTAAGCGTTTCGTAAGCCGCCTTTTCGCCGTAGTGGGCGAGATCACCCGTGGCGAGCACAAAATCCGCGTCGCTGTGATCAGAGTTGATCATTTGGATGCCGGGGCTGAGGCGTGCACAGGGGCTCATGCCGTAAAGAAGCTCGCACCCCGGAACAAAGTGGGTGTCGGTGATTTGAACAAAACTCATGGACATTCTTCCTCATATGTAAGGAGATGCAGCAATAAAATGGGGAGAGACCATTTGGCCCCTCCCCACGGTGTGGTGTGCTGTTTACTTCTTCCGCAACAAATCGGTGACTTCCGCCACGAGATCGGCTTGCACCTCTTTCATGTCATCCATATCACCCACGACAACGCCTTCAATGCCATCGTAGATCACCTGGGTAACGGCCAAACCGTTGTCTCCCGGATAAGCCAGCCAATCGCGTAACAAGGGCAGCTGACGCACGGCGGTTTCCTTGTTCGGGTTACGCTTGTAGAAATCCGCCAAGATAACTTCATTAGCAGCCTTGTTCGGCGGCATGTAGCCCGTGGTTTCCGCAACCGCAGCGGCCCCCGTACCTGAGGTGATGAACTTCAAAAACGTCCATGCAGCCTGAAGTCGTTTCGGATCTTTCGAGGTGGACACCAACAGCGCCGCGTTACCACCGGCGGGCAGACCCAACGGTTTGCCGTTGATACCGGGGAATTCATTGGTTTTGAGTTCGAAATCGCCCTTAGAGCGTTCGACCGCGCCGAGAGCCGACGTAGACCAGAACATCATGCCGATTTCACCGGCGGAGAACGATGCCAAAGCATCTTTCCACGACAGGTTCTTCATTTCACAACCGCGGAACACTTTCTTCATCGTCTCAAGGGCGGTGAGGCCTTCGGGGCCGGCGAAGTTAACCTTGCCGTCTTTAACGATTGGGGTATCCTGGCTCCACATCAGGGCCTGCATGAACCAGTTTCCGGTGATGTTCCAACCCCAAAACACAGGGTTTTTGATGCCGCTGGCCTTCATTTTGTGGCATACGTCGACGACTTCGTCCCACGTTGACGGCATCTTACTCACGCCAGCTTTGCGCATCATGTCCATGTTGTAATAGCCGACAGGCAGCGAGATCGAAAACGGCAGCCCGTAGACTTCTTTATCGAAGGTCGATAAGGATAACATGGCCTCGTGGTAGCCTTCTTTGGCGAAATCAGCCTCTTTGGCGATGAACGGCTCCAAAGATTTAGCGATGCCTTTTTCCACCAAAATAGCCTGACGGTTGAGACCCTGCATGGTCACATCCGGAAGATTGTCGGAAGCTGCCTCGCGCAAGATTACATTGGTGGCGTCTTCGTAGCTTTCATAAGTCGCACGGAACTTCACATCGATGTCGGGATGCGCCTGCTTGAAGTCCTTCATGATCTTTTCGTAGGTCACGTCGAAAAGGTGGCTGTATGGATAGCCCACTTCGATTTCAACGGCGAACGCCGACGTTGAATAGACGACCGCTGCTGCGGCCAGAGAAAGTATACGTTTCATCACTCTCGTCTCCATTGTTAAATCAAGGACAGTTCCGATTTAACGAAGTCCTGCCCCATTTCCGTTCCCAATCGTGGGTATTCATCTCGCCCAAAGGCTGGCGCCCTATTTCATGCCCGTTAGGGTGATGCCTTCGATGAATCGTTTTTGCGCCAACATGAATGCGACAATCAGCGGTGTAACGATGATGGTTGCTGTTGCCATCATCGGTCCCCAATCCGAACCGTCGGAACCTCCGCGAAATTCGCGCATACCAAGAGGCGGCGTATACAGGTCACGCATGCCGGTGATGGCAAAGCGTGGCCAGAAGTAATCGTTCCAGTGGGCGACCACCGAAAAAATAGCGAAAGCAAGCAAAGCCGGGATTGCTGTCGGCAGCATAACTTTCCAGATGATTGAAAATTCAGACATGCCGTCCATGCGCGCTGCATCGATCAGATCGTCGGGCACAGTCATGAAAAACTGTCGCATCAAGAAAATGCCAAACACCGATATCGTCCACGGAATGATCAGCGACGCGTAGGTATTGGTCAGCCCAACCTTGGACAGCATGATGTAAATGGGTAACGCAATGGCATGTACCGGGATCAACAGACAAAACATGACCAATGCAAAAACTGCATCTCGCCCCCAAAACCGCAACTTTGACAGCGCATATGCGCACGGAAGTGCGACGATCACCTGGATCAGGAAAATCGATGCGGTGACGAACAATCCGTTCAGCAAATACCGCACCAACGGTGCTTTTTTAAAGGCCTGGGTGTAGTTGAAAATCGCAGGGGTCACCTCGCACATATCGCGTGGATTGCCGAGTTTGACGCAGTACTCATCAACCACCTTTTCCTGTGTGCCAAAAAAACCGCCGGTGTTGGTGGTGATTTCGCCCTGTGATTTCAGCGAGTAACTGGTCATCACATAAAATGGCAAGATGACGATCAACGCGCCGATAATCAGTACGGCGTGTTTGAACGCCTCGCGATATGGTGAAGATTGCCCGATCATGCGTAATGAACCTTTCGTTCAACCAAGTGGCGCTGCACAAACGTTAGAATCAAAACGAAGGCCATAAAGACAACGGTGATCGCTGACCCCATGCCGATCAGGTTCTGCTTCACGCCCTTTTCAAAAATCGCGTACATCATCACATACGTGCTTTTGGACGGGCCACCTTGGGTGATGGCCTCCACCGTGTCGAAAACCTGAAATGAGCGAATGGTGGTGATGGTGACGACGAATACGGTGGTCGGGCCAAGCATTGGCCAGGTCACCAAATGAAATTGGTCCCAGCCCGAAACGGCACCGTCCATCTCTGCCGCCTGATATAATTCGCGTGGCACCGATGTAAGACCCGCCAGATACAACACCATGTTGAAACCAAAGGCCTGCCAAATGCCGATGAAGCAAACGGTCCACATGGTGTAAGCCTTATTGCCGAACCACAGCGGAAAGTTCTCGCGACAACTGGTGCTGTACCAGCTGTCTGTGCCATCGACCCACGGCAACCAACCCCAACTGAACAGGGCCTCGACCCAGGTGCCACAGCCGGACACCAGCGTCTTGTTGACGATGCCTATGGTGGGGTGGAGCGAAAACTCCCACACGATGGCCATGGCCAGTAACGCAGCCATCACCGGGAGAAAATAAATCGTCTTATAGATGTCACCGTACCGCTTCACCGAATTGATCAGCAGCGCAGCGCCGAGGCCCAGACCGATCGACACAGGAACCACGACCAGAACGTAAGTTCCGCTCGCCCACAGCATCTTGGTATAGGCGGAACGGCTCATCATCTTGGCGTAATTCTCAATCCCCACCCAATTCATCGTGTCATTGCCCAGGGAATAGTCTGTAAAGGACAAGCCTGCCGCGATGAATACCGGGACGATGAGAATGAGTACCATCAAGATAATTGCAGGCGCGATGAACACGTAACTCGCCCGACTGTGATGCGTCGACATCAGGCCACACCCTCATGAAAATGTATCCGGCGGTTGTCTTCGCCAAAGACCATTGCCATGCCCGCCCCCGCACGTAGATAAATTTCTTCACCGATGGAAATATTTGCCACCGCGTCAGGCGTAGCGCGGGCGACGGTGCGCTGCTCTGAGCCATTGATATGGCCATGCAAGAAGAAATCGGAGCCCAGATTTTCCTTATGTGTCACAGTGAAAGGCCAGCGTTCATTGTCACTGGCATCATCGACCAAATGCAGGTGCTCGGGCCGCACGCCGACCGTGACCTTACCTGCCCCCATTGGCACACGACGCTTAATGGGCGAGCCGTGTGCCGTGATGCGACCATCGTGATCAACATCACCGGGAAACAGGTTCATCTTTGGGCTGCCGACGAATTCGGCAACGCGGCGGTCCTGCGGGTTTTGATAAATTTCATCGGGCGTGCCGAGCTGTAGAATTTCGCCATCCATCATCACCGCCATGCGGTCCGACATGGTCAACGCTTCAGCCTGATCGTGGGTCACATATACAAAGGTGACGCCGAGACTACGATGCAACTCAGCGAGTTCTGCGCGCATATGAACGCGCAACGCCGCATCAAGGTTGGAAAGCGGTTCATCCATGAGGAATGCCGCAGGCTTGCGCACCATGGCGCGGCCCAATGCGACGCGCTGTCGCTGACCACCGGACAACTGCCCGGGTTTACGGCTCAACAAATGCTGAATTTTCAGGGTCTCGGATATCTCCGAAACGGCATCGTTCAGCACCTTAAGCTTACCGCCTCGCCCTGGCATCAACGCGCCGAGCAAAGGCATGCGTTCCCAAAAACTCAGATCGCGAAGCTTGAGCGGTGTTTCCATATTTTGACGCACAGAAAGATGGGGATACAAAGCGTATGACTGAAAGACCATCGCCAAGTCCCGTTTGCTGGCCCTCACCTTGTTGACCGATGCGCCATCAATGGTGACATCACCGCCGTTTTGACTTTCCAGCCCGGCGATGATTCTCAACAGCGTCGACTTGCCGCAGCCAGAAGGCCCCACCAAGGTGAGAAACTCTCCATCGGCAATATCCACATCAATGCCCTTGAGCACCGCCGTGTCGCCAAAACTCTTCGTAATATTGTTGAGGGAAATGCCCGCCATGTCTCTCTCCTGTGTGAGAGGCGGGGATAAAGGTAATAATTTACCTGAGTGTTACATATAAAGGTAACCGTTATGGTTTAGATAACGGGAACCATGAGAGAAACAAAAGCTTCATTAACCGCCGCCCGAATTCGGGCCCTCAACGCCGTTTTCGACGAGGGCAGCTACTCGGCTGCAGCGCGGGCGCTAAAGATGAGCCAACCCGCCGTCAGCCAAGCTGTGCAGGATTTGGAAAGTGCGTTCAACGTCGAATTGTTCAAGCGGCGCGGGCGCAGACTGGTGCCCACCGACATTTGCATAGAACTCGCCCCGCTGACGGAAGAGATCCGACGCCTCGAAGATGCCGCACTGCTTTTGCTTCAACGCGGAGAACGTTTGGAAACGGGCGTACTGCGCGTCGGGATTGGCAACCTAATGCCCGGCATGGCTCTGCTCGGCGCGTTCCAACAACGTTTTCCCAACATACAGGTGCAGGTCGAGTACGCCATTTTCGCTAATATCATGGACGCCGTGCACGAACGGCGCGTCGATGTCGGCATTCTGCCAAACGTGCCAAAAGATGGTCGCTTTCACCGACAAGTTTGCCTGACCCAAGACGTGGTTGCACTTATCCCTATGGGCCACCCCCTAGCCGCGGCGCAACAAGTCAGCCTGACGGAGTTGATGGGCGAGCGGCTGATTTTCCAAAAACAGGGCTCCGTGACGCAAAAGGTCGTGGACGCCGCCTTCGCCGAGGCGGGACTGACCCCACGTCCTTCTCTGATTTTCGAAACTGGCGGTGAGGTTTACGAAGCCGTCACCAACGGCCTTGGCGTCGCATTCATGTGGCGGCATGGCACCAGCAGAAAAGACGGCGTCAAACGCATTCCCATTGCTGAAATTCAGGCGTCTTACGACGAATTTGTGTTCCGCCGCGCCGACACCAAAAGCCCAGTCGTCGATATGTTTTTCGCCACCATCGACTTTCTCAAGCTCTAAACGAGCCAAGCTCCAAAAAAGGTTTCTGTAACCAAAACTTCATCAATGTAACCGTTTACATTAACATGAGATCATTAGTTTCTCCCTCAGGGCAAGGATACGCTGGGGGGAACTATGACGGCAACAATCCGCGATGTTGCGCAGGAGGCCAGGGTCTCTATTGCGACAGTTTCGCGTTATCTCAATCGTACCGGAAAGCTCCGCAACGAAACGGCTGCGCGGGTACAGTGCGCCATTGACACGCTTGGCTTTCGGCCGAATGCCGTCGGGCGCAGCCTTTCGACCTCCAACACCAAATCACTGGGCGTTGTGATCCCGTCATTATCCAATCCGGTGTTTGCGGATGCGGTGTCGGGCATCAATGCCGAGGCCCGCGCGGGCGGCTACACCCTGATGCTCACCGCCACCGATTATTCACCGCAAGAAGAACTGCGCACCGTTGGTGCGCTGCTGGAATACCGCGTTGATGGCCTCGTGTTGACCGTGGCAGACCCCGATCACAGCCCCGTACTCGACATGCTGGAAAAAAGCGGCGTTCCATATGTGTTGATCTACAACCAGCCTACGCCGAAAATGCGGCCGACAGTCACAGTCGATAACGTTGAGGCCGGTAAGGAAGCTGCGCACACGTTGATCAATTTGGGTCACAAGCGCCTGGGCATGATTTCGGGGCAGTTTGCCACATCCGATCGCGCCCATGCACGGCGTAGCGGCTTTTTTCAGGGTGCTCGTGCGGGCAGCGTGAGCGAGCCTGCTGTATTGGAAGTGGATTTGGTCGAGCTGAAAGTCGATGTGACCCTTGCCAAACTGTATGCAGACCGCGACAGCGCACCCACTGCATTATTTTGTTCCAACGATCTGTTGGCGATATCGGTCATTGGCGCGTTGGAGCGCCTGGGCCTGAACGTGCCGACAGATGTTTCCGTAATTGGGTTCGATGGCATCGCCGTCGGCACCCACCTACACCCCACCTTAGCGACCGTCATACAACCGTCGTACGAGATGGGACAATTGGCGATCCGGCAATTGCTGGATCACCTCAATGGGGGCGATCCACCAAATACGGTCGTTCTGCCCCATATCCTGCGCCTGGGGGAATCGACGGGGCCAGCCGGCAAGCCAAACCCCGCCGCCCTCCAGGATCCAGCTCAATCCATGCAAAGGAAATCTGCATTATGATCAAAAAGACCCTGAAATCATTAGCTGTGGGTACAGCCCTTATAGTTAGCGTAGCCGGTCAAGCAGCACAAGCTGCCGATGCCGTTTGTTACAACTGCCCACCACAATGGGCCGATTGGGCGAGTCAATTGAAGTCCATTAAAAAACACTTGGGCTATGACATCCCCCATGACAATAAAAACTCCGGCCAAACCCTGTCGCAGCTGCTGGCGGAAAAAGACAACCCCGTCGCTGACGTTGCCTATTACGGCGTTTCGTTCGGCATCCAGGCTGGCGAAAAGGATGTCGTCACAGCCTACAAGCCCGCCCATTTCGACGAAATCCCGGCTGGCCTAAAAGACGCCGATGGTAAATGGTTCACGATCCATTCTGGCACCCTTGGTTTTTTCGTCAACGTCGATGCCCTGGATGGCCAGCCGGTCCCTACGTCTTGGAAAGATTTGTTAAAGCCCCAGTACAAGGGCATGGTCGGCTATCTTGACCCATCATCGGCTTTTGTCGGCTATGCTGGCGCCGTCGCTATCAACCGCGCCATGGGCGGCACGCTCGACAACTTCGATCCCGCGATCAAGTACTTCAAGGATTTGGCGAAGAACGATCCGATCGTTCCCAAACAGACCTCGTATGCGCGCGTACTGTCGGGTGAAATCCCCATCCTGTTCGATTATGACTTCAACGCCTACCGCGCGAAATACAAAGACAAAGCCAACGTGGTCTTTGTGATCCCCGCCGAAGGCACCGTGGTCGTACCTTACGTGATGAGCTTGGTTAAAAATGGCCCACACGCAGAAAAAGGCAAAAAGATTCTCGACTTCATCATGTCCGATGAAGGTCAGAAGGTTTGGGCCAATGCGTACCTGCGCCCCGTACGTGCATCCGCCATGTCGGCTGAGGCAGCATCTAAGTTCTTGCCGGCAGCGGATTATGCTCGTTCAACACCTGTTGACTACACCAAGATGGCGGCCGTACAGAACGGCTTTAAAGAACGCTACCTGAACGAAGCCCGCTAAGGCTGGGAAACTCAACTGGGAGGGTGGCGTTTGACGTCACCCTCCGCTTCCCGGAGTTCCAATCCTCATGGACCGACGTGATTACCCCCAACTGATTATCATGATATTGCCCGCAGCCATCGTGTTCACGGCTTTTTTTCTGGTGCCAATGGCACGGCTGGTCATCGTCGGCGGCAGCGGCGAAGAACACTGGGCCGCCTATGCTTCGATCATCACCAAGCCACGTCATTTAGAAAGCATGGTGGCGACGCTGGCGTTGTCAATCGGCGTGACGGTTGCGGCCCTTACCGTGGCCACGGTTTCAGGCCTGTTTTTGGTGCGCAATCGCTTTCCCGGGCGCGAAATTTTACTGTCTATGCTCACGTTCCCGTTAGCATTTCCCGGTGTCGTGATCGGTTTTTTGGTCATTATGCTGGCCGGGCGGCAGGGCTTGATCGGCGAAGTGAGCAAGCTTTTGTCCGGTGACAAAATCGTATTTGCCTATTCCATGGCGGGTCTGTTCACTGGCTATCTGTATTTTTCTATTCCCCGCGTCATTCTCACCATCATGGCCGCGGCGGAAAAGCTGGACCCGGCATTGGAAGAAGCCGCCAGGTCTTTGGGTGCGTCGCCGTGGCGCGTGGTGCGCGACGTCATTTTGCCCGCACTCAAACCCGGCTTGATCGCATCCGGCGCGATTTGTTTCGCGACATCTATGGGCGCGTTCGGCACCGCGTTTACACTCGCTACCAACATCGATGTGTTGCCGATGACAATTTATACGGAGTTTACCTTGGGCGTTAACCTCGCCGGAGCGGCGAGCCTGTCGATCATTTTGGGATTGGTCACATGGGCCGCACTGTTTATCGCGCGGAGCCTGTCCGGTGCCACCGTGTCGGCATCGGGATGAGGAAGACCAAATGAAACATCGCAATTTATTTTGGCTGCAGTTGGCGTTCACATTGCTCGTGTGCGCGTTCCTAATCGTACCTGTGGTGCTGTCCGTATTGGCTGGGGTTACCGAAAATTTCTTCATTGGTTTACGCAGCGGCTTGACGCTGCGTTGGATTGGCGAGGTATGGTCCCTTTACGCTGAAACAATTTATTTATCACTGCTCATTGCGGTGGCGTGCCTTGCGGTGACATTGGTCATCGGCGTGCCTGCAGCCTATGTTCTGGCGCGTAAGGAAGGCCGCATCGCGCGCGTAATCGAAGAGATTATTGTATTACCCGTCGCGGTGCCAGGCCTAGCCATCGCCTTGGCCTTAATCATTGTCTACGGAGGTTTTCGAGATTTCCGTACAAGCTGGGCGTTCATTTTGGTCGGGCATGTTTTGTACACTTTGCCGTTCATGGTGCGCTCGGTTCTTGCGGTTTTGTCGATCATCAATTTTCGGGAATTGGAAGAAGGTGCCGCCAGCCTTGGCGCCACATTTTGGCAACGTTTTTTTACCGTCGTGCTACCCAATGCCAAGCCCGGAATTCTTGCCGGGTCGTTGATGGTGCTGACGTTGTCCGTCGGTGAATTCAATCTGACATGGATGTTACACACCCCCATGACCAAAACCTTACCCGTCGGTTTGGCGGACAGCTACGCCTCCATGCGTCTTGAGATCGCGAGTGCTTACACACTCGTATTTTTCATCATGATCGTCCCCTTGCTGGTCGCCATGCAATGGCTGTCACGAGATCGACGGGCGCGCACCGTAGCACAAGAACAGCCCCTTCCTACATCAAGGACCTTCTCACAATGACCACCATAGAAACGGCGTCCACCGCCATCACCCTGCACCAGTGTGCAAAAACGTTTGTCAACGGAACCCGGGCCTTGGAGCCTGTAAACCTTAAGGTGACAGCAGGAGAAACCGTTGTTCTTCTAGGGCCATCCGGTTGTGGAAAGACCACCTTGTTGCGCCTCATCGCCGGATTGGACGAACCCGATCAGGGTGGGCGCGTGCTTTTCAATGATGAGCCCGTCACAAATCTTCCGATTGAAAAGCGCAACGTCGGCATGGTGTTTCAATCCTACGCCCTTTTTCCCAACATGACGGTTCGCGACAATGTCGCCTACGGGTTGGCGGTGCGTAAGATATCGGTTGCGAATATAGGTGTACGTGTCGATGAGATGCTGGAGATGATGCACATCCAAGACCTGGCGGATCGGCGCATTGACCAGCTTTCCGGCGGACAACGTCAGCGGGTGGCGCTTGCGCGTGCGATCGCCGTGCGCCCGCGGGTGCTGTTGCTGGATGAACCCCTAACCGCTTTGGATGCGTTATTGCGGGACCGTCTTAGGGTCGAGATTGACGAGCTTCTGCGTCATCTCGGCATCACGGCCATCTATGTGACCCATGATCAAGCCGAAGCCATGGCCCTGGGTGATCGGATCGTGGTGATGAGCAAAGGACAAATTGCCCAAATCGGCACGCCGCAAGAAATCTATTTCCAGCCCGCCAATGACTTCGTCGCAGACTTCATCGGCACCGTGAACCGCGTGCCCGTTGCTGCACTGTCATCGCGCATCAATGGGGTGAAGAACGAAGTGATGTTCCGCCCTCAAGACGTTGACATCGTCACCGATGGAGAAGCTCATCTATCCGGTTGTGTTGCTGCGGCGTTCTTTTTGGGGGATCGAACACGGTTCGTCCTCGACGTCGCGGGCAGCGGACAAGTGATCGTCGAAAGCCTCTGCCGTGCTTCCCAAGTTGTAGGATCACAAGTGTCGCTTCGCATACGCCCCGAAGGCCTCATATCACTTGCACAGGCGGAGCACCGTTCATGACGATGCTGGTGGCGCAATTAACCGATACGCATATCAAAGCCGGAGGCGCGCTGGCCTATCAGCATGTGGACACGGCGGCGTTTCTACGCAAAGCGGTAGACCACATAAACGCCTTTCAGCCCACTATAGATGCGGTGATCGTGACCGGCGACCTGGTCGATATGGGCCGGGGGGAGGAATACGCCACCACCCGTGAAATTTTCGAACGCCTCACGATGCCGTATTATATCGTGCCGGGGAACCACGACCATCACAACAACCTGCGGGCCGCCTTTCACACGCACGCCCATTTGCAAAGCGACGAGACGTTTATTCAGTATGCGATTGAAAATTTCCCCATTCGCCTTGTGGGTCTCGACAGTACGGTCGAGGGGCAGCCGCATGGGGTGTTGTCAGCAGATCGTCTCGCGTGGCTCGACGAAACCTTAAAAGCAGAACCGCAAAAACCAACGCTTCTGTTTCTCCACCATCCCCCGTTCGATATCGGCATTCGACATATGGACGCACAAAAACTTCAAAATGCGAACGACCTGTTCTCTGTGCTTGCCAGTCATACACAAATTCGCCACATCGCATGCGGACACGCTCACCGCCCGGTCGAAACCTCCATACAAGGGATCAGCATAAGTATCGGCCCCAACGCGGCCCACTCAGTTACGCTTGATCTGGATCCAGACGGGCCATCCACCTTCACCATGGATCCTCCAGCCATTCGTTTGTTCCAGTTTTCAGATGACGGAAAATGCATTTCACATCTGAGCTACGTAGGTAATTTTACAGGCCCCTTGCCCTTCTACGAAGAAAACGGCGCATTGATAGATTAACGATCAATAGGACTGATAAATACTTTTGCGTCAATTGTCCGTCGTCATATAAATTGGAACAGTTAGCAGCCTAATTTAAGAGAGGCTCTGGTTCATCTAGTTGGTTATTCTAAGCGGCGTGTTTGCGGTGTTGCAAGCGCCGGTCTTCCATCGTTTTCCGCTTGATCCTTTCACGTTGCTTTAAAATGGTTTAGCCCCGCCCAAAGTAGACATCTGCGGGCGTGAGGTTGTTGATGCTCTCGTGGTAGCGTTGATGATTGTAATGATCGACGAAGCTTTCGATCTGCGCTTCCAGGTCTGGCGGGAAGAAGTAGTTGTCCAGCAGGATGCGGTTTTTCAGGGTTTGATGCCAGCGTTCGATTTTGCCCTGAGTTTGCGGGGGGATAGCTCCGGGATATCCAAGGCCAGATCAACGATACGCTGGCGAACATCATCGGGAATACGATTCCAGACCTGAGACGGCCTGGGTGATTGATCCTTCAGAGCCTCTGGCCCGCCAACCTGATAGCGGTCATACCAACGGTAAAACGTAGTGCGGGGAACGCCCAACTTATCCAACGTTTGTTTGATTGGCAGGTATGATTGCTCAACAAGACGAATGATCTCAAGTTTTTCAGATGCGGGGTATCTCATTCGTCGTCTCCCCCATCCCCGATCATGCTTTTTTTAAGAAGCCGCAGCTCCAAGGTTTGTTCAGCCACGACTTCCTTTAAATCACGCGCTTCACGGCGAAGGGCACTGACCTCGCCCGTTGACGCCGCGCGGGACGTATCACCAGAAAGCCGCCGCTTGCCAGCTTCCAGAAATTCCTTTGACCATTTGTAATAGATGCTTTGGGCAATGCCTTCGCGGCGGCACAACTCGGCAATGGTTTCTTCACCACGCAATCCGTCCAGAACAATGCGTATCTTTTCTTCAGCCGAATACTGCTTGCGCGTTGTCCGGCGAATATCCTTAATCGCCTTGGCCCCACCGGTCTGTCGTGTCTGCGATTTCTGTTTCATCTTCATTCCCCTACGGGTCATTATGTGGGGATTTCGAATGAAACTTGTTCAGCACAGTTTTAGGCTTATTTGCGTCGGAACAAGTTTAATTTACTCTGTCCCGACTCAAGCCGGATGGTTATGTGACGGTCTCGGCATCGGCTGCAATCCCGTAACGGCCACAGGACGATCAACCGACGGCGATACGCTTGCACCGACAATGATCAATCAGAACCATCCACCTGAAGTGTTTTCGTTCACCGTATCTGGATCGTTTACAAAATGGTCAGATGTCGCTGCACCGAATGGCGATTACATTATGGATGAAATGAGCATCTCAAGCCTGTCGCAAACCCCTTTTATCATTGAGTATTTTGCGAGCGATTATATGGGAAATATTGATTTCAAGAAAAAACACGGCGATCTCGCGATTGCCTTCAAAGAGGTGTTGAAATGAGCCTGTGCAAACGGGAGGCTTAGCGACGGCCGCTCTGTGTGCGCTTACCGTGCTCACGTTGATTTTAAGTAGTGATACTTTAGGTTGGGTGTTGGTACTTTGGGCCGCGATGTGTCGCAATCATAATTTCTTGAAAATCCATTGTGACTTTCTCAAAAATCGCTATGACCCAGTGTGTTTTGGGTGTGACCTGCAGGAAATTGCCTGTGACGCACCACCAAACGGCTGTGGCTCATTTTTATTGAATGAAAAAAAGAGGAGGGGTGATTAATGAAAACAGATCGGGACTATTTACTCGGAACACCAAAGGATTCGGGTTACTTCATTCGTTACCTGAATAGGAACCTGACACCAGAGGAAATCACCGAAGCTGAACGCGAGTTTCACGCACCTTTGACAACGCCTTGGCCGCCAAGGGAAGTTTCTGAGCCCCACACGTCATCGCCAGTTCATTGATCGCGTGCGCGATAAGCTTGGCGTTTCCGAACGCCGCGCTTGCGACTCATTCATTCCTCCTTCAACAAGGTCAGAATGCGTCAACTTCTCTCAATCGTCTCGGATCACTTTGGGGGTGTCAGGTCATGACTGATAAAGCGGACAAGCATGACACACACCGAGACGGGCGTGACACACCCAAAACCAGATACATCGTGCCTCAAATCAAAGTACAATGATTGCGCATGTCGTCTGACGTTCTGACGGCAGCATGCTTTATTTGTGGCGCCTAAGCCCCACCCGGTTCCCCGGTAAACTGCACCAACAGATCTTCGTCGGTGACCACGCACTGGCACGCCAAACGAAAGGTCGGCGGCAGGTCATCGACATAGGTTTTGTCGATCTCTTTCGTTGACAGCTTGCCTGTGGATTTCAGCACCACACGTTCTTTGTCCGTCAACGCCACCCCCTTGATGCGTTCGCCGTCCAGGTGTGTGACTTTGACCATGCACGACCCACATTCGCCGTCTTCACATTCGTGGGGGATTTTGATCTTGTTGGCCTGGGCAATTTTCAATATGGTGTCGAGCGAACCGGCGACGGCCTCGACCTTCTTGCTTTTCTTCATCAACGGTGAGTTAAAATATACATTCGCCATAATATTTTCCTCTCTCTCTTGTTTAATCGCTTAGGCCTTTAGGCATTTTATCCAAGCTTTCTGTGCCGCCTTGCGGCGCTGGTTGGTGAGATGTTCGCGCAGTTTTTCGCGCGCAGCCTCCAAAGTGATCAACGCGCCCGGAACGATTTTTTCGCATAAAATCAAATGGAACCCCGCTTCGCTTTCCAGCGGCCCGGCAATCGCGCCCTCTTGCATTTGAAACAGGACTTCATCCAGTTCGGGATAAAGCTTACCCGCCATCACATCACCCAACAGCCCCCCTTCCAAAGCACTGGGGCATTCGGAATGTCTGGTAGCTTGGCTTTCAAAATCACCGGGATGCAGCTCTAGATGCGCGGCGATCTCATCGATGCGCTTTTCTGCCGCTAGGGCGGTATTATCGGAGAAATCGTCATTGATGGTAATCAAGATGTGGCGTGCGGTGCGCTGTTCGGGACGATGTAAGTGTTTGGAATTTTCGGTGTAATAAACTTCGATGTCGTCATCCGTGACTGTCACGGCCTCTTCACCGATCAAGCTGAGCACCGCATCGAACGCCAATTCCCGCCACAGCGCACGGCGTAAGTCGGTTTGCACAACGCCGCTTTCCAACAACGCCTGATCGAACGCCAGATCGTCGTCGAAGCGTTCGCGAATGCGTTTCAACGCGCCATCGACGGCGACATCAGGGATCGATACGCGGCGACCGTATTCGGTGTCGAGCACCAGGTTTTCCAGTTCCTGCGCTTGTTCGGCGCGCTTCGTGGCGGTGCTCAACTCGGCGGCTTCCAGTTCGCTGGGTTGTCGTCCAAAAATTTCCACCGCCGCACGCAATACCTGATAGGCGTGAAGGCCCCGGTCATCGGGCGGCGGCAAGGTTGTCGTCGCAGTCTGGCTCATCACGCTTGCTCCTGTTGAGCGAGCTCTGGATCGGCCCAGTCCAAACGGCTTTCCAAAATGTGCAGCGTGTGGCCGGGAAAACGCACGTGATAGGCCATCTCGTCATCGCTCTCGCGCAAAACTTTGAGGATCTCCCCCTGGTCGCCCGCTTCAGCGATGATTTCGCCGTTCACAGCGAAGGTTTTCAGTGCCACCACCTTGTCGCGGAATTCGAACTTGGATGGATTCCAGGGCTCATCAATGCCGATCAGCTCTTCTTCGCGACAGCCCACCACCCGGTCGTCACCCAAAAAGTGGATGGTGTACACGATCTGATCTTGCAAGAACGTACCGCGATCGACCACCGTACCGGTGCTGCCGCGCCGCATGATCAGGTTGCCGGTGTCCAATCCCGGAAAGGTGCCGTCGTTGCGCACATTGCGGATCACGCGCACTTCATCGCCGATTTCAAATTCTGCAATCACCAGGCATCTCCTTACTTGATCAGGTCGCTCATGGGCACGAACGCGGGTTCCGCCTGCTGGTCGAGCGATTTGTAAATCTGCAAAACCTTTTCGGTCTTGGGATCGGACTCAACGAAGTCCTGATAGGCTTTGCTGAGTAATTCGGCGTATAGCGCCTTACGCTCCCGTTCGTTTGCGGGTGGGGTTTCGACCTTGACGATGTAATCGTGATAGCGTTGCAAGATGTGCAAGCGGTAGGCATGCACCACCGTCGGTTCGAACGCGATGTCGAAGTAATTGAGAAAATCTTCCGCCCCTTCCAATTCCGACAGGTCGTCTTCCAAATCAGCGTCAAATTCGAACATTGCCGTCTCTCCTTTTCAGTTAGGCCGCATCATGGCTCAACGCTTGGCGGACGACATCCGCCAACGCTGCCGCGCCGATGCGATCTTTGGGGTCTAGCTCCGCCACCTTGTCGAGCCGCGCCAACCCTTGTTTCGCTTGGCCAATGCGCAGCAGCAGATAGCCCGCGCCCTTTAAGGCGTGAAGATAAAAGCGCACCAGCTCCGTCGACTGCATCGCTGCATTGTGCAGGTCGATCCGTTTGACGTCGCGCCAATCGTTAGCGATGTTGAGACGGTGGGCGACGATGGCCAGAACGTCCGCCGCAACGCTCAATGCGGCATCATGTTGGTGGCGATAAAAATGATAGCGATACAACGCCACCATCACGGTGAGATGTTCTGGTGCGATCTGTTCGGCTTCGCGCAGATACGCTTCGGCTTGGGGTTCACCGTAGGTTTCACTGGCTTTGTGGATCAAGGCATCTGCCTTGGCGTCCAGGGGCTCTGTGAAGTACATTACACCGGCTTCGTATGCGAGCAGGTCCATATCTCAACGCCCGACAATTCGGCGCGCTGGCCTGTAGTGGCGGCCACGCTTGCGTGCTTGAGGCGACACGCTGTCGCACACCGCGTCGCCATCGCAATCGATACAGTTGCCATCCGACAAACCCAACTGGGTTTCCACGGCGGCCAAACGTTCCAACACACACGCCATGGCATCCGCCACCGGGTCGGGAATGAGGTGATGATTGAGGTCCACACCGGATGGGTTGAGGTGGCCTAAATCGTCGGTTTGCACCACCCGACCGGGAATGCCGACCACGGTGCGCTCTGGCGCAACATCTGCGATCACCACCGAATTGGCGCCAATCTTTGCCCCGTGTCCGACAATCACGGGGCCTAAGATCATCGCGCCGCCACCGACCACCACGCCGTCTTCCAGCGATGGGTGACGCTTGCCGCGACTCCATGACGTGCCGCCCAGCGTCACACCGTGATAGATGGTCACGTCGTTGCCGATGTCGGCTGTTTCGCCGATCACCACACCGGTGCCGTGGTCGATGAAAAACCGTCGCCCGATCGATGCGCCGGGATGAATTTCGATGCCGGTGAACATGCGCCCGAAAAAAGACAACAACCGCGCGCCATAACGCCAACCGGATTTCCACAGTATATGCGCGATGCGGTGATTGATCAGCGCGTGCACGCCGGGATACGTGGTTAACACTTCAAAGGTGGTGCGCGCGGCAGGATCGCGCGTAAACACGCACGCCACATCTTCGCGCATCAACGCAAACAATCCAGGCGTCGTGGGAACCGTCTTTTCAGGCTCTAACGGATTTGGGGTTTCGACCGACATGGGGGATTGATCAAGCATGGCCACGCCCCTCACCCACATCTGTCGCTTGGTAAAAGCGCAACAAATCGATGTCCTCGGGTGCGCGTTTCACCGCTGTGGAAAAAGACCGCACCTGCTCAAGAATTTGTGCCGCGCGCAGACGGTCCACGCTCAAACCTAAATTTTCATACGCCATGCACACCGCACGGGTGCCGGAATGCTTACCCAAAACGATTTGGTGATGGCGTCCCACTTCTGCGGGATCGACACCTTGATAATTGTTCGGATTTTTCAGCAAGCCATCAACGTGAATGCCCGCTTCGTGGGTGAACACCCCATCGCCAAGTAGGCTTTTCTGCCATGGCACCGGACGACCGGAGGCTTCGGCGACCAGCGTCGATAACGCGCCAATGCGGCGCAGGTCTATGCCCGTATCAATACCGTGTAAGTGTTTGAGCCCCATCACCACCTCTTCAAACGCGGCGTTTCCGGCGCGTTCACCCAGGCCGTGCACCGTGGTGTTGGCGTGGGTCGCACCACCCAAGATCGCGCCCAAGGTGTTGGCCGTGGCCAAGCCCAAATCGTCATGGGCATGAATTTCCAATTCAAGATCGCTGCGCGTGCGCATGCGCTCAAACGAGACGCGCGTGGCAAATGGGTCCAGCACGCCTACGGTATCGGCAAAGCGAAACCGTCGCGCCCCAGCACTGGCCGCCGTATCCAAAACATGGTCGAGAAAATCCGCGTCGGCGCGCGAAGCGTCTTCGCCGCCGACGCAAACCTCCAACCCCATATCCAGCGCCATCGGCACCACCCTGGAAATTTCGCTGAGCGCCCAATCGCGATCGCGGCCCAGTTTGTGCGCCAAATGCTGATCCGACACCGGCATCGACAAATCCACGATATCGACGCCAAGGTTCTTGCACTGCGCCAAATCGCTATCATGCATGCGGCACCACACCACCAAATTGGCGTTGAGTTTTAGATCGGCAATGGCACGAATGGATTCACGTTCGACCTCACCCATGGCAGGAATGCCGATTTCCAGTTCCGGCACGCCCAGCGCGTCGAACTGGCGAGCGATGGCAATTTTTTCGGACAGCGAAAAGGCCACGCCTGCCGACTGCTCACCATCGCGCAGGGTGGTGTCGTCGATGATGACGGTCTTTGCAGGCTTAATGTCGGTGGTGCTCATAATGGCCATTTTCTCGCAGGGTCAGGATCAGTGCTCATGTCTAAGCAACCACCGTGCCAGTTATTTTAATGCGCAATAACAAAGTACTAGAGAATCGCATTCGCCGCGTTGTCGCAAATCCCACAAAAAAAGTGGCGGTGAGGGAAACCCTCACCGCCAAGTGTTAGGAGGCAACTTCTAGGAATAAGCCGGAGCAAACGCCGCGCCAGGATCGGCTATCGGCCCATCGTCGCCCCAATAGGGCGACAGCTTGCGCAGCTTGGTCATGATGCCAGGGATGACGTCGATGACCTTTTCGATTTCTTGCGGGGTGTTATAGCGCGACAAGGAAAAACGAATGGTTCCATGTGCTGCCGTAAAGGGGATGTCCATGGCGCGCATCACGTGGGACGGTTCCAACGAGCCGGACGTGCACGCTGAGCCCGACGAGCATGCGATGCCGTCTTTGTTGAGCAACATCAAGATGGCTTCGCCTTCAACGTATTCAAACGCGATGTTCAAAGTGTTGGGCAAACGCTTGTCGGCATCGCCGGTAACAAAACAACTGGGCACGGCGTCCAAGATGCCCTCTTGCAAACGGTCGCGTAGCGCTTTGACTTCGGTATTTTCATAATCCATATGTTCCATCGCCAGTTCGCAGGCCATGCCCAGACCAACGATGGAAGCCGCATTTTCAGTACCCGCGCGCCGACCACGCTCTTGGTGTCCGCCACGCAGAAGTGGACGAAAACGGGTGCCGCGTTTGAGATACAGCACACCAATGCCCTTAGGCGCGTGCAGCTTGTGACCGGACAGCGACAACATGTCGATCTTGGAATTTTTCAGATCGATGGGAACCTTACCCACCGCCTGCACCGCGTCGGTGTGAAACAATACGTTCGCTTCACGCGCCATCGCGGCCATCTCTTCGACCGGGAACAGGGTGCCGGTTTCGTTGTTGGCCCACATCACCGACACCACCGCCACGTTGGGGCTGAGCAGAGCTTGATAGGCGTTCAAATCCAAGCGGCCCTTGCCGTCCACTTCCAGAAAGTGAACTGTGTAGCCTTCTTTTTCCAGGTGCTTGCACAGCTCTAAAATCGCCGGGTGTTCGATGGTAGTGGTGATGATTTCTTTGCGTTTAGGATAAGCTTTCAACGCCGATAAGATGGCGGTGGAGTCTGATTCCGTGCCGCACGACGTGAACACAATTTCGCTGTCGTGCTCCACGCCCAGCAAGTCTTGGACCTGGCCGCGGGCCTTTTTGATGGCGTAGCCGACCTTGTTGCCAAATTGGTGCATGGACGATGGGTTGCCGTATTGTTCGGTGAAATACGGCAACATTTCCGTGACGATTTCGGGGTCCACTTGGGTGGTGGCGTTGTTATCAAGATAAATGCCATCTGTCATGATCACGCCCCCGCAACCGCATGAACGGCCTTTTTCTGCACCGGGACCAGGTGGATGAACTCACCCAGCTCTTCCATCAATTGCTGCTGAATCCCACCCAGTGTCATGCCTGCCATCTGACAGCCCGCGCACGCGCCGACCAGATGCACCATGACCTTGTTGCCATCGACATCGATCAGTTCAATGTCGCCGCGATCGGCTTGTAAAGCGGGGCGCACCTTTTCGATCACCTGTTCAATTTTTTTGATGCGCTGAAAACTGGTTAGGCCGCTGGCCGCGACTTGCGGTGTGTCGGGTGTCGGCTCCTCAAGCGGCGCGACTTGCGGCTTGGGTGCGGCTTCGGGGTCGAACTCAATGCCTTTTTCCGCCAAAACCTTGGTGAGGATTTCTTCGATGCCTTCATGACACGATGAGCAGCCACCGCCGGCCTTGGTATAATTGGTGACGTCTTCGACAGAAGAAAGGTCGTTGGCACGAATGGTGTCTTCGATCATCACCGCGTCGATGGCGAAGCATTTACAAATCAGCTCGCCTTCTTCGTGATCGTCTTTCCATTCTTCGCCCCGATAATCCGCAATCGCAGCCTGCAACGCTTCGCGTCCCATGACGGAGCAATGCATTTTTTCCGGTGGTAAGCCTTCCAAATAATCGGCGATGTCTTGGTTGGTGACCTTCAACGCGTCATCCAAGGTCTTGCCCTTGACGATTTCTGTGAGTGCAGAACTGGACGCGATGGCCGAACCGCAGCCGAACGTTTGAAAGCCCGCGTCTTCGATCACTTCGGTTTCAGCGTTAACCTTCAATTGCAGCCGCAGCGCATCGCCGCACGAGATGGAGCCAACATCGCCGGTGGCGTTGGCCTCAACGACTTCACCGGCGTTGCGTGGATTGAAGAAGTGTTCTTTGACGGTCTCGGAATAATCCCACATTGGAGAGGACCTCGCTTTTTGGCGCGATTTAAGCGCAGAAGGATTTGCCGCAGCCGCATGACGACTTGGCGTTGGGGTTTTCGAACACGAAGCCGGAGCCTTCAATGCTTTCGGTAAAATCGACAGTGACGCCTTCGAGGAAAGGGATGCTTTCGGGGCTGACGAACACCGACAACGCGCCCGCTTCGATCACTGTGGCGTCGCTGGGCGCGGCTTCTTCAAGGCTCAAGGCATATTGAAAGCCGGAGCACCCACCGCTGCTCACGTCGATGCGCAAGCCTGCGATATCCTTGTCCGATCCGGCGATCACCTGGGCCAGGGCGTTTTGGGCGTTTTCGGTCAGCTCTAACATAATATCTCCTGTCCATTCGGGGCGGCGGGACTTATCCCCTCAGAAAAAGCAATTTGCGTGCCAGCCAATAAAACGTTCGTTTTCAGCGTGTTGATAGAATTTTGCTTTGTCGGTTCTGCGACAATTCAACGGCCTTACCCGACAACGGATGACTTTCGACGATGGTCAGTTCTTTGCCGGTTTCGAATGTGATGCGCGCTAACATTTCGGGGCTTGCGTAGACCGTACCTTGCTTGTCCACCAACATGGCGTATTCGATACCCATTGCCTGGGCGACTTCGGCCCAATGTTCAGGCCCGGCGACAATCAAGGCCGTCGCCGCCGCATCGGCTAGCGCACCGTTTTCATGAATCACACTGGCCGACACCGTGTGCTCAACCGGCATGCCGGTGCGCGGATCGATGATGTGGGCGTAACGAATGCCATCGGCTTCGCGAAAGCGTTCGTAGTTGCCCGACGTGTACAAGTTTTCGCCACCGTGCAATTGAACGGAAGCAATCACCCCCCAATCTCGCGGATCGCGGATGCCGACCTGCCACAGCCGTTCACCCGCTTGGCCTAAGGTGTTGAGATCCCCGCCCGCGTTGACGATGGCGTGTTCGATGCCGAGGCTTTTGAGCTTGGACACCGCCATATCCAACGCAACGCCTTTGGCGAAACCGCCGAAATCAAGCTGCACCGCCGCATTGCTGCTGGTGACAGTATCGCCATCGATGATCACATCCGCCATGCTGGGGTGCTGAGCGGCCAAGGCCTGGACGTCGTCGAAATTCGGCAGTGCCCCGGTGGGCAGTTCATCGCTGTGAAAGCCCCACGCATCAATCACCGCGCCGATGGCTGGGTTGAACAGGCCGCCGCTTTGTGCTTCGAACATTTTGCCTTGTTTGAGCAACGGCAGCACAAAGGGCGACACGCGCATGCCCTCGCCTTTGGCCAGCGCCTGGTTCAAAGCCACCAACTCGCCGCCCGGCTTCCATGCGTGCCAGTCCTTGTGCATGCGTTGGAAATCGCGGTCCACGGCGGCGACCGCGCGCTTGGCTTTGCCTTCGTCTGCACCGCGAATGATGAATTCCACCAACGTGCCGAAGATGTAGCGGGTTTCGCGGTATTCAGCCTCAGGCTTTGCGCAAGCCGCCAGAACCACGACCATCATCAAGGCGAGAACGGGTTTCATGCCAGAGCCTCCTTTTGTGTGCTGCACGGCGCAACCATTTGATCCGCCAACAGGGTTGAGCGTCCTTCGACCAAGGGGCGCACATGTTCGGCGGGCAGCACCACGCCGACACGGGTGCCAGGTGCCGGAACCGGCGCATCCCAGGCCTTGTGAACGATCAGCCGCGCACCATTGCCCAACACACATTCGATTTCGCGGATTGGTCCAAATTCACGCACCGCTTTGACCGTTGAGGGCAGCCCTGTACCGGGCTCAGCCTCGATACGGATGCGTTCGGGGCGAATGCCGATCCAGGCTGCGTCCAAGGATGCGGGGCGGTCCAAATCCAGCGCCCCCCAAGCGCCGCCCAAGCGATTGCCCGACACCCAAACCACAGGCAGCAGGTTCTGCCAGCCGATCATCAATGCCGCCTCGTAAGCGCGCGGATCGTCGAAGACCTCATCCGCGCCGCCTAAGCGCACCAAACGTCCGCCCGCCATCACACCGATGTTGTCGGCGATGGCACGGGCTTCACTAACGTTGTGGGTGACCATCAACACGGTGCGCTGTTGGTCGCGCACCACGTCACGCAAATCATCGATCAACGTGGACTTGAGGTGCCCGTCAATGGCGGAAAACGGCTCGTCCATCAGCAACACAGACGGATCGGTGGCCAGCGCGCGGGCCAGGGCGACGCGTTGGCGCTGGCCGCCGGACAAGGTTTCGGGCGAACGCGCACCCAGCTTGTCCAACTGCATGCACGCAAGCCAAAGCTCAACCGCACGCTCGCGTTCTTTGTGCGGGCCTTTCAGGCCATAAGCGATGTTGGCGGCGACGCTCATGTGATCGAACAGAGCGTAATCTTGAAACATGAAACCGACGGAGCGGCGCTGCGGCGGTACGAACAGCTTTTGCGCGGTGTCGAGCCACGGCTCATCGTTGACCACGACCTGCCCGCGTTTGGCTTTTTCCAATCCCGCAATCAGACGCAGAAGCGTGCTTTTGCCCGCACCTGAACCGCCCAAGATCGCCGTGACGCCACCCGCCGTAAAACCGGCCTTAACGTCGAGTTTAAACATGCCTTGTTGCAACGTCGCTTGAACGCACACGCCTCTCATGCCGTCACCTCACGCAGCAAGCGGCGGCGTTTGCGGCTTTTGGTGTACAGCGGCAATAGGCCCAAAAACGACAACACCACCAACATCATCGACATCGATCCGGCGGCGGCGTAATCCAGGGCTTCGACATGTTCGTAAATGGCGATGGATAGCACCTGGGTTTCACCGGGAATGTTGCCACCAACCATCAGCACCACGCCGAACTCGCCGATGGTGTGGGCAAAACCCAACACACATGCGGTGAGCAAGCCGTGTCGCGCCTGGGGCAACACCACACGCAAAAAGGTGCGCGGCCAGGATGCGCCCAACGTCAGTGACGCCTCAACCGTGCGCCGGTCCAAACGCTCAAACGCGCCTTGTAAGGGCTGGACCACGAACGGCAACGAATAGATGCATGACGCCACCACCAATCCGGTGAAGGTGAAGGTCAACGGCTGGCCGAACAGCGCCGTCCACATTTGCCCGGCCCAGCCTTGAGGGCCCAAAAACACCAACAAATAAAAGCCCAACACCGTCGGCGGCAACACCAACGGCAAGGCATTGATGGCTTCGATGATCGGCTTGTAGGGGCTTTTGGTCATCGCCAGCCACCATGCCAGTGGCAGACCGATCACCAGCAACACCGCCAAGGTCATCGCCGCCAATTGAATTGAGAGCACAAACGGGGCCATATCAGCGTTCACGTCATTGCGCCTTTGCTTGTTGAGGAAGCGGCACGTCGTAACCAAAATTTTCGATCACCGCGCGCGCCGCATCGCTTTGCAGGTAACGCAGAAAGGCCTGGGCGTCGGTATTATCAGCGGCGCGGCTCAGCAGCACCGCTTGTTGATCGATGGGATCGTGCAGATTTGCGGGCACCAGCCAATACGCGCCCTGGGTGTCGGAACGGCTTTTCAGTTGGCTCAACGCCACAAAGCCCACCGTAACATTACCCGACCACACCAACTGGAAGGCTTGAGAAATGTTTTCACCGGTGACGATGCGCGCATCACCTGGGGTGAGCGCAGCGATGACGCTTTGCGCGGCTTGACCGTAAGGAGCCAAGCGCGGGTTGGCGATCGCCAGACGGGAAACGGAGCCATTCAGACAGCCGCGCGCGGCGTCGGATGTCATCGCGTCCCGACACCACAACGCCAAGCGTCCGCGTGCATAGGTAAAACGCGTGTGCGCCACGCCCAACGATTGCTCGATCAATCGACCCGGTTCGCGGGCGTTGGCGGCGAGGAACACATCGAACGGTGCGCCGTTACTGATTTGTGCAAACAGTTTGCCGGTGGACCCGGCACTCACCAACACCCGAATGGCGGTCTCAGCTTCGAAGGCTTTCGCGAGGGCTTGCATAGGCGCAATAAAGTTGCTGGCCACCGCGACGCGAATGTGCGTTTGATCGTTCACATCGCCCGCACCGGCAGAACCACCCCACGACAGCAAAAAAGCCAGGGCGACCCAGACGAAAAACAACCGTTTAGCGCTCAACACGTGCTTTGTCATGGCTACGGCTTTGCATAGGGCGTGCCACCTGTAAAACACAGAAAAAGTGCGGATATCCAGGCTTTTTCGTTACGCCATCATTGTCGCAAACCCGACAAACCGTGTCCGTGTCATTCCATCACGCATTCGTAGGCACGCCGCAGCAGTTCCAGTTCCGCAGGCGGCAGGTCGCGTGCACCCGTGATCGCGATGAAGCGTGCACCCGTGCGTTCGGCAGCGTCAAGCGGCGGATCGATGGACGTCAAACTGCCCAGGTAAACCGGGGCTGTGCCTTCGGGTGTATCCACGTGAGCGTGAAACCCGCCTTCCAACACGATGTCGCCCGCCGACAAGCCAAGCATATCGGCGACGCTATTGACCAACAGAGCCGGATGCGTCACCACCGTCTCCGCATTGATCTGCTCATCCTCACCCAACAACTCGGCGAGTTTGGGCAAAGGCTGTGGGGCGACAATGCCGTGGGGGAAACGCACAAAGCGGATCATCGCGCTGGTGCGTTGTTTGTGCACCAAGACCAAGCGTGCCGGGGCCGACATGGCTTACCAGACGTCCGCTGGTGCCTGCAGGCGTTCGACCACTTCACCACCTTTGATGTGCTTTTCGATGATTTCGCTAACGTCTTCTGGCTTGACCTTGATGTACATCACGCCTTCGGGGTAGATCAGCACGCTGGGCCCAGTGAAGCATGGACCGATGCAGCTGGACGACGACAGCTTGTGCACGCCCCACAGGTCGTGTTCTTGAAAGGCATTTAAGAATGTGTCCATCACTTGGCTGGAATTGAATTGCGCGCACGAACCGCGCGGGTGGCCTTCGGGACGGGCTTGGGTACAGACAAAGATGTGTTTATCGGGACGGGGCATGCCGTCTCTCCTTTATGTATACGTGTGTGTGCTTATGCTGGCGGCTGGGGCTCGTGGGTCATGCAAGCTTTGGGGCAGACCTTGATGCACGCCTTACAGCCGATGCAATCCATGGGGTCTTTGAGGCTCATGACCATCGCCGCGTCATCGGAAAAGCCATCGTCGTCGTCCCAATCGTCTTCATCGTCATTGTCGGCGGCGAGGTCGAGGTCTTCGCGGTCAACCAAGTCGAAAACGTCGCGCGGACAGGTTTTGAAACAGCGGCCACAGCCGATGCACTTGCCCTGATCCAAAGTCATGATGAATTCGGGCGTGTATGCGCTTCCGCCCCGGGTGATGCCGGTGATGTTGCTCATGTCAGTTTCCTTGTGCTTGCTCTGCGGCCTTCAACGCGGCGCTGGCTTCGGCCCAAGCGGCGCAGGCGTCATAGGCATCTTGAGCGATTTTCGGCAGGTCTTCATAAGCCGCAGGCAGACGATCTTCGACCAGATCGTGCAGCTCCATCGCCATTTCCGAAGCGATCCGTTTGGCTTTGCGTTCGGCCTTTTTCACAGCCTTGAATTCTTCGTCGGTCATATCACGCCCCCCTTCTTACAAACCGGCAACTTCCGGGTACTTGCCGACGATGCCCACCGCGACGGACAACAGCTTGTCGGCTTCGTCCTTCATCTTCGACAGGCTGGGGAAGCCAAATCGGTGCACATCGCGCAACGATTTATCCAGCACCACCAGCTTGCCCACCGTAATCAGCACGCGGCCGAACCCTTCGTGACTGATGTTGATGATCGGCACCGCCATCTTGCCGCACTCGCCTTCGGTCTGAACGGCGATGGCGTTGTAAAACGCCTTGACCCGCGCCAAGGTTTCTTCGTCCGGGTCGCCAACCACGGGGATTTCGCGTTTGCGTTCCTTGGTCAAGATTAAGGGGTCCAAAACATCGATATCAGTGGCGGTGTCATAGACGCCGTACGAATCGATAGCGCGGATTTGACGGGTCATTTCCTTGACGAAATCTGTTTTCAAAACGGGATCGTCAGCGGCGATTACCAGGGCTTCGCTCATGTCTCTACTCCTTTAAGATATTCATTTCGGGCAACGCACTGCGGGTCGCCAACATTCGGGTCGTCATCAATCCAAGGGCTAAGCCGGTCAGTGCCCCAAGCACCTGCGCGCCGTCGCCAAAGCCGTTCAACGCCATCGCCACCGCGCCCGCGACCACGCCCAGCGCCGGGGGGGCGTAGGCCATCAGGGCGGCTTTGAGCAGGCCATCTTGCGGACAGCTGAGGCGCACGCTTTGGCCCGCGACCAGGGAAATATCTTGCAGGTCCAAGCGCAGGCTTTGCGAAACACTCAAGCCCCCCAGAACCGACATGCCACAGCCGCTTTCTTTGCCGCAACTTTGACACGCCGAACGACGCGGCACATCGACGAACAAGCGTCCGTCATCGCCCGCCACCACACGTCCGCTGACGGTGGTCTCTTCGGATGGGGCGCTCAAAGGCATGGCGTTATTCATCCCAGCCCTCGTCTTCCATGGCGTCGAAACGACTGGCGTCTTTTTCGCTGTGCAGGGCGCGTGCGATCCAGGCACTGGGGCCTGCGCGCAGTTCGCTTTGCACATCAGCCACCAGCGTCGATATCAAGGTTTGGGGCTGAACCTTCATCGGCTGCACACCAATGCGCGCCAGTTTGGTGATGGCCGAGCCGCCAATGGCTTGCACATACACCGCCGCGCAGGGGGCCAACGCTTCGATCTTGGCTTCCAGTTTGTCTTCGTTGCCGTCTTGGGCCAACTCGCCAAATTCAATCGCGTCGGTCATGGTTGCGTTGTCGATATCGACTTCATAGATCACGAACGACTTGGCCGATCCGAAGTGCTGATCGACGTGACGCATATCGGTCGAGGCAAATGCGATTTTCAATCCGTTGGGCATGGCGCTGTTCCCATTTTCAAGATCAGTGGCGCAGTCCAGAACCCGGAGATGCCGCGCTATGGGCATGGGTACGTCCCCCTTCGTCTGGTCGTTGCGCGTAGATGGAGGCATAGGGTTCCACCTCGCCTTTTTCGGTCGATAACATCAAGTTGGCGAGATCGAACAGCGCATCGCGACTGCCCGCATAGCCCATCCAAGTTCTACGAAACCCTCCCAAAATATCGAATTGGGGAAAGCCCGCCCGCAGCATCGGCACACCCAAACGGCCGGCCGACTGCACACAGTGCGAATTGCCGATCAGCAACTCCGCATCGGCGTCTTGAGCCAGGTGTTCCAAATCTTGCAAATCGCCGATTTTGACGCTTTGTGTCGGCACGCTTTTCAGCGACTTCGCACCGGCAGGCGAAACGGCGGCGACCACTTCAGCGCCCAATCCGGTGACCAAATCGGCCATGGTTTTCAACAAATCCGGATCCGCGGCGATGGCGATGCGCGCCTGACCGATCATAAAATGTGTATCCAGCATGGCGTCTTGCAGCTGCGCGCGTTGACGCACCAGTTTGGCCGGAACCGGCTGAGCACTGAGGGTCGAAAGGGTCGCGACAAATGCGTCCACCGCATCCAAGCCCATCACATGGTCAAAGCGGTGATCCGCAACGCCCGTCAGGTCGTGCAAGCGATCGGCTGCGGGCTTTAAGGCTTGGCCGATGACGATGGTGGCTTTGGCTGCACCCGCCGTGCGGACATCGTCCGCACGGGTTCCGCCGGTGGTCAGGGGACTGAAATCCCCCGCGCCCAGGTGCCCATCGAGGCTGGCGGAAATGTCTGGGATCACGACAGGCGTGAGGCCGAACAGCTCAACCATATCCTTGATCGCTTCAATGTCGCCGGGGGTGAGGTGGGAGCCCACAAGAATGTTAACGCGGGTTTCGTCTGTGTTGGTTGTCGGTTCCACCAGCGCCTCAATCAACGCATCGACGGCCTTGGCGTAACCGCTTTCCAAACAGCCGGTGAAATCGGGGGTGTCCACCGGCACGACTTGGATGTCCGCGAATTCGGGGTGAGCTTTGCGAAATTCACGAATGGCCATGCGCACGTCGGACCCTTGGGTTTCCGACAGCCCGGTGGTCGGCAGGCCAATCACGGCGGGTTTGGACTTGGCACAAATGGTGGCGAGGCCTTCGACCACGTTGCCTTCGGCCCCCATCACCGTTGAGACTTGGTCCATCGCCGTGGTTTGCAACGGGATCGGTTCGCGAAAGTGGCGCACGAAAAAAACTTTGCCGAACGCGGTGCAGCCTTGTGATCCGTGCAGCATAGGAATGGCGCGGTCCAGGCCTAAGAACGCCAACGCCGCGCCGATGGTTTGGCTGGATTTGAGCGGTTGAACCGACAGGGCTTTTTTGCGTTTGATGAGCTCCGCCATGACTTAGCCCTCCCCTTCGATCAGGTCCCAAGGGGCGGGCTTGCGCACCGCATCCCACACCGGGTTTTCCAACGATAGCGCCAACTGGCGCGCCAGTTCGACCATGCCTTCGTAGCCGGCATAGGCGAATTCACGTTCTTGGTTGATGTCGAGGAACGGAATACGGGCCTTCAGCGCCGTGTACATGTTGCGCCCGCCCGCGATCAAGATGTCGGCTTTCAGGTCCGCCACCGTGTCGATGAGTGCGCGGGGGTTGCCGTCTTCGATCATCACCGCGTCTTGGCCCATCAAATCACGGATCCGGGCTTTGTCTTCTTCGGTGGATTTTTTGGTCCCGGTGGCGACCACGTCCAGGCCTAAATCCTGCAACGCCGCGACCACAGACCACGACTTCACACCGCCGGTATACAGCAGAACACGTTTTCCACGCAGCCGGTCGCGCCACGGTTCCAAACGCTCATCAAGGCGTTTTTCTTCGCGCGCGATCACCGCTTCGGTGCGTTCGCTCAGGCTGGGATCGTCAATGATTTCAGCGAATTTGCGCAGCGCGATGTTCATGTCCGAGGTGCCATAAAAGCTGCCTTCAAACCACGGCGTTTGGTACTTTTCCTGAAGCTTGCGCGCGACGTTGATCATGGCCTTGGAACAGACCATCATGTTGACTTCGGCGCGGTGGATGGTTTGCACCTCTGCAAAGCGAGTGTCGCCCGACAGGCTGCCCAAAATGCGCAGGCCCAACTCATCCAACAACGGTGTGACATGCCACAGTTCACCGGCGATGTTGTATTCGCCGATCAGAGATATATCGTGCACGGTGATGCCGTCGCGTTGCAGGTGATCGCCCACCGGATCCGGTTCGCGGGTGCCGATGACGTGCTTGACCATGGCCTCACCAGCGATGCGGTTGCCCAGGTTCTTGGTGCCGTAAAAACCGGCACCGTCCACCGGCACCACCGGAACGCCCCAGCGCTCTTCGGCTTCTTTGCACACCGCATCTATATCGTCGCCGATCAAGGCTGGCACACAGGTGTTGTAGACAAACACAGCGGCGGGGTTGTGATCGCTCACCGCTTGCTTGATGGAATGAAACAGGCGTTTTTCGCTGCGCCCCATGATCACGTCTTGTTCAGTCAGGTCCGTGGTCATGCCGATGCGCCACAGCGTCGGCCCGCTGGAACGCGTACCGCGGTTGTCCCAACTGGACCCGGCGCAGGCAATCGGGCCGTGCACGATGTGGGCAACGTCGGCGATCGGCAACAGCGCGATCTGCGCGCCATCGAACGAACACCCGCCAGCCGCCGACCCTGGTTTGGGTCGTGCGCAGCCGGATTTTTCTTTGTGATTGTGCCCGCAAGCGGGCTCATCGAGAAGTTCTGCGATGTCTTGTGGCTTCATACTGTCCACGCTTCCTTGGCTGTTGCATGACCAGCTTCGCAACACCCGTGCCAACACCTAATGCATTGTTTTAGTGTGATATTTATAAAAAGTGCTTTGTCGTAAATCCGACAAACCCGACATTAAAAGTTATATCGATCCGCCATCCAGCGTTGCAGCACGTCCACGTCGCATTGCGGCAAATAGTCGTAAGTCCCGCTGACGTCTTCAAACACCGCGTGGACGACGCCTTGCAAACCTTCGTCCAAGCCGCATACCGCGCAGAAGTACCACGCCATCGGATACCCGGCGGCGCGGTCGAACGCGTTTAGAAACCGCGACAGATCTATGCCTCGCTCACCGGGGCTGGGCAGCGGCGGCATGGTTTCGACATAGGTGCTGAGCGGTGTCGCCTGCAAGCGCATCTCACCAAAGCGGTCTTTGTAGTTGCTCATGCGCAACACAAAGTGACGGTGGAACTCTTGCCCCGCCGCGCTGCTCGACGACCAATCATCGAAAAAACGCAACGCAAACAAACTGTCGGCGTAACTGCCCGATGCCATACGCCCATGAGCATCAGAAATATCCCAGGCTTTGCGTAACGCGTAATAGCCCGGCCCCAAGGGCGTGGGATCAACCCGCAGGGGGTTTTCCGGGCTTAACAGATCTTCGGCGGCGTCGGGGGCGTTATCGGGATCGAACAGGAAGCGATCAGTGACTTCGCGCAGCTCATCAATTTCGACCTGCACATAGTCCCACGGCTTATCGCCGGTCTTAGCGGTTAAGTAATGAGTGGTTCCGCACAGCTTGGTCGCCAGCAGACCGTCGCCTTCATGGCGGACGAACACACCCAGCAAATCGTCGCCGCCTTGTTCTTCGATCCACAGCACCAAGTTATCGGACACCCGGTTGCCATGCGCATCGATGATGCCACCGATCCGGTGCCAGCCTTTGCGCGACAACACCAGTCGCCATTCCAGGTCGGGAAAGACTCCGCCCAGCGCTTGAACCAAAACACCGTGGCCGGGCTTGGGCGCTGCATTGGCCACCGCACCATCAAGTTTAGATAATCTGTCGGGGGGTAAAACTGCGTTCATTCACTAACCTCTGCAATCAACAGGCCGGTGGCGGATGGTTCGTGATCGGTGATGACGGCGCAGTGATTGTGGCCGTTGACCAAGTAGATGTTCGCCGCAACGCCTTCGCGGATCGGCTTTTCCAAGCACAGTTCGTCTTCGAAACAGTGGGTGAAATGGATGCCGGTCCAGCGCTCGCGCAACGGGGCTAGAACCCGAGCGTCCCCGTTGTCGGCTTCGGCCAGCGCCAGAACCTCATCAATGATGGCGGGATCGATCATGACGTTTGCCGAAAGCGAATGCGCTCTTCGGCCTCCTGGCCCATGGCCTTGGCCAACCACGGCGGTGGATTGTGGGCGATCACGGCGCTGAGTTCTTCCATCAATTCGCGGGCTTTGCCGCCTTGGGGCTTTTTGATGGGGTGAACGTCGGCGCGCACCACCTTGGCCGCAGCCGGACCGCCAATGGACACAATGTACAAGACTTGCGCATCACGGATCAGATCGGCACGAAACTTGTTTTTGTCTTCGGCTTCGACATCGTCTTCGGTCAAGCGCACATCGACCAAGCGCACTTCGGTTCCGGACACTTGATAAATCAAGAACCGAGAGCACGATCCAAAGTGACCATCCAAGTCTTCGGCGCCGTTGGACGCCACCGCGACACGAATCGAGCTTGGTATATCGCCGTCTTTATAAGCATCGGTCGCGGGCAATTCGACAGTGGCGGACCCGGATTTGCCTTTGAGGGTCAGCAGAACTTCTTTAAGGGCTTCTTTGGGTGCACCGAACAGCTTGCCGCCATCGGCGGTGCGCAGTTTATCCATACTGAGGCCTGAAATTTTTTTCTCGCTGGGCGGCAGGCCGACGGCATCACCGACAATGCCGAGCATGTCGGCGGGGGAAATATCGGGCAAAACCTTCGACGCCAAGCCGATGCGCAGGGCCATGTTTTGTGTGAGTAGCGGTTCACTCATATCGCGACCTCCTGATCTGGGTTGTTCACAATGCGGTGCGGCCACCTTTAGGAATCAGTAGCCGCACACACATCAGTCGAGGAACACGATGCAATCGTCTTCCATACACACGTCGATGCACTGGGGCAGGTCGTGTTCGCCATCGCATTCGGTGCAGGTATCCGTTTTCACCGTATAAAGGCCTTTGTGGGGCACGATGGAATTGGTCGGACACACGGGTTCGCAATCGCCGCATGCGGTGCAGATGCTGGCTTCAATTTGAACGGCCATGGTGTGATCTCCTTATCTTAAAACACAAAAACTCAAGTCCGCGCATCAACCGCGCTTGAACCTGAGTGTTGTCGGAAATGTCGGCGGCGGGCTGATGGGGTCGATGTACCACGTAGAACCGTCGCCGATTTCAACCTCGCCACCCCAAGCATCGGGGGTGTCGGTTTCGACCGAAACGACGATATCTTCCAAGTCTTTCTTGGCCACGTAGAACAGCAGCTTGCCGTCTTCGTTTTTGCGTATCATAACGCTGGGCATCGGATACTCCTTTTCCCGGCAGCGAAGACCGGGCGGCGAGCTGAGGGATACCCCCCAAGCCCGCCGCCCAACGCCTTAGCGGACCAGATCGTAGTTGTAATCCGTGGTGCCCATGCCGCGCGTCTCTTCGTCGAGACGCTCCAACACAGCGTTGACCAGGGTGGTGAGGATGTAAATCGCGCCCTCGTAGCCCATGGTGGTCATGCGGTGCAGGTGGTGGCGATCGAAGATCGGGAAGCCGATGCGGATCAACGGAACCTCGAACTCCTTGCCCTTATGCAGGGTGTCGCGTTGGATGAACTTGCCGTAGCTGTTGCCGATCATGAAGTCCGGCTTGTTGGTGAACATCAACGAACGGAAGTGCCACAAGTCCTTGCCGGTATGAACTTCGCAGTTCGCACCGTAGGGGCTTTCGGCCAGCATCGCGACCATGGCTTTTTTCCAACGCTTGTTGGCGTGGTTGCACAGGATGTGGGTCGGTTCCGCGCCCAGCTCCAGCAAGAATGCTGTCATACCCATGACATAGTCGGCATCACCATAGAGGCCAAACTTCTTGCCGTGCAGCCAGGTGTGGCTATCGGTCATCATATCGACCAAGCGACCACGTTCGACTTCCAAGCTGGCCGGGATATCCTTGCCACTGAGTTCGGAAACCGCCATCAAGAATTCATCGGTGCCCTTCAGGCCCATGGGAATGTTGATGTTGGTCGCGGGCTGGTTCCAGGTGCCTTTAACGTACTTCTTGGTTTTGATCGATTGCCAAGGTTGAAGCATCAGCGTGTCGATGGCGTTCGGCGCATCCTTGACTTCGTCTTGGGTGGTTCCGCCATCATACATGCGGTACTTACCGTCGGCCGGGGTGTCGAGAACCTCGGAAGGATCGGACAGCATGGTGTAATCCACGCCCATTTCCTTCATCATGCGGTGCATGACACGGTAGTTACCAAGGTAGGTTTCAAAGCCGGGAACGATGTTGATCTTACCGTTGGATCCGACTTCTTTGCCTTCCATGTGGTTCAGGGTGAAGTAGCGGATGATCCCTTCGAACATGTTGTCCCAACCGGTGGTGTGAGAACCAACGAAGCTCGGCGTGTGGGCGAAGGGGGTCGGATATTCTTCGGGAACGTGACCTTCTTTCTTGGCGTTGCCGATGAAAGCGTTCAAGTCATCGCCGATGACTTCGGCCATGCAGGTGGTGGACACCGCAATCATTTCGGGCTTGTAAAGCGCCTTGGCATTTTCCAGGCCGTCATACATGTTCTTCTGACCACCGAACACCGCCGCGTCTTCGGTCATGGAATCAGACACGCAGGCAATCGGTTCTTTAAAGTGACGGTTGAAGTAGGTGCGGAAATAAGCAACGCAGCCTTGAGAGCCGTGAACGTAGGGCAAGGTCTTTGAGAAACCCAGCGCACACAACACCGAACCCAATGGCTGACAAGCCTTGGCAGGGTTGATGGTGAGGGCTTCACGTTCGAAATTCAGCTTTTGATATTCTTCGGTGGTGGACCATTCGAACATCTCTTGAACTTTTGCGTCATCGTGACGCTCTTCGAACAAATCCTGTTTATTTTTCAGGCTGTCTTTGTAGTCTTGATCACGAAACAGCGGATAGCTCGGTTTGATGTCTTCTACGACTTGCGACATTTTTCATTCCTCCTCCCGTGTCACCAATCTGTGAACAAACGGGTCAAAGGTGGATACTGACCGCCCCTTATGGAACGGTCCGGGGGTTATTCAGCGGCAATAGCCTCTGTGGTGGTTTCCTTGCGCCACGGTGGCGTCAAGTTGGTCCAGCACGGATTGTTCAAGGTCATGTCCATGTCACGGGCAAAGATGGCGAAGCCGTCATAGCCGTGATACGGGCCGGAGTAATCCCACGAGTGCATTTGGCGGAAGGGAATGCCCATCTTTTGGAAGATGTACTTTTCCTTGATGCCGGAACCGATCAAATCAGGCTTCACCCGCTTGATGAATTCTTCGAATTCGTAACCGGTGACGTCATCATAGATCAACGTGGCGTTACCCATTTCCTTGGTGGTGCGGTCATAATCGTCGTTGTGGCCAAATTCATAACCGGTACCGACCACTTTCATGCCAAGGTCTTCGTAAGCGCCAATGACGTGGCGCGGACGCAGACCGCCGACGTAAAGCATGACCGTTTTGCCTTCCAAACGCGGGCGATATTTATCGATCACGGATTGGTATTCGGATTTGTATTTGGCGATCACGCGCTCTGCGCCTTCTTTGATCGTATCGTCAAAGAATTCGGCGATCTTGCGCAAGCTTTCTTCGATTTTGGTCGGACCGAAGAAATTGTATTCCATCCAAGGAATACCGTATTTTTCTTCCATGTGGCGCGAGATGTAGTTCATCGAACGATAGCAGTGCAGCAGGTTCAGCTTGACCTTAGGCGTCAGTTCCATTTCAGAGATTGAACCATCACCGGACCATTGTGCGACAACGCGCAAGCCCATTTCTTCAAGCAAGATGCGCGATGCCCAGGCATCGCCGCCGATGTTGTAATCGCCCAAGATGGCGACATCGTAATCGGTGGCTTCCCAGGTGTCGTCGTCGTCGCGTTTGTCCAAGGCCCAGTCACGCACCGCGTCGTTGGCGATGTGGTGACCCAGCGATTGGGACACGCCGCGAAAACCTTCGCAACGCACCGGAACGATGGTCTTGCCGGTTTCTTTGTTCTGCGCTTTGGCGACCGCTTCGATGTCGTCACCGATCAGGCCGATGGGGCATTCCGACTGGATGGTCGTGCCTTTGTTGAGCGGGAACAGGGTTTCGACTTCCTGCAACAGCTTGGCGAGCTTTTTGTCGCCACCGAAGACAATGTCTTTTTCCTGGAAATCAGACGTAAAGTTCATCGTGCCGAAGGTGTTCACGCCGGTGGTGCCGACGTAATAATTACGGCGACCGGCGCGCGAATATTGACCGCAGCCGACCGGGCCGTGGGAAATGTGGATCATGTCCTTGATCGGACCCCACACCACACCTTTGGAACCGGCGTAGGCGCAGCCGCGAATGGTCATCGCACCCGGGACCGACTTGCGGTTGGACTTGATGCATTTTTTAGACTGCTCGACGTCGTGGTCGTTGACCGTCAGGTGAGCTTCGCGAATTTTTTGTGCTTTTTCGGGGTAAACCTCAAGAACCTCTTCGATTAGGCTCTGGGTTTCCTCGCGTGTCATATCCGTCATGACAGTTCTCCTCTCAGAGAGTTGGAAAGTGCCGGAATGGCGGACCGCTCCTTACGGAGCGGTCCGCCGTCTGGCATTAGGCCGTGGCGCTGGCGCCTTCTGAAGTCGCCGTTTGACCGACGATGCTTTCGTCTTCCTCGTCCATGATGCCGAATTCCATCAACAGGTCTTCCAACTCGTCCATGGTGATCGGGGTCGGGATGACGAACTTTTCGTTGTCGATGATCTTCTGCGCAAGTTGACGATATTCATTCGCTTGCTTGGCCGTCGGATCGTATTCGATAACGGTCATGCGGCGAATTTCAGCGCGCTGCACAAGGTTGTCACGCGGCACGAAGTGGATCATCTGGGTGCCCAGCTTACGAGCCAGTTCCATGATCAGTTCGTCTTCACGATCCGTTTCACGTGAGTTGCAAATCAAACCGGCAAGACGCACGGAACCTGAGTTCGCGTACTTCACGATGCCCTTGGCGATGTTGTTGGCCGCGTACATGGCCATCATTTCGCCGGAACACACGATGTAGATTTCTTGCGCTTTGTTTTCGCGGATGGGCATGGCGAAGCCGCCACACACAACGTCGCCCAAAACGTCATAGAATACAAAATCCAGGTCTTCTTCGTATGCGCCTTCTTCTTCCAAGAAGTTGATGGCGGTGATCACACCGCGACCTGCGCAGCCAACCCCTGGCTCGGGTCCGCCGGATTCGACGCACGCAATGTCGCCGTAACCAACTTTGAGCACGTCTTCGAGTTCGAGGTCTTCGACCGAACCCGCATCGGCGGCCATTTGCATGATGGTGTTTTGCGCCTTGGAGTGCAGGATCAGGCGGGTTGAATCCGCTTTCGGATCGCAGCCCACGATCATCACTTTTTTGCCGAGTTCGGCAATCGCGGCGACAAGGTTCTGCGTGGTGGTGGACTTACCGATGCCCCCCTTACCGTAGATGGCGGCTTGACGAAGTGCCATGATGGGTTCTCCTTAAGTTTCTCTGTCACTGGCGCAATGGCGCGCCTAAATTTCATCCGTCATAGTCCATTGAGCAAAAGCTGTGCCATCCGCTATAAACTTATCTAATCTATTGATGTACAATCATTATTCTATTTTGTACGATGGGGTGCGAACGCGACAAACGCGTGTGGGACTCGACAAAACCTTATTTATTGTATGGTTACTGACATGGCCGCGACACACCACCGACAACAGCCAGATGCGACCCTGCCCAGCCATGCGCGTTTGCCCATCAACCGCTGTAATTTACCGCCGGTGATCTTGGGTGGGCTGACGTTTCAAAGCCATCCTCAGCCCCTTGAGATCGACGGTGTGAAGACCTTTCACGGCGATCTGTTCGCAAACCTCAACCACATCGAAAAGGCAGCAGAACGCGCCCAAGTGTTCCAAGACTACATGGCCGTGACGTTTCGCCTGGACACCCCCGAAGACGTTGGCGGCCAAAAAGGTCAAGGCCGCACCAAGGCCGATTACCTGCGCCTGTTGCGGGGGTGGTTTTTCGACAGCGACGGTCGTGAAGGAGCCGTGTTGAAAAGCTGGGCGGAATCACGCTTCGGTTTATTAACCCGCTATCACAAGGGGCCTATCCAAAATCCAAACGATGCCAAGCTCGCCGCATTCTTGAAGGACCGTGCCGACGGGCTGCACAACACCAACGCCTTGGAAGCCCAGGTGGACCTGATCTACACCTTTTGTCAGAGCGAGCTTCAGCGCCTATATCCTCAACGCACGCATCTCACTTTATATAGAGGCGTCAATCGCCTTGATGGTTTTGACGTACTTGAACACACGCAGCGCCACCATCCGGTGATGTTGTTCAACAATGTCAATTCATTCACATCTGATCGCGACACAGCCGACGCGTTTGGTGATCACATCCTTACGGTCGACGTACCGTTGAGTAAAATCGTGTTTTATTCCGGTTTGCTGCCGGGACGCATGATGGGTGAGTGCGAATACATTGTGTTGGGTGGCGTTTATGCGGTTGAAAGCGCCACGATGTAGGAAAAATTGTCGCAAGGCCGACGACATCGTGTTGCAAACACCTCACGACAACCATGAATTTAGCGTTGATATTGCTCATCTTTAAAACTGGTTCGCTTCTTGCAAACTCATGACAAAGACACATTGTCCCAGCAAGAGGTTCCCCATGAACACGACAGCGACACTGAAAACAATCATCGACGATATTGAACGCGGCGACGCCGTGCCGTACTTGGGTCACGGTGTATTGGCGACGTGTCACAGCGTTGACGGCGATGTGCCGATGCCCGCCGACAGCGACAGCTTGATCTTGGCGATGAACAATGGCCGCCCGATGGCACCGAAATTGATGTTTGAGTTCCCCCGCGCCGCGATGAACCTGGAACTCAAAAAAGGCCGCAGCTTCATCAACCGTTTTTTGACCGAACTTTACGCCGGACAAAGCTGGACCCGCGCGCCACTACACGACTGGCTTGCCAAGACCAAACCCGGATATGTCATCGACATCAATCGCGACACCCAGTTGCAAGACACCTACAGCGACACCCCACACACCCTGATCCGCGGCATATCGCGCATCGCCAAATCGTACCGTTTTGAAATTCATGCCTATGACGGCACCGCATATAAAGAGATCGCCCAAGAAGACGTCGATCCCAGCCTGCCGGTGTTGTTCAAACCCACCGGCAGCCCGCTACCGACGCCGACGTATATTGCGTCCGACGCGGACTATGTCGATTATATCACCGAACTGATGGGCGGTTTTGCCATTCCAGATTTCTTGAAGGCAAAGCGCAAAGGGTTGAAGTACGTGTTGCTGGGCATGCGTCTGAACCGCGACACCGAACGCATGGTGCTGTCCGACATCACCTATGACGCAGGCGAACCCAGGGGCTGGGCGCTGATTCCTGACGCCAGCGACAAAGAAAAACGCTTTTGCGCCAAGATCGGGTTGCAATGGGTCGATGCCGGTATCGATGATTTCATGGCTGCCAGCCCTGTGTTCGAGGCGGCATCATGAACGAGCTCAGCCAACCACTTTTCAGTGAGCTAACTGAAAATGTCGCCCACCCTTTGCTGACCTGGTCCGATGAGCGCTTTGGCCTCGGCGTGCCAGTGATGGACGGCTATCACCATGAATTTCTAGCCATTCTGTCTGCACTCTCCACCATGCCTGACGGCGTATTCACCACGCTGTTCCGTGAACTGGTGCGCCACACCCATGAGCACTTTGCCCAAGAAGAACAGCTCATGCACGCGACAGAGTTTTCCGCTAAGCACGAACACATCGCCGAACACAAACGGGTGCTGGGCGATTTGGAATCCTTGTTGATCCGGGTCAAACGCGGACGCATGAAAATGGCGCGGGAGTTTGTCAAAAACGCCATGCCAGAATGGTTCGCCCTGCATTTGGCGACCATGGACAGCGCCTTGGCTGCACATCTGAAGGTCGAACTCAATTTCGATTAAGCGTGAATGCTTAAAGTGCCGCCCCTCACCAACGGCGACAGCGCCATCAACTGAGCCGCTTGATCTTCGCAAGCTGCGTACACGTCTTTATCCAGCCTTTCCAGCCAGCGCGCGGGGATTGCCCCTTTGCCGTACAGTGCCCCGGCGATACATCCCAAAATCGCCCCGGTGGTGTCGGCATCGCCGCCGCGATTGACCACATCGATCAATGCGGCTTCGAAACTGTCGGTGCGACTGAACGCTTGAAACACCGCGCGCAAGGTGTCGGGCAGATAACCACTGGGGTTTTGCTCACGCTTTTTGGTGAAGACGAAAGCCTTGAAACAGCGCTCCAACTCATGAGCGATGGCGATCATGTCGGCCAGTGCGTGCCTTGGTGAAATCAACGCGCGCTGCACCATATCGACCACCGCCATCATCCCCGCATCCGCCAATGGTGCATTGTGGGTGATGTGCGCTTGGGTTTTGGCAGCCAAGGTGACGGCGTTACGGTCTGCACCCAAGCTTACCAGCGCCACCGGCAGCACCCGCATCACCGCACCATTGCCGGCGTCAAAATCGTCCACCGGGCCTTGAGTGGTGCCATGAGTGCGAAAGCGTACGATGCCCCGGCATACGGTGTTGCCGATGTCCACTGGCTTGGACTGCATCCATTGATCGAACGCTTGGGCGATGCGCACCGCATCAACACCGCCAGCCTCAATCAGTGCGCGGCCCAGCGCCAAACTCATTTCGGTGTCGTCGGTGACTTGGCCGGGCTTCAGCTTCAGCCAACCGCCACCGATGATGTCACGGTGCTCGCCATACTGTGCTTGAATTTCGCGCGGTGTAATGAACTCCACCGTTGCGCCCAACGCATCCCCCACCGCCAGACCGAGATACGCGCCGACCGCGCGCGACATCAATCCGTCGAGGTCGATATCTTGCATATCAGTCTTCGGGGCCAAAGCAGACATCGTATTCTGCGCATTCTTCACAAGACGGCGCGCGGCACACATAGATGCCTTCGGCGATGCACAACTGTTTGTACAAAAACTTTTTCCATTTCATATCGCGGTCGTTGCGTGTGGCCAAGGTGGGGAAGTTGCGCATCATCAAGGCGCTGAGTTCACCTCGATCGAACAATCCCAAATCCTGCCACAGATGGTCCGACCCCAAACAGCCCGAGCACACGATGTTGGCCATATAAAGTTCCGACACATCGCGCCCCGCGCGGTGGCTGAGCAACAACCTGCGCAATTCATCCCATTCCAAAGAACGAACCTTGGGCCGCTGCAACCGCGTACGCACACCGGTGGGAACTTTGACGCCAGGAAAATGACGGCGCATCACTTTGCGAAATTCAGCCGCCGACAAGCCCATCCAGCCGCCAAGCGCGCTTTGTCCGTGGCGCGCGCTCAGCGCCATCGCCGCGAACGCCGCGTCGTTGCCATGCCCGCGCGCGCGCGACAGCATCTTTTTGCGCGGGCGTTCTTTCAACAAGGATGTGCGTTTTGACAGCGCCATGGACCTACCTTGGTTTGACCGTGACCGCGCCAAGCACTTGCGCTTGACACGCCAAGCGATCCTTACGACTGGCGAGGTTTTCGCGCAACACACGTTGTTCCAGAACTGAGGGCTCGCTGAGGTTGCTCATACCATCGACAACCTCCATCATGCAGTTGCCGCAATCACATTCTCGACAGCCGTAAGTGATGGAAGATCCGACTTTTTCCGAAACCTCGATCACCCGCGTGCCCACCGGTACGGTGAGGGTCAGGTCGATGTCGGCGAACGTGATCTCACCCTTGGCCATGATCAGCGCGCCTGGATTTCGGCCAAGGCCTGAGCCATTTTCAACGGTGGAATGCCGGTCAGCGATCCCGGCGGGTTGATCGATTCACCCGCCGCGTCCAGGATTGCACCTTCGATGGGGCAAATGCTGGCGCATTGCGGATCGGCAAAATCGCCGTCGCATTCGGTGCATTTTTTGTCGTCGATCAAAAAGAACGCGTCCCCCATAAATATCGCATCGGATGGGCACAGGGGCTCACACGCATAACAATTCACACAGCTTTCAATGATGCTCAATGACATGTTCGCTCTCCTTAACCCGTCGCTTGGACGTTGAGGTCTTTAACCGCCCAACCTTGCTCGATCAGCTCACCGTACATACCGACGACCGCGTCCTCGATTTGGTCCATGGCGTATGCCCCGCTGGGGGTGATGCCTGCCGCCTCCAATTGCGACCACGGCTCGATCCCGACTTTCGCCGACAGAACGGCGGAACAATCGACCAAGGCCACCAAGATTGCATCCAACACCGTGCCCTTATCATCGCCGCTGGGGCACACGTCGGGACCGACGCAATAGGCGTTTTCGACTTTGCGCGGACCGATGAAGCGCACGCCTTCGGGTGCGGCTTCGTACACCAGGTATTCCGTGGCGTGGCCGAAGTGTTCATTGATCACGCCGCCGCCCTTGGTGGTGATGGCGATGCGCGCAGGCGGTGTGCCAACCGGTGCGATCAAGTCCGGCGTTTTGTTTTGGGCTTGTTCGGCGCGTAGCGCATCGCGGTGCGCTTCGATACCGGCGTGGATGTTGGCGCGCTTTTCCATGGCCGCATCGTAATCGATGTCCATCGCGTCGATTTTGTCCAAGGTGAATTCTTGTCCGCGATCCTCGCCCAGCAGCCCCACCGCATCGGCGCGACACTGACGACAGTGGCGCATCATGTTCATATCGCCCGCGCAGGAATCTTGCAGATCCGACAGCTCCTGCTTGTTGGGACCGCGTTGGCCCATCACGCCGTAAAAGGTTCCGTGTTCGGCTTCCGCGATCAGTGGCATGACGTTGTGCAGGAATGCGCCCTTGGCCTTAACGATTTTAGAGACCTCTTTGAGGTGCTCGTCGTTAACACCCGGAATCATCACCGAGTTCACTTTGACCAAGATGCCGCGCTCAATCAGCATCTCCAGGCCCTTTTGCTGGCGTTCGATGAGGATCTTGGCCCCCTTCGCCCCCTTGATGCGGCGGTTGTTCCAAAACACCCATGGATAAATTTTCGCACCGACCTCAGGGTCCACGCAGTTGATGGTGATGGTGACGTGATCGACCTTGAGCGCTTCGATTTCGTCAATGTGTTCGGGCAACGCTAGGCCGTTGGTCGACAGACACAGCTTGATGTCCGGTGCTTTGGCGTATATTTCGCGAAAGGTCTCAAACGTACGTTCGGGATTGGCGAGCGGATCGCCCGGACCGGCGACCCCCAAAACCGTCATTTGCGGAATCTCACTGGCCACGGCCAGAACCTTTTTCGCCGCTTGATCGGGGCTCAGCAGTTCCGACACCACACCGGGGCGGCTTTCATTGGCACAATCGTATTTGCGATTGCAGTAATGACATTGAATGTTACACGCAGGCGCGACGGCGACGTGCATGCGGGCGTAGAAATGGTGTGCCTCTTCGGAGTAACAGGGGTGATTGTGGACTTTTTCGCGCACCGCGTCGGGCAGGTGGCCCATACCGTCTTCGCTGCTGCCACATGTGCCGGAGCTACACCCGCCATCCGGGGCCGGTTCGTTATCTTGACCAAGGACCTTCAGTTCCATGTCTCACCCTTTTTCTCAACAGGAAAGAAACCATCTGGGATCTGTTTTGCAAGGTCCATGCCGCTTTTAAGAATGACCTACCACACTGATACAGTTGGGATATTTACAACACAAAGGCAGTTGTCTTTGTGACAATCACCGCCTCAAGAATGTTACATCTGCGACAAAACAAAGCTTAAACGGGCAGACTGAGCGAAACAGTCGTGCCGGCGCCAGCCTTACTGTCGATACTTAATACACCACCGTGCAGTTCGACCAGTTTTTTGGTGATCGGTATGCCCAAGCCGGTGCCTTCACCGACATGCTCAAGGCCGTGTTCGACCTGGCCGTATTCGCTGAGCACTTTGGGGATGTCTTCAGCTGCGATGCCGACGCCGGTATCCTTGATGCTGACCCCCAACAGTCCGGGCGCTTCATCCCAGATACACACCGTGACTGTGCCGTTTGGTGGGGTGAATTTGATGGCGTTAGACAGCAGGTTCAAAAAAACCTGTTTGATGCGCCGCGCATCGCCGCGCATGACGGTATCGACGTTTTCATCAATGTCATGCTTGAGATCGACACGCGCTTTAGCCGCACGATGACCGACCAGGTCCAAACACCCCATCATCACTTCGCTCACGTCCACATCGACCATGCGCAAATCGACCGTTCCGGAATTGATTTTCGAAAGGTCCAACACATCGTTGATCAGCTCCAAAAGATGATCGCCAGATCCTTTGATGATGTCGATGTATTCCGCGTATTCAAGCGGCTCAATGGGGCCGTGTAGTTCGGTGCGGATGGCATCGGCGAAACCGATGATGGCGTTTAAAGGCGTGCGCAGCTCATGCGACATGGAGGCCAGAAATTGGCTTTTCGCCTCGGTCGCCGATTGCGCTTCATTCAAAGCTGCTTTGAGAGAAAGTTCAGCTAGGCGGCGGCGCTCAATTTCCAATAACAGCTCACTGGTGCGTTTTTGCACCCGTTGTTCCAGTTCTTGCGTAAACTTCGACACCTGGGCTTCCAGGCGTTTGCGCTCAGAAACATTTTTCACAAAGCCTTCGAAATACGCGGCACGACCGCCGGATGTCGCCACCACCCTCGCCGTTTCCGAAATCCAGATGACCGTGCCATCGCGGCAATACACTTGGCTTTCAAAGTTTTCAATCGCGCCTGTTTCAATTAGTTTTTGTGTGAACGCGTCACGGCGCCCGTCTTCGACGTACAACTGATGAGAAATATCCGTCAGCACCTCAAGCATGTCATCGACGCACTCATAGCCATACATATCTGCAAGGGTCGGATTGGCGCGGATGTAGCGGCCCTGGATCGTGCTTTGAAAAATACCGATGTTGGCATTTTCAAAGATATCGCGAAACGTATCCCGGTCATCCGTCATGGTCGAAAATTTTTCGATCAACACGGCGGTCGTGTCCGTACTCTTGTTGATGGCGCATGGGCGGTTCAAAGCTGGCTCCAACTCACAGTGATGAATAGGATTAAATTTGGCGCATTCTGATGTTTAAAGTTTGGACTCGATAGGCAATCTGGCGTGGTGTCATATTGAGCAAACGCGCCGCTTTGGCTTGCACCCAGCCTGCCTCTTCCAGTGCCGCAATGACGCGTTCGCGTTCATCGAGTTCAGGGTCGTTGAAATCAACACTTAAGGTAGCAGGTCCCGATGCAGCGGTAGTCGTTGTTGTGCTCGCCGGGGCCGCCATGGTGATTTTATCGGACAGCCCCGACAACGCGATGACATCGCGATCGATGGTGCCGCTCTCGCTCATAATCGCTGCGCGCTCCAACATGTTTTCCAATTCGCGCACGTTTCCGGGCCAATTGTGGCGCAGCAGAACGCGCACCGCACTGTCGGTGATTTCCAGGTCGCGTCCCTGGTGCTTAGCGATTTTGGCGATGAGGAAGTGCGCCAGGTCGGGGATATCCTCACTGCGTTCACGCAACGGCGGCATGTTGATCGGCATCACGTTGAGGCGGTAGTATAAGTCTTCGCGAAATGCACCGCTTTCCACTCCCGCTTCCAAATCGCGATTGGTGGCGGCGATCACGCGCACGTCGACCTTGAGGGTTTTGCTGCCGCCGACACGCTCAAATTCGCCCTCTTGCAGCACCCGCAGCAGCTTGGCCTGAAACGCCGCCGAAATTTCGCCGATTTCATCCAAGAACAACGTGCCGCCGTGGGCCATTTCAAAGCGCCCTTTGCGCTGCGTGTTGGCCCCGGTAAAAGCGCCCTTTTCGTGGCCGAATAGTTCCGATTCCAACAGGTTGTCCGGTAATGCTGCGCAGTTAAGATTAACCGTCGGGCCGTTTGCGCGTGGGCTGTTGTAATGAATGGCGTTGGCGATCAGCTCTTTACCCGTGCCGGACTCGCCGCGGATCAAAACCGTGGTGTTCCACGCCGACACCAAGCGCACCTGTTCGAACACCGTGCGCATGACTTGCGAACGACCCACGATGTTGACAAAGCCATGCTCGTGTTTGACGGCGCGCCGCAAGGTATCGCGTTCTTCCTTAAGCTCGCGTTTTTCGTTTTCCAACTGCACCCACAAGCGCACCGTTTGGGCGATCAGGTTGGCGATCATTTCCATAAACCGCGCGCGCTCATCAAGGTTTTCACTACCCGCTGTCGGTTGCGCGGCGAGCACGCCCAAAGGCGCATCGCCTGCGAAAATCGGCACACCGATGAACGGCAAGCTGGGATCGTACGCGCCGCTGCGGCCTAGAAATTTAGGTTCTCTGGCAATGTTGGGCACCACCACGGCGACACATGTTTCCATGATCTCACCGACCACGCCTTCGCCGGGGCGGTAGCTAATGGATCCGGTCGAGACCACGCCTTCTTTTTGCGCAATGCGCAGATTGAGGTTTCCGGTTTCTTCGTCAAGCAGGCTGATCATGCCGTTTGCGAACCCGCCCACCTCGTGCAGCAACGTCAAAACCTGTTCTAGAGTTTCACGCAAATTGAGCGAATGGCTGAGAATCTGGCTGACCTTGAACAGCACATCGATGTCCGCGCGGATCAAACCGCACTCGCACCGGTGGCAATCGTCGGGTCCGGTCACTGGCGCACTTTCGTTCACGGCTGGGACACTCCTTGCTGAAACACCCGCGCGCCATGCCCAAGGCTTGCGGCTGCGAAAACGACTTCGACCTTACCGCCCCCCGTCAGGGCGTTGGAAATTTCAATCGCCCCGCCCTGATCCATGATAATTTGACGCGCCAGCGACAAGCCCATGCCTGGTCGCGAGCGCGTTTTCTTCCAGGCCGTGAACAATGGCTCATACGCCTTGATCAAAATACTGTCGTCAAAGCCAGGACCGCTGTCGCGCATTTCCATCGACACATCCCCGCTTTCGGTCACGCGCGTATTGATCAGCAAGCGGCGCTCATCGCCACGATCACGAACGGCAAGAATGGCATTATCGACCAGATATTTGACCAACGAGCGCAGCGCATTTGTGCGCCCAGGAACATTGGGTAAAACGGACCCCGGGTTCCAATCGACGACGATGCCTTCCTTCAACAAAGCATCAATCGACACATCCAGAACTTCACGGATGATTTCGTTGATGTTGACCGGCCCAACAGGCTCGTCCCCACTGCTCGGCATCGCCGTACGCAAGCGTTCCAATGCCGCTTGGCCCGCGCTGATCACTTGGTTGATGGGCTCTTGCAGGCCATTGGCTGTGTTTCCCTGGCGCTCCAGCATCGATGACGCTGCCCCCATGATGTTGAGCGGACCTTGCATTTGGAAAATTGCGCCGGAAATCACCTCACGCATGCCTTGAACCATTTGCTGTTCGGCCATCATCGCCCGCACCGCGTTGGTGCGGGCTTGTTCGTAGCGTCGGCGTTGATGGGTGATGTCGCTGGCCACCAACAGCACGCCGCATGCGCCGTCATCGGTGAAATATCCGGCCGCCGACATATCTTGTTCTTCGACCTTGGTGGCGGAACAGGCGAACCAACGGGTATCATCATTGTCTGTTTTGATGCTGACTTCGACAGCCGTGAAACCGAAACCCTTCTTGCACAAGTCGCGAATGTCTTGTCCCAGGCTGTCTTTAAGTGCATCGACGAAATGCTGAGATGGATCGACCCCAGCTAAGCCACGCTTCAATTCTTTATAGGCTGAATTGGAAAATGCCACCCGCTCAGCTGTGTCGACCAAGACGATCACCACGGGAGCGGCTTCGATCACAGAAGAGATCAGGGCATCTTGGTTCTTCACTTTTCGTTCAAGCTGATTGAGATCTGTGACATCGCGATGCATGCCCATGTAGTGCAGCACATAGCCATCATCATCCAATACCGGAACCACCGTCAGCTCCGCTAGATACTTCGATTGATTTCTACGCCGGTTGACCAATCGGCCGTGCCAAACCTCACCGGAGGTAATTGCCTTCCACAGCTCTTTGTACACTTTCAAAGGCGTGGCCTTGTCGGACAAGATGGACTCATTCTTGCCGGCAATTTCCTCTTGGTTGTAACCGGTCAACTGCTCGAATGCCGGATTGACGTAAAGGATATTGGCATGGACATCGGTGATTGAGATCGCCACCGGGACGTGCTCCACGGCCTTGCGATATACCTCTGAAACGATTTGTATTTCGCCGTCGCCGCGCCCTGTTTGCACAGAAGGCGGTCGTTTGGCCTGTTTTGTCTCGTTCATGTGCGATGTCATTTGTCGGTTTCATCGCAAGGCCCGTGCCAAATGGACTAAACCCCGGTTTCAGCACCGCAACGCATTGTGTTTATGTCGTGTTTCCGACAACGGCGGTGCAAATCCACGGCCTCTGTGCAAAACCCGACAGAAATCACGCTGCCTGTAAATTAGGCAAATGCAAGAAAACCACACATTTCCTATGGCTATTTTGTCGCCGCAAGCCCGCACGACAAACTTGGTACAGTTGATGCATTTCCAGCTCATAAACACACGCCCCTATCCTCGAAACGGAGCCCCTACACATGCAAGAACTGTTGCTGATTTTGGTTGGCACCGCCCTTGTGAATAATGTGGTTTTGGTGAAATTCCTTGGTCTGTGCCCCTTTATGGGGGTGTCTAACAAGGTCGACACAGCCTTGGGCATGGGGTTGGCGACCACGTTTGTGCTGACATTGGCATCGGTTTCGGGTTGGGCGCTGGAAACATATGTGTTGATACCGCTGCATATCGAATTTTTGCGCATTCTCAGCTTCATCTTGGTGATCGCCGCCGTGGTGCAGTTGACGGAAATGATGATCAAAAAAACCTCGCCCGCCTTGTATCAAGTGTTGGGCATCTTTTTGCCGTTGATCACCACCAACTGCGCGGTTTTAGGTGTCGCGTTGTTGAACATCCAAGAGCAGCACGCCTTCCTGGAAAGCTTGCTCTATGGGTTTGGTTCAGCGCTGGGCTTTACGTTGGTGATGGTTTTGTTTGCAGGCTTGCGCGAACGCTTGGCCCTGGCCGATGTGCCGGGTCCGTTTGTCGGCGCCCCCATCGCGTTTATCACCGCCGGTTTGCTGTCGCTGGCCTTCATGGGCTTTGCGGGGCTTGGATGATGGTCTGGTTTGATGGATTGGGTTGAGGAGAACACCGCATGATCAGCGCCATTTTGTCACTTGCCCTGCTCGGCCTCGGCCTCGGCGTCATGCTGGGCTTTGCGGCAAAATATCTAAAGGTCGAAGCAGGCGCTATGGTTCAAGATATCGAACAGATGCTACCCGGTTCACAGTGCGGACAATGCGGCTACCCCGGTTGCAGCCCCGCCGCCGAAGCGCTTGCGGGCGGCCAAGCCGCCATCACCCTCTGCCCGCCGGGTGGTCGTGCGCTGGCTCAAGCGTTGGCCGACAAGTTAGGCGTCAGCGCGGACCTGAGCGCTATGGAGGAACAGGCCCCGCAAGTGGCATTCGTCAACGAACACTTGTGCATCGGCTGCACCAAGTGCTTCAAGCGCTGCCCCACCGACGCCCTTGTCGGTGCGAACCGCCAAATTCACGTGGTGATTAAGGATGCCTGCACTGGGTGCGGAAAATGCGTCGATGTCTGCCCCACCGAAAGTGTGCAGCTGCGCGATGTGCCGGTGTCGTTGGAAACGTGGCATTGGCCCAAACCAGACGAACTGTCATTGGCTTCGTAATGAGGAATTGAGTGGTAATATGAAACTGTTCCGCATCCGTGGCGGCGTACACCCCGAAGGGCGCAAACGTCTCAGCGAAGACAAACCCATCGAGGACCTGCCTTTGCCCGAACTGCTGCACGTGCCCTTGCAGCAACACATCGGCGCGCCTGCGGTGGTCATCGTCAAAAAAGGCGACTTGGTGAAAAAAGGCCAAGTCATCGCCACAGCGCAAGGCCATATTTCCGCGCCCGTGCACGCCCCCAGTTCCGGCCAAATCGTCGGCCTGGGCCGCTACACCGCGCCGCACCCGTCGGGATTGCCGGGACGTACGCTAACCATCCGCACCGACGGTAAAGACGAATGGACTGAACTGCCACCACCGCTTGATCCTCACACCGCCAGCCCCGAAGAGATCGCCAAGCGGGTGTCGGACTCGGGCATCGTCGGCATGGGCGGCGCGACCTTTCCCTCTGCGGTGAAATTGAACTTAGGCGCGCGTTTCGATCTGCACACTTTGATCATTAATGGTGCGGAGTGCGAACCGTACCTCACCTGCGATGATCGTTTGATGCGCGAACACTCCGCCGACGTCATTGCCGGTGTGCGCATTATGGCGCGCGCCTTAAAGGTCACCCGCGCCATCATCGCCATCGAAGCCAACAAGCCCGACGCCATCCGACGTTTGCGCCACGCAACACAAAACGACGATGTTGTCACCGTGGTCGAAGTCCCGACCCGCTACCCGATGGGATCGGAAAAGCATCTGACCCAAACGCTGCTGGGCAAAGAAACCCCGGCGCGCGGGCTCACCGCCGACATCGGCGTGGTGGTGCACAACGCCGCCACCGCGTTTGCCGTGTTCGAAGCCGTGACCTTGGGCAAACCGCTGGTGTCGCGCATCGTCACCGTCAGCGGCGAAGCCATCACCCGCCCCTGCAACCTGCGTGTGCCCATCGGCACACCGGTGGTGAAACTGATCGAACACGCTGGCGACGTAAAGGTGGAACCAGAACGTCTATTGCTGGGCGGGCCGATGATGGGCCAGCCACTCAGCGATCTCAAAGTGCCGGTGATCAAAGGCACCAACGGTGTTTTGGCGCTGGCGGGGCTGGAAGCGTCCGCCATGGCGCACCGCACCTCGTGCATTCGCTGCGCCAGTTGCGTCGATGCGTGCCCCTGCGGTTTGGTGCCCCTGGACATGGCCGCCGCAATCCGCAAGGAAGAGATGGAAATCGCCACCAAAAGCGGCCTGATGGACTGCGTCGGCTGCGGATCGTGTGCATATGTGTGCCCTTCCAACATTCCGTTGGTGCAGTACTTCAATTACGCCAAGGGCCGCATCACCTATCTGCAGCGTGCTGAGCACAAGCAAAAAGAAACCAAGCGTCTTGCCGATTTGCGCACCGAACGTATGGAGCGCCTGGCCCAGGCCAAACGCGAAGCGATGGCCAAACGCAAAGCCGAACAAGCGCGCAAAAAAGCTGAAAAAGCCGCCCAAGAACAACCGGAGAAAGCCAGCGCATGAGCACACCTCCCCCTCTGATCGGCGGTCCGTATCTTAAGCAAAGCCCCAGCGTTAGCCACATCATGTTGGTGGTGATGCTGGCGCTGACCCCAGCGACGCTGTACGGCTTGTTTCAATTCGGCTGGCCCGCCGTGAATTTGTTCGCGGTCACCATCGTCTCTGCCATGGCAGCCGAAACAATGTGGCTGAAAATGGCCGGGCAGCCCATCAAGCCAGCGCTCAGCGACGGCTCAGCTTTCTTGACCGGGTGGCTATTGGTGTTAACCCTGCCGCCTTGGGCACCGTGGTGGATCGGTGCGTTGGGGGCCGTGATCGCCATTTGGTTGGGCAAGCAAGTGTTCGGCGGTCTGGGCCAAAACCTATTCAATCCGGCGATGGTCGCACGGGTGGTTTTGTTGATTTCGTTCCCGGTGCAGATGACCGCGTTCATCGCCCCCCATCCCCTCGCCGGTCCCGCGACGATTGATTTCATGGAAGGCCTCGCCATCACCTTTGGCTATGGCGCAGTGCATGTCGATACGTTGAGCAGCGCCTCCGTCTTAGGTCATCTCAAGACCGAGATTGGGCGCGGCACGGCATGGTCCGAGGCTTTCGCAACCACCTTTAACATGCGCGGTTTCGTGTTCGGGGCGGTGCCCGGAAGCCTGGGCGAAACGTCTGCGCCCTTGCTGCTGTTGGGTGGCTTGTTGTTGTGGGGGGCGCGCATCATCACTTGGCACATTCCAGTGGCGATGCTGGGTTCCATCGCCGTATTGGCGGCGCTGTTCAATGCCATCGATCCGCAAATATATCCTAGCGCCTTGGTTCATATCCTCTCGGGCGCAACGCTGTTGGGGGCTTTTTTCATCGCCACCGATCTGGTCACCAGTCCGGTGTCGCCGCTCGGCAAAGTTGTCTTTGGCGTGGGCTGTGGGGTTTTGGTGTACGTCATTCGCACCTGGGCCGGTTATCCCGAAGGGGTAGCGTTTGCGGTCTTGATCATGAATGCCGCCACGCCTTTGATTGATCGCTACATCAAACCACGCGTCTACGGACGCACCCGCCGCGGCCAACCGTTGGCGTATGAGGAGGCCTCCAAATGAGTGAGACGACCTCATCCGCGTCAAAGTTCGACAAAACCCCGATCGTGTTGGCCGTGACGCTGACGGTGTTCGCCACCGTGGCCGCGGCGTTGTTGGCGCTCGGCGATGCCAAGACCCGCCCGGAAATTGCTTTGCGCTTGGCCGAAGACCTCAACGCGATCTTGTCCCAAGTCGTGCCCGCTGAGCTGCACGACAATGAGCTGAGCAAAGACACCTTGATCATTTCCGGCCCTGGCGACAGCCAGACCACCGTTTACCGCGCGCGGCTCAAAGATCGCGTCATCGGCTTTGCCTATCCCGTCACGGCCGAAGGCGGATATGCCGGACCTATTGAACTGGTCATGGGCGTCAATGCCCAAGGTGAGGTGTTGGGCGTGCGGGTGCTTTCCCATGCAGAAACACCGGGCCTTGGCGATAAGATCGAACTGCAAAAAAGCGATTGGATTCTCGGTTTCGACGGATTGTCGTTCGCTACCTTAGCGGCCGAGAAGTGGGGGGTGAAAAAAGACGGCGGAACCTTCGATCAGTTCAGTGGGGCCACCATCACGCCGCGCATCGTCGTCAAAACGGTTAAGCAAGGCTTGGCGTTTTTCCACGATCACACAGCAACTTTATTCGCGCCCCCAATAAAACGCGGAGACCAAACCGATGAGTGACGCAACAGCCACAGAACCCGCCGCAGAAACCCCAGTTGAACGCACCGATTACAAAGCCATCACCATGGATGGTGTGTGGGATAACAACGTTGTGTTTTCTCAACTGTTGGCTTTGTGTCCGTTGCTCGCCGTCACAGGCACCGCCACCAACGGCCTTGGCATGGGTCTGGCGACCACGGCGGTGATGGTCGGGTCGGGCTTGTCGATTTCGATGCTGCGCACGTTCATTCCGCCTGATGTGCGCATCCCCGCCTTCGTGTTGGTGATCGCCACCTTGGTGACGCTGGTTGATATGGCCATGAACGCGTGGGTGCACGAACTGCACAAGGTTTTGGGCTTGTTCATCCCGCTGATCGTAACCAACTGCGCGATCTTGGGCCGCGCGGAAATTTTCGCTTCGAAAAAGCCGGTTCTGCCGTCGGCCTACGACGGCCTGATGATGGGCGTCGGCTTCACCATCGCGCTGGTGGCATTGGGTGCGGTCCGCGAAGTGTTGGGCGCGGGCACGTTGTTCGCCGGGGCTTCAATCTTACTTGGCGACCTGTTCAAGGCGATCGAAATGAACATCCCGGCTTATGACGGCATGTTGCTGTTCGCTCTGCCGCCCGGCGGGTTTATCGTTTTGGGCTTTATGTTGGCGGGCAAGCGCGTTCTAGATGAAAAGTTGACGCCGTGGCGCAACCGCCGCCGCGCCCAGCAGTCGGACGCCCCCGCGTGTCACACGGTTTGAGTTATTCAGAAGGACAAAATTATGATCGTCGGTGTAGCCTACGCCAAAGCCGCCCAGCAAGTATGGACCAACATCGAAGTCCCAGACGGTGCCACCATACTAGACGCAATCGAACTGTCCGGAATTTTAGACAAGTTCCCCGACATCGACCTTGAAGCGCAAAAGGTCGGAATTTTCGGCAAAGTGAGCAAACCGGAAACGCCGCTCAACGATGGCGACCGGGTTGAAATCTACCGCCCCATCGTCGCCGATCCCGACACCGTGGAGAGACGCGATCAATAAGCATATGAACGACGCGCCCAACTTAGATGACTACGTTCGCCTGTTTGAAGTTTACGGCGAAGACATCAGTTCCGTGTACCTCAATCCCAACGACACCCGCTACGAATTCCTGTTCGAACAAGCCGCACGTCTGCTCGTCAAACCATCCCCTTTCAACGCAAGCCTACCCGCACCGTTTCGCATCGCCGCGCAAAACTACCTGCGCGGCGATGACAAAACCGTGCGCCATATGAGCCATCCAGAAAACCGTCACTTCATGCTCAGCGACCTGTACGATTTCATCATGCTGAAAAAAGCCCGGCAAGCGCGGACAACACACCAAGGTAACCTCGACGAGTGATTTTCGAACGGGTTTACTGAAAGTTGCCCAACATTGCATAAGCTTGAAGTTGACTGCTTACCCTATGCTTACCTGAAGGTTTTGGGACTCTGATACCTAGACGCCAAAAAGCCCTTAACTCATTGAGTTAAGGGATTTTAATTTGGTTGCGGGGGGAGAGTTTGTTCAAGCTCCTACAGCCGCCGTTTTACGAATAGCCGTTTAACAGATACACCCATGCCCACTTTCCCGTTAAACAGAGATCCAACCCATCCGTTTGTGAAAAATGCGCAGCATCAAGGACGGCCCGAAAACCGCCCTTGATGCTGGAGTGATGCTGCGCTTGCCTGTGCTTCAGCTCACACGACTTTATTCACCTGCACGGGGATAGCTTGGCGGGCCGTATTGCCCACCACGAAATCCGCCAGAACCAAATCATGGGACGAGGATGGATCGCGTATCCCGAGATCATTTATGCTGACCCCTTCGCCTGCAAGGGCGTTTGCTGCGAAGACCCGCCCGCCGATCTCGAACATGGTCGCGCCGAGTGCCTTGTGGCCAAAGCCGTGCTCGATGCCGACAACGCCTGAACCGATGCCTTGACGAACCAGTGCTTTACCCACGACCTCGCCGTCCGGAGACTTAACTTGCACCATGTCACCGGTAGCGATACCGAGACGCGCCGCATCCTTGTCGTTCAGCGTAATCGCATTCGACCGCCGGATCGCTTGCAGTGACGAATCGCCGATGGTGTGCGACGACTGCAGTTGCGACTTAGTTGAGACGGCGAGGAACGGCCACGTGCTCGCGGGGAACACCTCTTCCATCGGTCGACCGTCCGCGAGCCTTTGCGGCGTGAAGGTCGGAGAACCGATGTAGCGTTTCCCGGTCATCGAATTGCGCGCCGTACCGAGTTGTTCGTTCCAAATTTGCATGCCCTTCTTATACATTTTGGCGAGGTGGCCGTCTTTGTAACCTGTCTCTGCGTTAGCGAACCGACCGCCACGGTTGTAAACGTAGGCAACTTTACGCCATTCTTCCGGTTTCAAAACTTCTTCCATCGCCGGGCGAATACGCTCAACGCCGGTCAACGCCATTTCCGCGTCGTCAGAATCCGCAACTGGTTCCCCATCGTAGGCGACATTGGCCGCTGCACGGAGGTAGTAATCTTCCGCCCGGTTCAAGGGCAGCAGATTCTTGTCCTTGTCCATGATCGCCTTGTCGCCGAAGCCTGGAAGCCCCATGCGCTTGGCCACTTCGATGAGAAACGTTTCCATATCGATGGAACGACCATCTGGCAATTTTTTGATGGGAGAATCCACAACGGGCCAACGGGCGGTGCTGACCTTGGTCAGAGTGCCCCCCCATGCCCCAGCCCAGCCCCAACTTTCGTACAGAACGCTGTCTGGAACAATGTAGTCGGCGTAACGGCTGGTTTCGTTGATAAAGGGATCGATGGCAACGTAAAGCGGGATCTTCTTTGGATCGCGCATGCCCTTATCAACCAGCTTCTCGACCCCGGCGATGCCGTAGATCGGGTTGGTGGACCACGTAATCAGAGCTTTCGCCTGATACGGATAGCCTGTCATCGCCGCCGTAAAAAAGTGCGTCGACAACGTCGGGGCCACGGAATACCAAGGTGCCTCGGCGGGATATGGGTTCATTCCGGCAGCTTTTTTACGGGCAAACTCGCTGGTCTTTTCATACGCCAAGCCGCCTCGGCCAAGATCGACGCCCTTGGGTTTGACTTTCCCCGGAAAGCCCGCGACGTTGTAGCGCGGCCCCGGCGCAATCGACTTGAATGCGCCACCGCCGGCACTGGTGCCGCCTTTGGCATTCAAATTGCCAACCAAGGCGTTCAACATAACAATAGCGTAGGCCGTATAGAATCCCGCGCTGTGCATGGTGCCGCCATGACAATCAGCAGCGGCCTGTTTGCCATGAGATGTGAACTCCCGCGCCAACTCGATGATTTTGCTTTCCGCCACACCGCAGGCTGCGGCGTATTCGGTGATCGTCATTTTGTTTGCTTCGCGTTTCAACAGGGCGAGGCTGGAGGCAACCGCAACCTCGGTGCCATCCGCCAACACCACGGTGCCTTCTTGAAACGGCTGGGCGGGTACGGCGCTGGCGTCCGCTGCCACGATTTCACCGCTGGCGGCGTCGAAAGCAAGTGCAGATTGTTTGAGCTCGTCCGGCGCATCCGGGTTGATTTGGCCGTAACGCACAAAGCGACCGGCGTCTGGGCGTTCAGGATCGTCGATCACCAGGTGGGTGGCATTCGACCACGACAGTTCCCCCGCCGCTTTCGCCGCTTTGGGCGACGGTTGCGCCAGAAAGACACTATCTTGACGGTCATTTTCCAAAACCCAGCGAATCATGCCCATGACGAGGGCTGAATCAGTACCTGGTTTGATCGGCAACCATTCACCTTGTTTCGAGGCGTGGGAGTGGGCGTTGGTCATCACCGGATCGACGACAACATACTTGACGGTGCGTTCGGACCGCGCCTTAGCGATCAGGTGGCCCTGCAACTTAAAGGGGTTGCCTGCGTTGCCCGGCGCCGTGCCGATAAACAGCATGTACTTGGCGTTATCGAAATCCGGCTTAAGGTGCGGATGTTTTTTCCAATCATCCAACAACGCCGCGTAGCCGGCGCGCATGCTCAGCCCGCAATAACTGCGGTGGCCGACAAAATTTACCGTTCCGAAAGATTTTTTGGCGAAACGGGCGGCAAAATTCAACCGGCCGTCCTTATAGGCGGGCAGGAATACCAATTGGTTGGCCTTGGAACCAAATTCTGGATTTTGCGGATCGATCGGCGTTTCTAGGTCGCGGATGGAGCGTAGGCCCTCTACGGCACCCTCCCCGAACAGGTCGCCGCCTTCCACCACCTCCTCGATCAGTTGCTCGAAGGGAATGGGCTTCCATTGGCCGCCGCCACGTGGGCCAACTCGTTTCATCGGAGTCAGGACGCGGCGTGGGTCCTTGAGCTTGCTGAGAACGGCGTTGCCTCGCCCACAGGCGGTGGACCGCCCGGGGAGCCCTTTTTCCTGATAAAGGGACAAATTCGACAGGCTGTCCTTCACCGCTGTTTCATAGGGCAGGTGTGGGTGCGTCGACAACTGGTGATAAGGATTTCCAGTGACGCGGAGCACCTCGCCGGTGTTCTTGTCCGTACGAATCCGAACACCGCAATTGGTCGTGCAGCCCATGCACATAGCGTAGGAAACACGCTGGTTGGGGTTGAGCGTGACATCTCCCGTTTCAGTGTCGACGGTGTATTCCGGGTCGTGGGCATTACCGCGCACCCCGGTAATCTTGCCCTTGCCGATCAGGCCTTCCAGAAGGTGCTCACCCGTCTTGGCGTAGCCGTAGGCAAATGCGCCTAAACCACAGGCCGCCGTGGTGCCGAGAAGGAAATTTCTGCGTGACGGTTGCATAACATCGTCTCCTTTAAAGCGCTGTATGGGATGCCGCGTGATCTTTTTCGCCTTCATGCTCGTGAACGAGGATGAACGACAGGAAGACCACGATCACCGCCAGCAATCCCACGGTCCCGATCAGACCGGCGAGTGCGTCGCTGTTGGCAAGTAAAATGTATGGTTGGAAACCGGCTTCGGTCTTGGGCTGGGCTTGACCGCCCATAAACAATTCCCACCGGAAGATGAGTGCGCCGAACACCGCTAGAACACCCGCCAAGGCATTCAAGGCGGTCAACCGTGGCGCAGCCAAAGCCGCCACTGCCCCGCCGACGCCACAAACGCCGGTCATGAGCAGCAAAAGACTGATGGGGCTATATTTGAGCGCAAGTTCGGCGAAGGTGCCGCCATTGCCATTGCCCAGGCCCCAGCCCGCTGCGACCCAAGCGAGAACGCCGACCACGAACAGTATCGAGCCAACGCCCAGAAGGCGGGGAGCAATGCCGGGCTTCTCGCCCCGCGCCGCAGCCACGATGACGACCATGCCTGCACCGGAGACAAAAGCACTCAGGGTTAACATGACCGGAAAGAAAACATCGTGCCAAACAGGTCGCGCCCGAACGATGGTCATTTCCCCAGCGGTGTAAGCCAGAACGGCCACCGCGAAAGCAGCGGTCCAATACCAGACGTAGCGCCGATAAGTCGCAAAGCGTTCGCCGAAGGGGCTGTAGAGCAGAGTCAGGATGACCAACCCGCCAACGAAGGCGGGCAGGAACCAAGCCCCCCACCACATGATCGAATCGGTCGCCGCGCTCAGGTAGAAATGCATGAAACGGGCGGGCTGATGAAGATCGGCCAACAAGGGAAAGGGCGACGTGATTCCGCAGGCGGCAGCGGCGAAAAGCGCGGGCCGAATCTGCGGCGCGTTCTCATCGCGGAGCGCCGTGATGAAAGCAATCAGCACCGCACCAACCGCGCTACCGACCAACAGGAAGTACCACACCGCCCAGTGACGCCACGCGAAGTCTTGATCGAAAGAAATAAGATCGACAATACCGTTTTCCATGGTTCAACCCTCCTCGCTGGTGTTCTGTCTGCGCAACTGGCGCGAACCGGACTCGGCTTCGACGCGGTCTTGAAGGCGTCCATCAAGACCGATGTAATACACTTGCGGGCGCGTCCCCATGTGAGGGCGCAGAACCTCGACCTTATGTTCCCGAATCAAATTGGCGACCTGGCTGTCCTCGGCCTTAAGGTCGCCAAAGACGCGCGCGCCACCGACGCAGGTTTCGACACAAGCGGGCAACAGGCCGGCGTCCACGCGTTGAACGCAGAAGGTGCACTTGTCGGCGACCCCTGTTTGTTCGTTGATAAAGCGCGCATCGTACGGGCAGGCCTGCACACAGTAGCCACACCCCACACATTGTTCCGCATCGATTACGACCGCGCCGTTCTGTTGCTGGTAGGTGGCATCGACCGGACAAACCGGAATGCAAGGGGGATTTTCGCAGTGATTGCACAGGCGGGGCAGAACAGCCTGTCCTGGCCCATCGTCTGTGGCAATTTCATATGTGCTGACCACCGTACGGTGCGCTCCCGTCGGGAGAGCATTTTCCATCGAGCAAGAAACCGTACAGGCCTGACACCCGATACATCTGCGGAGATCAATCACCATCCCCCACCGCGGCACATAACCGGATGATGAGGTTTGCGGTTGAGCCAGCGCAGCCGAACCGGGCGACGCCGTTAATCCAAGTGCTGCGAAAGCGCCAAGGGATAGAATTTCGCGTCTGGTTTTCATGGGAGAACAACTCCTGTGTTCGGGGCTTGGCCGAATATCTGCAACAATTCTACGGCGACAAAGCACACAATGAAATTGGACATAATGTATAGCCGTCTAAGTGAAAACCCTTAGACGTAGCCTAATCCACCCACAAAAAAGGCCGTTTCATCCCTGTTTTGCGGGATGAAACGGCCTGTAACATGCTGCCAAAAAACGAAGGTCAGTCCGAAGATGTATCCGAATCCTCGCTGGCTGCAGCAACCGTGGCGCGCCGTTCGGGTGCCGGGCATGCATCGCCCATCGTGTGCGCGTCGTTGAACAATTGTAAAACTTCGACGGCGCTGCCGACACCAAGCTTGGTCAGCACATTGTGGCGGTGCACTTCAACGGTTTTGTTGCTGATGCCCAGGTGACGCGCGATTTCCTTGGAGCGTTCGCCCTGGGCCATCAGCTCGGCGACGTGACGTTCGCGTTCGGTCAGCGTCGCCAATTGCAGTTGCGCGTCTCGGCCCTGACAACACAGCTCTGCCATTTTAATCGATTTGTCGATCGCGGACTGCACCCGCTCGATCAAGGCCTGTTGGTTTACGGGTTTTTCCAAAAAATCCACCGCGCCCAGTTTCATGGCCTCAACCGCCATCGCCACATCGGCGTGACCGGTGATGAGGATCACCGGCAAGATGACACCGATGTCGCCGAGTTGCTCGACCAGCTTCAAGCCGCTGACATTCGGCATGCGCACATCGGTGACGATGCACCCCACGCACGTTTGTGGCGGATGGGCCAAAAAGTCTACGGCGTCTTGATATATCCGTGTTTTCAAGCCAACCGAAGAAAACAAAAGGTCCAACGAATCGCGCATCGCTTCGTCATCGTCAATAATAATGACTTCGCCTTTAGTGTCACTCATGGGCTGGTCCCTTAACGATTGGCAGACGGACGGTGGCGGTCGTGCCCTCACCCTTAATTGAACTGAGATTCAATGCGCCATGATGGCGTTGAACAATCGTACGCGCAACCGAAAGGCCTAATCCCAGGCCACTTTTGGAGGTATAAAACGGATCGAAAGCACGGTTTATCTCTTCTTCGTCAAGACCTTTACCCTGATCTTTGACTTCAAGGATACCGCGGTTGAACTCTTGACGCAGGGTGATTTGGATTTCCTTGCGTGCGCCGGGTTGGGCTTCGCTGGCTTCCATGGCGTTTTGCACCAAAATCATCAGGACCTGCTGGAATTGAATTTCGTCCACCGACGCTACGATAGGGTCTGCAGGGCGGCACCAGTTCAGGCGGCAACTGTGCTTCGCCGCATTAAATCCTATAAACTCCAAGGATTGATCCACCAAGTCGCGCAGATCAGATACCGCCATATTCGGGGGGCGGTTGCGCAGGAAGTTAAATATGCCACGCACTACGTCGGCGGCCCGTTCACCCTGGGTACGGATTTTATCCAAAGTCTGTTCGAGCAGACGCGGATCGATGTGCTCCTGTTTGACCAGTTCGGACAAGGCGTGCGCGTAATTGAGGATGGCGGCGATCGGCTGGTTCAATTCGTGCGCCAGTCCGCCAGCCATTTCTGCCATCGTGTTGGTACGGTAAGCCCGCGCGGTTTCAGCTTCAAGCTCCCGGATGCGCTCCGTGGCGTTATGCCGACGCGCTTCCTCCACCTCCAATTGCCGTGTCCGTCGCCGAACCAGCCATTCCACCCGGGCGACGTGAACCAGAAACAATACGGCCACAAGAGTGGCAAAGATGAACCACTCCACATTTTCGCGCATGACAGTACGCAAAACCGTCCATGTGCTGGGTACGAAAGGCGTGATGCGAAGTTCGCGGTACAACGCTTCGACTGGGGCGTAAGATACCGGGGCGATCCAACCGTCGTAATCAAGTGCTATAGCGTTTTCGGGTGAAGGCATGGCGTAAAGCGCGCGCGCTACATCCGTCGCCAGTCTAGCCGAGGTCTGAGGGTGTTTGGAAAATGCCCACCCAGGATACAGGTCGCTCGACACCGCGCAGTTGTAACGCGGCTCGTTGCGCTGAGAGAGAATTTTCACCTCATCGGCCTTCAACCTGCCGCTGGTAATCAGGTGCTCCAACAGGCAGCTTCTAACGATGCCGACATCGCCCTCCCCTGACAGAACCGCCTCGACGATGGCGTCTTGCGGAAACCCACGTTCATCGATCGAGATGCTCGACGCGCGGTTGCCTAGCGCATCCACGATGGTGCGCCAGCCGATGAGAAACCCGCCGAAGGCTTGGCGACTCACCGTTAAGATTTGCGCGCCTTCCAAGTCGGATACGGTTTGAAGATCACCCCGGTCTTCCCGAGCAAAAATCGTCGAACCCAAGCTTCGGCTGGGATCCCGAGAACCCAGAGCCTGCACGGTTGCAAATTGGCTGATGCCATAGTACCGCCCCAGATAGACGGTGTGGCCCGGATTGGTGAGGATGAAGTCTACTGTGTGTGCTTGCACTGCCTGCTCAAGCTCGGGCAAATCGTAAGGTTCGATCCGGAAGGTATGCTTGGGTATAGAAAGTTGAAGATGACTAAGCGTATCACTCCACTGTTGCTGTGCGAACGCATCTCCCCGGTGGGCAAGCACGCCGATCGTGATGACAGCCGGATCCATTTTATCCTGGGCGGTTGCTGACCCCGCCCTCACACACAAGGTGAGCACAAGCAGAATCACATAAAAGCAAGTGTGTAGGGTTGAGCTTAGCGCGCCGCCATAGTATTGAGCCCGTCGGGAAGTCATCTGTTTGGCCCCATCGCACCAACACTAATTGATTTCACGAAACTATAAGCCCCTTTCCAGCGAAGACCTAGTCTTGTCGCGATCCCAATAACCTCGATTTTTGTCCAACGAAAAAGATTTCTCGCCTTCATTTAGGTTTATTTATTCCTCGCAATTGCGCTTAAGGACGTGCGTAACGTGAAATCCGAGTTCCCACCAGGTCAAAACCTAAGTTAATTGTCCAAGCTTGCGGGAACTGGAATTTGTCCACTTACCCTACGCTTACCCGGTGGTTTTGGTGCGGTGCACCCCAAACAGAAAAAAGCCTCTAACACATTGAGTTAGAGGCTTTTAATTTGGTTGCGGGGGCTTGCAACCAACCTTATGTGCGTTGCGCACACCTACCCGGACGCTCGGCATGTCCGTTACCACTCATTGAGTTTGGACTTGCCCCCCACCTCTGCACCACCGAGCATGAGTAAATCCCGGTTGTTATGCCTCAGGGCAGGCATGCCTGCCCTGAGGTGCGAGCCAATTCAATTGGGGCTATTCAGTTTGCTAATAAATTCCCACCTTCCTGCAGACTTCTTCAATGGACGACCAATCACACTTCAAATCGGGACTGTAGTGAAAATTTATATTCTCAATTGAGCCCATATTTGAGTGGACCGTGGAGTTTCAATCGCTTGCCCCAGTGCTGCTTCTATCGGAGCACATTGGGGACAAAACTGATCGCGCCGTATGCCATTTCGTTTCTGTATAAAAATGAGCACGAATTTCGGCGACTTTAGCACAACCCTTTATCCTTAATGACCCATCAATGAGTCGGCATGATTGCATCCTCTGCCATAGTTCAGATAGATTATGCACGATCATAAGTAGTCTTGCGTGGGGGCCGTGTTGAAGTATCGATTTATCAAAGGCTCGGTTGCAGCCTGGCTTGTGTTGTATGTGCTTGTCTTGGTGTCTACCCAAGCGCATGCGCAGACGATTCCCCCTCAGGATTTACCGAGCATTCAGCGCCAGCAAGACGATATCCAGCGCCGCCATGCCGATGAGGTCAAAAGACGCGAAGCCGAGCGTCGCCGGTTTCAAGACACTCCGCCGGACGGCTACGTGCCGCCACAGGTCGAGACGCCGATACTAGAAGATGGCGCCTGCATGGACATCGGAGCTTTCGACGTTCAGGGCGCCAAACTCATTCCTGGCGAAGTGCTCAACATCATCACCGCTGAATTCATTGGTAAATGTCTGACGCTGGAACAAATCAACGCCCTACTGGCAGAGATCAGCAACTGGTATCTGGACCGGGGATATGTGACCACGCGGGCGTATCTGCCGCCACAAGACCTAACCACCGGCACGTTGCAGATCGTGGTCGTGGAAGGGCGCGCCGAAGATATCCGCTTCAGTCCCGAACAAGAGGAACGCAATCGGTTGCGCACCGCGTTTCCCGGCGTTCAAGGCGAAGTGCTCAATATCCGCGATCTCGAACAAGGCCTCGATCAACTCAATCGCCTGCCCAGCAACAACGCCAAGCTGAAGCTGGAACCGGGAGCCGAGACCGGTGACACCTTGGTGTTGATCGAGAACCAACAAGCCAAGCGCTTGCGCTTGTCGCTCAGCGAAGACAACTCCGGCTCGCGTTCGACCGGCGTGCGCCAGCGCACCGTTGAAATTTCCGCAGATGATGTGTTTGGCGTGGGCGACATATGGTCGCTGACACACAAGCCCAGCTTGACCGACATAGGAGTGCGCGGCTCAAAGATGCTCAGTGGTTCCATGAGCGTGCCGTATGGCTATTGGACCATCGGTTATGCGCAAAGCTGGTTCACCTATGTCAGCACCATTCAAGCCACAACAAAATCGTACACATCGCGCGGCAGCAGCCGTCAACACGACCTGACGGTGGAGCGGGTGGTGCATCGCGACGCCGACAGCAAAACGTCGATTGAGGGCGCGCTGACACTCAAACAAGCGCGTAACTTCGTCGCCGAGACCTTATTGGAAACGCAAAGCCGCAAGTTGAGCGTGGCCGGTCTAACCATGCGCCACAGCACGAAGTTCATGGGTGGAAGCCTGAGCGCCACGGCGACAGCCAAACAAGGGCTGCGTGCGTTCGGGGCGAAGAAAGATCACGCCGTCAGCGGCAACACCCCCCGCGCTCAGTTTCGCAACTACAGCGCCGATCTCAGCTACAGCCGCCCGTTCCAGGTTCAAGAGCAAAATCTCAATGCCAGTCTCGCCCTGCATGGCGTGTGGAGCCCGCACACCCTGTTCGGGTCGGAGCGCCTCGGTATCGGCGGTCTGTCAACTGTGCGCGGCTTCAAGGAAGAAAGCGCGTCCGGCGATGTGGGTGGTTATGCGCGCAGTCAGCTGAGTTGGACCATGCCCGCCACAGGCATCAAACGCATCGATCAAGCGTTCGGCCGTTTCGTGCCCTATGCGGCCCTGGACGGCGGGTGGATCAAATCGGACCCGGCCGAAGAGACGGAGGGCGGGACCCTCACCGGTTGGGCGCTGGGGCTGCGCACGTCCGGCGGCATCGTCACCTTCGCCATCGCCTGGGCGCAACCAATCGCGCAACCGCGTTATTTCACCAAGCGCAATCGCGCCCTGTATTCATCCGTAGATTTCTCGTTTTAGGAACGGCACATGATCTTTATCCGCAATGCCATCGTTCGGACTTTGTGTTTTCTGATGATCATGCCGCCCCAATGGGCGTTGGCCGCCGAGCCCATCGTGATCGATGGTGCCGCGGCTGCAGCGAACCAGGCGGCACTGGCGACGACGCCCAGCGGCAAGGCAATGCTCAACATCGTTGCCCCCAACGCGGCGGGGGTGTCACATAATAAATTTACAAATTTCAATGTCACCACCGAAGGCTTGGTCATCAACAACGCAACCGCGCTAGCAACGACAAACCTCGCGGGCGTGATTGAAGCCAATCCGAACTTTGGTGGGTCGGCGGCAAGCCTGATCCTCAACGAAGTGACCAGCGCCAATCGTTCGACCTTGAACGGCATGACCGAAATCGGCGGTCAGGCGGCGGACTATATCCTCGCCAACCCCAATGGCATCACCTGTGACGGTTGCGGCTTTATCAACACCCCGCGCGCCACGTTGACCACCGGTACGCCGACCTTTAACGGCAATGCCTTGGCGGGACTGTCGGTGAGCACCGGCGACGTGCTGATCGAAGGCTTGGGCCTCGACGCCACCAAAGTCGACAAGTTCGACATCGTCACCCGCGCCGCCACCATCAATGCGCAGATCAACGCCAAGGACCTTGGCATTCATGCGGGCCGACAGGACTTCGATTACGCCGCGCGCGCCGGCGTGGCCAAGGCCGCTGACGGTTCGACCAAACCTGCATTCGCCATCGACAGTACCGCGCTCGGCGGCATGTACGCGGGCCGCATCACCCTGGTCGGAACCGAGGCCGGATTGGGCGTGCGCGTGGCGGGCGACATGGCGGCCAGCAGCGGCGACATGGTGTTGAGCGCAAACGGCAAGCTGGAACTGAAAGCAAACCTGTCCGCGGCAACCACCATTCAGATCGCCAGCACGGCGTCTGACATCGTCGTGGACAAAACCGTTTACGCGGGCACCAACCTCAACGCGACCACAAGCGCGGGCACGGTGAAGGTCAACACGGGCGGATCGTTGGGTGCGGCGGGCGACGTCACCGTTCAAGCCGCCCAAATTGAGGCAGCGGGCGGCAAAATCGTCGCGGGTTTGGATGGGGCCGGGGCGATGACCACCAACGGCACCTTGAGCCTCAACGCCACCAACAAAATCACCGCGGGCGAGGGCTTCCTCGGCGGTGGGGCGAGCGTGATTTTCAAAGCCCCGACCATCGACCTCAGCCGCGCCACGGATGACAACTCAGAGACCGTGCGTTCCCGCGGCACGTTGCGGATCGAAACCGGCAACGTCACCGCCACCAACGGCCGGATTGCGTCGGACGGCACGATGGTGCTGGCGGGCAATTCGCCCATCGTCATCGGCGCGGGCCTCTATAAATCGGCCAGTTCCATCACGGTGAGCGGCGACAGCGTCACCAGCGCCGCGACCCTAACCGCCGACGGTACGCTGAACGTTACCTCCACCACCGGCGACATCACCAACAGCGGCACGATGGCGGCGGGCACGACAACAACGCTGAACGCGGCGGCGAACATCACCAACACCGGCACCATTCAATCGCAGACCGGCACCACCATCACCGCCGCCGGAACGCTGACCAACGCATCGGGCGCAAAGATTAAAAGCGCACAAAACACCACCGTGACCACCGGCGGGCTGCTCACCAACGCGGGTAGTATTTATGCCGTCAACGCCACCACGCTGAGTGCACCGACCATATCCAACACCGGCTCGATCGCGGGTGGCACCAACCTCGACATCAACGTCGCCAGCCTGACCAACCTCGCGGGTGTGCTGCACGCGCAAAACAACTTCACCGTCAAAGGCTACGGCGGCGCGACCCGCGCGGTGCTATTCGACAACGCATCGGGCTATGTGGAAACCATCAATGGCAAGATCACCATCAACGCCGACACACTCAACAACCGAAAATCTATATTTACGGCGGGCAGTGTTTTGGCAATTCAAACAGCTGTAGCTCAAGGGTCATGCGCTCAAATGGACGCTTATAATGAACTTTGCTTACGCAGTTATTATCCATTCAGTACTCCCATGGGCACATTCATGATCAACGATTGGACTAATTATTCTCCAATTGGGTTCTATTACACTGGTGTCATCACGGCGGACTCTGCATCTGGTCTGATATCTTCAGGTGGCGACATCACCCTCAGCGGCATGACCATCAGCAATGACAAAAGCACTCTTTCCGCAGTTGGTGACATCAACATCTCGTCCACCACGTTCAACAACGAATCCGCCGCATTTTATAACGAAGCCTATTATTCCCGTGGTGGTGTCGCTCTATTGGGCCGAGAATCCGCGGGCACGGTGGACAGTCTGGTGCAGGCGGGCGGAAATCTGACCATCACCTCTACGGATGGGGTTCGCAACGGGACCGAGCAGTTATACAACACCCCGCCCGCAGGTGCTGCCCAAAGCAATTTCGCCGACTTCATCACTGCGCCGACGCCCAGTGCGTTGCTCAACACCAGCGCATACGCCGATCTGATACCCGGCCGCGATGCGTTGTTCGTCGCCTCCGTCGCACCCAAGCCGAAGTTCGTATTTGAGACCCGTGTCGACTTCATCACAGTGCAGAACTATTACGGCTCCGACTACTTCGTCAATCAGTTGGGCAAGGTGACGCCGGAGAGCATCTCCACCCGTCTAGGCGACGCATATTTCGACACCACCTTGGTGCGCCAAGCAATCTTGCAGGAAACCGGCAAGCGCTGGTTGGATGCTACCGTCAAGGATGACATACAACAGATGAAGGCGCTGCTGGATGGCGGCGTTCAGGCTGGTCAAGATTTGCAGTTGGCGTTCGGCGTGGCGCTGTCGGCGTCGCAAATCGCGGCGCTGACCACTGACATCGTATGGTACGTGGAAGAACAATACCAAGGCCGCACCGTGTTGGTGCCCAAGGTCTATCTGGCGTTGGCGACCCGCGCCACGCTCGACAGTCGCGGTGCGATTTTGGCGGGCGACAACGTTACCGTCACCGCCGCGACCATCGACAACGACCACAGCATCATCAAAGCCGATACAAACGCCGCCCTGACAGCGAGCAGCGACATCACTTCCATCAGCGCCAAGATCAATGCTGGCAACAATATCAACATGACTTCCACAGGTGGTGGGATCACGATTGAAAGCAACGCCATTCGCCGGAATACGGGTGGTGGCAACATCATGTCGTTCTTGGACCAGCAGGCTACCATTTCGGCGGGCGGCGCGCTGACCATAACGGCGGCCGATGACATCACGATCACAGGCGCAAAGGTGACGTCTGGCGGCGATACCAGCCTTGCCGCTGTAGGTAACGTCACTGTCGGCGAGGTGCAGTTAAACCGGAAAAATGTCGGTGGTATAGACAGCCTTAAGGAGACCATCAGCATCGGCTCCACGGTCGATGCGGGCGGCAATCTCAGCATTTCTTCTGGCAACGCGGCTCGCGTCAAAGCCAGCACCCTGACGGCCACCGGCGATCTCAGCCTTCAGGCCACCGGCGACGTGGTGGTGGAATCCGCAGCAGACAGTTACAACGTCGTCGGCAGGAAATACGCCCTTCACACCATCACCCAGAAATCGGCTGAGCTTTCCGCCGGCGGTGACGTCACAGTGGGTTCATTGGTGGGCAACGCCTCGGTGATCGCATCCAAGGTTGACAGCGGCGGCGACATCACCTTGAACACACCCGGTGGTACGCTCTATCTCGGCGCGCGCAAGGATTATTTCGAAGAGCGCATCTCCGAGACCAAATCCGGCATGGGCGGCATGATGACCACCTACATCAACCGCGGCACCATCGATGAAACCGTGGTGCCGACGTTGATGACGGCGAACGGCAACCTCGCCATCGTCACCGGCGACGGCGTGATCGTCGACTACAAAGACACCGGCTCCCTCACCGGCTCCATCGATCAGCTCAGCCAAGCCCCAGGCCTCGCCTGGATGAAGCAGGTTCAAGCCCGCGGTGACGTGCAGTGGAACGCCATCGAAGAGCTGCACAAGTCCTGGGACTACCGCAGCCAAGGCATCAGCCCGGTCGGCGCGGCGCTGATCAGTCTCGCAGTGGGCTGGGCGACGGCGGGCATGGGTGCGGATCTCGCGGGCGTGATCGCGGAAGGCAGCACGGCAGCGAGCGGCATGGCGACCGGCGGCACCCTCATCACGAGTTCCGGGTCGCTAACGGTCGTAAACGGATACACCGTCGCCGCTCTCAACGCGGGCTTTACATCTCTGGCGTCCCAAGCCGCCACCGCCATCGTCGGCAACGGCGGCGACTTGGGCGCGGCCCTCAAGCAGCTCGGCTCGATGGACACCATCAAGGCGCTGGCCACCTCGATGGTCACCGCGGGCTTGATCGAGGGCCTGGGCGTCAGCGACGCGCTGAGCGCGCCGACCGACAATCTCAGCGGCTCGGCCCTGAAAATGACCGACTTCGCCAACAAACTCAAAGTCGGCATCGCCCAAGCCTCCATCTCCGCCACCGTCGACAGCATCATCAACGGCGCGCCGTTGGGGGATAACTTGAAAAATGGACTCATCAACGCCGCCGTCACAGTGGTCGGGGCTGAGGCGGCTGGTGCGATTGGAGATGCCACGCGGCATGGCGATCTCAATACGGCGACTCAACTGATTGCTCACGCGGCGCTTGGTTGCGGGATGGGTGAGGTGGTCGGTGGAGATTGTGCATCTGGAGCGGGTGGTGCTGTGGTAGGTGAAATCACGGCAATTATGTATGGATTACAAACGGAAGGTGGGCTTGAAAACGACGTAAATAATGCCTTGGCCGATAACGACACCCAAAAAGCCCTCGCATTAATCGCCAAATGGGAAAACACGGGTGTTGATCTTGCTAAACTGACAGGCGGTCTCTCCGCCGCAATTGCGGGCGGTGATGTCGACGTTGCTGCGCTTGCTGGAGGAAACGCGGCAGAAAACAATGCGCTGTGCCTGGGAATGTGTGTTGGGGCAGCAGCCTTGGTCGCGGCAATTTACACATACCATTCGGGTGATGGAGACTTCGTTGCCGGGGTTGAGGCCATCGGTGCGGGCGATGATCCTCTAAGCCAAGTCATTGAAACCGGCGTCACTCAAACCGTTGAGTTGTCCTATGAAGCCTACCCCGACGAAACTAAAGCGACGTTGGACGTGATCGGCGGGCTTGGCGGAGCAATCGATGCGAAGGTTCAATATATCGATGACGTGACAGGAAACACCGTCAGTGGGTATTGGAACAGCTTAGATGAAAGCACACAAAACCGCATCAAGGGCGGCGCTGCGCTGGTCTCCGTCATCTTGCCTGCAGGAAGTGTTACCAAACTTGCTAAAATCAAAAAACTACCCAATCCAACGCGCGGAGATTCCGTGGCTATTTCTAAGCAGGTGAACGCAGAGACAGTATCCAAAATTAGTGAATCTCAATCATCAAATTCATTAAACACATTCGCAGACAATTTGGCTGATGCGGGCGTGACAACAGTTGACCCCTCACAGCTCAATCGCAAATTCTGGACCACAGAAACCGATTTCAGTGGGAACAAGGTTTTTCAGAGAAATGATCTATTTGATCCAAATCAGGTATCAACATGGACTAAAAATGGAAAGCAAGTAACTGGTACAAATTTAAAAAGGATGTCTGACGGTCGTGCGCCTATAGGGGCCGATGGGAACTCTGTGAGTTTACATCATATGACACAGACACAAGGCGGGGCGATTGCGGAACTAACCCAGACGTTCCATACTCAGAATTATGGGACGATTCACATCAACACAGGTCAGTTACCGTCTGGAATCACGCGATCACAGTTTAATCGTTGGCGGGAACAATACTGGAAAAACCGTTCAATTACCTATGGGGAGTAGGCAATGAAATATGAGACTGCAGCTCAGGTGATTGAACTTAACCAAGGTGATACTGTCGATTTCGGTGAACCTACCTGTGAGTTGGTACCATCTGATGAGCGAATCAAAGAGACGGAGAGGTTGTTAGGCCAAAAGCTACCCTCTAGTTATATTTGGTTTTTAAAGCAATATGGGGGAGGGACTGTGCATGGAGATGAGATACTTATGGTCAGCGCTCAGTATTCCCCGGATAATATGTTGGATATTGCTGCAAAGACGCTTTCTGACAGGCGGAATGGTTTTATCAACAATCAGGAAATTTCCATTTGTTTCACAGATTTTGGAGAGCAGTTCTTGCTAGATGCCTCTAAGGAAAATGAAAGCGGTGAATATCCGGTGATTCGCAAGACAGGTGATGAACGAAAAATAGTCGCGGTAGATTTTTCTGATTTTCTAGTTAAGCTTATCAATGAAAATATATTCTGAGGAACAAGGTGAGGTAAAAAGAAAAAATTCGGGGACATAATAAAAAGGGGCGAAAATTCGGGGAGAAAATTCGGGGACACAATACCAATTACGAAAATTCGGGGACACAATACCAATTAAATTCGTGATAGAGATCACAGCGATAGTTAACTTCATTTTATCTGTCTGAGATAACGCACTGAGCAGCCGTTTAGGGCTCCGCGTTTTTGAATGCCGCACGCAGTTTTCCTGCGGCAAACCACTTCGCTGGCGGCACCCAAAAATCGGCCGAGCTTTCCGCTGGCGGCAACATCACCGTGAAAAAAAAGGGACACAATACCAATTAAATTCGTGATAGAGATCACAACGACAGTTAACTTCATTGTATCTGGCTGAGATACCGCGCGGAACAGCCGTTTAGGGCTCGGCGTTTTTGAATGCCGCACGCAATTTGCCTGTGGCAAACCGCTTCGCTCTGGGCGCCCAAAAATCTGCGGAACTCCCCGCCGGCGGCGACGTCACCGTCGGCTCGTTGGTGGGCAACCTATCGCTGATTTCCTCTGAACTGCAATCGGGCGGCGACATCGCGCTCAACACGCCGAACGGCACCCTCTATCTCGGCGCGCGCCCTCCCTCACGCCTCCGGCGTTCGAAGAGGTCCTCCCAATTCCAACCAAGCACAGCTTGGGGAATTAGGGGAAAGGATTATTTCGAAGAACACATCTCCGAAACCAAATCCGGCATGGGCGGCCTGATGCTGACGTCGATCAACCGCGGCCAAATCGACGAGACCGTGGTGCCGACGTTGATGACGGCGAACGGCAACCTCGCCATCGTCACCGGCGACGGCGTGATCGTCGACTACAAAGACACCGGCTCCCTCACCGGCTCCATCGATCAGCTCAGCCAAGCCCCGGGTCTGGCGTGGATGAAACAGGTCCAATCGCGCACCGACGTGCAATGGAACGCCATCGAAGAACTGCACAAGTCCTGGGACTACCGCAGCCAAGGCATCAGCCCGGTCGGCGCGGCGCTGATCAGCCTCGCGGTGGGCTGGGCGACGGGACCTGCGGGGTTCATGAACAACGGCATGGGGGCCAGTCTTTTCGGCGAGAATCTTGCTGCGGCGGGGCTGAGTTCCAAAACCGCCGCCGTTGTAGCCAACGCCGGTTTTTCCTCGCTGGTCAGCCAAGCCGCCACCGCCATCGTCGGCAACGGCGGCGACTTGGGCGCGGCGCTCAAGCAGCTCGGCTCGATGGACACCATCAAGGCGCTGGCGACCTCGATGGTCACCGCAGGCCTGATCGAGGGCCTGGGCGTCAGCGACGCGCTGAGCGCGCCGACCGACAATCTCAGCGGCTCGGCCCTGAAAATGACCGACTTCGCCAACAAGCTCAAAGTCGGCATCGCCCAGGCCTCCATTTCCGCCACCGTCGACAGCGTCATCAACGGCGCGCCGTTGACCGACAACCTCAAAAATGGTCTCGTAAACGCAGCGATCACGGCAGTGTCGCAAACGGCGTTCAAGGCGGTCGGTGACCTGGGCGTGGAATTCGGTCTCAAAGAGGGCGGGATTCAGAAGATTGCCATGCACGCTTTGACCGGCTGCGCCATTGGTCAAGCCACCAGCAGCAACTGTACTGCCGGAGCCATGGCTGCGGGGGTGCAGGAGGCCTTGGGCGATGGCTTCGCGGAGCTCACCAGCACGCCTGAACAACAAGCAAAACTCGCGGGCATGATCGGCGCGCTGGCGGTGGCAGTCAACGGCGGCGACGCGACCGCCATCAACACTGCCGTGCAAATCGCTGAAACGGCCAATGCCTTCAATCGCCAGCTTCATCCCAGTGAAGAAGACATCAATCGTGATGTCGCTACCAAATTGGCCGAAGCTCGTGGCTCGACACCGTCACAAGAATTGGCCGTGGTGGAATATATCACCTGTGAATTGATACAGTGTCAGGCCGGTCCTGATGTGATCGAGCTTGCACCAAATAGCCCTGAATACAGGACAAAAATTGAACGGTTGTATGCAATGTATCCCGAACGGATGCCACTGATTGCCGCAATACAAGATAATGCAGTCAGTTCTGGAGCGTATGTACCGTATTTGTATACTGAATTTGATCGCGAAATGGATCGGCTCAATGGCCTGGATTTTGGTATTGAGCCTGCGTACCCAGAAGATCTTCTTGGTATTGGTGCGCTGGCAAGGGCCTCTGGAAAATATGCGGTTTCTGCAATTGTAAAAACGGCTGAACGATTAGCAGCAATAAGGGCTGGGAAACAAACCGTCGCTACGAATGTTTATTCTGGATTCACAACCGTTGAGTCTGGAATTATCCACGAAGCAAATGGTGTACTTAAATCACCAGATTTTAGAAAAATCATAGAAGGTTACGAAATGAAACAACCTGTTATTATTAAAGTTGAAGGCAAAACAATCCAATATGAACCTCAACTTCCTTCATCAGGCATGACAATGTTTGGAGAAAATGGATTTGTGATAGGGCCTGAGGCATTCAAATCTTCTGTAGAGATGGAAAAAACAGTTTTACATGAACTACACAGACTTAAAACCACTGTGTCTGGAAATGGCGTCAGTGGAGAATTGGCATCTCAAGAAACACAAGCGGCTTTTGATTTTGCTGAACGTGCACAGAACTTAATTAAAGTTGATTAAAAAATGTCTGATAAAGAAAGGTGGAAATCGCCTGAAGAAGCGCAGAAATGGATAAATGCAGGCATAAAGCTTGCCTCTAATCCTAAAGAAGAGGTTGCTTGTCCCCACTGCGGTCAAGAAAATTTGCAAGTCTTAGATGTTGAGGTAGGTGTTGCCCCTTCTGACACAGAAATATCTCGCTATATGGTATGCCCCAAATGTAATGCACAAAACATCCTTAGAATTAAAAAGTAGGGAATTGCGGTGACTAAGAAAGAAAAAAGGGGACACAATACCAATTCAATTCGTGATAGATGACGTGAGCCCCGTTTTCTCCTCCATTTTAAAGTAGAGTCCATCACCTAAGGAGGAGATGGATATGAAGCGTTCGAGGTTCACAGAAGAACAGATCATCGGGATTTTGCGTGAGCAAGAAGCAGG
>Ga0316204_10000391_pt1 | contig 169838 bp, 158 predicted proteins | sample 6monrhotite_MG_2_FD_205661 | JGI IMG/M metagenome (GOLD analysis project Ga0316204, IMG submission 205661) | Microbial mat bacterial communities from mineral coupon in-situ incubated in ocean water Damariscotta River, Maine, United States -... | ecosystem: Environmental > Aquatic > Marine >... | reverse complement strand
AAAATCAAAACTCAATGAGGTACAATCTGTCACCGCTAAATCCTCCCGTGTGATGCAGCTTAAGCAATTGAATCATAACGGAATATAAGGGTTTAGCGGTAACTTTTTATGAATCTTTCAGGCTAGGATGTCGGTCATGGGTTCTCTGTGGATCAAAACTCCGCTTTCTATATTTGCAGAACATGCCGACGGCGGGATTGTCGTAAGGGGCGGCATCATTGAAAGTCTGGTTGCACCGGACGAGACGCCTGATGTTGATCGGGTTTTTGACGCCTCTCAACACGTCGTCATTCCGGGCCTGATCAATACCCACCATCATTTTTATCAAACCTTAACGCGCGCATATGGCCCGGCCCTGAACCGGGAACTGTTCGATTGGCTAAAGGCGCTTTATCCGGTTTGGGCGAAATTGACGCCGGACATGTTGTCAGTGGCGACGGAACTGGCGCTGTCGGAATTGTTGTTATCGGGCTGCACCACCTCGACTGATCATCATTATGTTTTTCCGGGTGGGCTTGAAAACGGTATTGATATTCAGGTCGCGGCGGCACGGAAAGTTGGCGTTCGCGCCGTTCTGACCCGTGGTTCAATGGATCTGTCGGTTGAAGATGGTGGATTGCCACCGCAACAGGTCGTTCAGGATGTGGACACCATACTTGCCGATAGCCAGCGCCTGATTGATGCTTATCACGACCATGGCGACGGTGCATTTATTCAAATTGCCTTGGCGCCCTGTTCGCCATTTTCAGTAAGCCAAGACGTTATGGTTCGGTCAGCGGAATTGGCGCGGGACCGCCACGTTCTTTTGCATACCCATCTCGGGGAAACGGAAGATGAAAACGCGTTTTGCCAGCAAATGTTCGGCATGCGCCCACTTGATTATCTGGAACAGTGCGGCTGGCTGGAAAGCCCGGTCTGGCTCGCCCACGGTATCCACTTTAACGACCAGGAAATCGACCGCATGGCCAAGGCGGGGGTGGGTGTTTCCAGTTGCCCGCATTCCAACATGACCTTGAGCTCAGGAATTTGTCCGGCCTGCGATATGGACGATAAGGGCATGGCCGTCGGTGTCGGCGTCGATGGCTCGGCCTCAAATGATGCGTCGAACATGATCGAGGAAGTGCGCCAAATGCTGATGCTTCAGCGCCTGCGGTATGGGTCAACCCGCGTTTCCCACCTGGATGCCCTGCGCTGGGCGAGTGAGGGCTCGGCAAACTGCATTGGTCGCAAAGATATCGGTAAGATAGAGGTCGGGCGCCGGGCTGATCTGGCGCTGTTCAAACTCGATGAACTTCGTCACTCAGGTCATCACGACCCGCTTGCCGCCCTCGTGCTCTGCGGCCATCACCGGGCCGACTTCGTCATGGTTGACGGAAACTGGCGGGTTGAAAACGGCCAGATTGCCGGGCTCGATAAATCAGACCTGATAAACCGCCATTCCAACGCCGCCAAAGACCTCAGGGGCCTGGTCATTAGCTGAACAGACTCAAATTTTGGGGTTTGTTTTCGACAGGCGGTGACCCAACTCGGGCAGTGCTCTGGTCGTTAAATGCGCGACCGTCGAGGGCACGATCAGACAACTTGGCAGAGCACATGGATGACCTGAATGCTGTCACTGAATTCGTCGTTTTTTGGTAAATAGGGCATAGCCTTACTTACCTTAAGGGGCGTCCAAAGCCGACGGTCCTCAAAACTGTTTATGAGAGACTTAAAATTCTTTTCGACCCAGCGATCATCGCGCTGTGTGAACAAGATGTAGCCATCCGGGCGAACAACACGACACAGATCAGCCAACAGACCTGCCCCGTCTTCAATGTAGGTCATGACCCCCACACAGGCGGCGGCATCAAACGCATTATCGCCTACTGGCAAAGGGGGGGCTTGTAGGTCGTGGCGCTGCACGCGATTGTAGCGCCCCTGTTTTTTTGCGATTTCCAGAGAGGCCGCCGAAATATCGATGCCTTCAATTCGGCAATCCAGATGGCGGGCCATGGCCTTGGCAAACATCCCCGTACCGCAGCCGACATCTAAAATACCGTCGCCGGACTTCAAATACTGACAAAGCGTTGCCGCAGCATCGTCTGGGGCCTGATAGTCCCAGTTTTTCAAAGTGGCGTCATAGGTCTCGGCCCAGTCATCATAATAGGCTGCAATTGCCATCGAATTTGTCGAGCCGTCTTTCAAAGAATTGAAGCCATGCTTAATGTCGGTGTCGTCGTTCGCAGCCATATTTATCCCGCCCGTTTTTTACCAGCCCCTAATTGATCACCCCAAACACTATCGAACAAGACTGGGGGATGCCAGTTACCAGATGGAAGATGTCTCTTGTTGGCGACGAACGCCCCCTCAAACCCCTAGCTGATTTTCGTCAGTATCTGCGTGTAGGGCAGGCGGGCGAAGGCGGTCGGTGCCGAAATTTTCAAGGCCCCGGACGGTTGGTTGCGACGGGCGGAAATGGCGATTTCGGCCACTTCGATTGAGCGGAGTCTCTCAAGACAGCGCTGACAGAACGTTTTACCATGCGGCTGACATTGACCTGACGGGTGGTGCGGTTGAGCAGGCGCAAACCCAATTGGCTCTCCAGGCGTTGAATGCGCGAACTGACCACGGCGGGCGACAGACGCAAATCGCGCCCGGCGGCGGTCAGGCTGCCGAGCTCGGCCCCACGGACAAAAAGCGTCGGGTCTTCGGTATTCATTTCATTATCAAAAAAATGTATAAAGTGATGATGGATTATCTTGTTTTTCAACAAGGTGTCACGGGATATAAATTTCACCAAACAACTGCCAAAAATTAAGGCGACATAATGAAACAGGGGCCATTTTATGGAGATCGCAGTTCAGGACTGGGCCAGCTTGCTGGTCCGCTGGGTTCATATCATTACCGGCATTGCCTGGATTGGCGCGTCGTTTTATTTCATTTGGCTTGATCTCAGCCTGCGTCAGCGCGAGGGCATGCCCGAAGGCGCGTATGGCGAGGTTTGGAGTGTCCACGGCGGCGGGTTTTATCACGCCCAAAAATATTTGGTTGCGCCCAAACACATGCCCGACGAACTGCACTGGTTCAAATACGAATCCTACTTCACCTGGCTGTCGGGGTTTTGCCTGCTCGCGATTATGTATTACTGGGGGGCCGCCAGCTTTCTGATCGACAGCGACAAAATGGAGTTGGCAAACTGGCAGGCAATTTCGATCAGTCTGGCATTTTTGGCCTTGGGCTGGGTCGTCTACGACCTGATCTGCAAATCACCGCTTGGTCAGGACACGCGGGTGCTCGGTCTTTTGGTGTTTGCTTTGCTCGTCGCCGCGTCCTATGGCCTGTCGCAGGTCTTCAGTGACCGCGCCGCCATGCTCCATGTCGGGGCGATGATTGGCACGATCATGACCGGCAACGTCTTTTTCATCATTATTCCCAATCAGAAGATCGTTGTCGCCGATTTGAAAAACGGTCGTGCCCCGGACCCGTCGCTGGGCAAACAGGCAAAACAGCGCTCGACCCACAATAACTACCTGACCTTGCCGGTGTTGTTGATGATGATTTCCAACCATTATCCGATGCTGACCGGGGCCGAAAAAAGCTGGATGATCGTTGCCTTGATCCTGCTGATCGGTGGGATCGTCCGTCATTATTTCAATACCGCCCACACCGGGGCCAACGGCAAGGCCCTGATGTGGCAATGGCCGGTCGCCACGCTGTTGATGATTGGGCTTATTCTATTGGTCTCAGTTCGCAGTGGTGAAGACGTTGCCGCCGAAGACGTGATTGCCGCGCCGCAAGCCCTGGCGATTATCCAAACCCGTTGTGTCGCCTGTCACGCCAGCCAACCGGCCGACCGGGATTTTGAAAAAGCCCCCGGGGGGGTGATTTTTGATACCATTGAAAGTGTACATAAAAACGCGGCCCGTATTTTGGCCCAGGCCGTGCTGTCGAAGGCCATGCCGCTTGCCAATAAAACCGGGATGACCCCAGAAGAACGCAAACAGTTGGGCGGTTGGATCAGGGCCGGCATGCCGGACGACTAAAAAGTGTTCGGTCAGGAAATTGCGACCAATGTCTGACTGTCGTCAAACCAGTGTTCTTCCAAGTCCATTTCCTGCCCGCCCCGGTCGACAACCATAAAGTCGTGGTTGGGTTCCAGAACCAATAGGGGATGATGCCAGACCCCACGGCGATAGTTTACGCCTTGCGTGCCGTAGGCCAGAAACACCTTGAGGTCGCCAGGGGTTAGCGTGTCGTTAGGCGCGGCGACAACGACCAGATAGGGGCTGTTTTGCAAGGGGTAGAAGGCTTGTGATCCGATCAGGTGGCGCTCCATCATGCGAAGCGGAATAGGTTTGGCGCGCGGTTGGGCCCGGAAAATACTGATCAGCGTCCGCCCGCCATCCGCCGCCGTATCAACCGTCGCCAGATCGTGAAACCGCTCGGTTGTGCCTTGATTGATCATATACCGGGTCGCGGCGGTTGTTTCGATCACGTCGCCAAACGGCGCAAAGTCTTCTTTGCTTAACGGCGTCGGTGTCACCGTCGTCATCGTCATCGTCATCGGGTCTCGTCCTGGGCCGAGTGGCCAAAAATGCGCAGGCGGCTAATTCCGCCATCGGGAAAAATATTCAATTTGATGTGACTGACTTTGCCGACATTGATAAGGGCGTCATCTTCATAGAAATGGCGGTGATCCATTTGCAGTTTATGTTGCGGCAGGATTTCCCTCCAAAACATGGCTTGAGTGACGATGGATTGGTCGGTTCCTCCGTCGACATAGGCCCCTTCTACCGAACAGCGGTCGGGAAAATTTCCCTTATAGTGGGCGGTGTCAACCTCGATGCGCTCAACGATGCCGGGCACGCCCAATTTGACAATAATCCAGTCGTTGCCGGGTTCGCGTCGCCGCCGCGTTTCCCAGCCGTCGCCCATGTCTTTGCCCCGGCCCTCGGTCAGGATCACCCAGGGGTCGCCGTAATGGGAATCATTGAAGGCGACGATGCGTCCACCGGATTTTACAGCGGAAAGTTCGATGACCTCGTCAGCGTCAACGTTTTCCGCCTGTGGCATGCCATAAACCCGAAGGCGGGCGATGCCGCCGTCGGGCAGCATATGGAGCCGCAGGTAATTGAAGCTGGCGTTATTTTGAACGGCGACAAAGTGGTGGGCGTCACCCCCCAAAGTGGTCGGCGGTACGATTTCGACCCATTCCGTCGCATCCGTTGGAGGGCGCGCTGAGGCACAGGCGTCGATTGATGCGCCAGGTGGATAATTGCCGGTGAAATGACTGGTGTCGATATCGACGCCGTTGATGACGCCGTAAACGCCCAGTTTGATGATGCAGAAATCATGGCCGCCATCACGGCGACGGCGGGATTCCCATCCATCCATCCATTTGCCGCAGTCATCATATTTGTCAGCAATGAAAACGGCGGGCTCATCTTTCAGCATGCGCGACTTGTCGGCAAAAAAATCATCGGTGGCAAAGGTAACCTGGCTACCCAGGCGCGGTGAGGCGAGGTTAATGGCGTCGTGGACAAAGTCTGGCAGCGGTGTGGTGTGTGTCATGATCAATAACCTTTGAGGTGTAAAGAGGCTTCCATTTATGGGCTGAGTTCAGCGAGGTGTTCATGGTGGCGTTCAATTTTTTCAAGATGGTTTTTGGCGCGTTTACCCATGGCGGCAAATGTTTGCAACGACAGGTATCGCAAAACACTGATCGGCCCGGCGTAACTGTCGAACATGTAATTGCCGCTGGTGACGCATCTTATTGTCCAGGTGGCGAAGGCCGGTGGTTTTTTTGCTGAACGATCCGTAAGGTATAAGATTTCCGCGCCAGATTGAGAAATGACGTCCATCAATTCAGCAAGGCCCTTGGTCCGCCGCCTGAACCCGGCGATGACGGCAACATCGCCAACCCCCATGGTTGACGTGAATTCTCCCAATGTCTGCCCCGGTCCCGGTAAAAGCAGTACATCCGTCTTGAATTGCAAAAACTGCCAATGTCCATAGGCGGCGATGACATGGTTGTACCGAAAACCGATCATCGTCAGGCGTTTGGCCGACGATAGTGCGGCAACAATATCGCCGATATCGCCGTCATCAAGGGCGTCGAAGGTTTGTTGTAGGCCAAAAATTTCGTCGTCAAGATAGGGTTGGCGATCAGTAGCAGGATGAATTTCTGGTGGTTTGGACGTTTGCTGATAAAGCGGCGCGCCCCAATTTTGGGTGTCGCGGGCAAGGCGGCGGGCTTCGTCAAAACTTTTGAATCCAAGGCGGTGGAACAGGCGGGTCGCGGCCGCCTTTGAAACGCCAGCAAGTTGGCAAAGCTCTGTCGCTGAATAGGCCGCAACGTCGCCGGGGAAATCTAGAAGCAGGTCCGCAAGTTTGCGTTCCGCCTTAGGGATCGTGGCGTAATACTGTCGAATGCGTCCTTCAATTGAGTGTTGATGAGCATGCATGATGGTATTCGTTTTAAAATAATAATTTCAACAACTATTTCATGTTGAAAAATAAATTTCAACTAAAATACCCGATTCATCATTTTGACGGTGAGTGGTGTGAGACGACGTATACACCGCCACTCCCTGCCGCCGGTGCTGGTCAAGGCCAACCGTAATGATTAGAGTTGCCCTCATGAGTATCAAAATTCCGTCGCCAATTCTGGCCCGCTTACAGGTTATGTTCAATTCGGGAATGAGCTTGCACGAAGTTTCCAGAGCTCTGGAATTGGAATTGACCGACAGTGTGACACCACAGGTGCCAGATCAAAACCGACCGCACCCGCCGCAACGTAAAAGTCCGCAGGCAACGGCTCCAGAATCTGTCCCAAGACCGGCTCCATCAAAGGCCCCAGAAACGGTGTCGAACAGTCTTCCACAAGACGTGGTCAATTATCTTCCCGGCTTAACCCGCGCAATTGAGAAAATTGACAAAGACGTTCATTCCTTGTCACAACATGTAAAGGTGAAAAAATCAAAATCGCTATCAAAGGCCAGTCAAAATTTAATTGATTATACGCAGTCCCTTGCCGACTTGGTATCCACGATCAACGGTTTTGTGCCAGAAACACCTGGTCAAAATTCTGATCAAAATGCGGATAAGACGGAAGTGAAAGTATCAAAACCGATCAGCCCGCCTGTTCCCCAAGGGATCGTGCCATCAGGCCCTAAACAATCAGATGGAACGCTGGCTGTACCGCCAGTGAAAGCAAAATTAGACAAAGCGTCCTTAAAAATACCAGTGAAAGAAAAACCGGCAAACGGGTCAAACGAACAAAACGGTGGAAAGGGTTGAATGACCGACGTGACAGCCGAAAAAATTTCGACGCGGATCATTGCTGTTGCCCACCAGAAAGGCGGTACGGGGAAGACAACAACCGTTTGCGCGTTGGCGGCCAGTTTCGCCGCTTTAAAGCCGGGTTTTAAAGTCTGCGTTATTGATCTTGACCCGCAAGGGGCGACGACCGTTCACCTTGGCGGTGAGGGACCGTTTCAAACAGGGTCCTATGATGCGGTAATTGCCGGTAAACCTTTGGCAGAGACTTGGCGTAAGTCGCAAATTGAAAATTGTGTTCTGATACCGGCAACATCACGACTGATTCTTTCGGAATTGGATTTGGCGTCGCGGACCCTGTCATTTGACGCCGTGGCCGCACGATTGAAAGACCCCACCCTTGGCTTCAATCTGATCATCATCGACTGCCCGTCGGGGTTTGGCATGATTTCGACCATGATCATGACCATTGCCGATCTGGTTGTCATTCCGACGCCACCACTATTTTTTGCCACACGTGCATTGCGTGAAACGATTTCCTATCTCAATCGCTTGCGCCGTGATGCCCGCGTTTATACGGCGGTTGTGCTGACCATGTTCGATGCGGACAGTTCCATACATTCGGTGATGGCGGCCAAAATTCGCCGTGATTGGGGTGATTTGGTCTTGCCCATTGAGATTCCGTTTGAGGACAATGTCGAACAGGCGGCTGTCGAAAGCAGGCTGTTGCAGACCCAGTTCACCACCTCCGGCGCGGCCAAGGCCTATCAGACATTAATGACCAGTTTGGCGTTTCGGTTGGGCCTGATCGACCGAGAGCCAAGGCTGGAGGTGTCACGACCCTCCCATGGCGGGCGCAACATGTTGGATGCGGACACGCCGTCAAGCGACGACGATGAGAGAATTGTTGTGCCGAAAAAGAATCCAGTTCAAGAGCCTGAGATCGCGCCGCAACAGATGCCTGAGCACGCCCCAGACGCGGCGGCGGAAACGCATTCTGCCAGCGAAAATCTGCCGCCCATAAAAGATAGCCCGCCGACCTCAGTAAAAGCACGCCTGTCGCCGATGATGAAGGTACTGATCATATGCTTGTTGTTGGTCGTAACAGGCATTGTTATTTATGTGGCGATTCAAATTGATATGCTGATGTGGGTCATGCTTGTTTATCTGATTCTGACCCTAATCTTTTTCCCAATCCTTGTGATGCTGTTGGTTTAACCCGTGTTGCCACGTGGTTCGGTGATCAGATCACTTCATCGTCACGGGATGTGGTCTCGCCGTATCGGCTCAAGGTTGGCGGCTTCAAGTCCTTATAAAGGGTCTTTAAACGGCTGTTGACATGGGCGTTGGATTTTTCAAACAGGCTTGACCCATCGGTGCCGGTATCGACAATAAACGGTCCAAAGTTTTCAACCTCAAATATCCACATGGCCTGGGCCAACCCGAGTTCCTCAAGCCATAGGGCATCGACGGTTCGTTTTATGCCGCGCCCCAGTAACGCACCGGTGCCGTAACCAACTGTGGTCAGGTATTTGGCGCCGACGGGCAGGAACATATCTTTGTAACTGTCTTCTGACATTCCGCCTTTGCCGATGATCAATTTGGCCTTTGACATCTCGAACCAATCCGGCATCCACTTGCCAAAACGGAAACTGGCAGTTGCCGTTACCGCACCGACATTAAAGGTTCCGTCATCGTTTTTTGATGCTGCAGGAGAGCAATGGAAATTAATGTTGGAAATTGCGGGCAAGTCGATTGGCAATTGATGCCCAGTTTCGAGCACACGTTTGTAGACCCCTTCACGCGCCGTATAGACGGTGCCGGATATGAATACGATATCACCCTGTTCAAGGGCCGCGACCTCATCATCGCTAACCGGCGAATTGATGTGAACAGTTTTTAATTTATTGTCGCTCATTGCACGCCCTCCCGGCGGTAATAGGGGGTGAACCATCCGGGATCATGACGGTATTCGATCCGCCCGTCAGTATGTATGCGCGCTGTTGCCCGTCGTGAAGACAGGCAGAATGTGTGGATGCTTACCGGCATACCACCGGTGTGGGTGAAACCGACCTCAATATTGCAATCGACAACCATGGAATTGCCAACGTAACCCATGGGACCCATACCAATCGAGTTGCCCAATTCCTTTAATTCCTGCTCAAGGGTGGCAATTTCCGGGTCTGGGTTGCGTTCGCCGACAATTCTGAGCGAGCAGGCTTCTTTGCCAAGGCGCATGCACGTGTCTTTGTTGCCGCCAACACCAACGCCAACGATGGCCGGTTGACAGAACAGGCCACGTCGCCCGAATTGGACCATCACGTCGAGAAAAAACCGTTTGAGGCCGTCAATGCCGTCACCAGGGAACAACATGCGATAATCGGTTCCGAACAAGCCGCCTTTATGGACGGTGATCAGGTCAATCCAATCCCCTTCTGGTTCGAAGGCGTACTGAATTTCCGGGGCGTGTTGACCGACGTTGTTATCATAATCCTTACGGCTCAGCGGGTGAACCCGATTAGGGCGCAGTGGTATATCATGGGTGGCAGCAGCAGTGGCTTTGCGCAGGGCCGCTTCGAGGGCGACAAACCCACCTTCGATTTGGGCGTTGTTGCCGGATTTGACGTAAAATCGCGGCAGGCCCGTATCAGCGCACATCGGACGGCGGTCCTGCTCGGCGGCTTCCCAATTTTCAATCATCGCCTGAAGGACAAACTGGCTGAGATGTTCGGGTTCGTTCGCCAGCATTTTCTTGATGCCGCCCTTGAAGTCCGGCGGTATCTCGATGCTGGCTTTAGCGGTCAGGTCATAGGCCGCCTTTTCGATTGCAGCAATGGGGATCATCTTTTTTGTTTCCCTGTCAGAATTCAGCCGACCCCTTAGCGGAACCGATCATTAGAGCCTAACAATCAAGGCGAAATGGGCTGGAAAATCAAGTTTGACGCTTTTGCGATAGCTGGCCGACCAGAAATTCGGCGGCGACGGAGGCCGTAATGACGAAGATCGCCATGATTTGGGTAAGGGTCAGCGGCTGCGCCAGAATCAGCACGGCCAGCAGGGCGGCGATGACGGGTTTGAGGAAAAATATATAACTGCCCCGGGTGATATCCGGCACTGCGGCCAGTCCGCCGATCCATAAAAACTGGGTTATCGTGGTATTCCAAAAGGCAATAACCAACAGCGACGAAAGCGCTGAGCCATGAAGTTCGAACAACCGTTCCGGTTTGGCCCAAATGCCAAAGACCAGCCCGACCACAAGCCATAAACCGATAGCCCCTAAAAACATGGTGATGGCGGTAATTCGTAACGCCCCATGGTGTGCAATCACCGGGCGAATGAGAACCGAATAGGCGGCGATGGCGGCAGCACAGGCCATGGCGAGGAAAATGCCCAACAGATTTTCCGCAGATCCGGCCAGTTTTGCCAGATATCCGTCGGTGATCAGCAGCGCGATGCCAATGATCGCACAAGTGCCGCTGACGGCTTTGGACCGTGTGATCGGTTGACCATTAATCAGCAGGGTCAGAATGGCGATGAAGATTGGGGCCGTGGTCACGACCGTTGCAACTTGGGGAACGGAAGCAAAGTCCAATGACCAGTGAAAGGCTAGGTATCCAATGGTAATGCCAAGAAAAGACAATCCCAGCAGGTGCCAGGGGTGGGTGCGAAAGGGGGCAATTAGATTGCGGCTGTTTGGAAATATCAGGGCAATGACGACCAGTCCAAAGCCCCCAAGTAAGAACCGCCATACGGATAACTCAGGACCGCCGATGCCGGACAATACGGCGAAGAACTCTGTTGACGCATGGCCGAGAACGCCAACAAAGACGGCAAGATAGGCGACCCACGAATATCGGTTCCAAAGGGCCACGGTCAAACCCGTCCGGCGAATGTCAGCAGGGCGTCCAATAACTCCTGCGGACGTTCGGCCGGCAGTAAGTGGGCTGCATTATCGATATCGATCCGTTCGGCATTGGGGATACGTGCACTGAGGGCGTCGACATCCTGCAAATCAAGGAACACTCGGTCCTGCAAGCCGGTGACGAGCAACACCGGCAAGGTTAGGTCTTCGTAGGGCAGGTCCCAGTTCGCCTTACCGGCGTTGCTGAGCAGGTTGTAATGCCCGGTTTCTTTTGCCAGAGGTGCATAGGGCGTCGGGGTCAGGAAATTTTCGCGATTGGCGGCCTGCCAGTCTTCGTTAAACAACAAGGGCACGTATAAATCGCGAAATAGATCAAGCCCCCCAATTTCCGTGCAACGGACCAGCGCGTCATTGATCCATTGCAACCGAGGACCGTCGCGGCGCAAGGTATTGATTAAAACCAGCCCGTCACAATCGACATCCCCCAGCCCTTGAAGCCACGCCTGGGCAGCAAACAAGCCGCCAATCGACAGCCCGACGAGAATGACGTTTTTAGGTGCGATCTTCTTAAGCAGCTGACGGCTGTCTTCGATGATCAGCTTGGCGTCGATTTCCGTTCCCTGGGCAAAGGTGCTGTCGGCCTGCCCGCGGAAATTAAAACTCAATGTACCGTGGCCGCCGTTACGTAATGTTTCGCCGATAACGCCTTCCCACATGCCGGTATCGCCGGTCAGGGCGTTAAAAAACACAAACGTTTTTCCGGTTGGGGAGGAGGGGGCCGAATACAAATAAAAAAGACTGTTCTGAGTGTCGATGGTCAATGTGGGCATAGGGTTTGATCTTCAAGTTAAAACAATGGGGTGGTGACAAGGGGACTGTTTGTCTCTTGACACGACCCGAGTGACTATGCCGATTTAACCCCGTTTTGCACGCCAAATTTCTACAAAAACTGGGCAGAGTTTCCAACATACCCTAATTGAACATATCCTCATTTGATTGGATTAAGCGAGTGCCGGGTATCCGTGCGATGCGACCTGCCCATTACCGAGTTCGAAGAGTTGATCGTGAGGTCGTGCAAGGGAGCGAACATCGTGACCATCAATGCCAAGCGTTTTGCAAATAAGTTCAGATGTTGCCAGCGTGCGGCCAAGGGGACTGGAAACAAAATGAAGCCGCGAAATATCATTGATCCGTGCGGCCAAAATTTCACCGTTACGCCGAGCCTGCTGAACACCGATTTCAGTGAGATTTGAATCATTTTGACCCTGGTACCGACCGGCGACGTTGAAAACGGTTTGACCATGGCGAAGGAGGAATAGCGGCATCGGAACCTCTGGCTGTAAGAACGCCCCGAGGTGGCGATTTGTAAGGGCGCCCCAAGGTGGCGATTTGTAAGGGCGCCCCAAGGTGGCGACGGGTAGCAAAATTGACCATCCTGATGCTTAATCTACATAGACATTAGCGGGTGCCCGCCCTATAGCTCTACGCTTGACGATTGTCTTGAAAAAGAAAGCGGGCGGCGATGAGTTCTATCCTGTTTCTCGGCCTGTTGATTGGCATGCAACATGCGCTTGAAGCGGACCATGTGGCCGCCGTATCGTCGATTGCCGCGCGCCAAAGTTCATTCAGAAAGATTATTGTTCACGGAGCGATTTGGGGTGTCGGTCATACCTTGGCATTGATGGCCTTTGCTGGCACGGTTTTGGTTCTTGGGCTGAAAATCGGCACGCAGTTGGCCGGATGGCTGGAATTTGGCGTTGGCGTGATGCTGGTTATTCTCGGCGGGCATGTGCTGTATCGACTGCATCGTGACCGGGTCCATTTTCATGCGCACAGTCATGGAAATAACCGCCATTTCCACGCACACTCTCACGCCGGTGAGCGACAAAAACACGACCCGTCGCAGCATCAACACGAGCATCGTAAGGGCGTGCAAATGCGCGCCCTTCTGGTCGGCGTTATTCATGGAATGGCGGGGTCCGCCGCGCTGCTGATTTTAACCGCGACGACACATACATCCGTCACCAGTGGGATGCTGTATGTGGGTATTTTTGGGGTTGGCTCGATCCTTGGCATGGCCGCCCTATCCGTGGTGATCGCCGTGCCTTTTGTGTATTCTGCGCGCTATCTGAACTGGGCGAACTCTGGTCTGCAAGGGGTCGTTGGGTGCACGACAATAGTGTTGGGCACACTGATTATGGTCCGTCACGGATTGCCACATATGCTGTGACCGCGCGCCGCAATACCGTCGCATCCGGTCGTGTAAACTGTCGGCAAAATCGCCGATCCCCTATGAGGCGTCGATCACAGACGGCATGCGGGTTTTGCGCTAACGTCATGCACTATAAAGGTCATGAAGGTTGATTTTTGTCGTCCAGCCGTTACCCTTAAGTGACATCGTCTGGGAATCGGCCCATCGGTAATCGGATGACCTATTGAGGTAAGCGATGACAACCTTTAAGACGTGTATTGTGATCGTCGCCATGATCGCCGCGAGCTTTTCGGCGTCAGCCGCACAGCTTGTTGTCGTTGCCGTCGAAGGTTCGGCATCGGTCAACCCGGGCGATGTTGTTGATGACGCCAAAATTATCACCCTTAATGATGGGGTGACGGTGACGTTGATAAGCGCGACGGGGCAGAAACTCAAAATTAATGGGCCATACAACGGGCCATTGGATGGAAAAAAAGCGGCCTCAGCCACTGGCGGCGATGCAAAACCGGGTTACGACGTCGTAAATTCCCTGGCCGGGTTGTTTAAATCTAAATCCGATACAAAGTCATTGGGTGCCTTCCGTGCGGCGCTGGCCCGCGTTCCGGGGCCATGGATGTTTAATGTGGCAGCGGGCGATAGCTATTGCATAAACCCTGATCAAAAGCCCCAGCTGTGGCGCGAGTCGGCGCGGAAAAAATTGAAGGTGACGTTTTCTGCAGAAAACGGCGGTGTCCCCAAAACCGTGATCTGGAGAAAGGGCAAATCGACCCTGAAATGGCCCACATCTGTCGCCCTGGCCAACGGGATAGTGTACACATTAAAGGTCGGTAGAAGAGCCAAGGAACAGCCGGTAACTGCGCGTTTCATGCCGCAGAACCTACCGTCGCCCGCCCATCAGGCGGTTTGGATGGCGGAAAATGGCTGCGTTGGCCAGGCAAGGTTATTAGTTGTTACCGCCACTACCGACCTGACCGTCCAAAATTAAGGCCATTATCCGACGCGTTTGTTGGGCAAAACGGCTTGGTGTATTGCCGTCTTTTGTTTGGATGTGCGCATCAGGCGCGCCCGCCGGTGACACGGGCGAGACCCGTCAATCCTGAACACTGACCGAGGAATTGATCTCGATCAATTCAGCGCCCTCAATATTTTGCAATAGTGTGCTCGACGAAAACGCCTAGTTAGTCGAATCGAGGACGAATGTTAGAGGTCGTGTCTTTCACCGCCGTTGCCATCGCGCTTTATGTTGTGTCGGATAAAATTGTCAACGTTGTTGAAACGCGGCGCGGTGCGCGGCTGGCCAATCGCAGTATCGTGTTTTTTGCGATTATTCTGAGCTTGGCCTTAATCTCTTTCACTATTCTCGAACACGTATTGGGCGGATAATAAATACAGATTTCTTATCACCCCTGGCTAAAACTTAACCAAGATCAAGGCCGGGTTTTTCGGGGAATGCTTAGTTCCCTGTCAGATTAAACGAGGAGGGTTAACGTCCATGGTTGATGAACAAACAAATACGTCTCCGCCTGATGGTGGAGCGGAGAATAGCGAAGAGGAAAGAATCCCCGCAATGCAAAGCCTGTTGGATAATCCGTTTTTGCTGTTGTTTATCGGCGTCGCGGTTCCAGCGGTTTTCTACACCATCTGGGGCGTGATGGAAGTCGCCCAAATTCCAATTGGGCAATAGAGAAGGGAGGTCGAAATGGCATTAACACCACCGGAAAACCGGCTTTGGTGGAAAGAGCCGCTGCAGAAAATGGAGATCACCTGGATTTCCATTGCTTTTTTGTGGGGCATTTTCATGTTCTCAGTGATGATTTATTGGCACATTAACGGTGAACAAAATCTTTCCAATGAAGCGTATCGCGTAAACCCTGAAAAATACGGCGAAAAAGTCGAGGCCGAAGCGGCAAAATACACAGTTCGTGAGGAAGGCGATACGGGAATTCCTGTCGTCCATCCACCAGCGGGCAGTGACGTTTATATGCTCGCACGCTTATGGGAATGGTGGCCGATTCTGGAGCTCGAAAAAAACCAAACCTATCGCCTGCATCTTTCATCGATGGACTGGCAACACGGTTTTTCGCTTCAGCCAACCAATATCAATATTCAGGTTCACCCGAATTACGAGATGGTTCTCACGCTGAAACCAACGGAATCAGGGGATTTCGGCATCGTCTGCAACGAGTTCTGCGGAGTCGGTCATCATACGATGCTCGGCAAGATGATCGTAGTGGATAAGAAGTAGGGGATGATCAATGGCTTCAACTGAACACTATAGGATCTGCCCGGAAACCGGGTTGAAGGTCTTTTTTACGACCGAAAGGCTGATAAAGGCCAACGCCGTTGTCGCGGTGGTGTTTTTGGCAATTGGCGGTCTATTTGGTCTGTTGGTCGCGCTAACGCGCTGGCCAGCCGTGCATATTCTTCCACCTGATTTGTTTTACCTGGCGTTGACGGCGCATGGTGCAGATGTCCTGCTGTTTTGGATACTGTTTTTTGAGATCGCGATTCTGTATTTCGCGTCCTCGACCCTGTTGAACTGCCGACTTGCGGCACCCAGATGGGCATGGTTGGCATTTGCCTTGATGTTAATTGGCGCGCTGACGGCCAACGTTGCTGTTTTGCAGGGTGAATCCAGCGTCATGTTCACGTCTTATGTGCCGATGAAGGCCGCACCCCATTTTTATTTAGGGCTCATCCTGTTTGCGGTGGGGGCGTTGATTGCGGTGTTTGTCTTCTTCGGAACGTTGGTGATCGCCAAACAGGAAAAAACTTACGACGGTTCGGTTCCCTTGGTCACTTTCGGCGCGATCACGGCGGCAATTATTGCGGTTTACACGATCGCGTCTGGCGCGATTATCTTGGTGCCGACGTTCCTTTGGTCGCTTGGCTTGATCTCCAACATCGATTCGGTGACCTATAAGCTGGTTTGGTGGGGAATGGGCCATTCGTCGCAGCAAATTAATGTGGCGGCCCATGTTTCGGTCTGGTACGCCATTGCCGCCTTGACGATTGGCGCTAAGCCACTTAGCGAAAAGGTCAGCCGTGGTGCCTTTCTGCTGTATATCCTGTTCCTGCAACTGGCATCGGCGCACCATTTATTGGTCGAGCCCGGTATTAGTTCGGAATGGAAGGTGTTCAACACCTCATACGCCCTTTATCTGGCCGTTCTTGGGTCGATGATCCACGGCATGAGTGTGCCGGGTGCAATTGAGGCGGCGCAACGTCGGCGTGGCTTTACCCAAGGCGTCTTTGGTTGGTTGCGAAAAGCACCCTGGGGCAATCCGGCATTTGCCGGGATGGCTCTGTCGGTCATTATGTTTGGGTTTATCGGTGGTATTTCCGGAGTTGTCCTGGGTACGGAACAGATCAACCTGATCATGCACAATACCCTATATGTCCCGGGCCACTTCCACGGTACGGTTGTTCTGGGCACAACGTTGGCGTTTATGGCCGTGTCGTATCTGGTGGTTCCATTGATTTTCCAAAAAGAGATCATGTTCCCCAAATTGGCACAATGGCAGCCCTATTTGTTTGGTATCGGGGCACTGGGAACATCGCTGTTTATGATGGGTGCGGGTACACTCGGCGTATCGCGGCGTCACTGGGACATGACCTTCGGGGATGCGACGCTCAGTTTTGATTACCCGCCTGCGGCGTTCCTGATGATGGGTCTGAACGGCATCTTCGCCATTCTCGCTACAATCGGTGGTGTGGCGTTCATCGCTGTCATTGTTGGATCGGTGTTTTTTGGCAAAAATCGTGACGAGGCCGCGTGCAAAGCCAACCCTGTGGTTTATCAGGGTGGTGGCGAAGCGGTGGCGTCCTACGGTAGTGAAGCCGAGCTAAAATTACCGGGTACAATTGCCCTGGTCAGTGTCTTCTTCCTGGCCTTTGTTTTGTACTACTTCGTCAACTGGAAGTATCTGGCCGAAGTCTGGCCGCTTAGCTAGAGACGTTATGTCAAGGCAGGCATCACCTTTTGGTGATGCCTGCCTTTTTTTGTTTAACCGGACGCCCAAACGGGCGCAATTTTTTCTGTCAACGGTCTAAGACGTGACTTAAGTCAAAGCGGATACCTTGGAAGGGATCTAGTTTTTCTGCAATACAGTGTCGAACCGCACGCGAATGAGTGCCTGGAGTACCGAAGTTGTCGGGATACATCAAAAATTTTCGAAGGATCATGACAGTGTGTGGGGTGTTGGTCATCTGTCTGGTCTCGGCGACCGGTTTGGCACAGGAGGCCAGGACCTATACCAAACCAACTTTTGATGAAGAGGCGGCAATTGCCGCCAGTCGAGGTGCGATCGGCAAACACGTGAGTGATTTTTCATTTCGTGACCGCGCGGGAAAACGGATTTCTTTAAGCAAATTCCTGGGCAAGCCACTGATTGTCAGTTTTGTCTATTCCAGTTGCCCTCAGTTCTGCCCGATGATTTCCCAGTCCATTCGACGGGGCGCAGAGGTCGCGCAGGATACGTTTGGCAAAGACGCTTTCAATATCGTGACCATCGGCTTTGATGTGAAAAACGATAATCCCAACAGCATGCGCCTATTCGCCAATGCACAAGGGTTGGATTTGAAGAACTGGTATTTCCTAAGTGCCGACGCCAACACCATTATCGAATTAACCAAGGCGCTGGGATTTGCCTATGCGCCGTCACCGACCGGTTTTGATCATTTGGCGCAGACCACGCTGATCGACAGCAAAGGCGTCGTCGCCCATCAGGTTTATGGCACCGATTTTGAGGTGCCGTTTCTGATTGAACCCCTGAAAGATCAGATTTTTGGACGCAATTCCGAACTCACAAGCCTGGAAGGTCTGGTCAACCGTGTCCGCTTGTTCTGCACGGTTTATGATCCAAAAACTGGTGGTTATTCGTTCGATTTCTCCTTGTTCATCGTTCTTGCTATGGGCGGCAGTGGGCTGGGATTTGTTGCCATATTCCTGGTGCGGTCATGGGTTCGGATCGGTCGCAAAAAACGAGAAATCAAATTGCCAAGTTCAAACTAATTCCAACGATTCCCGGTAAAAAGGACGGCCCGTGTCACTTCTAAAAAGCATTATTCGTTTTTTCTTCATGAAACTTGAAGGCCTGTTTGATCGAATTTTCACACCGGCGTGGAACCCGATGTATTGTCTCGGTGCGCTCGGCTATTTCTATTTTTGGGTGGTCGCTGGAACGGGCCTGTACCTCTTTATCTTTTTTGATACGGGCCTGACGGAAGCTTATGATTCCATCGAGTATATGACCAACGATCAATGGTACCTCGCTGGTGTCATGCGAAGCCTGCATCGTTATGCCTCGGACGCCCTGGTGATCATGGTGCTGTTGCACTTGCTTCGTGAATTTGCATTTGATCGTTATCGCGGTGGGCGCTGGTTCTCATGGGTGACAGGCGTTCCTATGATCTGGATGATATTTGCCGCAGGCATCACCGGCTATTGGCTGGTTTGGGACACGATGGCTCAGTATGTCGCGATTGCGACGACGGAGTGGTTGGACTGGCTGCCAATTTTTGGCGAACCGGTGGCGCGCAACTTTATGTCGGTCAGCCATCTGGATGACCGGTTCTTTACATTGATGATCTTTATCCATATTGCCGTACCACTAATTCTGCTGTTCATCATGTGGTTTCACCTTCAACGGGTCAATTATGCCAAAGTTAATCCGGAACGTGGACTGGCCATCGGCACCATGGCCATGTTGTTGGTTTTGTCTTTCGTTGAACCAGCAGTCAGCCATGGCCCCGCAAATTTAGCGACCGTTCCGGGCACGCTTAATCTCGACTGGTTTTACCTATGGGTCTATCCGTTGATCGAGGAGACATCGCCTGCGGCAATTTGGGGGTTTGCTTTTTTTGGAACAATTTTTCTGATCGTTATACCGTGGCTTCCGCCGCGGCGAAAAATGGCCGTTGCCCAAGTCAATCTGGACAACTGTAATGGCTGTACACGGTGCGTCGTTGATTGTCCGTTTAGTGCCGTTTCCATGCAAAGGCGCACCGATGGCGCTCCATTTACTCAGGAAGCTGTGGTTGACCCAGACATGTGCGTTAGCTGTGGTATTTGCGTTGGTTCCTGCCCAACAGCAACCCCGTTTAGGCGTCGCGGAGAACTGGTCCCAGGGATTGAAATGCCGGAACTAACGCTTGCCCGGATGCGTGAAATAACCGAACAAGCAGCCTCTGATCTGCACGGTAACAGCCGCATCATTGCCTTCGGATGTAGTCATGCCATTGATCCAGACACTCTCAAACAAGACAATCTAGGGTCCGTCGTCATGCCGTGTACGGCGATGTTGCCGCCGTCGTTTATCGATTTTGTCCTCAGCCGCGACCTTGCGGATGGGGTTCTGATCACCGGGTGCCGTGACGGCGAATGTCATTACCGGCTTGGCGCGCGCTGGATGGACGAACGTTTGGCGGGGGCCCGTGATCCGCGTTTGCGTAAACGGGTTGATCGGGACCGAATATGCAAGGTCTGGGCGGCACCGTCAGATCACAAACTGTTGCAGCACGAAGTCGTCGCCTTTGCCGATAAATTAGAAAAGCTGGGCCAAGGTGACGTCGTCAAACAGGTCAAAGTTCAATCCGGGTCAGGCGATGTAAAGGAGCCGGTATGATGGAAACGGCAGTAAGGTATATCGGCCAAGGCGTCGTTTATGCGGTGTTTGCCGCGACCGTCTGGTATTTTTCCCTGTCACCGACTTATGTCCATCTGGGGCCAGAAAAAGCGGTAATCAGACTGACATTTGCCCACGCGGCCAAGCATAAAGGCGCGTGTCGGACATTATCGTCCAAGGAACTTATGAAAATGGCCCCAAACATGCGCCAGCCCCGGGTTTGTCCGCGTGAGCGGGTCCCAATTTATGTGGAATTTGACCTTGACGGTAAGACGGTTCACCGTGCGTCGCTGCCACCGACTGGCCTTGCGGGTGATGGCTCGGGCAAAATCTATAAAGTCTTTCCGGTCGTGGCCGGATCTCACAAGATTGCCGTCAGATTACGTGATTCCACTCGTCAGACCGGGTTCGACTATAAAGCTGCCCGCGACGTGATATTATCGAAAGGGCAAAATTTCACAATCGACTTCAAGGCACCGATGGGTGGGTTCATTTTTGAATAATCCCAACGGTCAGGATAGGAACACGACAATGACAACGTTCGAATGGCGCAAGGAATTTGAGACCGGAAACGCGCAGGTCGATCACGAGCACAGTGAACTGGTTCAATTGCTTAAACAAGTCATGGACGCCATAAGCGATGGGCAGCCGACGGACAAAACGCTGGATTTGCTCGGTGAAGTCAATGCCCGTATCAGCGGTCATTTCGCCCTCGAAGAAGCCGAAATGCGGCGCTGTCATTACGATGACTATGAAGACCATAAAGAAGATCACGAACGCCTGCTCGATGACATTCGTGATCTAATGGAGGCGTTCGAAAATGGGTCTTACGTTAACGCTGTTGACGATTTTTCGGTCCGTCTTCATGCCTGGTTTGTCGATCACTTTAAAACCAAAGATGCGCGATTGCACCGGGTGATGTCGCCGGACGATACCAATACGGGCTAATGTGTGGGTTCATTTCGGAACGGTTGGGTTAGCAACTTATCCAACCGCGCCTCCTCCTGTCCACGAAAGATCGGTAGACCGATCGTCATGCCGAGATGACCAAATCGAGGGGCGTGGCGATAAGTTCCGAATATCCGGTCCCAACACGACAGATTAAAGCCATAGTTACTATTGGTTTCTTCAACAATTTCCGAATGGTGTACGCGGTGCATATCTGGCGTCACGATGACCCAGCGAAGCAATCGGTCGGCAACGTTTGGAAGGCGTACATTGGCGTGATTGAACATCGCCGCCCCATTAAGGATGACTTCAAATAAGATGACCGCTGTCGCCGGGATACCGACGGCGGCAATGATCGCCATCTTAATCAGCAGAGACAAGGCGATCTCTATCGGGTGAAAGCGGGCTCCGGTGGTAATGTCTATTTCCGTGTCAGCATGATGAACACGATGAAGGCGCCATAAAATTGGGACCTTATGGAACACCACATGCTGCCCGTAGATCGCGAGATCAAGAAGAATCACGGCGGACAGGACCTCTAGCATGGGCGGCAAAGTGATGATGTTGAATACACCCCACCCTTCTGCGTCGGCGATTAACGCTAATCCGATTGGAAAAACAGGAAATATAACCCGCACCAAGGCGGTATCGACGACCGTCAATAAGATATTGTGAGGCCAGCGCTGGCGTCGTTTTAGGATCTGAGGGCGTTTTTCATAAAAGACTTCCCACATTGCCATGATTATGAACATGCCAAAGAAGACACCAAGCCGTATAATGTTTTCTTGAGCCAGTAGAAAATTCTCCATAACGTTTTGTTCCTTTGTCGTCGCCTGCACTCTCTATAAATGGTAATCTCGCTGGCGAACACTGACGATTGCGTTATCTTTTGTGGGCGCGACCAATTTTAGGCCAACAAGGACTGTTCCGCCGCTATGAACCTATACTCACTTCTACGTACCCGTGCCGAGAATGATCAACCTATTCGTGTTGTTGTTATTGGTGCGGGGAAATTTGGCACCATGTTTCTTTCGCAAATTCGCCTGACACCAGGGATGCACCTGCTGGGTGTCGCCGATTTGTCTGTGGAACGGGCGAAAACGGCATTGGCTGAAACCGGTTGGCCGAAGGATCAGGTCGGTGCGGCATCACCGGCCAAAGCCCTCGCCCAGGGGACGACATTTATCACCGATGACGGCCCCGCATTGATCAATGCGGGTGGCGTTGATGTCGTTGTCGAAGCAACGGGGGTTGTCGAAGCCGGTGTGAGTCATGCCTTGGGGGCAATTCGGCGGGGTCGACATGTGGTTATGGTCAATGTCGAAGCCGATGTGCTGTGCGGCCCATTGCTGGCGAAAAAAGCAAAGGCCGCCGGCGTCGTTTATTCGATGGCTTATGGAGACCAGCCCGCCCTCATTCACCAACAGGTGGATTGGGCGCGAAGTTGTGGCTTTGAGATCACCGCGGCCGGTAAAGGCACATTATACATGCCGGAATTTCATGCATCGACACCGGATACGGTATGGGATCACTATGGTCTGAGCGCCGAGCGAGCACAGGCCAGCGGCATGAACCCAAGAATGTTTAATTCCTTCCTTGACGGAACCAAATCCGGAATCGAGATGGCGGCGGTTAGCAACGCTTGTGATCTGGCGCCAGCACCAGGGGGATTAGCATTTCCCGCCTGCGAAGTTGAGCAAATTGCCAGCGTCTTGATTCCAGAAACGGATGGTGGGTGTTTGCATCACGGTGGTCAGGTTGAGGTCATATCAAGCCGCCGCGCCAGCGGTGAAGATATTGAGCATGACCTGCGATGGGGAGTCTATGTGACCTTCAAAGCGCCGAGCGATTATGTCGAGCGTTGTTTTTCAGATTATGGCCTTATCACTGATGGCAGCGGGAAATATACAGCCCTGTGGCGACCGTATCATTTGATTGGATTGGAACTGGGGGTCAGTATTGCCTATGCGGAGATACTCAATCAGGCGACTGGGTGCCCGGAAGAGTTTCGCGCCGATGTCGTCGCCACGGCCAAACGGGACTTGAAGTCTGGCGAGACGCTCGACGGAGAAGGAGGGTACACGGTCTGGGGTCGGTTGATGGTTGCCGGAGATTCATTGAGCCTTGGGGCCGTCCCAATTGGCTTGGCCCATGGCCTAAAGCTGAAAAAACCCCTTCGTGAAGGCAGCATTGTCACCTGGTCTGACGTTGAATTAAGCGATGTGGTGACGGGCAGCCTTGCCTATTTGACACGCCGGGAGATGGAAGCACAGAGCAAACCGATCGGTAGTGCCAAGTAGGGAGTGGGTCTGTTTCTTTATTTAAGCAATATTAACTGATAACTGTAGGCCTGCGGTGAACGTCACCGGAATTTTGCTGGAGCATTACAACGATGTCTGCCCTGCTTGACCCGACGTCAGCCTATCAAACCTTGGTCGCTGACGGAGACCTTCGCCCAGACCTCGCACAGCACTTTACCATGGGCCGACTACAAGCCCTGCATGAGGAACTCGGACTTTACGGTCAGCAAATGGGCCAGTCGGGATGGATGGCGCGCCTTGGTTTCGGGGGCCGTAAACGCGATGTGCCCAAGGGAATTTATATGTGGGGTGGGGTCGGGCGTGGCAAGACCATGCTGATGGATTTGTTCTACGACCATAGCAACGTCGAACAGCGTAAGCATGTTCACTTCCATGCGTTTATGCAAGAAGTCCACCGTCGTCTCCACTCTTTCCGTGAGGCACAAAAAGCCGGAAAAGTGCCGGCATCCAGCGACCCTATCGAGGCCCTGTCCAAAGTTATTATCGGTCAGGCCTGGTTACTGTGTTTTGATGAATTTCATGTCACCGATATCGGTGACGCCATGATCCTTGGTCGCCTGTTTGAGGCTTTGTTTGCGCAAGGTGTCGTCGTCGTCGCCACCTCCAATCGTCACCCGAGCGATCTCTATAAAGACGGCCTTCAACGCGAACGGTTTTTGCCCTTCATCGGCATGTTTATGGAAAGGCTGGAAGTTATTGAACTGGCGTCTGAGACCGATTATCGGCTTGAGCGGTTGCGCCAGATGGATGCTTACCTGACGCCCGGGAATGGCGAGACCGATGCTAAACTTCAAAACAGCTTCAAGACACTGACCGTTGGCGTCGAACCCCATATCCGTACATTAAACGTCAATGGCCGCGAGATATCGATTCCACAAGCCGCCGAAGGCGTCGGTTTTTGTTCATTCGCCGAATTGTGCGAGACGCCAATGGGAGCGGGAGATTACCTGGAAATTGCTGAGTGTTTTCAAACACTTATCGTTAGCCGAATCCCGAAGCTCAGCTCAGAACGTCGTGATGTGGCAAAACGCTTTGTCACCTTGATCGATGCGTTATATGACTTCAAAGTCAAACTGATCTGTTCGGCGGAGGTGTCGCCAATGGAACTGTATACGGAGGGCGACGGGGCGTTTGAGTTTGAGCGGACTACGTCGCGCTTGCTGGAAATGCAGTCGCCACGGTACTTAGCTCTAGGACATGGCGCTAAAGAATGACGATGTTGCATGTGCTAACTAAGGATTGCCGATTTGTGGTGATCGACTTATATATGCATTGATGTCAATCGGAGGCCGGTTCGTAAATGGCCCACAGGAATAAAGGAGCGTGCCTTGGATACGGTCGTTCTTCCCGGAAAAAATGCCAAAACAATGGCAAGCCTTGATCCCAAATTGGATGTGTGGTCGGAAATTGACCGACTGCGCCGTGACAAAAACGCGGTTATACTTGCTCATTATTATCAGGAGTCGGAAATTCAGGATATTGCCGACTACGTCGGTGATTCACTCGACCTGTCGCGTGCGGCGGCGGCCACTGATGCCGACATGATCGTTTTCTGCGGCGTCCGTTTCATGGCTGAAGTTGCTAAAATCCTTAGCCCCGATAAAAAAGTTATTCTTCCCGACGCCGATGCCGGATGTTCACTTGAAGACGCTTGTCCTGCCGATGCGTTCGCCGAATTTAGGGCGGCGCACCCCGATCACGTGGCGATTACATACATTAATTGCTCGGCCGGTGTAAAAGCCCATTCCGATATCATCGTAACTTCATCCAACGCGGAATATATCATTAACCAAATTCCTGAAGATCAGCCCATTCTGTTTGCGCCGGACCGCCACCTAGGGGGCTGGCTCGCCAAAAAAACCGGCCGCGATATGTTGCTTTGGGACGGTGTATGTATTGTTCATGATCGGTTTTCCGAGCGTGAATTGATCAAGCTGAAAGGCCTGCATCCGAACGCACCAATCGCTGCCCATCCAGAATGCCACGATGGCATTCTTCAGCATGCCGATCACATTGGATCAACCCGGTCTATACTTGATTTTGTGATCAATGGCCCTGAACAAGAGTACATCATTGCCACCGAACAACACATCATGCATGAAATGCAAAAACGGGCGCCGAACAAAGTGTTTATTGCCGCGCCAGGAAATGATGGCAGTTGCAATTGCGCAAATTGCCCGTTCATGGAATTGAACACGCTTGAGAAGCTTTGCCTCGCCATGACAAATGAGGCACCGCGTATTGTAATGCCCGAAGACCTGCGTCTGAAGGCGTTGCAGTCCCTTGAAAAAATGCTGGCGATGTCGCCACCGCCCGTACCCACATCGCAAGCCGCAGAATAGTGATGTCGTGGACGCTTGACCCGGCGGACATCAACGCCGCCGTTGATGCCGCGTTGGTTGAAGATATTGGGCAAGGGGACCTGACCTCCCGCGCAATCATTCCGGCGGATGCCAAATTGAATGCGGTTATCGCCGCGCGTCAGTCAATGGTGGTCTGTGGCATGCCGATCGTCGAGGCCGTCGTTAATAGGCTGGTGCCCGAGGCTCGGCTCGTGATTGAAAGGGCCGATGGACAATCCGTGGAAAGTGACGTGGTTTTGGCCCGCATCGACGGACCTGCGGAAGGGATTCTGACCGCCGAGCGAACTGCGCTCAATTCGTTGCAGTTTCTGTCGGGGATTGCGACATTGACGCGAACCTACGTCAAGGCCATCGCCGGCACCTCAGCGACGTTACTTGATACCCGCAAAACCGTGCCCGGCCTTCGGCGCCTGTCGAAATATGCGGTCCGCTGTGGCGGCGGTACCAACCATCGAATGCGTCTCGATGATGGCGTGCTGATCAAGGATAATCACATCGCCGTCGCCGGTGGAATTGGTGCCGCCATACGGTTGGCCAAGGCGGCGGATCTCGGTGATATCAAAGTGCAAGCCGAGTGCGACACCTTAGATCAGGTCCGTGAAGCGTTCGAGGCCGGGGCGGATTCCCTGCTGCTCGACAATATGGAGATCGGGCAGCTTCGCCACGCCGTCAGCTTTATCAATGCCCGCATCCCGCTGGAAGCGTCGGGTGGTGTGTCCCTGGATACGATCCGCGCAATCGCCGAAACCGGGGTTGATTTTATTTCAGTGGGTGCGATTACCCAGCGCGCGCCAGCCGTTGATATCGGCCTTGATATGATCTGGACTTGACGCCAACGCACCAGACCAGCCCGGATTTCACAGCAAATTTTCAGATTTCATTCATAAATTATAAAATCAACTCGATTAATCCATTAAGCCGTTGAAAACTCGGGCAAACGCTTGCCCTGATCAACGAAACGGGGTACGAATTGTACAGGGCAATCGGGCGGGCGTCCGGTTACTTGGATTTTTTGGCAAAAAACCCCTAGGGATCATCATGGCACGCAATAAAATAGCACTTATCGGCGCTGGCAACATCGGCGGCACACTCGCTCATCTCGCTGGCCTCAAAGAACTTGGCGATATCGTTCTGTTTGATATTGCTGATGGCATTCCTCAAGGCAAAGCTTTGGATATCGCCGAGTCGTCACCGGTAGACGGTTTTGATTGTAAAATGTCCGGGGCGAAATCCTATGCGGCGATCAAGGGCGCTGATGTGGTCATTGTCACGGCTGGTGTGGCGCGCAAACCGGGGATGAGCCGGGATGATCTGCTTGGCATCAATACCTCGGTCATGCAGCAGGTCGGTGCGGGGATTAAAAAATATGCACCGAAAGCGTTCGTGATCTGTATTACCAACCCGTTGGACGCCATGGTGATGGTGCTGCGCAACGCCTGCGGCTTGCCACACAATATGGTCGTCGGTATGGCCGGTGTCCTCGATTCATCACGGTTCCGGTATTTTCTTGCCGAAGAATTTAAGGTGTCGGTTGAAGACGTTACAGCTTTTGTGCTGGGCGGACATGGCGATTCCATGGTGCCGCTAATTCGCTACTCTACCGTTGCCGGTATACCGCTTCCCGATCTGATCGACATGAAGTGGTCAACCCAGCAGCGAATTGATGACATTGTCCAGCGGACGCGTATGGGCGGCGGCGAAATCGTCGCCTTGCTAAAGACTGGTTCGGCTTTTTACGCGCCTGCGGCGTCAGCCATCGCCATGGCGGAATCGTTTCTTAGAGATAAAAAGCGCGTGCTGCCGTGTGCCGCTTACCTTCGTGGGGAATACGGTGTCAAAGGTATGTACGTCGGTGTGCCCGCTGTAATTGGCGCTAAGGGCGTCGAACGGGTCGTTGAGATCAAGCTGGATCGCAGCGAAAAAGCCCTGTTTAACAAGTCGGTCAAATCCGTACAGGGTCTGATGACCGTGATTGCAAAAATACTGCGGGACGCCAAGAAAGCATCAGCCAAGACGACCGCCACTAGGAAGGTGGCGGTTAAAAAGGCTGTTGCCGGGAAAACACCAGCCCGAAAGGCTGCCCCTAAAAAAGCGGCTCCTAAAAAGGCCCCAGTAAAAAAGGCCCCAGTAAAAAAGGCCCCAGTAAAAAAGGCCCCAGTAAAAAAGGCAACGGCAAAAACCGCCCCACCTAACAGTGTCGCTGCAAACACCGACCAGGTTAAGGTAGAATCAGCGACGGACGAGGTGAAGAAACAATCGTAAGTACGGGCTGGTTTTTGGCAATCGTCTTCAGCTTCATAGATCGGGAAGGAAATTCTCATGAACATTCATGAGCATCAAGGTAAACTACTGCTGTCGAAGTATGGGGTCAGTGTGCCTCGTGGTCACGTGGCTTATTCGGTTGACGAGGCGGTTAAGGCCGCTGAAGAGCTGGGTGGGCCGGTTTTTGTGGTCAAATCTCAGATTCATGCGGGTGGTCGCGGCGCCGGCAAATTCCAAGGCGACCCTGATGGAAAAGGTGGCGTCCGCGTTGTTAAGTCCGTCGATGACGTTCGCGGCAATGCTTCGGAAATGCTGGGCAAGGTGCTGATTACCAAACAGACCGGTGCCGAAGGCAAAGAAGTAAAGCGTCTTTACATTGAAGAGGGTTGTGACATCGCCCGCGAGCTTTATCTGGGCATGTTGCTTGACCGTGAATCATCCCGCCTGACGATGATGGCATCGACGGAAGGCGGTATGGAAATTGAAGAAGTCGCCGAAGCGACCCCAGAAAAAATACTTAAGATCTCGATTGATCCTGCCGTTGGTATGCGCGCCTATCAGGCCCGCCAATTGGCCTTTGGTCTCGGGCTGGAAGGCAAACAGGTCGGCTCAGCAGTTAAATTGATGATGGCGATGTATAAGGCCTTTACGGAACTGGATTGCTCAATCGTCGAAATCAACCCTTTGGTTGTGACCGGTGCCGGTGACGTCATGGCGCTTGATGCCAAAGTCAACTTTGATGACAACGCCTTGTATCGTCATCCCGATGTGGCCGAACTTCGTGATGAAGACGAAGAAGACCCGGCCGAGTTGGAAGCGGGCAAGCACGAGCTCAACTATATCAAGCTCGACGGTAGTATTGGCTGCATGGTTAATGGGGCCGGGCTGGCGATGGGCACGATGGATATCATTAAGCTCTATGGTGGTGAGCCCGCCAACTTTCTTGATGTTGGCGGCGGGGCAACTAAAGAGCGCGTCACGACGGCCTTTAAAATTATTCTCTCGGACCCCAATGTCGAAGGAATTCTTGTCAACATCTTCGGTGGTATCATGCGCTGTGATGTGATCGCCGAGGGCGTCGTCGCCGCAGCCAAAGAGGTCAGTCTGAATGTTCCGTTGGTTGTTCGTCTCGAGGGAACCAATGTTGATCAAGGAAGAGAAATTCTTGCCAATTCCGGATTGCCGATTTTGTCGGGTGACGATCTTGGTGATGGTGCACGTAAAATTGTTCAAGCCGTAAAGGAGGCCCAGTAAATGGCGGTTCTCATTGATGAAAACACGCGGGTCATTTGTCAGGGGTTCACTGGAGCACAAGGCACGTTCCATTCCGAGCAAGCGATCGCCTATGGCACCAAAATGGTTGGTGGTGTTACCCCGGGTAAAGGTGGGTCCACCCATCTCGACTTGCCCGTATTTGATACGGTTAGCGATGCGGTTGCCAAGACGGAAGCCACGGCATCGGTGATTTATGTGCCGCCGCCTTTTGCCGCTGATGCGATTCTGGAAGCCATTGATGCTAAAGTTGAACTGGTTATTTGTATCACCGAAGGTATCCCGGTGATGGATATGGTCGGCGTCAAACGCGCCTTGCAAGGATCTAATACCCGGTTGATCGGACCAAATTGTCCCGGCATTATTACGCCTGACGCCTGTAAAATTGGCATTATGCCCGGCCACATTCATAAGCGTGGCAAGGTAGGGATCGTATCACGGTCGGGGACATTAACCTATGAAGCCGTCGCCCAGACGACGGCAGCCGGATTTGGGCAGTCTACCTGTATCGGTATTGGTGGCGATCCAGTCAATGGGACCAACTTCGTCGATTGTCTGAAATTGTTTGTTGAAGATGACGAAACAGAAGCGATCGTGATGATTGGTGAAATTGGTGGATCCGCCGAAGAAGATGGAGCCGACTTCCTCAAAAATTCAGGCACCAAAAAACCGGTGGTCGGGTTTATCGCCGGATTGACGGCACCTCCGGGGCGTCGCATGGGCCATGCGGGCGCTATTATCGCCGGTGGCAAAGGCGGGGCGCAGGACAAAATTGATGCCATGACTGCGGCTGGGGTTCACATTTCTGACTCTCCCGCTGGTCTGGGGGCTAAAATGGCTGAAGTGTTTGCGGGTTGAAATTTGGCTTCGATAACGCCCAATATTGGGTGTCGGAAACCTTAGTGGAGGACGCAACGGTTTCGTTGCGGGACAGAGGATGACAGAACTTGATCCGACGCAATTCCTGTATACGGGCAACCAAGTTTACATCGCTGAGATGTATGAACGCTATCTGGATGATCCGGGATCGGTAAATCTGCAATGGCAAGAGTTCTTCCAAGATCTGGAAGACGACTCCAAGGACCTGTCGGCCGACAGGACGGGTGCCTCGTGGGCGCCTTCAGATGCCGGTGTTCTTGGTCTTGGCGCGTTAGCGCCGCTGTCTGAACAAATGGCTGCTGGTCATGCCTCCGATGATCAGCAGGCCTCAGCGCAACCGGCGTTTCAGGTATCTGGATTAAAGGTTCGCGAAGCGACCCTTGATTCTATTCGGGCTTTGATGTTGATCCGGGCCTATAGGGTTCGTGGTCACTTGCTGGCGAAACTTGACCCTCTTGCATTGGAACCGCCGGTCGTTCATGCCGAGTTGGATCCGGCGACCTACGGTTTTGCCGAGAAGGATATGGATCGCGAGGTTTTCATTAATTATGTGCTCGGTCTGGAATCGGCGACCGTGCGTCAAATTCTCAATATTTTGCAAGAGACCTATAGCAAATCGGTCGGTGTCGAGTTTATGCATATTCAGGATCCTGGCGAGAAGTCGTGGATTCAAGAACGCATTGAAAGAATACACAATCAGCCCGATTTCACGATTCAGGGCAAGAAAGCGATCCTTAATCGTTTAATCGAAACCGAAGGGTTTGAGCATTATCTGGATCGCAAGTTCAGTGGCGTGAAACGTTTCGGCTTGGACGGCGGTGAAAGTCTGGTTCCGGCGATGGAGCAGATATTTAAGCGCGGCAGCCAACTTGGTGTTGAGGAGATTGTCCTTGGTATGGCTCACCGTGGACGGTTAAATGTTCTTGCCAATGTGATGAGCAAACCGTTTCAAGCGATTTTCCACGAGTTCCAGGGCGGGCAATCGCGGCCTGACGATGTTATGGGATCGGGCGATGTGAAATACCACTTGGGCTCGTCATCTGACCGTAAATTTGACGGTAAATCTGTGCACTTGTCGTTAACTGCAAATCCGTCTCATCTTGAAGTGGTCAATACGGTTTGTCTGGGTAAGGTTCGCGCCAAACAGGTTCAGCGCAACGATACGGAACGGGAAAAGGTCATGGCCTTGTTGCTGCATGGTGATGCAGCGATGGCGGGTCAGGGACTGGTTCCGGAAACCTTCGATCTGTCCCATCTGATCGGATATCAGACTGGCGGAACCATACATATCGTCATCAACAATCAGATCGGTTTTACCACCAATCCGAAATTCTCGCGCTCGTCACCCTATTGCTCGGATGTGGCAAAAGTTGTTGCTGCACCCATTTTCCACGTTAACGCCGACGATGTCGAAGCGGTGGTCCATTGCGCTAGAATTGCGATTGAATATCGTCAGAAATTTAAAAAAGACGTGGTCATCGACATGATTTGTTATCGCCGACATGGCCATAACGAAGGCGATGAACCGATGTTCACTCAGCCTAAAATGTACAAAAAAATTGCCACTCATCCGACAACACGCAATATCTACGCCGAACGGTTGATCCGTGAAGGCGTCATGACGGAAGTGGAAATCGAAACCGAGCTGCAAAATTTCCAAGCCCAGTTAGACCAGGCCTTCGAAGCGGCCACTGGCTACAAAGCCAATAAGGCCGACTGGTTAGATGGGGTCTGGTCTGGAATGTCGATGGCGTCAGGTGATGCCCGTCGGGGGAAAACCGGAATCCCGATGACCCGCCTCAAAGAAGTTGGCAATGCCTTATGCAGCTATCCGACTAATTTCAATATCCATTCCAAGATCCTTCGCCAACTTAAGGCGAAGCAGGAGATGATCAAGTCCGGTGAAGGTATTGACTGGGCAACCGGTGAGGCACTGGCTTTTGGCACGTTGTTGCTTGAAGGGCACGCGGTTCGACTGTCTGGACAGGATTCGGAACGGGGAACATTCTCTCATCGGCATTCAGTTCTGCATGACCAAGAGTCGGAAGACCGGCACATCCCGCTTAATAATCTGCGCTTTGGGCAGGCCCCCTATGAAGTCATTAACAGCCCGTTGTCTGAAGCCGGTGTTCTTGGTTTTGAATATGGATATAGTTTGGCCGAACCCAACATGCTGGTTCTATGGGAAGCCCAGTTTGGCGATTTTGCCAATGGGGCGCAGGCAATTATCGACCAGTTTGTCGCCTCCGGCGAGCACAAATGGTTGCGTATGTGTGGTTTGGTGATGTTGTTGCCGCATGGTTATGAAGGTCAAGGACCGGAGCACAGCTCCGCCCGACTTGAGCGCTATTTGCAACTTTGTGCTGAGGATAATTTACAGGTCGTAAATTGTACAACGCCGGCGAACTATTTTCATGCCCTGCGCCGGCAATTGCTTCGGGAGTTCCGCAAGCCGCTTATTGTGATGGCTCCAAAGTCTTTATTGCGTCACAAAAAAGCAACGTCGACCTTAGCCGACATGGGTGAAGGCACAACCTTTCACCGAACGCTTTGGGATGATGAAGATCTGACCGATGATCCTACGCGCTCATTGCTTGCGGACGATAAAATCAAGAGAATCGTTCTGTGCACCGGTAAAGTCTATTATGATCTACTGGAAGAGCGTCAGAAGCGTGGCGTACAAGATGTCTATCTAATGCGCGTCGAACAGATTTACCCGGTTCCGCATAAGGCCTTGGTTAAAGACTTGCAGCGTTTCCCGAACGCCGATGTGGTTTGGTGTCAGGAAGAACCGCGCAACAATGGGGCTTGGACGTTTTTGATCGAACGTCTGGGTGACATCATGGAAGAAATCGGGCGCGGTCATGACCGCGTAAAATATGTCGGCCGCCCGGAAGCGGCGGCTCCTGCGACGGGATTGATGTCCAAGCATCTTGCTGAGCAGGCGAAGTTGGTTGATGAGGCGTTGACGCCGCCGCAAACGAGGGCCAAAGCCAAGCGCGCGCCGAAGAAAACCGTAAAAAAGAAATAACGCTAACCCATAACGATCAGGACCGAGGACAACAACATGGCCGTGGAAATCAAGGTGCCCACCCTGGGCGAATCGGTAGTCGAAGCAACGGTCGCCAAGTGGTTTAAGCAACCCGGCGATGCCATTGCCCTGGACGAGCCGCTGGTCGAACTGGAGACGGACAAGGTGACGGTCGAAGTCAATGCGTCGTCTGCCGGGGCGTTGGCGAGTATTTCGGTACCGGAAGGAACTGATGTCGAGGTTGGCGCGCTTCTTGGGACCATTGACGAGACCGCAGTCGGAGCAACGCCGGCCGCACCCGCGCCCGCAGCAGCCAAACCAGCCGCTGCTGCCCCAGCCCCGGCGGCGCCCGCCCCGACCCCGGTAGCCGCAATAACTCGTGCTGTTGCCACGGCACCGGCCCTTACTGCACCGACGCCTGTCCCCGCCGGTGCAGCACCTGGTGGTGCAATACCACTTTCCCCGGCCGTGCGAAAACTGGTTGATGACAACGACCTTGATCGGGCCTTGATAACCGCAACGGGCAAAGATGGGCGCATTACCAAAGGTGACGTGCTGGCCGCTATTGCCACCGGATCTGCCAAGCGCCGGGCACCGGTTGCCGCTGCACCAGCCGGGCCAGGGCCCGCCTACACGCCGTCTTCCGATTTGCCGCCGCGCCCCGACGACCCGCGCGAACAACGGGTACGAATTACAAAATTGCGCAAGATTATTTCGACGCGGTTGAAGCAAGCTCAAAACACGGCAGCCATGCTGACCACGTGGAACGAAGTCGATATGGGCAACGCAATGGATCTTCGCGCCCAGTACAAAGAAGCGTTTGAGAAAAAACACGGCGTGCGTCTTGGTTTTATGTCGTTTTTCGTGCGGGCGGCTTGTATCGCCTTGAAAGAGTGGCCGTCGGTAAATGCGGAAATCTACGGTGAAGAACTGATCTACAAGAATTTTTATAATATCGGTGTTGCCGTTGGCACGCCGCAGGGGTTGGTTGTGCCGGTTCTTAAAGATGCCGATGAGATGCGGTTTGTCGATATTGAAGGAACCATTTCAGACTTTGGACGTCGCGCCAGAGATGGTAAACTATCGATGGATGAAATGTCTGGTGGAACCTTTACCATATCCAATGGTGGTGTGTTTGGATCGCTGAATTCAATGCCGATCCTCAACGTTCCCCAATCGGCGATCCTTGGTATGCACAAAATTCAAAAACGTCCAATGGCTATCGGCAACGAGGTCGTGATCCGACCGATGATGCATCTGGCCCTTTCCTATGATCATCGTATCATTGATGGGCGTGAAGCGGTTTCGTTCCTGGTCCGCATGAAAGATTTGATCGAAGATCCTCAGCGCATCATGCTCGACGTCTGATCGGCTATTCTTCGCGACACAATTTGGACCTGATCAGAATTTTGGCGAGTAAAAAGGTAGGCATGTCATGAGTGATGCATACGATTTGGTGATCATTGGTGGCGGACCGGCGGGCTATGTCGGCGCTATCCGTGCGGCTCAACTGGGCTTAAAGACGGCCATCATCGACAAGCGTGGTGCCTTGGGAGGGACCTGTCTGAACGTTGGCTGTATTCCGTCGAAAGCCTTGTTGCAGTCTTCCCATCACTACGAAGTCGCGACAAAAGAGTTTGCTCACCACGGCATCAAAGCCAGTGGCCTTAGTGTTGATTTGAAGGCGATGCTTGGACGTAAGGAAAAGGTCGTCGAAGACCTGACCAAGGGCATTGAATTCTTAATGAAGAAAAACAAGATCGACTATCTTGCTGGAAGTGGTGAGATTACTGCGCCCGGTGAAGTCACTGTAAAACCCAACACTAAGGGGGCAAAAAAGCAGACCCTTAAAACGGCCAATATTATGATTGCCACCGGGTCAGAGGTGACGCCCTTGCCGGGAGTGACCATCGACGAAAGTCAAATCGTCAGTTCTACTGGTGCCTTGTCTTTACCTAAAATCCCCAAAACAATGGCGGTCATTGGTGCCGGTGTGATCGGCCTCGAATTGGGTTCCGTCTGGCGGCGGCTAGGGGCTGAAGTAACGGTTATTGAATTTCTTGATGTCGCCTTACCCGGAATGGATGGTGAGATTTCAAAAACCATGCAGCGGGTTTTGAAAAAGCAGGGCTTAAATTTTAAAATGAAAACCAAGGTCACTGGGGCTAAAAAGCTGAAGACAGGCGTGACCTTGACCATGGAGCCGCGTGACGGCGGTAACGCGGAGACGTTAAAGGCTGATGTTGTTTTAGTCTCGATTGGGCGCCGTCCAGTTACCGATGGTCTCGGCCTTGATAAGCAGGGTGTAGGCGTTGATGAACGCGGGTTTGTTCCCGTTGACGAAGACTACCAAACGAATGTTGAAGGCATTTACGCCGTTGGTGACGTCATTGGCGGTGCCATGCTGGCCCATAAAGCCGAAGATGAAGCCGTTGTCTGCGTTGAAATCATTGCCGGGCAAACCGGGCATGTGGACTACGGGACAATACCGGGCATTGTTTATACCCATCCGGAAGTCGCCAGTGTTGGCAAGACGGAAGAGCAACTAAAAGAAGCCGGTATCGATTATACGATTGGGAAATTTCCTTTTAGTGCCAACAGTCGGGCGCGCAGTAATGCTGATTCAGATGGTTTTGTTAAAATTCTGGCTGACAAAACGACGGATGCCATTCTCGGTTGCCACATCATCGGCCCGAGTGCCGGTGATCTGATTCAGGAAATCGTCGTTGCCATGGAATTGTCCGCCAGTGCCGAAGACGTTGCCCGCATTTGCCACGGCCACCCCGGCCTGTCCGAAGCCGTCAAAGAAGCTGCCTTGGGTGCAGGTGGTCGGGCTATCCACATCTAGAGCAAAACCGGAGCGAATAGGTTCATTCGCGAACGTGGGTTTGCGGGGATATCAACTAGTTAGTACACTTTCGGTGATCCAAAAATCGCCGGAAGTGTACTAGTCGAGCCCACCCACTTGTTTGATTAGGGTGTTACCGGTGTGGCGGCAGGAACGGGGATGTTGCGGTTGATTAGGACGTCACGCAGGATGTTCGGGTAGTCGGTGATGATTCCGTCCACTCCCAAATCGATTAATTCTTCCATACGGTTCGCTGTATTGACGGTCCAGACTTTAACCAACAGGCCAAGATCATGGGCAGCCTTGATTGAGGTGGCGTCAACTTCACGGTGATAAGATGACCAAATTGCGCCGCCCGCCGCTTTGATGGCATGCGGCGCACTGCCATCATAGAGATCAACATCAAACCCGCTCATCCACGGGGACGGGCCGGGCGTGCCGACTTGCATGTTGTTGAGCCAGCTTTGGTTCGCCGTTAAATAGGACGTTGTCATTCCAGGGGCCATGCGCTGGACTTCTTGCAGCGTGCGCCAGTCAAAGGACTGGATAGCAACCCGGTTATCCATTTTAAAGGCGTGCACGACGTTCAGAACCGCACGGGCAAAATCTTTTGGAGGCAGGCTTTGATCGGGATGGTCCGGATTAAGCTTGGTTTCGATATTAAACCGTACGTCTTGATTTCCAGAGCGCATGACAAGATCAAAGACGTCGCCAAGCGTTGGTACGGTGGCGCCATCAATTGCGGTTTGATCTGGAAATTGCGCCGCGTAGCGTGTGGTTGGATTAAGCCGACCGACATCAAAAGACTTCAAAGTCTCAAGGGTTATGGAATGAATACTCGGACCGCTTTCTGTCAACCAGCGGCCATCCGAGCTCCGGGCGATCTCAGGCTCAAGGTGGGGGTTGTGAATAACCACGACCTGTCCATCCTTCGTTACCGCGACATCAAGCTCAAGTGTGCTGACACCGATGGACAAGGCCTTGGCAAATGCCGGCAGAGTGTTTTCCGGCATTAGCCCGCGGGCGCCGCGATGCCCTTGCAGGTCAAACCCCGACGCCGCACCGGCGGTCCCGGCTACGCCCCCGGCGATACTCAACGCAGCAATGACTGTGGTCATTTTTCTCAATATTCCTTTTTTTGTTTTTACCACTGTTAAGCCAGGCGCTTTTTGGTGCCTGGATTAAACAAGTGGATTTTTTCTGGTGACAACCGCAACGGTAGCAAATCGTCGCTCTTAATGATCTGAATGCCGCCAAGCCTGATGGTCATGTCCGTTTGATCCGAACCAAAATGACCATGCACCAAGGTGTCGGCACCCAGATGTTCGACAAGGGTTGCTGTCAAGTTGGTGGTGCTGGTGACGCTATCGGTCAGAATCAAATCTTCCGGGCGGATCCCTAAGATAACATCCTGATTGGCAAACTCAGCATACGTACCGGTTGGTAGCTGAAATTCAGCCCCGCCATCCAAGTTAACGCCGCTGCCGTCGGCATTAATTTTTGCCGGGGCGAAATTCATCGCCGGTGAGCCGATGAACCCGGCGACAAAAAGCGATGCCGGGTGCTCGTAAAGTTCAATCGGCGTGCCGAGCTGCTCGACGATCCCTTCATTAAGAACCATCAAGCGATGCCCGAGGGTCATCGCTTCGACCTGATCATGGGTGACGTAGACGCTGGTGATGCCCAATCGTTCCTGCAGACGTTTGATTTCCAGTCGCATTTGAACGCGCAGTTTGGCGTCCAGGTTTGACAGGGGTTCGTCAAACAGGAAGACACTGGGCTCGCGGACAATAGCCCGTCCCATGGCGACGCGCTGACGTTGACCGCCGCTGAGTTGACGGGGTTTACGCGTTAACTGATCGTCGGTCAGTTCTAGAATGTCAGCCGCCTTTTTGACTCTGGCGAGAATTTCGGACTTGGCGAGGCCTCTGATTTTTAGGCCATAGGCCATGTTGTCGAAGACGTTCATATGGGGATAAAGCGCGTAGTTTTGAAACACCATGGCGATGTCACGGTCCGCCGGTTCAAGATCGTTAACGACCCGGTCTCCGATCGAAATCGTCCCCTCGGTAACCGACTCAAGCCCGGCAATCATCCGTAGCAACGTCGATTTGCCGCAGCCTGAAGGGCCAACCAAGACGATCAACTCTCCATCGCTGATCTCGACGTCAACGCCGTGAATGGCCTTGAAGCCGTTGGGGTAGGTCTTTTGTGTGTGGTCAAGTCTGACGTGTGCCATGTGTTTTCCCTATTTTTCGGTCTCTGTCAGGCCTTTGACAAATAGCTTCTGCATGAAAATAACCACGGCCACCGGCGGCAACATGGCGAGAAGGGTGGTCATCATGATGACATTCCATTCCGGCGCTTGTTCGGCGGCTTCCAGCATTTGTTTGATCGCCATGACGATCGTGTACATATCGCGGTCGGTGGTCACTAAAAGTGGCCATAGGTATTGATTCCAACCATAAATGAAAAGAATTACGAACAGAGCAGCGATATTTGTTCGTGACATTGGCAACAGGATGTCTTTGAAAAAACGCATTGGTCCGGCACCGTCAATGCGCGCCGCTTCCAACAGTTCATCGGGAATCGTCAGGAAGGTTTGCCGGAACATAAAGGTCGCCGTCGCCGAGGCAATCAGGGGCACGCTAAGACCTAGATAGGAATTCAGCAGATTTAAGTTTGCGACCACTTCAAAGGTCGGAATAATTCTCACTTCCACGGGCAACATAAGGGTGATGAAGATCATCCAAAAAAAGCCCATGCGGAATGGAAAGCGGAAATAGACAATAGCGAACGCTGATATCAGCGAAATCGCGATCTTGCCGACGGCGATCATCATTGCCATGATCAAGCTGTTCAGCATCATCATGGCGACGCCTTGGTTGACCCCGCCTTCGATTCCCTTATTTAACGTCTGGTCAAGGTTCTCAAAAAAATGACTGCCGGGCCATAGAGGTAACGGCACCTGGACCATGCGCACGGCATCATGGGTGGCGGCGACGAAGGTGACCCAGATCGGAAAAGCAATGATCATCACCCCGATAACAAGAACGATGTGGGAGATCGCGGTGATGAAAGGACGGTTTTCGATCATGAATATTCGACCTTTTTTTCGACGTAACGGAACTGGATGACTGTCAGGCCGATGACCATCGCCATCAGGATCACTGACTGAGCCGCCGAACCGCCCAAGTCCAGGCCGACAAAACCGTCGTTAAAGACCTTGTAGACAAGAATTTCTGTGGATTTTGCAGGGCCGCCTTGGGTGACGGCGTGGACAATCCCGAATGTTTCGAAAAAGGCGTAAACGATGTTGACCACCAGCAGGAAGAAAGTCGTCGGTGAGATCAATGGCAGGATGATGGTCCAGAACCGGCGAATTGGTCCGGCGCCGTCGATGGCGGCGGCCTCGATCAGTGATTTAGGGATCGACTGCATGCCGGCAAGGAAAAACAGGAAGTTATAGGCGACCTGCTTCCAGGCCGACGCAATCACCACCAAGGTCATGGCTTCGCCACCATTGAGTTTGTGATTCCATTCATACCCGAAGGCCATCAACATGTAGGTAAAAATGCCAAGCGTTGGGTCAAACATAAAGACCCAAAGGGCGCCGGCTACGACCGGGGCGACGGCGTACGGCCAGATTAACAGCGTTCGGTAGATCGTGGCTCCTTTAATAACACGGTCGGCCATCGCCGCCAGCATTAATGAGAAGCCCATGGAAAGACTGGCGACCAGAACGGAAAAAAAGATGGTGCGATCAAAGGCGTCTAAATAGTAATGATCTTCGAATAACGTTTGAAAATTTTCAAACCAAACAAATTCGGTGCTTAGGCCGAAAGCGTCTTGAATAAGCAGAGATTGGTAAAGGGCCTGGCTGGCTGGCCAGATAAAAAATACGATAGTGATGAGGATTTGCGGGGTCACCAGCAAATAAGGTAATGCTGAGGGACCAAAATGAACGCGTTTGAGCATATTATTTTACCACTGCGCGGTAGATCAACGGCCGTCCCCAAAAATTTTGGGGTGGGGACGGCCGTGATCGCCGGGAGGAAACTATTTATTCGCGCGTTCGAACTTACGAAGCAGCTTATCTCCACGTGATGCGGCTTCATCAAGTGCGTTGGCGGCGGTTTTCTTGCCGCTCCAGATGGCTTCCATTTCTTCGTTCAGGATGTCTCTGATCTGAACGAAATTACCGAAACGAAGACCGCGTGAATTCGGCGTCGGTTTGTTCAAGCTGAGCTGCTTGATCGCCGTGTCCGTGCCCGGGTGGGTTTTATAAAAGCCCTGCTTTTTGGACAGTTCATAAGCCGGTGTGGTGATCGGCACATAACCAGTTTCCTGATGCCACCAAGCTTGAACTTCTGGCGAGGACAGATAGGTGAGGAATTTGGCAACACCTTTGTAATCAGCCTTGTCGCGGCCCTTGAGGACCCAAAGCGTGGCACCACCAATGATCGAGTTCTGCGGTTTGCTGGCAGCGTCCGTATCAAGAGGCAACATCGCCTGACCGGCTTCGAACTTGGCTTGCTTTTTAATGGAACCATAATAGGCGGAAGAATTCATCCACATGCCGCATTCGCCATTGGTGAACATTGACAGGCTATCTCCGCGCCGTCCGCCATAGGTGAACAATTTGTCTTTGGACCAACTGGCGATACTGGCCAGACGGGCTTTTACCTTGTCGTTATTGAAGGTGAATTTGGTGTCCAATCCGGCAAAGCCATTTTCTTTGGTGCCAATGGCCAGGTTGTGCCAAGAACTATAGTTCTCGATCATCACCCAGGACTGCCAACCGAAGGAGAAGCCACATTTATATCCAGCGGCCACCAGTTTTTCTGAAGCGCTTTTCATTTCGTTCCAGGTTTTGGGTGGGTTCGAAACACCTGCTTTTTTAAAGGCATCTTTGTTGTACCAAAGTACTGGGGTCGAGCTGTTGAACGGCATGGAAAGAAGGTCGCCGGTGGGTGTCTGATAGTAACTGATCACAGCCGGAAGGTAGATCGACTTGTCGAAAGGCTCGCCAGCGTCTTTCATCATCTGTTCAACTGGATAAACGGCACCTTTGGCCGCCATCATGGTCGCCGTGCCAACTTCGAAAACCTGAACGATATGCGGTTGTTTTTTCGCCCGGAATGCGGCGACTGCAGCCGTCATGGTTTCGGTATAATTACCCTTGTAGGTCGGCACGACTTTGTATTCGGATTGCGTCGCGTTGAAATCAGTGGCGATCTTGTTAACCCGCTCACCGTTTGTCCCGCCCATTGCATGCCACCATTGTACCTCGGTAACCGCAGAGGCGAGCCCTGTTGATCCGACAAAGGCTGCGACCGCTGCCGTCGCCAATAGTTTCTTGGATACTGACATAATTTAACTCCCTATGTTTATGTCTGTTGCGAAAAAGAAAATTGAAAATGAAAACGAAATCTCTTGAATATGCTGAGAACGATTTCCCCCAAGTTGAGCGTTGGTAGAGCGAACCTATGCCATTAGAAAACGCAGTTTTTGTTGCCGTAGTGTTAAATTATTATTGCAAAATGATCGGTCTAAAAATTCATGCTGTCTAATACAATTTTAGTGCATATTGATAACCTTATGTTATGGTTTAAGTCGTTGCTTCATTTGGGTGTCGACGATGATCCGGATCCGCCAATTAGAAGCCTTTCGCGCGATAATGATTACCGGTGGGGTCACTTCGGCGGCTGGAATGTTGAACATTTCGCAGCCTGCGGTTAGCCGGCTGATCTCAAACCTTGAACAAACGCTCGGTTTTGTTGTCTTTCAGCGCCAGAAAGGTCGATTATATCCGACACAGGAAGCTGATTTTCTCTTTGGTGAGGTCGAACGTGTCTTTGCCAATCTTGAGCATATCACGCAAATTTCGCACGATATCCTTCATCAGAAAACCGGGCACCTACGTATCGCTTGTTTACCCGGGTTCGCGACATCGTTGTTGCCGGGTGTGGTTGCCGATTTTCTGTCGGAACGTCCAGATGTCACGGTCTCTATTCAAACCCGCAGTTCGGCCCGTGTTCGCGAATGGATTGCCGCGCAGCAATATGACGTTGGGATTGCCGATGAATTTGACGAACATAACGCCGTCGAACATGAATCGATTGTCCTGCGCTCCGTATGTGTGTTGGTGAAAGGGCACCGATTGGCAAACCGTGACGTGATTGAGGCCAAGGACCTTGACGGTGAACCAATGATTACCAATGACCGCGACCATAGCTTTAATCTGGCGGTGGAAAAGGCATTTGATGCTGCCGGTGTTAAATTGCAACGCCGGGTCGAAGTGCGCCAGTTCGCCACCGCCTGTCTTTTGGCCAATAGGGGCGTAGGCATCTCAATCGTCAGTTCAATCGACGCGGCGGAGTATACGGACCAGGGACTGGTGGCCGTTCCGTTTGAACCGAATATTCCGTTTAAAATTGACCTGCTGTACCCGGCCTACCACCCGCGGCCCTTACTGCTGCGCGAATTTACCGATCTGTTTAAGCAGGCGGTCGAACCCTTTATCTATCAACCGTGCTAATCAATGCGATGGATCGATGGCGTTGGTCAACGACGGCGGGCGCGCGGGTGGGCGTGGTCATATACAGCCGAAAGGTGGGCCTGATCGACGTCAGTATACCGCTGCGTCGTCGATAGCGACGCATGCCCCAATAGTTCTTGTATGGTTCGCAAATCGCCCCCACCGCCGAGCAAATGGGTTGCGAAACTGTGGCGAAGAGCGTGGGGGGTGAACGTATCGGGTAATCTTAACAAAGCCCGAAGCTGGCGAACCTGGCGCTGGGCAACGCCAGGGTTCAGTCTTGCCCCGCGAACGCCAACAAATAGTGGTTCGTCCTCTTCATTGGCGAACGGTCTGTCTACCAGATAGGCTTCCAAGGCCTTTTGAACGACGGCCAGGACGGGAACCATGCGTTGTTTGTTGCCCTTGCCAGTGACGCGGATAACATCCTTGGCATTGCCCCGCCCGGGAAGGTCGCCGCAATTGAGGGCCAGAGCTTCGCTGATTCGCAGTCCACAGCCATACAGCAGGCTGAGCAGAGCCTGATCACGTTTGCCGATCCACGCTTCATCGCTTAATTCCGCGACCGTCGACAGCGCCGATAGGGCGTCTTCTATGGTTAAGGCTTTTGGCACCGATTTAGGTACTTTTGGTGTGCGGATGCCGCCGATTGCGGCGTTGGATGCCAGTTGATGGCGCTCCAGATAGCCAAAGAAACTCCTGAGAGTTGACATCGCGCGCGCCGTTGACGAGCGTTCTAGCCCGTCTTCAGCGCGTTTGGCCAAATAGCTTCGAAAATCCATGGCGGTCAGCGTGTTCAGGTCGGTAAGACCAGTGGCATAGCCCAAATGTTCGGCCAAAAATCGGAAAAAACCTTCAATATCATGCGTATAAGAATCGACGGTGTGCTGCGAATATCGCCGCTGGTCGGCCAACCAGTCCCGCCAGCCAGAAAGCGCCGTGTTTACGTGAGGTTCAATGATGCCATCGATCACTTGTCGATGCCTTCCGGTTCCAAGGCCCTATGGATCAGGACTTCAATCACACGCCCGAGAAAGTTAATCAATTCCGTACCCTGGCCCGGGTGGAAAATAGCCCCCCTGGACCCAAGCGCCAAAATGCCGATGGGCGCATCGGCGGAGGGGCGAATTCGGGTCAACGCAGCAGAACGGACCAACCCAGCCCCCGCGCCAAATATGGTGCCGTCATCGTTCATGTCACGAACCAAGATAATGTCCCTGTCGACACCAACATAGGCGTCGGCGGAGCCGCCGACCAATTGCCTCAGTTCACTGGCAACGAAGCGCCCATCAGGTCGATGAGGGGGTTCGAACCCAAGTGCAACAACATCAACATCCAGCAAGAATGGCCAGTCATCGGTTAAAATATGGGTGAGCTGGCTGAAGTTTTCTGCCGACAAAGCGGCCAATACTGCGGCGTGGGTGCGGGTCTGGATCGACATGTTGGTGCGGCTGGTCTCGATCACTTCCTGGGCGCAATCGCGAAGTTGATCAATTTCACTGGATCGTCGGTCGAGAAGAAACCGCTGCATGTCGACAACGCCGTCGGCGTCTTCCGACCACCGGTCAGGTGCTTCCATATCGCTCAGCACATCGGCATTGGTACGGAAAAACTCAGGGTTATTGCGCAGGTAGTCGATGACATCTTGCTCGGACATTTCCGTTTCCCTGTCAACGGGGGCGGCATCATTTGGATTTTGCGTCATCTATAAAACCTTATCAACGCGGATGAATTTGCGAATCGCCTTATTATACACTTCTGTTCCCTTAATAAATAATGTAACGCCTACCCATGACTTTACGTGATGGCAAAACCCAGTCAGACGAACCGACCCGCCGATACGGGCCGGGTGATCGGGTTGCTGTTCTGCTGCCGCTGCCTATGGCGACCGCCTACGACTACCGTGTGCCGGAAGGTCTGGCTGTGGCGGATGGTGATTTTGTCAACGTTCCCTTGGCGCAACGTCAGATTGACGGTGTGATTTGGGGTGTTGGTGATGGAAAGGTCAACGCGGCTAAACTTCGCGACGTCTCGGGTAAACTGGATTGCCCGCAACTGCCCCTGATATCGCGGAAATTCATTGACTGGGTTGCCGCCTACACTTTGCAGCCCAAGGGTGCCGTCCTCAAAATGGCGATGAGTGTCCGCGAGGCACTGATGCCTGCCAAAGCGATCAGCGCTTATGCCCTGAACTCTAACGTGCCGGAATTTCGCACCACGCCAGCGCGGCAACGGGTCATTGACGTTTTACAGAATGGCCCACCGCGCCCGGCGACGGATCTCGCCCGCGCCGCTGGTGTGGGGGTCGGGGTGGTCAAAGGGTTGTATGAGGCTCAGGTGTTGATCAAGGTTGATTTGCCCGCCGCCCAGCCGCTGCCTACACCTCGATGGGATTGGCAAGGTCCTGAATTATCCGCCGAGCAAAGCGCGGCTGCGGATCATTTGATCACCAACGTGGAAAAACAGTGTTTTAGCGCAACCGTATTGGATGGGGTTCCGGGGTCAGGCAAAACCGAAGTTTATTTTCAAGCGATGGCCGAAGCCTTGAAACAGGGGCGGCAGGTTTTGGTGCTGTTGCCGGAAATCGCCTTGAGTGCCCAATGGTTGACGCGATATCGCCAACGCTTTGGAGTTGACCCTGCCGTTTGGCATTCGGACTTGACCGCTCGTCAACGCCGTCATACGTGGCGGGCCGTGGCCGAGGGGCGGGCGAAAGTGGTCGTTGGTGCGCGTTCGGCCCTATTTCTGCCCTACCCGGACCTCGGGTTAATCGTCATCGATGAGGAACACGAGAGTGCCTTCAAGCAGGAGGAGGGCGTGATCTATAACGGTCGGGACATGGGCGTGGTGCGTGCCCATCTCGGGAATATTCCGATTGTCCTGGCCTCGGCGACGCCATCCTTGGAGTCGGTTGTCAATGCTGAGTCCGGTCGATATCAATTCCTTCACCTGTCAGCCCGTCACGGTGGGGCCACGCTGCCGGACATACAATTGGCCGATATGATCGACAACCCGCCGCCACGCGGACGTTGGTTGTCACCGGCACTCGCCGATGCTGTGGCGGAGACGGTGGACGCCGGTGAACAGGCGTTATTGTTTCTCAATCGTCGTGGATACGCGCCGCTGACCTTGTGCAGAGCCTGTGGTCATCGGTTGCAGTGCCCACAATGCACATCGTGGCTGGTCGAGCACCGGTCGCAAAGGAGTCTGCAATGCCATCATTGTGGCTTTAATATCCCGATGCCGAAGTGTTGCCCGGACTGTGAAACGGAGGATAGCCTGGTCGCTTGTGGTCCGGGTGTGGAGCGCTTGGCGGAAGAGGTTCAGCTTATGCTGCCTGACGCCCGTATGGCGATTGCGGCAAGTGACAATATCGCCTCGCCCAAGGCCGCCGCCGATCTGGTTCAGCGGATTGAAGAACATGAGATTGATATTATCATCGGCACCCAGATAGTTGCCAAGGGCTATCATTTTCCACTTTTGACCTTGGTCGGGGTGGTTGATGGAGACCTCGGATTGCAAGGCGGGGACCTTCGGGCGGCGGAGCGTACATATCAATTGCTGTATCAGGTCGCCGGGCGGGCTGGTCGGGCGCACAAGCCGGGACGCGCCATCGTCCAGACCTACATGAAAACACATCCGGTCATGGCGGCGATTCTTTCGGGTGACCGGAAACAGTTCCTGGAGGCGGAAACCCGTTCGCGTCAACAGATCGCCATGCCGCCGTTCGGGCGATTGGTCGCTCTGATTGTCTCAGGCCCCAATGAAGCTGCCGTCGATCAAGCGGCGCGAAATTTAGGCCGAACAGCCCCTTACAAGGACGGTATTCAGGTTTTGGGTCCGGCCCCTGCGCCCTTTGCTCTGTTGCGCGGACGCCACCGTCGCCGATTGTTGGTGAAAGCGCCCAAAAAGACGCAGGTGCAGCCAATTATCCGCAAATGGCTGACGCATACGGACTGGCACTCTTCAGTACGGGTTCAAGTCGATATCGACCCCATGAGTTTTATGTGATCAAGCTTGATTTCCCGGCCCTTGCCTGTAAGCTCCGGCTATTCTTTCAAAGGCCATAGAGCCCCCTCGAAAATCGCAGAAACCCTAGGGTTTCAGTAATTTTTAAAAGAAGCGGGAGTCTGGTTGCAATGGCGGAATGAGTATGGTACGAAATGCCGCGTTTCGCAGGAGGGTCACCTGTCTGTGAACACTAATGTCGGCAAACGGCGTGAGTTTAGTGCTCATACTATAATGTCGGTGTTGCACATAATAGTGTTGCACAACAATAACAGACGAGGAATTTCAAGGTGTCATCTGATGTCATTGGCGCTTCCGGCCTAACAGGCCGCTATGCAACGGCGCTTTTTGAGCTTGCAATGACGGATAGCCAACTTGATCAAGTGGCCGAAGATTTGGTCACGATCCAGTTGATGCTGACCGAGTCTCCGGACCTATGCCGCTTGATCCGCTCTCCCGTTGTCTCCCGCGAAGACCAGCATAAGGGTGTGATCGCCGTGCTTGAGAGTGCCGGGATCAGCGATCTGACTAAAAATTTTATTGGTGTGGTCGCGGGCAACCGTCGACTGTTCGCGCTGCCGGGGATGATTGCGGGCTTTCAGGCCTTACTGTCGGACCATCGCGGCGAGACCACCGCAGAAGTATTTTCAGCCAAAAAGTTGACGGCCGCTCAGGTCAAGGCTCTTGGCGCATCATTGAAAAAAGCAATGGGGACCAACGTCTCAATCGACGCAAAAGTCGATGAGGGGCTGTTGGGTGGTCTGATCGTTAAGGTTGGCTCCCGCATGATAGATAGTTCTTTGAGAACGAAGCTTTCACAGCTTCGTTTCGCTATGAAAGGGATCGGTTAGATGGAAATCCGTGCGGCGGAAATATCCGCTATTCTCAAAAAGCAAATCGCTGATTTTGGCTCAGAAGCCGAAGTTGCCGAAGTTGGGCAGGTTTTGTCCGTTGGTGATGGGATCGCCCGCGTTCACGGCCTGGATCAGGTCCAGGCTGGTGAGATGGTCGAATTTCCGGGCGGTATCAGAGGTATGGCTCTGAACCTGGAAGAAGATAACGTCGGTGTTGTTATTTTTGGCGATGACCGTGGTATTCGTGAAGGAGACACCGTCAAGCGTACAGGCGACATTGTTGATGTGCCTGTCGGCAAGGCCTTGCTTGGTCGGGTTGTTGACGGTCTTGGCAATCCAATTGATGGCAAAGGCCCAATTGAGACGAAAGAACGTCAGGTTGTCGAAGTTAAGGCGCCAGGGATTATTCCAAGGAAATCGGTGCACGAGCCAGTGCAGACCGGACTGAAAGCCATTGACGCGCTAATCCCCATTGGCCGTGGTCAGCGCGAACTGATCATTGGTGACCGTCAGACGGGAAAAACCGCAGTTATCATCGATACGATCTTGAATCAAAAAGCCGTCAATGACGTGGCTAAGAACGATTCTGAGAAACTGTTCTGCGTCTATGTGGCCATCGGCCAGAAGCGCTCAACGGTTGCCCAGTTGGTCAAGACTCTCAATGACTATGACGCGATGGAATATTCGGTCGTCGTCGCTGCAACGGCTTCTGAACCTGCGCCGCTTCAGTTCCTTGCGCCTTATACCGGTTGCGCGATTGGCGAATATTTCCGCGATAACGCTATGCATGCGCTGATCTGCTACGACGATTTATCCAAGCAGGCTGTCGCCTATCGTCAGATGTCCCTGTTGCTCCGTCGTCCGCCAGGTCGTGAAGCTTATCCGGGTGATGTTTTCTACATTCACTCGCGCTTACTCGAACGGGCGGCAAAACTGAACGACGACAATGGTGCCGGTTCGCTGACGGCGTTGCCGGTTATCGAAACCCAGGCCGGTGATGTCTCCGCCTACATTCCGACCAACGTGATTTCGATCACAGATGGTCAGATCTTTTTGGAAACGGAACTGTTCTATAAGGGCATTCGCCCTGCTGTGAACGTCGGTTTGTCTGTTTCACGTGTGGGATCTTCGGCGCAGATCAAAGCCATGAAGCAAGTTGCTGGCTCGATTAAGCTGGAACTCGCTCAATACCGTGAAATGGCCGCCTTCGCTCAGTTTGCCTCCGATCTGGATGCATCGACCCAGCGCTTGCTGGCCCGTGGTGCCCGTCTGACCGAATTGCTGAAGCAGCCGCAGTATTCACCGTTGAAAGTGCAAGAGCAGGTGGTTGTCATCTTTGCCGGTGTGAACGGCTATACAGATGGTGTTGCCGTCGATCAGGTGACGGCATTTGAGACCCAGTTGCTGGACGACATCCGGTCTAAACATTCCGATCTTCTTGATACAATCCGTGACGAGCAGGCGCTTTCCGATGATACGCAAGCCAAGCTCAAGAAAATCTTGGAAGACTTTGTTAAGGTTTTTGCATAGTCACGGGTGAGTGGAACAGGATCGAATAACGACCGATGGCAAATCTAAAAGACCTAAAAAGCCGGATTGAAAGCGTCAAGTCGACGCGGAAGATTACCTCGGCCATGAAAATGGTGGCGGCGGCTAAACTGCGTAAGGCGCAGGAAAATGCCGAGGCCGCGCGCCCTTATGCGGCGCGTATGGAACGCATGCTTGGTTCGTTGGCGGACTCAATCGGCGACGTTGACGGGGCGCCGAAGTTGATGGCGGGTACTGGCAAGCGTGATACGCATTTGCTGGTCGCCTTTACGGCTGACCGTGGGCTCTGCGGCGGGTTTAACGGCTCCATCGTTCGCAAAATTCGGCAAATGATCGGAGATTTGAAGGATGAAGGCAAAACAGCTAAAGTTTTGTTCGTCGGCAGTAAAGCGCATGATGTGCTTAAACGTGAACTTGGCGACGGGGTGGTCGATGTGGTCGTTGGCGTCGGCAAAAAAGGCGTTGAATATACCGAAGGCGCGGGTGTTGCAGAAAAAATTACCCAAATGTTCGACGCGGGAGAATTTGACGTTTGCACAATCGTCTTCAATCGCTTTCAGTCGGCAATGACGCAAATTGTGACTGAACAGCAATTGATCCCTTTTGCCGCTGCTAAGGAGGGGGCCAATGACAATAACGACGTCAAGGCCGATGCCTCTAAGGCGGAAGAGGGTGCCAACGCCGTCTACATTTTTGAACCGGATGAAGAAGAAATTCTTGCCGATTTGCTGCCGGGTAATTTGGCGGTGCAGGTTTTCCAGGCGATGTTGGAAAGTGCCGCTTCCGAACACGGCGCGCGTATGTCGGCGATGGACAGCGCAACACGCAACGCAGGCGATATGATCGACGGGCTGACACTGGTTTATAACCGGACACGTCAGGCTGTCATTACGAGTGAATTGATTGAAATTATTTCTGGCGCGGAAGCGCTTTAGATATTAACGGCCCGTATAGGCCTGCTGAAAAGCAACAGGAGCATCAGCAATGGCGAATAAAAGTGTAGGTAAAATCACCCAAATTTTGGGTGCTGTGATTGACGTACAATTTAGTGGCGAACTTCCCGCAATTTTGAACGCGTTGCATACGGAGAATCACGGCAAACTTCTGGTGCTTGAAGTGGCACAGCATCTTGGTGAAAAGCAAGTTCGGACCATTGCCATGGACTCGACCGAAGGTTTGCAGCGTGGTCGGGAAGTCACTGATACCGGCGCGCCGATTTCCGTGCCCGTTGGCCCGGAAACACTTGGTCGCATCCTTAACGTTATCGGCGATCCCGTTGATGAACGGGGCCCGGTTGAAGCCAAGGTCAGACTACCTATTCACCGTTCAGCGCCTGAGTTTTCAGAGCAGTCAACGGAAACAGAAATCCTGACCACGGGGATTAAGGTTGTTGATTTGATCGCGCCTTATTCCAAGGGCGGAAAGGTCGGCCTGTTTGGCGGTGCCGGTGTTGGTAAAACCGTGCTCATCATGGAACTTATCAATAACGTCGCCAAAGGACACGGCGGTTATTCGGTGTTTGCCGGTGTTGGCGAACGTACCCGTGAGGGCAATGATCTTTACCACGAAATGATTGATTCCGGCGTTATCGTCCCAGACGGCGACTCAAAGGCGGCTTTGGTTTATGGCCAAATGAACGAGCCTCCAGGGGCTCGTCTACGGGTTGCCCTGTCCGGTCTGACATTGGCTGAGTACTTCCGTGACGAAGAAGGCCAGGATGTGCTGTTCTTTGTTGATAACATTTTCCGCTTCACGCAGGCCGGTTCCGAGGTGTCAGCCCTTCTCGGTCGTATTCCATCTGCCGTAGGGTATCAGCCAACATTGGCGACTGACATGGGGACTTTGCAAGAGCGCATCACATCAACCAATAAGGGCTCGATCACGTCCGTGCAGGCAATTTATGTGCCCGCCGATGATTTGACCGATCCGGCTCCGGCAACGTCATTCGCTCACCTTGATGCGACCACAGTGCTGTCGCGCCAGATCGCTGAATTGGGTATTTACCCGGCGGTTGATCCTCTCGATTCGACGTCGCGTATTCTTGACCCGCGAATCATTGGAGATGAGCACTACGCCGTTGCGACCGGGGTGCAGCGCGTTCTTCAGGCCTATAAATCTCTACAGGACATCATTGCGATTCTCGGCATGGACGAACTGTCGGAAGAAGATAAGCTGGTCGTTGCCCGTGCCCGTAAAATTCAACGCTTCTTGTCACAACCGTTTCACGTGGCCGAAGTGTTCACTGGCTCACCGGGTGTTCTGGTTAGCTTGGAAGATACGATCAAAGGCTTTAAGGGTATTCTTGACGGCGATTACGATCATCTTCCAGAAGCCGCGTTCTACATGGTCGGTACGATCGAAGAAGTTGTCGAAAAAGCCAAACGCATGGCGGCAGAAGCGGCTTAACGTCGCTCAAGTAGGAGTATAGAAGGATGGCCGATACGGTCGACTTTGAACTGGTTTCGCCTCAGAAGCTTCTGAAATCAGAGCCAGTGGAAATGGTTGTGGTTCCAGGTGTTGAGGGCGATCTTGGTATTTTACCGGACCATTCACCCTTAATCGCAACCGTGCGCCCCGGCGTGATCGATATTCATGAAGGTGGCAAAGTTAAAGAACAGATCTTTGTCGCTGGTGGATTTTGTGAAGTGTCTGCCGAACGCTGCACTGTGCTGGCTGAAGAAGCCATTCCTGTCTCCGAACTTGATAAAGCAACGGTCGAGAGCCGCCTGGAAGAGGCAGCCAGAGCTGTTGCGGACGCCAGTGATGACAGCATTGAAAAAGCCCAATCCCGCCGACGTATCGCTGAAGCTATGATTGCTGCGCTACCGTCCTGATTGAGGCTCAATCAAAGATTTCGGAAAACGCGGCACTTGGTGCCGCGTTTTTTTGTTTTTGGAAGACAACATGAACGACTTATCGATCCCTTATCCATCCCGACGACGACGCCGTTAACCGGTTCTATCTGCGCCTATCCGTGTGGGCGTATTGTCGTTTTCGAGGTGGGGAAAGATCATGAGTATAATTCAGACCGAACGGATGATATTGCAACCTTTTGATGAGAGAGATTTCGATGATTTTTCAGGTCTTCGCCGTGACGTCAGGGTGATGCAGATGATGGTCGAAGGTGTTATGTCTGGCCCAGCAACCCGTAACACTTTTGATGCGTATCTGCATGCATGGCAGATGCATGGTTTAGGTATGTGGGCTATTCGGGATCTTGAAAATAGAGACTATATTGGCGAGTGCGGGTTTTGGGACCGCGAAGGGGAGGTCGGTCTTTCGGTTCGTTATCTGCTGCACAAAAAATATTGGGGCAGGGGCCTGGCAACCGAAGCCGTTTCGGCGGTGGTAAATTTTGGTTTAATGACGGCGGGGTTGAAAACCCTGTCGGCCGTGGCCTTAAAAGATAACATTCAGTCGTGCCGTATTCTTGAACGTCTGGGGATGCAGGTGATCGATGAGAACCACCAAGGAATCGATGGGTTCCGCCACTATATCCTGCCCTTGAACCATTGACGCCGTGGACGGTATGATGCGTCGGCCACTTAATGACCCGCAGGGAGTCGGTGATGCGCCTATATCTTGTTCAACATGGAATGGCAGTACCCAAAACTGACAGCCCGGAAAGGCCGTTGAGCGACGCTGGCCGGACGGCGGTGCAAAAGGTCGCGTCTTTTCTTGCCAGAAGCCAACTTAATATTTCCGGCATTGTTCATTCGGGGAAACTGCGATCCGTACAGACGGCCCTATTGCTGTCTGAAACGCTCGGTCGTGGTCAGGTTGTCGAGGAGTGCATTTATCCCATCGGCCCCAACGATCCGATCACTCCGCTTTTTGAGGCCATCGAAGACGGACCAAGTGAACACATTGACGGTGATCAAATGATCGTCGGCCATCTTCCCTTTATGGGCAAACTGCTGTCCCGGCTGGTCTGTGGCGATGAACTTGAAACCATCGTCCACTTTAAGCCGGGCACCGTTGTTGCGTTGGAACGGGGTCAAAATGGCGACGGCTGGACGGTGATGTGGGTCGTTAGGCCAGAGCTGTTAGGTGGGTGATGGACTGAGTTTTGACCCTATACTCCTCACCGCCCTTTTTTCCGACCGCCCTTGGTATGTTTCCAAGCCGCTTTGGGCGATACGCCCGGTTTGGTCAGGCCCAATTCCGTGGCTTCCAGCCTGCGGATTTCGTCGCGCAGGCGGGCGGCTTCTTCAAATTCCAGATCGGCGGCGGCGGCGTGCATCTTTTCATTCATGTTCTGCAGCACGGCGCCAATGTTGTGTCCAACAAGCTCGGTTTCACCACCCGGTCCGGTATCGACCGTGACATAATCGTGTTCATAAATCGAGTCGATAACATTTGAAATAGCCTTTTTGACGCTTTCCGGGGTGATGCCATGGGCCTCGTTGTAGGCTTGCTGGCGGACGCGACGGCGGTTGGTCTCAGTGATTGCATAATCGAGGCTGGCGGTCATGCGGTCGGCATAAAGCAACACCCGCCCATCTAAATTTCGTGCGGCCCGACCGATGGTTTGCACAAGCGATGTTTTTGATCTCAGAAAACCTTCCTTGTCGGCATCAAGGATGGCGACCAATCCGCATTCAGGGATATCCAATCCTTCGCGCAGCAAGTTGATGCCAATCAACACGTCAAACGCGCCAAGGCGCAAGTCGCGGATGATTTCAATGCGTTCCAGGGTTTCAATGTCGGAATGCATGTACCGTACGCGTACACCGTGTTCGTGCAGATATTCAGTCAGGTCTTCTGCCATGCGTTTGGTCAGGGTCGTGACCAGTGTTCGCAGTCCTTTGGCAGCGACCTCTTTGACTTCACCTAACAGGTTATCAACTTGGGTTTCGACCGGTCTGATAATGCATTTAGGATCAATCAATCCGGTCGGGCGAACCAGTTGCTCAGTAAATACACCGCCGGTGCGCTCCAATTCCCATGGACCTGGGGTTGCTGATACAAAAACCGTTTCGGGGCGCATGTGTTCCCATTCTTCGAACTTGAGCGGGCGGTTGTCGCGGCAGCTGGGCAGACGGAAACCGAATTCGGACAGGGTGGTTTTGCGGGCAAAGTCACCTTTATACATCCCGCCAATCTGCGGCACGGTGACGTGGCTTTCATCGACAACCAGCAGGGCATTTGAGGGCAGATACTCAAACAGTGTTGGAGGCGGTTCGCCTTCCTGACGGCCGCTTAGATAACGGGAGTAATTTTCGATACCGGAACAAAATCCCGTAGTTTCCAACATTTCCAAGTCAAACGTGGTGCGTTCGCGAAGTCGCTGGGCCTCCAGCAATTTGCCGCTGTCTTCCAGTTCGACCAAACGGTCTTTCAACTCGGCACGGATTAACGGCATCGCCTGAAGCAAGGTTGGGCGTGGTGTAACGTAGTGCGAATTGGGGTAGATCGTGATGCCGTCAAGTTCACCAATTTTTTCGCCGGTTAACGGGTCGATCTCCCACAGGGTTTCAATTTCATCGCCAAACAGCGAAATCCGCCAGGCCCGGTCTTCCATATGGGATGGGAACACTTCAATCACATCGCCGCGTACACGGAAGGCGCCGCGAAAAAACGCCGTATCGTTTCTCTTATACTGAAGTTCAACCAAGCGCTTGAGCAGGGTGTCCCGTTCCATCTGCATATCCGTGCCCAGCTTGAGGATCATCTCGGCATAGGTCTCGACCGCACCGATACCATAGATGCAACTGACCGAGGCGACGATGATGACATCGGAGCGTTCCATCATGGCCCGCGTCGCCGAATGCCGCATCCGGTCGATTTGCTCATTAACTGAGGCGTCTTTTTCAATGTAGGTGTCGGTCCGAGGAACATAGGCTTCCGGCTGATAATAGTCGTAGTAAGAAACGAAATATTCGACAGCGTTTTCGGGGAAAAATTCCTTCATTTCACCATATAATTGAGCTGCTAAGGTCTTGTTCGGGGCCAAGACCAAGGACGGGCGTCCGAGGTTTTGGATCACGTGGGCCATGGTGAAGGTCTTGCCCGATCCAGTGACACCGAGCAAAACTTGATCGCGTTCGCGAGCGTGAAGGCCGGCCGTAAGCTCTTTGATGGCGTCCGGTTGATCGCCAGCTGGCGAAAATTCTGAGACCAGCTTAAATGTACGCCCGTCGTTAACTGGTGGACGCCGTAAGGGTGTGAATTGTGGGTTGCCATCCATCCCCCATATATAGGACGGGCGCGGGCGTGTGGCGAGTCCCGTTTTCCTGTTGCACCCCCCTTTAGGCGAGCGTAGGTTTGGTCTTGAAAATACCCGTACCGTAACCTCTCAACGGAACCCGTGATATGCCTTTCATTGCTGATCGTCTGAGTGCTGTCCAACCCAGTGCCACCATTGCTGTTTCGCAGAAAGCCCGTGACCTTGCCGCCGCAGGGCGCGATATCATCAGCTTAGGCGCGGGTGAGCCAGATTTCGATACTCCTGCGCACATTATTGAAGCGGCAAAAAAAGCCCTTGATGACGGAATGACGCGCTATACGGCGGTCAATGGGGTTCCTGAACTTCAGGATGCGATCATCGCTAAGTTCAAACGCGACAGCGGCCTTGACTACAGCCGCGAAGAAATTCACGTCAGTTGTGGCGGCAAACCAGTCATCTTCAATGCCATGATGGCGACCGTTAACCCGGGCGATGAAATCATAATCCCAGCCCCCTATTGGGTGAGTTACCCTGATATTCCCGCGTTTTTCGGCGGCAAAGCGGTTATCGTCGATTGCCCCGCCGAGACCGGTTTCAAAATGCAGCCTGAGCAGCTTGAAGCGGCGATTACACCAAAAACCAAGTGGCTATTTCTCAATTCTCCCTCTAATCCGTCTGGTGCTGGGTATACCCGTGATGACCTTAAGGCCTTGGCCGATGTGTTGTTGCGGCATGACCATGTATGGATTTTTACCGACGATATTTATGAACATCTGGTCTACGACGATTTTGAATTCACCACCATTGCGCAAGTAGAGCCGGCGTTGAAGTCGCGAACCTGCACGATGAACGGCATGTCAAAAGCCTATTGCATGACTGGTTGGCGGGTTGGTTTTGCGGCGGGACCGGCGTCGTTGATTAAGGCGATGACCAAGGTTCAGTCGCAATCGATTACCCATACGGCGGCGGTTAGTCAGGCGGCGTCTGTTGCCGCCCTAAACGGCCCCCATGATTTTATCGCTGAAAACAACAAAGTGTTCAAAGAGCGTCGGGATTTGGTTGTCAGCATGCTCAATCAGGCGACGGGTCTTAATTGTCCGACGCCAGAAGGTGCTTTTTATGTTTATCCCAGTTGTGCGGGGCTGATTGGCAAAAAAACGCCGGGCGGCAAAACAATCGAAAACGATGAGGACTTTGTCACCTATATACTGGAAGAAGAGGGCGTCGCTGCGGTCCACGGTGCGGCGTTTGGATTAAGCCCGCATTTTCGCATTAGCTACGCAACGGCGACCGAATTACTGGAAGACGCCTGCCAGCGAATTCAAAGAGCCTGCGCCGCATTGACGTAACGTTCGTTAATATGGGGCGTCGGTTGGTACTGAAGAACAAACCTGATTAACGGATCAATCCAAGCGGGAGTTGGCGCAGTGGGTGCTTCATAACTTATCGTTCCGCCCCGTGCCGGGTTGAAAAATACAAGCGTCTCTCAGAAGAGTAATGTAACCGCTAGGTGCGCCCGCTTCATCGTCTCAGTCCTGCTTTCGCCCACCGCTACTGGAAGCCGTCAGGTAAATACCATCATGATTATTGAACCGTTTTCTTAAAACGTGATCATAATGTCTTGAAACGGCTTGGCAGGAAAAAGTTGAGGATTTTTTCTTGCATCCTTCGCCTAGGAGATTACCCTTTTCCCTACGCGTAAACTAGATTTTTTCGAGACCGGTTCCGGGCTCGCCCGGGACGCTCAAACATCAGCGGACCAGGGAGTAATTCATGCCAAATAAAACGCCATCGGCCCCCCGCACAGCAGTTCTTGTGGGCCCATATCTCAGCGGGAAAACATCGCTTCTTGAAAGTATTCTGTCTCTCTCCGGTGCAATTGGGCGCAAAGGAACGGTCAAGGACGCAAACATGGTTGGCGATGGGTCAGCCGAAGGTCGATCACGACAAATGTCAACGGAAATGAATGTCGCCTCGACCGACTATCTCGGTGAAAGCTGGACATTTCTCGATTGCCCCGGCTCCATTGAACTGGGACAGGATGCGCACCTTGCTTTGATGGTCGCTGATACAGCCATCGTTGTTTGTGAGGCGGACCCAGCCAAAGTGATGACCATCGTGCCAATCATGAAATTTTTAGATTCTCATGACATTCCACACATGATTTTCGTCAACAAGATGGATGTTCCAGACCATAGCGTCAAAGACACATTGGTGGCGTTGCAAGAGATTTCCGACCACCCTTTGATTCTTCGTGAAATTCCGATCCGTGACGGCAATGAAATCACCGGGCATGTTGATTTGGTCAGCGAACGAGCGTTTGAATGGCAATCTGAAAAACAATCACGATTGATGGAGATACCCGGTTCGGCCAAAGACCGGGAAATGAGTGCACGCACGGAAATGCTTGAATCAATTGCTGATTTTGATGACGCTTTGTTGGAAGATCTACTAGAAGACGTGGTGCCGTCGTCAGAGCAAATTTATGAAACCCTGACCAATGAATTGCGCGAACGGTTAATCGTTCCGGTATTTTTTGGCTCGGCAGAACACGACAATGGCGTCAGGCGACTGATGAAAGCGTTACGCCATGAAGTGCCGGAAGCATCGACCGTTGCCGCGCGGTTGGGGCTGAGCGACGAAAGCGGCACCGTTGCGCAAGTGTTTAAAACCGTTCATGCGGGGCATGTGGGCAAGCTTAGTCTTGCGCGGGTGTTCTCAGGCAGCATCAAAGACGGAATGACCCTGAACGGCAGTCGTATATCGGGCATGCACCGCGTTTTTGGACAAAAATATGAAAAGGCAAACGTGGCGGGACCAGGCGACGTGGTCGCCCTTGGCCGGTTGGAAGGTGTTGAAACAGGCATGGTTTTATCGGATACGGCGCTTCAGCCGGTGCCGCCATCGGCGGACTGGCCTGCGGCCTTGAAGCCGTTGTTCATGCTCGCCATTCATGCGCTGCACCGCACCGATGACGTCAAGCTTTCGGGGGCCTTGAACAAGCTGGCGGAAGAAGATCCGTCCCTAAGTTGGAACCACCACCCGGACACGGGTGAAATGTTGCTGATGGGGCAAGGCGAAATCCATTTGCTGATCGCCATCGATAAACTGAAAAATCGCTTTAGTCTTGAAGTTAAAGCCGTTCGGCCCCGTGTGCCTTACAAGGAAACAATTCGCAAGTCGATATCTCAGCACGCCCGCCACAAAAAGCAGTCTGGTGGACATGGTGAATTTGGCGACGTCCATCTCGATATCAAACCTCTTCCGAGGGGCGGCGGGTTTGAATTCTCGGATACGATTACCGGCGGTGCTGTTCCAAAAAATTATATTCCCGCTGTCGAGACCGGGATTAAGGAATTTATGGTCTCAGGACCGCTTGGTTTCCCGATGATCGATTTTTCCGTCACGTTGACGGATGGTCAGTTCCATGCCGTCGACAGTTCCGATATGGCCTTCAAGAAAGCGGCTGCGCAAGCCATGCGAGAAGGGGCACCCAATTGCAGTCCTGTGCTGCTGGAGCCGGTCTATCAGGTGGTTATGTCGATACCGTCAACCTATACCTCTGGCGTGCAGCGTTTGGTCAGTGGGCGCCGCGGGCAGATTTTGGGATTTGACAACAAGATTGGCTGGGTTGGCTGGGACGAGGTGACGATCCAGCTTCCGCAATCGGAAATGCATGACTTAATTGTCGAATTGCGGTCCATGACTTTGGGTATCGGCACGTTTGATAGTAAATTTGACCACCTGCACGAATTGTCAGGAAAAGAAGCCGACAAGGTGATTGCTGAGCGGCAATAGGCGCACCGCGACCGTATTCTCTTTAGAGGGGGAGCCCGGTTCCGCCAACTTGACCACGTGTATGTCAAGTTGGCGGACCGAGTGCAGTTGAACGAAAGAGCGCCTAAATTACACCGTAGGCACGTCGTGGTACCGGACGTTATGCTGGGTGCAACACTGCCGATAACCTTCCAACAAAACGTACAGCAGCGATGGTCAAATTCTCAATTGCATTTGAGGGTGACTGTAAACCTGCGCCAAGGGTGAATTTCGTTAACGCATTGTAATATCGTAGTCACCTCCCATTCACAGGCGCCGCATACAGTGACGCTAAGGTGTCGTGACAAGGGGGGGATCATTGGCAAACGGGTAGTGCTTTTTTCGGAGGTGTGTCATGTCTAACTCACTGGTGTCGCGTCATTTTGCAATCAGTATTTCCACCTTGTTGTTCTCTTTCAAAGCACTATTTTTTGCCGTGCCGCTGGTCATTCTTTGTTGGGCCGTCGGGGCGGAACCACTCACAAGCAATAGGCTGTCGATCCCGAGAGAAAATATCCCGCCGATATCGACAAATGACGCGACCGGGTACGAAGATTTGCTTGCCAGGGAACTGTACAAACGGCTTGGGTACGATGTTGAATTTCATCTGCTTCCGTCAGAGCGAATTTTTGTTAACGTCAACAAGGGGATTGATGACGGGTTTCTGTCGCGAATTGGAGGCCTGTCGAAAACCTATCCTAATCTGGTGCAGATCGAAGAAAGTGTCGTGACGACGGACTATGTTGCGTTTTCCCGGCTAGCGAATGTTCAACTGGCTGGTTGGCAAAGCCTGAAGCCCTATACGGTTGCCATCGTTACGGGATGGAAAATCTTGGAAAACAATATCAAAGATGTTCAATCCCTTACCAAGGTTGAAAATATTGAGCAGCTGTTCCGGTTGCTCGACTCTGGGCGGGTTGATCTGGTCGTTATGGCGCGAATGCCGGGTCTGCAAATAATCAAGGATCATGGGTTGAAGGGGATACGGGTCGCCGAACCACCACTGGCGCAACGGAAAAAATATTTTTATCTCCACAAAAAATACCAGGACTTAGCCGTGCGGGCGAGTGCCGTTCTGAGGGAAATGAAGGCCGACGGAAGTCACCGCCGGATTATCGATAGTGTATTAAAACAACTTTTAATAAATTAGAGGCCTGATTTCATGATCGAGGAATTTTGGAATCGGAAGGCGTTTAAGGGCACAATTGCCAAGCGGCTAATCGTCGCATTTGTCCTGTTCAGTACGTTGATTTCGCTGGTGACGACGGGGGTGCAATTGTACGCCGATTACCGTGACGGTCTAATCGGTATTAAGGACGATTTCAGTTTGATTAACTCCAGTCACCTCAAGAGCCTCAGCAATAGTTTATGGGCATTCGATGAGCAAAATATCAAAACCGGCCTAGAGGGAATGTTGAAGTTGCCCAACATGGAATATGTGGCGGTCAGGGTTGACGGGAAGATTTTGTGGTCAGCGGGTGAACAATGGTCGCAGAATGTTAAGTCGCGCGTATTCCCCATTCGTGTCATGTACCGAGGCAAAGAACAAATTATCGGCATGCTTGAAGTCTATGCCAGTTTAACGAGTCTTTATCAGCAGTTATGGAATAAGGCGCTGGTTATTCTTCTAGGCAATAGTATCAAGACATTTTTGGTCGTTGGATTTGTGTTTATACTTTTCCATCGCCTTGTCACACGACGGCTGGATCGGTTGATGAAATTTGTCCGCCAGCTTGATATCAACACTTCTGACCATAAGTCCGTTCACAACCTTGCGCCGCCGCCTGCAGATACGCCTGATGAGATCGACGAATTGTGTGCTTCTATTCTAGGTATGCACGAACAGCAAAAAGACCTTTATCAGTCTCTCGTCGATAACGAAGAGCAGCAGGCGCAGTTGCTTGGGTCCATGGGGGAAGCAATGTACGGCGTTGACCGGGCGGGCAACTGTACATTCAGCAACTCAGCCTGCCTTCAGGCACTCGGATATCAGACCAGTGATGACCTGCTGGGACTGTCTATGCATTCGATTACGCATGCCAGAGGGCCCGATGGTTTGCCAATTCCGGTTAACGAATGCGATATCTGCCAAGCCTACATCCACAGTGAAACTGTGCATGCGGTCGAACAGATTTTCTGGCGGAAGGATGGCACGTCGTTTCCGGCAGAATGCCGAGCGTATCCTATTTATGCTGATGGGGCCGTTAAAGGCAGTGTCGTGACTTTTTCTGATGTTTCCACATCGGTACTGGCGAACAAAGAGTTGACCTTGGCTAAGGACGAGGCAGAGAAAGCTAATTTGGCTAAATCTGAATTTCTGTCTTCCATGAGTCACGAGTTGCGAACGCCGATGAATGCCATCCTAGGCTTTGGGCAAATGCTTGAACTCAATTTAAAAGAACCGCTGACAGAGCAGCAGAAAAATTGCGTAAACCACATTATGGTAGGTGGGGAACACCTTCTCGGGCTAATTGATCAGGTCCTTGATTTGGCAAAAATAGAGTCTGGGAAATTGAGTCTTTCGTTGGAGAAAGTCGATCTCGCAGATATTTGTCGCGAGTGTTTGGCGTTGGTTGATAGGCAGGCAATGGACCGAGGCCTGGACGTCGTCTTTGACATGAAAACAAAGTATGCAATTGAAGCCGACTACTCTCGATTCAAACAGGTATTGCTTAATCTGTTATCGAATGCCGTCAAATACAATCGCAAGGGTGGTCGGCTTGTTTTAGCATGTAAAGACGTTGCTGATAATAAGGTTCGGGTGTCAGTAACCGACACCGGTGACGGTATCGCTGAGGGCGAGCAACATAAGTTATTTGAGCCCTTTAATCGACTGGGTAAGGAAGCGGGTAAAATTGAGGGTACAGGAATTGGTCTGACGATCACGAAAAGGCTGGTTGAGGCAATGGGGTGTGTGATCGACTTTGAAAGTGAGGTCGGTGTTGGCAGTACGTTCTGGGTTGAGTGCCCAAAATCTAAGCGCTTAGAGGGAAAAGACATGGAGCTTGGGTCTATTCAGAAAAAGAATATCCTTCAAGAGAGCCTGTCGGGAAACGCTACCGTTTTGTATGTCGAAGATAACCCGGCCAATATGCAATTGATGGACGTGATCTTTAAGGGGATGGATAATGTCAGCCTGCTTCAGGCTGAAAGTGCGGAGATTGGTCTGGGAGTTGCCGACGAACAATCCCCAGACCTCATTCTCATGGACCTTAATTTACCTGGAATGAGCGGTTTTGAAGCCCTACATGCGCTTAAAAAGAACGACAAAACCAGGGATATTCCTGTTATCGCAGTCACGGCACGGGCCATGAAAAAAGACATTGCACAGGGGGTATCTGCTGGTTTTAAGAGTTATATAACAAAACCTTTTGATGTGCCGAAATTGGTTGAGCTCATCAAAATAGAATTGAATCCGTAAAATGATGCCGCAGGCAAAAAAAGACCCCGGCACAAGGCCGGGGCGAGTCTAAACAGGGAGGCTTCACGTCTGGGAGACGCAAGGAGTCGCCATGTGGGCGATCCTTTTGCCGGACTTGCGTCCGGCGGGAGGAGGAATGTTGCGATGCAACATTCAATAATTGGAATATACGGGGATGGGGGTCGTTTTGCCACATATTTTTTTGCAGTGCACCTATGCGTAAAATGCATATCTAATCGGCGCCTAAGATGTGCCCCTGGGTTGATTTGAAGGGGATTACGTTATGGTTTGGTCATCGGTTCTGGGCCTAAGACCGTTGATTTTCATTTCCTCCACCAGGAAGTCCCGAAGCACGACAATGCGCTTGGTATTTCTGATTTCCTCCGGGTAAACAAAATAGGCATCAAGCGTTGGACCGCGTAATTGAGGCAGGACTTCAACGAGATTACCTACCTCGCGGGTCATATAATCAGGGATTGCCCCTATTCCCAACCCGCTTTGAACGGCCCTGAATATACCGTAAATGCTATTGACGCGTAGAACTGGTTCGCGTTGTACACCGGGTTCAGTTCCCGCTTCGAGCAACCAGTTCAGGTTGGGGACCGGCGGTTTTGCATCCTCACCGTAGACAACCAAGTGGTGTTCATCGAGGTCTTCTGGCGTCAGGGGGGTGCCGTGTTTGGACAAGTAGTCAGGAGAGGCGTAGACGTGATAACGAAGGGTCATCAAGTGTTTCTGGATCAGGTCCGGTTGCTTCGGCGGCATCATGCGCACGGCCGCATCCGCTTCGCGCATGGAAAGATCGAGTTCGCTATCCGCCAGCACCAGAGAAACTTCAATATCTGGATATAGCTCGATGAATTTTTTAATTCTAGGGGTTAACCAGATTGACCCAAAAGCGACGGTTGTGCTTATTTTTAAGGGTCCTTGTGGATGTTCTTTCGATTCACTGATCCGCGTCTCGGCCATCGCGAGTTTGGTAAATATGTCGTGGGCGGTGTGAAACAGCAGGTCTCCCTGTTCGGTTAATTTCAGCCCCCGTGCATGGCGGTGGAATAGGGGAACACGCAGACTGTCTTCCAAACCACTAATCTGCCGACTGACTGCCGACTGGCTGAGGTTCAAACGTTCGCCTGCGTGGGTAAAGCTGCCGGCTTCAGCGACAGCGTGAAAAACCCTTAATTTATCCCAATCCATATCGCCTCCTGACCTGTTTGCCAAAGAAACCTGCCCTGAGGTTTTTGGGCGATGTTGACGCCTACGCTGCGGCTTCGGCTTGAACCTCTTGCTGGGTTAGAAAATGTTCAGCTTCAAGCGCACTCATGCACCCGGTTCCAGCGGCGGTGACGGCTTGACGGTAAATCTTATCTTGAACGTCTCCGGCGGCAAATACACCGGGGATATTTGTTGCGGTGCCGCCTGCTTTGGTAATCAGGTATCCTTCTTCATCCATGTCCAGGACGCCATGGAACAACTTGGTGTTAGGGTCATGACCAATAGCAACGAACACGCCATCGACATCGATATCGGTAAGATCACCAGATTTGAGGTTTTTCAGACGCATTCCGGTGACACCTAACGGATTTTCGCCACCTAACACTTCATCGAGGACCGAATCCCATAGCACCTCGATTTTCGGGTGTTTGTGCAGTCTGTCCTGAAGAATTTTTTCGGCCCGAAGTTCGTCGCGTCGGTGAACCAGGGTAACCTTTGAGGCAAAGTTGGTCAAAAACAGGGCTTCCTCAACAGCCGTATTGCCGCCACCAATGACGGCGACGGGCTTCTCGCGATAGAAAAACCCGTCGCAAGTTGCACACGCTGAAACACCGAAACCCATGAACTTTGTTTCGGTTTCCAACCCTAACCAGCGCGCACTCGCGCCCGTACAAACAACGACGGAGTCGCCCGTGTAGAGGGTTCCCGAATCACCTGTTGCCGTGAAGGGGCGGCTGGAAAAGTCAACCGAGACAATGATGTCGTCAAACATTTCAGTTCCGACATTTTTTGCCTGCTCATACATCTGTTCCATTAACCATGGGCCTTGAATGGGTTCGGCAAACCCGGGGTAATTTTCTACGTCCGTCGTAATGGTTAATTGGCCCCCTGGCTGTAGACCTCTGATCAATATCGGTTTTAGGTTGGCGCGTGCCGCATAAATGGCGGCTGTGTAGCCTGCCGCACCTGATCCGATAATAAGTACCTTGGTGTGAAGATGCTCAGCCATGACTGGTATTCCCAATTAAATTTGATTTTAGCCGACTTGATCGCCTGTGATCAGTGAAGGAAGCCTAACATAAGAGAGCGCGAGACCCGTCGCAAGGCACAGGAAAAGCCGGATCATCAACGAAACTTATATTATTCTGTTGGCGAACGAGTGATTGTAATATAATTTCGCAATAAAATTTCGTAAGTGTAGACATTATGGTCCTGAGGTTCAGCCTTGGATGACAAACTACGCATAAAACATACTATAATTGGTAGGGCTAATTCACATGCAAAAGGTCAAACTGGACCGGATTGATCGGCGCATTCTCAACGATTTACAAGATGATGGGCGGATATCCAACGTTGATCTCTCCAAGCGAGCAGGAATATCAGCGCCGCCGTGTTTGCGCCGTGTGCGGGCCCTTGAGGAGGCGGGGTATATCCGGGGGTATCATGCGAACCTGGATGCCAAAATCCTGGGGTATCAGATCACCGTTTTTGCGCAGGTAGGGCTTGATTCGCAAGCCGAACACGATCTCGAAGCCTTCGAAGAGCTGGTTCAGGATTGGCCGCAGGTGCGTGAATGTCATATGCTCGCGGGGGAAACCGATTTTCTGCTCAAGGTCGTCGCCCACGATTGGGAATCTTATGAAGAGTTCCTGACCACCAAACTGACCCCGGCGGATAACGTTGCGCATGTTAAGTCAGCCCTTTCGTTTCGGGCCGCCAAACTTGAGCCGGGCGTACCGATTGATCTGACAGATGTTGACGGTGTAGATGGGGCTGACTGAAACAGTGAAGCGTACAACCGTCATCATTCGTTTGATTGTCGGCGTATGGGTGTTCGTACTGCTGTCGCCGGTGCCCGCAGTCGCCCTTGGCGACGAACAAGCCGCCCGAAAACTTGAAGCCCTGGATTGGTATTCTGAAGAATACCCGCCGTACAATTACAAGGGTAAAGACGGTCTTGCGACCGGGATGGCTGTCGATATTCTCATGGCGGCGCTGAAAAAGACCGGTGCAAACATTCCGTTGGCGTCGATTAAAATAGTGCCGTGGAATGAAAGCTATAAACGGATACAGAGAAACCCTGGCACGGCCTTGTTTAGCATGACCTACACGCCAGAACGTCGGCAGATCATGAAATTTGTCGGCCCCTCCATACCCGTTCGCGTGTCTATTATCGCCTTGAAGTCAAAACACGTTGTCGTTAAGGGCGTGGCAGATCTGAGCACGCTAAAGATCGGTGTTGTGCGGGATGACATTGGTGATCAATTGATTCGAAATCTCGCACTTAGTGATGAGTCCATCTTTAAGAAGGATTCCCTGAAACAGCTAATACACATCTTTTTGCATGATCGAGTGGACGCCATTGCCTACGCGAGCAATGTCTTCAAGTACAAAATCAAACAATTAGGCGAGGCTCCTGAGTTGTTTGAAGAAGCCTTTGTTTTGAAGCGGGGGCAGCTTGGTTACGCCTTTCATCATTTGACGCCATCTGAAGTTCTCGCCCCATTGCAAGCGGCAATTGACTCCCTTCGCGCCGACGGCACGATCAGTCGGATCATTTCTTCCTACAGCGACTAATGTGCAAGCGCTCGATTCGTAGCTGCAATATGGTGGCCGTTCAAGCCGCCAGTTTGATTTCCAGTTTTGACCAGACCGAGACCAGGGCGTCAACCAATTGATCCATTAGCGCATCATTGTGCAAGGGCGATGGTGTGATCCTGAGGCGTTCCGTGCCTTTTGGTACGGTCGGGTAGTTGATGGGTTGAATGTAGATATTATACTCTTCCATGAGCATATCCGTCGCCCGCTTGCAGCGAACCGGATCACCGACCAAAACCGGTACAATGTGCGTTTCAGACTCCATCAGTGGTAATCCGGCGTTCTTTATCAGCATTTTTAGGCGCGCCGCCCGTTCTTGATGTTGCTCACGCAATTCATTGTGGGCACGCACGTATTTGACGGACTGCAACGCACCGCCAACAACGGTTGGCGGTAGAGTGGTCGTAAAAATGAACCCAGGTGCATTGCATCGAATTGCATCAATCAGGGCCGATGTTCCTGTCACATAGCCGCCCATTAGACCAAACCCTTTGGCCAAAGTGCCTTCAATGACGTCAACCCGTCCGGCAAGGTCCTCGCGTTCGGTGATGCCACCGCCTTGTTGCCCGTATAGTCCAACCGCGTGGACTTCATCAAGATAAGTCATCGCATTGTGCTGTTTCGCCAAGTCGCAAATGCGGGCAATTGGGGCGACGTCGCCATCCATGGAATATACCGATTCAAACACAATTAACTTGGCGCGGTTGGGGTCCGTTTGTTCGAGCAACTGCTGCAGATGGGCGAGGTCGTTGTGGCGGAATATCTTTTTGTCACACCCGCTATGGCGTATACCCTCAATCATCGATGCGTGATTTAGCTCGTCAGAGAAAATTACGCATTCGGGTAATAGTTTGGCGATGGTTGAAATCGCGGCGTCATTTGAAACAAACCCAGAGGTGAATAAAAGTGCGGCGTCCTTGCCATGCAGGTCGGCAAGTTCCTGCTCCAATTGTATGTGCAGCGGGGTTGTTCCTGAAATATTCCGCGTTCCACCAGAGCCGCAGCCATAGGTTTTTGCCGCATCGATGACGGCATCAAGGACGATTGGGTTTTGTCCCATCCCCAAATAATCGTTGGAACACCAGACGACGATGTCTTCCTGAGTATTGTCGCGGCGATTGACCGCGTGGGGGAATTCTCCGGCCTGACGGGCAATTTCGGCGAATACACGATAGCGTCCTTCCGCTTTGATCGCGTCAATGGATTCCTTGAAAACGGCCTGATAGTCCATAATCTCCATCCTCTGAATAAAAAAAACTAAACTCTCCGCTGGTTATGCAACTAACCGCAGTTTAAAAAAGTCCCTGATTATGCTTAATCGGCGGCAAAACTCCTTGATGTAGGTCAAAGCCTATTCTTTTTCGCTCTGACATATTGTCGCGTTCTTGGAGACTAATGCGAGGTATGGATGCTTATCGAGTCTGAATTAGCGCTGGTTCGGCAGTTGCCTTTGTTTTCGAAACTTAAAGCTGAGTTTCTTGATCATATCCTTGAAGGCAGCGTTCCTCGCGATGTTGGCAAAGGCATGGTGTTGTTTCACCGTGATGATCCAGCGGATTGTTTTTATGTGGTCATAAGCGGCTGGGTCAAAGTCTTTCGTGAAACCGCCGACGGCGATGAAGCTGTTTTAGGCGTTTTTACCCGTGGTGAAATTCTGGCCGAAGCCGCTACCTTTCTGGATCAGGGATATCCGGCGACGGCGCAAGTTGTTGAAGACGCGCGTGTTTTGCCCATTCTTGGGGCTGGTTTTCGCGCGCATATCCGCAGCAAGCCGGAAATTGCCCTGAACATGCTGGCGTCGATGTCAAAACACCTGCATGGATTTGTCGTCGATGTCGAGCAGCTGAAAACCAGCTCGGCGACCCAGCGCGTTGTTGAATTTCTATTGCGTCTGTCGCCGGTGGATGAAGGCTCCGCAGTCGTCGTTCTGCCTTATGACAAAACCTTGATTTCACGTCGCCTTGGCATGCAGCCGGAAAGCCTGTCGCGGATTCTGGCAAAACTGCGCAAGCTTGGCGTTCGCACAGAACAAAACCGCGTCTTGATCAACGATGTCGCGGCGTTACATGAATATTGCCAGATTGATCCCATGGATTTTCATTCGTCGGTCAGCTGTTGAGGCGTGGTCTGGTTAGGATTGGCCAGAAGTTCCAAGACAATGCCATAAACAGCACCGCCCATAACACACCCGAAAGCAACAAAGCTTGATTGTAGTACTGCGGTACTAGCGCCGGACCAGCCACCCGTATTAGTGCGGCCACGGATATCGCCACGTAAGCGCTGACCATTGTTGGAGACGCATGGATTGTACGGCCCGTATGCCCTAAGGCGGCTCGGGTCATGACACCAATGGTCATCGAACCGACGGTGCCAACGGTAAGGGCGTGTATGGCGGTAATCTCGGTCAAACCAAAGTCAAACAAGGCGGCGGCCTTCAAGGCCAAGCCGACGATCAGCCACGCGTAAGCAAGGTGTATGATCCAGAGAATTGGTTGATCCAAAACCTTGCTCGTCCGCCATTTGGTCATGCGCAGCGCGTTGGCGATCACGGCGAATACGACAATCGCACCACGCAGACCGTCATCCAATCCAATCAGGTCGCCGACGCAAATCAAAATCATCGACAGAATTGATGCGATATCAAAAATCGCATTAGGTTGTGGTAAGGTGGTCTCGTTAAGCCGCCTGAGAGCATTGGTGGTAAATGCCGGAACCACCCGCCCACCAATAATGACGATCAGCAGGAGGATGACATTTAATGCCAGCATGTGTCCCGTCGCCATGGTGTCTTCAGTGATACCCATGTGCTCTAGGTGGACCAAAAGATTAGCCACGAGAAGAGCCAGAAGAATGGGCACAAAAATGAAATTGCGTTTCGACCAGCGCGCTTTAAGGGCTTTCAGAACAAGCAAAAGTAATATGAAAATTAGGGATAGATCTAACGCGGCGACCAACAGCCCGGGTAGGTAAGAGGAAAACCAGATTGCCAACCGCCCGGCAACCCACGCGCCGGCAAGCGCCTTCAGGGTCGCCCCCTCAACGGGGCGGGTGTTGGTCCAGTTAGGGACTGCAGTCAAGAAAAACCCGGTGATCACGGCCATCGCATAACCGAACATCATTTCATGGGCATGCCACTGGTATGGTGGTAATGAAATGCTCGCTTCAAGAACCTCCGCACCGGCTGCGTAAAGCCCGATCCAGGTCAGCCACGCGCCCATGGCGACAAAGGCATAAATGAAGGCAAATAAGAAAAATGGCCGGAAGGCGTAGGAGAAAAACGCGGTCATGGGCGCGTGATCGAAGACGAAAAGAAATTCAAAAGGGATCTCCACAAACGAGTAAATTAAGGAAGGACTTTGACGTAACCGTTCATGCCTTCGTCTTTTCCGTGCGGGCCACATAGATAGGGGTATTGACCCGGCTGTTCAAATGTATAGTCCCAGGTTTCTTCTGGGAAAAACCGCTCTGATTCTTCGACCTTTGCTTGTTTTAACCAAACGCTATGTGAGGTGCGCTTATCGACATTAACCCAACGGACGGTTGTTCCTGCCTTAATGGATATGTTGGCCGGGCAAAAATTATACTTGTAGAGTTTAACGATAACCACGTTGCCACTTTCCGCACCTGGATAAAGTTTGGCATAACGCTTATCCGCCTTGGCACAGGCGCTGGACCGTTCCGGGGTGATTTCTATCGCGCCACCACCGGCCAGCGATGGCCCGCCGGTTGAGATATTCAGTGCCACCGCCAGTACGCAGGTTATCAGGCGTTTAGTGCTTGATCGCGTTAATTTCCGCATCGGCGTTGTCCAATCCTAGTCTATATTCAAGAGAAACATGATGGAACCGGGCATTTGTGTAGTCGTCATGAATGGCAAACCCCATGGTGTATAATTTGCCCGCCTCGAACGATACGCCACCGGGTTGTGTTGCCGCCAGCGGCCTTGTAATGGTGACCGTCCAAATACCGTTCTCCAAAACACCGTTGGCGGTGACTTTGTCTGTGGCATCAAGAACGCGGTCAGCCAGAACGTGCCCAACCTCGGTTTTTCCGCCGTCGCCACTCTTGAAACGAAGCAGGTCCATGAACACGCCGTCGGCCATTTTGCTGTCCAGTTCGGACGGCTCAACGAGCTTGTCCCAGGCACCGCGTGGTTTGCCGTTCTTACCTTTGTATTCCAGTTCGGTGCGACTGTCTTTGATATATTTGGTGACGCCGTCGGAAAGGTTAATCACCTTACCGACTTCACTGGCAGCAGCAAGCGCGTCGGCTTTGGGAGCGTCCGGCATATAACGCGAATCATGATGGCAGGTTGCCCAGCAACCGGCGTTTTCGGCCATTTCAACCTTACCATCGTCAAACATAACAGCCAATTTGATCTGATTATCGGCATCCATCTTGCCGCCGCTGGCAAATGGTACGGGTGTGTGTCCCGCATCCGGCCATTGGAAGTGGAGGGTCAGGAATTTGTCATCGTGCTTGGCTTTGACGTTAACTTTGATCGAGCCGCGTTTGCCAGGTATCGGTGTTGTTTCAGCTTTCTCACCTGTAACGATTTTGTTGCCCATATCGGCCTGTTCGCCTTCGTGACATTCGGTGCAGCGGTCACCGGCGCGCCGCACGGCACGCGCGCCACCGTGATCCTTGCCATTGAGAACCCATTCGACAGAGGCCTGCCCCGGGTACAGCAAGACGATGTCTCGACCGGGAATACTGTCCCAGTTGCCGCCACTGGTTGATGACGGTTTGGCCGCTGCTTGGGCTTGAGCCGTTTCCTCAGAGGATTTCTGAGTGGCGTTCTCGGCGATTTTTTGGGCGGCTTCTGCTTCGGCCATGGCTTTGGCAGCAGCCTCGGCGGTTAGGCGGTCGGCTTCTGCTTTGGCGGCTGCAATTTTTGCCTCGGCGGCGGCTTTAGCTGCGGCCTCATCCGCCTTGGAGGGTAACCGGCGGGTATCGGGCTTGCCGTCATAAGGATCATCGCCTTCGTCGAGCAGTTTATGCACCGCTCGATGGGCGATGCCCTTGTGGCAATCGATACAGGTCATGTTATCATTCTTCGCCTCAAGATGGCGCTTCCATGCCCGGCGTTTTTGTTTTTTGTCGGTCATGGCATCCCAGGAATGGCAATTGCGGCATTCTCGGGAATCAGTCTTTTTCATCGCCCGCCAAACATTTTTTGCCAGGGTTAAGCGATTGTCTTCGAATTTTTCAGGTGTATCGACGGTGCCGAGAAATTTGTGCCATAGCTCATTTGAAGCCTGAATTTTGCGAACGACTTTGTGAATCCACGGGTCTGGGACATGGCAGTCCGGACAGGTCGCACGGACGCCGGATCGGTTTTTAAAATGGATGGTTTCCTTGTATTCCGTATAGACGTTTTCTTCCATTTCGTGGCAAGAAATACAAAATGTCATCGAATTGGTTGCTTCCATGGCTGTATGAAAGCCGCCCCAGAAGATTATTCCGGCAATGCCGCCGACAACAAAAATTGCGCCCCAGGCATATTTTGCTGTTGGGCTCCAGAACCAGTTCCACAATCGGCCGATCATTTCATTTTCCTTTTTGTGGTCACAATTAGAGGGGCGGCGAAAAACCGCCTGATATTGTAAAATAAATGTCTAAAATTTAAAAATTCGGTGGGCAGTCGGTAAAGACTGCCCACCTTAAAATTATTGGTCGCCCATCAGGTTCTGTGGTGAACCCGATTGGATACGTTGAATTTACCAGTTGGTGTTTCAAGCCCTTTGATACGGGTTTTTTCCGCCAGAGTCTTGGTGTCATAGACGACGATTTCGCCTTTTTTCCAATTTTTCTTGCCACCACGAACCCAGACAGACACCCAGAATTCAGAACCATCGGCGTTGAACTCGGTGTGTACAGCAACGGCTTTTTCCTGATCGGTTACCTGGATCGTTTTAACGATTTTGCCGGTTTTTTTGTCGAGAACCTGAATCGCCTGTTGGACTTCCGGGTCAGGATGTTTGGTCTGATCGAAGATCACATAGGGAGAATTCGGATGGGTGCGGATAAACAAGCCCGGTCCGTCAGATTCAACCGAATAGCAGATTTTCCAGGCCTGATCCGGGTGGCCCTTGGGATCGTTGCCCCAGACTGTAACTTTTCCTTCGCCAAGATGGGTCGTACCAGCGACCGGTCCACACTTCGGATCAACCCAGTTAGCGCCGGGACCTGGGTGGGGTTTTTTGCCGGTTACAAGCGAGCCGACGGCTTTGCGTGTTACCGTGTCGAGAAATTCCATCCGGTTGGATGCATTCGCTGCAATTTGGAAATAACGCTGTGTTGGATCAAAGAAACCGTCATGCAGGAATTTGTGGGTGTTGATTTGCTCAATGCGTAGGTTGTCCAAGTCTGAGTAGTCAACTTGCCACATCTGCCCCAGTTCCTTGACCGCGACCATCCACGTCGGCGCATCCGGCGTGTTGTAAATAGCGGCCACGCGGGCTTCATTTACATACTCTCCGTCAACGTTAACGCCGCGGGTGGAGACGACCTTTAAGGGCTCCATTGTTTCGGCATCAAGAATGACAAAATGTGGAGGCCAGTATCCGCCACCGATGACATATTTATCTTTCCACTTGCCGTAATGGGATACGGCAACGTCACGGGCGTCGGAAGCGACCTGGGCGGTTGCCACAACTTTCGGCGGGCTCATCCAAAGATCGATCTTCGACATCAGGCCGTCACGACCTTGGGTAAACCAGAAACGCCCGTCTGATGATTCTTTCATCACATGGATTGCGTAGCCGGTATTGATTTTGGTAACGACTTTCTTGGTGTCGCCGTCGATAACGCCAATCATCCCAGCGTCACGCAGGATGACCATAAAGAAATTTTCCCAATTTAAACTATGCTGAGGCTTTTTTGGATAATCTTCTGGTTTGACATACGTTTTCCAACGTTTTTTCATTTCCGCCAAACTCATTTCTGCAGGCGGAGGGACATCCATCTGAATATAAGTGGCTAATTTTTTGATCTGTTCTTTGCTAAACAGATCATCGAAGTTGTTCATCCCACCTTCGGTACCAATGGTAATGATTTTTTCAAGACGCTTTTGACCGAGTTTCTGAGTTACTTTTGGTTCCAGATTTTTCCCGGTTGCCCCTTTACGAAGTACGCCGTGGCAACCAGCGCACCGCTGAAAGTAAAGTGTTTTGGCTTCCGCGAAGTCTTTTTCAGAAAGGGTCGGTCCAGCAGCAGTGGCGGTGGACGTAACCACGCCGACCGTCATGCCGATACCCATGGCCAACGCCAGGGCCGAGGCCTTTAAGTTAGTGGTTTTCATATTGATCTCTCCATTGAGATATTCACTGATAGTTCTGGGTTTTAGACGGAGCGCCGCCCCTGTTCCTTGATCGGGGTCAAGAAGTCCCTTTTTTAGTTGTGGGTTTTACGGACGGTCTTACTGGCCATCTGTCTGGTGATCTCTTTGAAATGACGGAGGGCAGCTGTTCTCGGTTTTTATTGATCAAGATCAAGTCGGTCTTCGGACCTGCGTGATAAATAGAGACAGAAATTAAATAGGTCGCGGTTTGTCGGGATTTATCTAAATCGGGTTACTAATAGGAGAAAGATGGTGACGGGAACGGGAATGGTATATCTCGTTGGCGCTGGACCGGGAGACCCGGACTTGTTGACCATCAAGGCATCTAAAATTTTTGGCCTAGTCGATGTTGTCGTTTACGACCGACTGGTTTCCGAAGATATATTAAGTCTGGTGCCAAGGGGAATATCGCGGATTAATGTTGGTAAACAACCTCGATTTCATCCCGTACCGCAGAAAGATATCAACGATATCCTGGTCAACTTGGCCCGCGAGGGGCGCAACGTCATGCGCCTTAAAGGCGGTGATCCGTACCTATTCGGTCGTGGCAGCGAGGAAGCCGCTCATCTATATGCCAACGATGTGCCGTTCGAAGTGATCCCGGGTGTTACCTCGGCGTCGGCCTGCGCGGCGGCTGTGGGTTTGCCACTAACCCACCGGGGGTATGCGAACGGCGTGCGGTTTATCACTGGACAATGTGCTGCTGACAGCGAACTGGACTGGGACTGGAGCGGACTGTCCGATCCTCATACGACGCTCGTCGTCTATATGGGCGTAAGCAACCTTCCACAAATTACCACGCGTTTAATGGAACATGGTTTGTCGGCGACAACACCTGTTGCGGCGATCAATAATGGAACACGCGCAAACCAGCGGTGCTTGGTTTCTTCCCTCAGTGAAATCTCCAAAGATTTAGCGGGGCAAAATTTTTTGGGTCCCGTTTTGTTTATCATTGGCCGTGTCGTCGAGCTGACGAAATCCCTTGGATTTGATCATACGCTCGAAGGGGTTGATTTGGGTGGGGTGCGTGAAAGTGCTTAAAGCCTTGGTGATCGTCAGCATGATTAGTATCACCTCAAGTGCTTTGGCTTCCGCATGGTCCCCATCTTCTGAGCGCAAGGCCGAGCTCTATAACCTGGTCGTTCAGGATTGTGGCTCGTGTCATGGCCTGACCATGAGAGGCGGCCTGGGGTCAGCCTTGTTGCCAAAAGACTTGCAAGGCAAAGATATTGAGACACTAACGGAAATTGTTCTTGATGGTGTTGAGGGCACACCCATGCCGCCGTGGCGGTCTCAGTTTCGTGATGGCGAAGCCAGATGGATTGTTGAGCAGTTAAAGAAAGGGTTGCCACAGTGAACGGGTTTCTAAAGTCCTTTTTCCTGGCACTGATCGCAATTTTAGCGATGTCGTTGGCCAGTTGGGCGGAGGCCGGTGAGGGCTTGCGCGGAACTGGTGATCTTGGCGTTATTATTGAACGGGCGACCGGATCGGTAAAAATTATTGAGACGAGCGGACGGACGGTCCTTCACCGCGTCGAAGGCTTTGGCGACCTCAGCCATGCCTCAGTCGTCTACTCCCGCGACGAACGCTACGCCTTTATATTTGGCCGCGATGGCGGTCTAAGCAAACTTGATATTCTGACTGGTAAAATTGTCAAACGGGTCCTTCAAGCCGGGAATAGTATCGGTGGCGCGATCTCTCAGGATGGATCTCTGGTAGCGGTTTCCAACTATAAGCCGGGCGGAGTCAAAGTTTTCGATAGCGCGACCCTTGAATTGGTCGCCGACATTCCGGCTATTGGCGAAGACGGCACGCGCTCAAAAACCATCGGACTGGTCGATGCCCCCGGTCAAAAATTCGTCTTTAGTCTATATGACAGCGGAGAAACCTGGATCGCCGATTTCTCACAGGGCCGCAGCCCTAAGATTACGAAATTCAAGAATATTGGTGAGCTGCCTTACGATGCCTTGATTACGGGCGATGGACATTATTATATCGCCGGTTTGTTTGGGGAAGATGGCCTTGCGCTGCTAGATCTATGGCAGCCTGAAAAAGGGGTCAGGCGAATTCTTAACGGTTATGGCCGTGGCGAAAAAAAACTTCCGGTTTACAAAATGCCGCACCTGGAAGGTTGGGCCAAAGCAGGCAACCTTCTTTTTCTGCCCGCCGTTGGTCACCACGAAGTGTTGATTGTCGACCAACGTACTTGGAAAGAGGTCGGGCGCATTGCCGTCCACGGGCAACCGGTATTTGTCGTTGCCCGGCCCGATGGACGGCAAGTTTGGGTAAACTTCGCCCACCCTCGAAACGATACCTTGCAAGTGATCGATGTGCCGTCGAAAAAAATAATCCGAACCTTTCAACCAGGCAAGGCGATATTGCATATGGAATTCACACCGCGCGGTGAACAGATCTGGGTATCCGTCCGGGACGCCAACCGGGTCGATGTTTATGACACCGCCACATTCAAACGCCTGACAGAAATCCCAGCACAGAAACCAAGTGGTATTTTCCTTAGCGCCCGCGCCCACAGGACTGGCTTATGATGACAAAATTTAACACTTTGGAAGAAAAAGTTCTCAACAAATATCAACGTGATTTCCCGTTGGTGCCACGCCCCTATGATCAAATTGCCGGGCAGCTTGGCATTACCGAAGCGGACTTGCTTGATATTCTGGGCAATCTTCAAGACCGTCATGTTATTGGTCGGGTTGGCGCCGTCGTTAAGCCGCAAACGGTTGGCGCAAGTACGCTCGCGGCCATGCGCGTCCCCAAACATAGGCTAGGTAAAGTCGCCAGCGTGGTCAGCAGTTTTGAAGCCGTAAACCATAATTACGAGCGCGAGCATCAACTCAATCTTTGGTTTGTTGTCACCGCTGCGGATGACGCGGGAGTTAAAACGGTGCTGTTTGAGATCGAGAAGCAGACCGGAATTGAGGTCATTGACCTGCCGCTACAGACATCTTTTCACATTGATTTGGGGTTTGATTTAAAATGCTGATTGATGGAACAGACGAACGGTTATTGGGAGCGCTTGCGGACGGGCTTCCCCTATGTCCCAGACCGTTTGAGGAAGTGGGACGTTGGTTGAGCCTGTCAGAAGGTCAGGTCCTGTCCAGATTGCGTCGACTGATCGGCGAGGGGGTGGTTACGCGGTTTGGCCTGATCGTCCGTCATCGGGAGCTGGGCTACACATCGAACGCCATGGTCGTTTGGGACGTGCCGGACCCTTTGCTTGTTGGGCTTGCTCATAAGGCCATTCAGTTTGAATTCGTCACTCTTTGTTATGAACGCCCGCGTCGCCTGCCTGATTGGCCCTACAACCTGTTTTGCATGATCCACGGTAAGGACCGCCAAACCGTGCTCAATCAACTTAAACAGATTAATAAGGAAACCGGACTTCAATATTGGCCGCATGATGTTTTGTTTAGTGGCAAGCGCTTCAAGCAGAAGGGAGCTCGCTACCATGCCGCCCCGGAACTCAAGCGCGGCGCCGCATGATGGATGGTCTGGACCGCAAAATCATCAATCAGCTTCAGGGTGGGTTCCCGGTGTGTGAGCGCCCGTATGCCGAGGCTGCATTGATGTTGGGGATCTCGGAAAACAACTTGATTGAGCGACTTGATGCCTTGTTGGCGAACGGTGTATTGAGCCGCTTCGGGCCAATGTTTCATGCCGAACAGATGGGCGGCGGGCTGACCCTTGCGGCGATCACGGTCCCTGATGAACGGTTTGATGACGTTGCAGAGATGGTCAATAGCCATGTCGAAGTAGCCCATAATTACGCCCGTGACCACAAATTGAATATGTGGTTTGTGGTGGCGACTGAAACTCCTGAGCGAATTTTTGAGGTCATTTCAGACATCGAGGCCGAAACTGGTCTTGATGTGATCAATATGCCGAAACAGGAAGAATATTACATCGGTCTGAGGTTGGACGTATGACCGACCGGAAAACCATCGATGAAACGGATCGCTTGATCATTAAGGCCTCCCAGGCCGGGTTGGCATTGGACCCGCGTCCCTATCATGTGCTTGCGGAAGTTCTGGACCTGGATGTCGATGATGTTATGGCCAGGTTTTTTCGCCTGCTGGACATGGGTGTCATTCGTCGTATTGGCGCGGTCCCCAATCATTATCGGTTGGGGTACCACGCGAACGGCATGTCGGTTTGGGATGTTGACGATCAGGATATGTCGGATGCTGGCAACGCCGTGGGCGCGCTCGATTTTGTCTCCCATTGTTATCACCGCTCGCGCCATCTCCCAGATTGGCCCTATAACCTATTCGCCATGGTGCATGGTCTCGACCGCGCCGAAGTCGAGGACAAGGTCGCCGTTATCGAAGACCTTTTAGGACCCCGGGCAAAGGCCCATGAAATTCTTTACAGCACGCGTATTCTTAAAAAGACCGGACTTCGGCTGGTCGCATAGAAAGATCAATTCATGTTCAGAATCAGTCAATTTATGGAAGAACTTATCCACCCGACACCAGTTGGTCCGAGGGGTAATCCGCCGGGTCCTGTGGTGATCTGGAATTTGGTGCGCCGGTGCAATTTGAATTGCAAACATTGTTATGCGCTTTCCGCAGATACGGATTTTCCAGGTGAGTTGAAAACCGGCGAAGTGTTCACGGTGATGGACGACCTGAAAGGGTTTCGCGTTCCTGTGTTGATTTTGTCAGGGGGCGAGCCGTTGTTGCGCCCAGATATTTTTGATATTTCCCACCGGGCCAAGGATATGGGTTTTTATACCGCGCTGTCGACCAATGGCACATTAATCGACACCCAGACCATCGTTCCGATTGAGGCCGTCGGTTATGATTATGTCGGTATCAGCCTGGATGGCATCGGCGCAACCCATGACGCCTTTCGTCGCAAACAAGGCGCGTTTGACGCATCCTTGCAAGGCGTGCGGCTTTGCCGAGAGCGCGGTATTAAAGTGGGCCTGCGGTTCACCATGACGATGGATAATGCCTACGAGTTGCCGGCCCTGCTCAAACTAATGGAAGAAGAAGATATAGATAAATTTTATCTTTCTCATTTGAATTATGCCGGGCGAGGCAACACCAATCGCGTCGATGACGCGCGCGGAGAGGTGACCCGCCGGGCCATGGATCTGTTGTTTGAGACGGCACTTACCGATGCCCAGAGTGGGCGCCAGCGCGATTTTGTCACTGGCAACAACGACGCCGACGGCGTTTATTTGCTTCAGTGGGTGGCCAAACACTACCCCGATAAACATGCCCATATGCAGGGTAAGCTTGAGCAATGGGGTGGAAATGCATCGGGTGTTAATGTTGCCAATATTGATAACCTAGGCAACGTTCATCCTGATACCATGTGGTGGCACCATGATTTGGGTAACGTCAAGGATCGGCCTTTTTCGGAAATTTGGATGGATACCTCCGACCCGATTATGGCCGGACTGAAACAGCATCCGCGCCAATTAAATGGTCGATGTGGGGCGTGTACGCACCAGACAATTTGCAATGGGAATACACGGGTGCGGGCCTTGCAGGTGAGCAATGACCCTTGGGGAGAAGACCCCGCGTGTTATCTCAGTGACGAGGAAATCGGTCTGAACGCACCGTTCGCCCGTGTTGAGACAACCCCGTACCGGAGCATACGCAGTGCGGTGGCCTAAGGTTTTCGGTTGCGGCCTCATCGCGCTCACATTTTATGGACACACGGTTCAGGCTCAAGAGACCACGCGTGGTCAAGTGATCTATCAGCAAAATTGCGCCGCTTGCCACGGTGATGATCGTCTCGGGCGGATCGGCCCGGCGCTGCTTCCGGAAAATCTTGGTCGGCTGCGCCAAAAAAAGGCCTTGAAGGTTGTCGCCAATGGTCGCCCGGCAACGCAGATGCCCGCCTTCAGAAAAACCCTTAATGGTAAGCAGATCGCCGCTGTCGTCGATTATGTCTACAGCAAGCTTGACCACGTGCCGGATTGGCCAATGAGCAAGATCAAGGCAAGCCACATTGTTCATAATGCGGTTTCGACCTTGGGCGACAAACCGGTTCATACGTCTGATTTAATGAACCTGTTCACGGTGGTTGAAACTGGCGATCATCACGTCACCATACTTGATGGCGATACGTTCGAACCGATTTGGCGGTTTCCGTCAAGATTTGCTTTGCACGGCGGAGCCAAATATTCTCCTGATGGGCGGTATGTCTATTTTGGCTCACGTGACGGTTGGGTTAGTAAATACGACCTATACAGTTTAAAGCCGGTCGCCGAAATTCGCGCCGGGATCAATACGCGTAACATCGCTGTTTCGGGCGATGGCAAGTATGTAATGGTCGGCAACTTCCTGCCGCACTCCCTTGTTGTCCTGAATGCTGTGGACCTGTCGCCATTTCGGATCATTCCGGTGGCCGATAAAAAAGGCAAATCATCCCGGGTTAGCGCCGTCTACACAGCCCGCCCTAGAAGCAGCTTTATCGTCGCGATGAAAGACATCAAGGAAATTTGGGAACTGTCTTACGATCCTGATGCCGAACCGATCTACGGCAACTTTGTGCACAGTTACCGCGCCGGTCAGGTCGAAGCCACGATCGTAGATGAGCAGCCATTTGGTATTCGCCGCATCAAGTTGGATGATTATATGGACGATTTCTTTTTTGATCAGGCTTATTCGGAAGTCATCGGCGCGGCGCGCAACGCCAAGATGGGGCAGGTGGTCAATCTCGATGTTCGCCGCAAGATTGCCGATCTGGAACTGTCGAGCATGCCGCACCTTGGGTCTGGCATCATCTTTCAATACAAGGGGCGCGATGTCATGGCGACACCGCACTTAAGGGAAAACGCCGTCAGTGTTATCGACATGGAAACCTGGAAAACGGTGAAACGAATTAAGACATTGGGGCCAGGGTTTTTCATGCGTAGCCATGAAAACAGCAATTATGCCTGGGTCGATGTGTTTTTTGGCAAAAACCGCGACGCCATCCACGTGATTGATAAGCGCACTCTTAAAATCGTTAAAACGCTGCGCCCGCAACCCGGCAAAACGGCAGCTCATGTTGAGTTCACCAAAGACGGTCGCTACGCTCTGGTTAGTATTTGGGAGATGGACGGCGCACTGGTGGTTTATGACGCCAAAACCCTTGAAGAGGTCAAACGCATTCCCATGAAGAAGCCGTCAGGTAAATACAATGTGTTTAACAAGATTAACCTGTCGGCGGGCACCAGCCACTGACTTCTTCAGGGCCGTCTATATCTTAATGGCGATAGTCGGGCTCTTCTTTGTTCAGGATATCTTTAAGGGCGGCAAAGTGACGGTCGCCCATTCCTGGATAGCTTTCCCATTGCTGAGCGGTTTTTTCTGCAACCTCGTCTGACGCAACTCTTAGGGGTTTGCCGGTTTGGTAGGCGTTGATGACAGTCTCGGCAGCCCGTTCAAAATAATACAGATTATCAAACGCCCGAGCGACGGTTTCGCCGATGATTAGAATGCCGTGGTTGCCCATGACCAGGGTGTTGCGATTGCCAAGGGTTCCGGCAAGCCGCTCGGCTTCATCGCCTAATCCCATGCCATCGAACCCATCATCAATGGCGACGCGATTGAAATAGCGCATGGTGGTTTGATCGATTGGTGGGATTGAGCTGTCTTGCAACGTTGATAGAACGGTCGCGTGCCGAGAATGCACATGCAGAATGCAGCGCGCGTGTGGAAGCTTGCGGTGGATTGCGCCGTGGATACACCACGCGGTTGGGTCAATATCGTCGCGTTCCCCATCGGACGGGTTGGCGGAATCCAACACAACTAAATCGCTGGCCTGTATTTGGGAAAAGTGTCGTCCGTAGGGGTTCAGTAAAAACTGAGCGCCATCATCGGAGACAGCCAAGGAAAAGTGATTGGCAATGCCTTCATGCATGTTCAAACGGGCGGCCCATCGAAAGGCTGCGGCAAGATCACTGCGCTCGTTGGACAACAAGGGTTCCGGTCGTTGGACTTGGCTAACGGACATGATCGACTCCGTGGGGTTGGATTAATCGGAAAACAGGGTTGTGTCCCGTTCGGACCACATTTGCGTGGCCAGTTTGTCAGCATCGGCAAAACTGTCGGCTTTGCCAACCAGTTTTAAGGCCAGGGCCGCCGTGGCGACAACGGCGGCTTCTGACGCCGGGGCGTCAAGATCGCCGCGCCATAGGGCGGGGATACGCGCTGGATCAAGGGATTCATTTCGCCAGTTGACACCGATTTCCGGTGTGAGCGCAGGCCAGGTTTGTTCACTGATAACGCCGTCATCAACCGTACTAACCCGGCACGGCTTCAGTGGATTGCGTTGGGCTTCGCCACCACCGCCCTTCATGATTACTGAGCGGGGTTGACCAAGCAATTTGGCAACATCGGCGTGCGCCGGCATATAGGGTGGGTGGGCAACGCCGATCATTTGACAGGGAGCCTTCAACGGGTTTAACCCCCGGGCCAAGGTGTTGATTACCGTTCGCACGCCCAAGGTGTCGCGGACATCAAGCAGGTCTTCGACCACTGGGCAAAAGGTGCGAATATCCATATAGGCGAAGCCGCTGTCCGTCATTTGTTGGCAGGCGACGGTAAACGACGTCGCCGGATTGACGCCAAGCCGTTCAAATATCGGGCCGGTCGGAGCATATCCATCGGCGGCCCCGTTGGTTCCATGCATCAAAACCTTGACGCCATTTTGGGCAATCAATAGAGCGGCTAGAATATACCAGGGTTGTTGCTTATGCCGGTCCGCATAACTTGACCAGTCGAGATCAGGGATGAAATCAGGCGCTGATTCGGTAAAAACTTCCTGGGCGCCTTCGATTAGTCCGGCGATTTCTTCGGCCATTTCGGCGCGGTAACGCAATAATAACAGGAAGGCACCGGTTTGCATGGGATGGGCGTTGCCGGAGAAGATGTGCCGCGCGGCGATCCGGGCCTCATCCTGATCCAGAGGCCGTGACATATTTGGGCCTTTTCCGATGATACGCAACAGATCGGCAAACGAAGTTTCAGTCATGTGGTTTCAGTCCCTGGGAAACGGGTGTCTGACACTTACATAACGTGGTCTCTCTGGATTTAAACCCTTTTCACGGGTAGGGGCATAAAAAAGGCGATGTTATATGGCCTTAGAATGCCGACCCCGGCCACTGTCGAGATAGGTATCAAAAACTGCACATATGGAACGAACGAAAGGTCGGCCCGCCTCAGTCACCTGGATACAGTTATCAATAACACTAACAATACCGTCCTTTTGCATCGCAGACAGTATGGTCTTTTCATGTTGGAAACCGGGATCTTGCGCTGTCACCACATCACCAAGGTCAATGCGGTGATCGCACATCAGGCGTTCAATAATGGTTCGGCGCATGCGGTCTTCGGCTGACAATTCGACCCCTTTAACAATGGGGAACTCACCCGCATTGATGGCGTCCGCATAGTGATGCATTGCCGCTGTGTTCTGAACATAGCCTTGCGACAGACTGCCAATTGCAGAAGGTCCAAGACCAAGCAGTGTGCTAGCGGTGTCCGTCGTATATCCTTGAAAATTGCGTTGCAGGGACCCGTCGTCAAGCGCCAGGGCCATGCTGTCGTCAGGGCTGGCGAAATGATCAAGCCCGATCCGGCGGTAGCCAAGTTTATTTAAACGATCCGCGACGGCGATGGCTTGCTGCATGCGGTTTGGGCTGTCCGGCAAATCCTCTTCATTAATCATTTTCTGATGAGATTTCATCCACGGGACATGGGCATAGCCGAAGATAGAAAGCCGATCAGGCCTTAGTTCATGAGATAAATCGACGGTGCGTTGGACGTCCTCAGTGCCTTGATTAGGCAGGCCATACATCAGATCAAAACTGATTGACTGAATGCCCGCCCGGCGTATTCCGTCAACCACAGCCTTGGTCTGCTCAAAGGATTGTACACGGTTGATGGCGTGTTGAATGTCAGGATTAAAATCTTGAATTCCAAGGCTCGTGCGATTGATCCCGGCGTCCGCTAGGGCAATGATTTTGTCCTGGTCCACCGTTCGCGGATCGATTTCGATGGCAATTTCTGAATCCTCATTAAGCGAAAAACGTGCGCTGATGCGGTCCATCAAGCGTTTGAAGTCGTCAGCTGACAAAATTGTTGGCGTGCCACCGCCCCAGTGAATATGTGAAACGGCCCGTTTCGTGCCAAGGGCGTCGGCCAGTAAATCAATTTCGCGGATCAGTAATGAAGCATAGTCAGCTACGGGCTGATATCGATTAACGATTTTGGTATGGCATCCACAATACCAGCACATACGGGCGCAAAAAGGCACGTGGAAATAAAGCGATAGGGCCTCGGATTTCGGAAGTGCCGTTAACCATCGGCGATAGTCATCTGCGGTTACGCCATCATGGAAATGCGGTGCCGTCGGGTAGCTGGTGTAGCGTGGAACCGCACCGCCATAGTGCTTGAGAAGGTCTGTATTCATGCCCCGACATTAGGGAGAGCAATCCGACATTACCTTGATCCAGATCAAATTTAATCAAGGAAAGCCAAAAAAAAGATGCCCGGTCCGTCGGGTGTCGGACCGGGCAATATCCTGAACGGTCGGGTGGTGCTGGAGGAACCACGACCGCTCGCGGATTTGAACAGGGGGTCAGTTCAAAATGGTAATTGCCATCAGGAACGTCGCTCGATTGTGATCGAACAAACACATAGTGGGTCAAATTTGATCGATCGACCTTGACATAGGTCAACCGGCAAACTTTTTTTGAAAAAATGAACGCTGAAGCGCCATTGAAAGGTTGATACAGATCAATGCAGGGGTTTAGGGCAAGGGTGATAGTGCAAAATCCATGACTACGGAATGGTTCCAGCGTGCTTGTCAAAGGCGTAATCGATACTAGAAATTCGGAAGACTTAAACATATGACAATCAAGACCGTTCTGGCCTGCGTTGACGGGGGTGAGGGCAGCGAGAAATTGCTTGAAACAGCCATTTCCGTTGGTAAATTTTTTTCCGCCTACGTTGAAATTCTTCATGTTGAACGTCCAGGGGGACCGAGCGTTCCAATTGCGATTGAAGGCGGCGGTCTGATGGCGGCGGCGGAGATATTTGGCGCCATCGAACGCGAAGAGGCCGAACGCACGTCTAACGCTAAACAAATGTTTGATCGGCTTTGCGTTGACGCCGGGTTGAATATCGTAGACCCGGATCGGGTTGAGAATTTACAGACCACGCAAGCCAGTTTTGCCTGGAAGCTTATCTCTGGTCACGAGTCACGAGAGCTTGGCTATCGTGGCCGCCTGTTTGATCTGATTATTATGGCTAAGGTTAATGATCAACAGGGCGGTGTCGATTCTTCGATCCTTGAAACGGCGCTTTTTGATACCGGGCGTCCGGTTCTTATTGCCGCTGATAACCAATTGAAAATGGCAAATTCGCACATCGCTGTGGCCTGGGACGGGTCGCGTGAAGCCGCCCTCAGCGTTGGGTTGGCGATGCCGTTTCTCGAGGATGCTAGTACGGTATATGTGATCACGGTATCGGAAGGTGGTGAGGTTGAGGAGGCAGAGAAACTTTGCCGCTATTTGTCACGCCATGGCGTGACAAGCGAATGCATCCCATTGGTTGCAAACGGCAATTCCATCGCCAGCAGCGTCATAAAGGAAGCTCATCTTCACGATGTTAATCTACTCGTTTTGGGAGCCTACGGTCATAGCGCGCTTGGCGAGTATTTATTTGGTGGGGTCACTCGTGAATTGTTGTTGTCGGGTGAATTGCCGTTACTGCTTGCCCATTGAGAGGCTTGATTTCTGCATACCTGAACTGATTTCCCCCTCGTTGATCGGTAAAATTAGTTCACTGCATCGTTCTCTCACAATAATGCCTGCCCTGTCGCCCCGGATTTGTTTGTGGGGTTTGGGTTGTAATCGGTGCCATTCCCTGCGAAGTTAATGGAATTCGGGTGAGGTGCAGTTGTGGAATTGGTTGCTGGATGAAAAACCCCTCTTTCAATTTTCAGTCTGAGAATGTTGTGCAATTGGACCGTGCAGTGCCACGCGCGCAAACCGGCGATTCGCCTTGCGCGGCGTGCCAGGTTCGCCATCTGGCCGTTTGTTCTGCCCTCGAACGTGACGAGCTTAATTTACTTGATGAGATCGTCAGGTTTGTTGATTTGGAGGCCGGAGACGCATTATTTGATGAGGGCGAGCCCGCCGCAAATGTCTATAACCTGACATCTGGATCGATCAAGCTTTACAAGTTGTTGCCCGATGGCCGTCGGCAAGTGACCGGGTTTCTGTTTGCCGGTGATTTTCTGGGATTGGCGGACAGTGACGACTATATTTATAGTGCCGAGGCGGTGGCGGCGACCTCGCTTTGTAAGTTTTCAAGGGTTGATCTTGATAGCCTGATGGAGAAAACGCCTGAGCTTGGGCGGCGATTGTTGCGCATGGCGCGGTATGAGTTGGCGGAGGCTCAAGACCAAATCCTGTTGCTTGGCCGGAAAACTGCTAAAGAACGCATCGCCTCGTTCATTTTGATGCTTTCAGAACGCGCCGTTCGCCGTGGAGAATCGGGTAATCCAGTGTCGATTCCCATGAGTCGCAATGATATCGGCGATTATCTGGGGCTGACCACCGAAACGGTTAGTCGTACTTTGACACGGTTGCGCTCCAGCGGTGCCATCAATATGGAATCGGACCGCAAATTCACGTTGGTTGAACGTGAAACCCTCCAGGATATTGCCGAAGGCTTCTGATCCATCCGGTGCTGGTTTGGAACCGCTTGATCCAAAAAAATCTGATGTCCGACAAGACCTAACCATTACACCAAAATCAAGGACATTGACGTGGATCAATGTATCACCCGAAACGCCGGGCTATTTCTTCATTTGACTGATTCGAATGAAGGGGTAAGTTATGTCATCGGGTGAAATGGTGTTCCTGGTTTTGGCGGTATTTGTATTTGTTACATTTTCAGGCTTGTTGTTTTGGACTGAACGCAAAACCACGTCGAAAGACTGAGTGTAAATTTTCTGATTTCCCCAAATATTTAGATTGTGGGCACCCTATGTTTTGGTGCCTGTCGTTCGACCAATTGTTGAAAGGTCAGTAGGATGCGTTTTCTCATTTATGTGCCAATCGGGCTCTGCGCTCTGACGGGCCTGTTTCTGACGGCTAATGCCGCTGATACAGGCATCTATGTGCATGGAATGATTTTTGTCATCGCCAGTATTATGGCGGCATTTTTTGTCATTAAGAACTCGTTTGATGTATCAGAATCTGGCGCTGCATTGTCGGGTGGCGGTATCGCTTATAATGATGGTGTTATTCGCGCCGGTCTGATCGCCTCGACGTTTTGGGGAGTTGTCGGCTTCCTGGTCGGTGTGACCATTGCCTCGCAGTTGGCCTTTCCTGTTCTCAACTTTGATCTGCCGTGGACCAATTTCGGTCGTTTGCGTCCGCTGCACACATCTGCGGTGATATTTGCCTTTGGTGGCAATGTTCTGATCATGTGCTCGTTTTATGTCGTCCAACGAACGTCTCAGGCGCGCTTGGCTGGACACTACGCGCCTTGGTTTGTGTTTTGGGGGTATCAGCTATTTATTGTATTGGCCGCGACCGGCTATCTGTTAGGCGTCACACAATCGAAAGAATATGCCGAACCTGAGTGGTATATCGATCTGTGGCTAACGATCGTCTGGGTGGTCTATTTGTTGGTGTTTCTTGGCACCTTATGGAAACGCAAAGAACCGCATATTTATGTGGCGAACTGGTTCTTTCTGGCGTTCATCGTCACTATTGCAATGCTGCACATTATTAACAATCTGGCCGTGCCGGTCAGTTTCGCCGGTAGCAAAAGTTACATTTACTGGTCTGGCGTCCAAGACGCGCTAATTCAATGGTGGTATGGTCACAATGCTGTGGGCTTCTTCCTGACGGCCGGTTTCTTAGGGATTATGTATTATTTTATTCCCAAACAAGCAGAGCGCCCGATCTATTCCTATCGCCTTTCGATCATCCATTTCTGGAGTTTGATTTTCCTCTACATCTGGGCTGGTCCGCATCACTTGCACTACACCGCCTTGCCGGATTGGGCGCAAACTCTGGGCATGACCTTCTCATTGATGCTGTGGATGCCGAGCTGGGGTGGCATGATCAACGGCTTGATGACCTTGTCGGGGGCCTGGGACAAGCTGCGTACAGATCCGGTTCTGCGGATGTTGGTGATTTCGGTTGCGTTCTACGGGATGAGCACCTTTGAGGGACCCTTGATGGCAATCAAGGCGGTCAATTCCCTTAGCCACTATACAGATTGGACCATCGGTCACGTGCACTCCGGCGCCCTTGGATGGGTCGGTATGGTCAGCTTCGGCGCGATTTATTATCTGGCACCCAGGTTGTGGGGCAGAGAAAAATTGTATTCATTGGCAATGGTGTCCTGGCACTTCTGGCTGGCAACCTTTGGTATCGTCCTTTATGCGTCGGCCATGTGGGTGTCGGGTATTATGCAGGGTCTCATGTGGCGGGCTTATGACAGTCTCGGCTTCCTGGAATACTCCTTCGCTGAAACCGTGGATGCGATGCATCCGTTCTATGGAATTCGGGTTTTTGGTGGTGTGCTCTATCTCTTGGGCGGGTTGCTGATGGCTTACAACGTTTATCGCACAATCAAAGGCCACCAGCGTGAAGAGCGCCCGTTTGGTGTTCCCGTTGGCGCGACAGTGCAAGGTTAGGGAGGCGAACTGATGTTTGACCATTCAAAACTAGAAAAAAATTCGATCCTTATGGTCGTCTGCGTCCTAATCGTCGTGTCGATTGGCGGGCTGGTGGAAATTGCGCCACTGTTTTATCTGGAGAGCACAATTGAGAAGGTGAAAGGGATGCGTCCCTACACGCCTTTGGAGCTGCTTGGCCGCAACATTTACATTCGCGAGGGCTGTTATAACTGCCATTCGCAAATGATCCGACCATTACGTGATGAGATCGAACGCTATGGTCATTATTCCCTAGCGGCGGAAAGCATGTATGATCACCCATTCCAATGGGGGTCTAAGCGTACGGGGCCAGATCTTGCGCGGGTCGGCGGTAAATATTCCGATGACTGGCACAAAGCCCATTTGGATGATCCCCGAAGCCTGGTTCCAGAATCGGTTATGCCAGGCTATCCGTTCCTCGCAAAAACGCCCCTCAGGTACGGCGACATCGCCGAACATTTGAAAGCAAATCGGGCCGTTGGTGTTCCTTATAATGACGATATGATCGCCAATGCTAAAGCCGACTTGGAAGCGCAAATCGATGCAGATTCCGACGGCGTTGATGCGCTGGCTGAGCGTTATCCAGGGGCGAAGGCGCGTAACTTTGACACCAAAGACGGTGCCGCGTCTGAGCTTGATGCGCTGGTTGCTTACTTGCAGATGCTGGGAACTTTGGTTGATTTCTCTGTCTATAACGCAGATGAAAATTTGAGATAGGAGAGTGAGATGACGTTTCAGGATGTTAGCCATTTCGCGCAAACCTATGGGCTTGTTTTTCTGTTCGTTTTGTTCGTCGGCATGCTGTTTTACGCCTTGCGTCCCGGGGCGGGAGAAGACTTCAAAAATGCCGCCCAAATACCGTTTAAGGAGGATTGACCATGGCAGAAAACCCTCAAGTCGATGAGGTCACTGGCACCGAGACGACCGGTCATGAATGGGACGGTATTCGCGAACTGAATACGCCGTTACCGCGCTGGTGGTTGTATATATTTTACGCCACTATCGTCTGGTCGTTTGGCTATTATATTGCCTATCCGGCCATTCCTATGGTGAGCTCGTTTACCAAAGGAATGCTTGGCTATAGTTCGCGTGCTGAAGTTGCCGAAAAAATCACTGCCGCCAAGGCGGGGCAAAAGATTTATCTTGATAAGATCGAAGGCTCTTCGTTAGAGGAAATTCGTACCAACCCGGACCTGCTTGAGTTTTCCTTGGCCAGTGGACGTGCGGCGTTTAATGTTAATTGCTCACAATGCCATGGTTCTGGCGCGCAGGGCGTTAAGGGCTATCCCAACCTGAACGATGATGAATGGTTGTGGGGAGGCACGCTTGATGCGATTCATTTCACCATTGCCAACGGCGTGCGTAACGATCAGAGCGACGACGCGCGGACGTCCGCCATGCCGGCGTTTCTTAAAGATGAAATCTTGGATAGAGCCGGCGTCAACGATGCTGCCGAATATGTTCTTTCCTTATCGGGTGGCGGAGCGGATAAAGAGGCCGCCGCGCGCGGCAAGGCAGTTTTTTCGGAAAACTGTGTTGATTGTCACGGTCAAAACGGCGAGGGGCTGGCTGAGGTCGGCGCACCTGCGCTGAATAATGCCATATGGTTATATGGTGGCGACAAGAAGACCATCGTCGAGACAATTTCCTTCAGCCGTCACGGCGTTATGCCAGCATGGGGTAAAATTCTTGATGAAGCGACGATCAAGAGTTTGGCGATATTTGTTCATTCTCTGGGTGGTGGAAAGTAACCACGCCGTTGAATGAACCACGCTCTCTGTGTGACTGGAGGCACTTATGAGCCAACGACCGTCGGGTCGCGACGTCGATGTCATCGACGTCGCCCCCGTCAACAAAAAAGAGAACCGCGCGCTTTATAAAAAGCGCACAAAAATCCACGCCAAGCGTACCACCGGCATGTACCGGTCGCTTAAGTCGTGGATGATTGTTGTCTTGCTTGCCATCTATTATGTGACACCCTGGATTCGTTGGGACCGCGGGCCGGGCGCGCCTGATCAGGCAGTGCTGATCGATTTTGTTTCCCAGCGGTTCTATTTTTTCTTCATCGAAATTTGGCCTCAGGAAGTTTATTATCTTGCGGGCTTGTTGATTATGGCGGGCATCGGCCTGTTTTTCATCACCTCTCTGTTCGGGCGGGCGTGGTGCGGTTATGCCTGCCCACAAACCGTTTGGACGGATTTGTTTGTCGCGGTTGAGCGGTTGGTCGAAGGCGACCGGGCGGCGCGAATACATTTAGACAACGCCCCGATGTCGCTTCGGAAATTTACCAAACGCGCGTTGAAGTTTTCGATTTGGCTGATCATTTCCTTAGGCACAGGTGGCGCCTGGGTTTTCTATTATGCCGACGCGCCGACTCTGATGATGGATCTGATTACCTTTCAAGCCTCAAGTATCGCCTATGCGACGATTGGCGTGTTGACGTTCACGACGTTTTCCTTAGGTGGACTGATGCGTGAACAGGTCTGCATCTATATGTGCCCGTGGCCGCGTATTCAGGCGGCAATGATGGATGAAGAATCAGCCATTGTTACCTACCGTGGTGATCGTGGTGAACCGCGTGGTCCCTATCGGAAGGGAGAGTCATGGGAAGAGCGTGGCGATTGCGTTAATTGCAACCAATGCGTTGTCGTCTGCCCGACTGGGATCGATATTCGTGATGGTCAACAGCTGGAATGTATTACCTGCGCGTTATGCATCGACGCCTGTGATGGTGTGATGGCCAAGGTTGGTCGCCCGCAGGGGCTCATTGCCTATGCATCGCTGGGCGGTGAACACCGTCGGGCGCAAGGTGACTCGTCTGGTATTCGTCTTTTCAGGGTGCGGACCCTGATTTATTTGTTGGCGTGGGCCGGGGTCGGCCTGATTATGTTGTATTCTTTGGCCAACCGGACGGACTTGGATATTAATGTGCTCCGGGACCGCAATCCGCTGTTCACTGAACTATCCGACGGACGTATTCGCAATGGCTTCACGTTTAAAATTCTCAATATGGCAAGCGAGCAACGTACCCTTATTCTATCCATTCAGGGACTGCCGGGGGCGCGTTTGAAGGTGGTTGGGTCTGAGGATCTGGGCGAGTCAACAACGCCCTACTTCACGGTTAAGCCTGACCGCGTCCATAGTGTGCGTCTACTGGTGTCCGCGCCACGCGATGCACTGCCCAGTGACGCCGTTGACGTGCGGTTTATTCTGAATGAGGTCAATGCCACGTCTAAAGCCCATTATGATAGTGTTTTCAGGGGGCCTGAGAAATAATGACACGGCCAATCTCCCCACCCCGGCAGATAACCGGGCGCTCGGTATTAATTGGCTTTTTGGCATTTTTTGGTGTGATTTTTGCTGTCAACGGCGCGTTAGTCTATTTCGCCCTAAGCAGTTGGCCGGGGTTGGTGGTGGGTCACGCCTATAAAAGTGGATTGGACTATAACCAGACGTTGGCTGCGGCTGAACGTCAGCGCAATTTGGGTTGGCGTAGTCAGATTAATCTCGGTGATGATCAGCGATTGAGCGTCCGTATTTATGACAAATCGGCGACATTGATTTCGGGCTTATCTCCGACGGCCCGATTGCTTCGCCCAACCCACGTCGGCGAAGACCGCAATTTGATTTTTTCGGAAACGGAAAACGGTGTCTACTCTACGGCAGTTGCTGGCCTCGCCCCCGGGCCTTGGCGGGTCGAGCTGAAGGTTTCTGATGGCGATGTGTTGCGATTTTTCATTATCCATGAGCTGCGGGTGGAGTGATGGTCGGGCGTACTGCCGTACCGATTTATGAGGGATTAGCCGGCCCAGGGTGTTGCCCAGCATCGACGATGGCCGTTGACGTAAGCAATGCACTAAGCGGGGCTGTTAGCCCAGCCATGATCCCTAATGCGGATCCGGCAGCGTACGTGCATACTTCAGAAACCGGTGAAAATACGCTCCACCTCATGGTCGAAAATTTGCGCTGTGCCGCATGTATTCAGACGATTGAGCAGGCGGTCCTTAAATTGGCGGGCGTCCACGCAGCCCGCATCAATATGAGCACCCGTCGTCTGAAGGTTACGTGGTTAGGGGATGTCGGTGATGGATTAACGGTGATGCGCTGTGTTGCCGCATTGGGCTATCCTGTCGCACCGTATGATCCGGCGACGCTTAAACGTCGTGACGATGTGGAAAACCGCAGACTAATGGCGGCGCTGGCTGTGGCCGGGTTTGCCGCCGCCAATGTCATGCTGCTGTCCGTTGCGGTTTGGGCAGGGGCGTTTTCGGATATGGGCGCGGCGACGCGTGATCTATTTCACTGGGTCTCTGCCCTGATCGCCTTGCCGGCAGTTGCATATGCTGGGCTACCCTTTTTCCGCTCGGCTGGGGCTGCGCTGAGAGAGCATCGTCTAAATATGGACGTACCGATTTCCCTGGCCGTCGTCTTGTCTGCGGCCATGAGCCTCTATCAAACGGCTCTCGGCGGCGAACATGCTTATTTTGATGCGTCGGTGACGTTGTTGTTTTTCCTGCTGGTCGGACGCTATTTGGACAACAATGCACGGGCAAGGGCGCGCTCCACCGCCGAACATTTGCTGGCGCTGAATACCGAGGCCGCGACGGTGCTTGATAACGACGGCACCGAAAGAAGCTTGCCGACCAACCAGCTGTTACCGGGTATGGTCATCCTGGTTAGGGCGGGGCAGCGTATCGGCGGCGATGGTGTGGTCATCACCGGTCGGTCGATGATCGACAATTCATTGGTCAGCGGTGAATCATTAGCCAAAACGGCGGAACCGGGAAATGATGTCTTTGCCGGAACAATGAATATCGATGCGCCGCTGACAATTCGGGTCGACGCGGCGGCTGAGGACACACTGCTGGCCGAAATCGTCAATCTGGTAGAAGCCGCAGAACAGGGGCGGGCAAAATATGTGCGTCTGGCCGAGCGTGCCGCGCGGATTTATGCGCCGACCGTCCATATCCTCGCCGCCTTAACCTTCGTCGGCTGGATGCTATTGACGACGCATGGGTGGGAAAGTTCCCTGATGGCGGCAATCGCTGTGCTGATCATTACCTGCCCCTGTGCGCTGGGGTTGGCGGTGCCCGCCGTACAAGTGGTTGCCAGCGGGTTGTTGCTGAAACGCGGTGTGTTGGTCAAGGCGGCGGACGGGCTTGAGCGCATATCACAATGCGATTACGTGGTGTTTGATAAGACCGGGACGTTGACGCAAGGCGCGCCGCAGATGATGAACGCTGGTTGCTTAAGTGCGCGGCAAATGGCGATTGCCGCCGCAATGGCGAGAAACAGCCAGCATCCGTTGTCACGTGCCGTCGTTGGCGCCTTCTCGGGTCTTGCACTAATGCCCGTCAGTGACGTCAAAGAAGTCCCTGGTTGCGGGATTACAGCACAGGTTGATGGTCGAATGGTACGCCTTGGAAGCCGCGCCCATTGCGATGTTGTTGAACCGGCTGTGGACGATACCGAGAACCCGGTTCTGGAACTGTGGTTTCGGGAAGAGTCCGAACGCCCCGTCTGCCTGCAATTTTCTGATCGATTGCGGCCTGATGCAGAAGAAACCATTCAGGCGCTTGGACGGTTGGGACTGCCCGTGGAAATTTTGTCCGGCGACCGTGACGTTAGCGTGGCATCGGTGGCCCAGGCGTTAGGGGTCAAAAAATGGATCAGCTTGTGCCTGCCGGACGGTAAAGTTCGGCGGTTGCAAGAGTTGGCCGCAGCTGGATACCACGTGCTGATGATCGGCGATGGCCTGAATGACGCCCCGGCATTAGCGACAGGGTTTGCGTCGATATCTCCAGTGTCAGCACCAGATATCTCGCAAACAGCCGCCGATCTGGTGTTTCGCGGCGATCACCTGAGACCGGTGATTGAGGCGATCAAAATTGCCCGCACCTCTGACCGTTTGGTTAAGCAAAATTTTGCCTTGGCGATCATTTACAACGCCGTTGCGGTTCCTCTTGCTATGGTCGGTTTGGCGACGCCGCTGGTTGCTGCGGTCGCGATGTCATCATCGTCTATTCTGGTCACGCTAAACGCCCTGCGATTGCGAATGGTCAGCAAAGGATAAAGTATTGGACGCATTAATGCTGTTGATTCCAGCAGCCTTGTTTCTGGGGTTTATTGGCCTTGGGGCGTTTTTGTGGGCGTTACGATCAGGCCAGTTTGAGGACTTGGACGGTGCCGCTATGCGGATTCTTAACGAGGATGATACCTCGATCCCACCGTCAATCGCCGGACAATCAAAAAAAGACACCCAAACTGAAAAAAACACCGGTAAATGATTCGTGTTGCACCTGCGAACATATCTCAAAAACAATCAATAGATTCAATTCTTAAGTGTCATGTTGCATAGCAGCGTGGCGAAAGTGTCCGCAAATTTGATCTGACATCAGACGAAAAAAGGGATTGTCTCGCTTTCCTATCTACGCCTATAGTTCGGTGGTATACCAAATGCCACCGAGTTGGCGGCATGCGGAAACGGTAGATTTTGATCAGATAACGAACTTTACAGGGCTTGTTTCTATAATCCGTGTCTTAAAAAGCGGCAGAGCAGGCAAGGCATTCAAAAAGGGAGACTATCAATGAGGAAAATCGCATTATCGATTTTAAGTGTTGGAATTGTGTCGGGCATGGGGCTTGGCAGTACAGTTATGACGACGGCGGCAGAGGCCGCATGGGAGCCAAGGAAGCCAGTTGAATTTGTCATCATGGCAGGTAAGGGCGGCGGGGCCGATAAACTCGCCCGTTTGATCCAGGGACTTATCGAAAAACATAAGTTTTCGTCCAAGCCGTTCATTCCGGTGAACAAGGGTGGGGGATCTGGTGCAGAAGCCTTGCAATATCTGAAATCCAAGGCTGGTGATCCTCACGTCATTATGGCGACGCTGAACAGCTATTACACGACGCCGTTGCGTCAACCTAAACTGCATATAGACATTAAAGATTTCACGCCGATCACCCGCATGGCTGAGGACACCTTTCAGCTTTGGGTGAATTCGGATACGAACATTAAGTCTGTTGATGATTATGTCAAAGCGGTTAAGGCAGCGGGCAAATCCGGCTGGAAAATGGGCGGTACCGGTAAAGGTGCTGAAGATTCTCTGGTTACGGCGATGCTGTCGAAAAAGTTCGGCATCGAGATGACCTACATCCCTTACAAGGGGGGCGGCAAGGTTGCTAAAGAACTGATTGGTAACCACATCAATTCGACTGTCAACAACCCGTCCGAACAGGTTGGTTTCTGGGATGCTGGAAAATCCCGTGCACTCGCCAGTTTCACGCCCAAAGGAAAACTAAAAGGGAAATTTGGTGAGATTCCAACATTTTCCGAGCTCGGGTATGGCGACGACATGGTCTATTACATGCAACGCTCAATCGTCGCACCGGCGAAGATTTCTGTCGATGCTCAGAAATTTTACGAAGGTGTTTTCGAGAAAGTCTACAAGACGGAAGAGTGGCAGAGTTATATGAAGAAAAAGGGCTTGATTCCGGGCTGGTTAACCGGCGTTGAATTGACCCGTTATTTTGTTGAAGAGCGCGAAAAACACCGTGCCCTTTTAAAAGCGTCGGGCGATATCAAATAATCGACCGACTACAAGTTAGTTAACGACAATATTCCCTGAGAGTGGATGGAGAAGGTGCGTCATGCGTTTAGCTGAACTGATAATGGCTTTGGTCATGAGTGTCTTCTCCATTTATCTCATGTGGAAAAGTACCGAACTGCCGATTGGCTGGATTCCGGAAGAAGGCCCAGGTGGAGGGGCGTTTCCCTTCTGGCTGGCCGCTGGAATGTTGCTTTGCTGCATGATGATCCTGATTAACTGGGTCAGGCGGACGAGCCCGCCATCGCAATCCAAAGACGTGTTTATGGACCGCGAAGCCCTTCACTTGGTTGGGGTTGTAGCCGTCGCCCTGACGACCATGATTGGGGCTATTCACGTGGTCGGTGTTTACGTGTCACTTCCCATTTTTATGGCTTTTTATATGCGGTTTCTTGGTCGCCACTCGTGGCGATTGATTAGTGGGTTTGTCGTATTGACGCCGATTATAACGTTTCTTTTCTTCGAAATAACATTGAAGAAGACGTTGCCTAAAGGGTTCACGGAACCTCTGTTCTATCCGCTCTATGACTTGTTTTTATAGGGCAGGATATATTTTTTGCGCTGGTTCCTGGTATACAAAATTAAAAAACCCAGTGATTTGGGTTTAAACTTTGAAATTGAGTTGAAAATCTGATGGAAATTTTTGGTCTTCTTGCAGATGGGTTTCTCGTTGCGTTTGAACCGCTCAACCTTGGACTTGTGATCTTCGGTGCTGCGGTTGGACTGTTTATTGGTGCCATGCCGGGGCTTGGTTCCGTCAACGGAGTGGCGATCTTGTTGCCACTAACCTTTTTAGTCCCCCCGACGTCAGCGGTAATTTTTCTTGGCGCGATTTATTACGGTGCCATGTACGGCGGGGCGATCAGTTCCGTTATGTTGGGAATTCCGGGGGCATCAACGGCGGTTGCAACGACCTTTGATGGTCGGCCGATGGCAATGAACGGCATGGCTGATCACGCTTTGATTGCGGCGGCCGTTGCTTCATTCGTTGGCGGAACAATTTCAGTTATTCTGTTCACCGGATTTGCACCGCCGTTGGCGGAAGTGGCCCTTGCGTTCGGCCCGCCGGAAGAATTTGCCTTGATGTTGTTGGCGTTTGCAACCTTCATTGGGCTTGGTGGGGACGATATTCCCAAGACGTTTTTCTCCATTCTGGTTGGTCTGGTCTTAAGCGCCGTCGGCTACGACATTGTTAGCGGCGAGCCCCGTCTGGTGTTTTTTGATCTGCCAGGGTTTTCGCACAAAATTAATTTTCTTGTTCTTGCCATCGGTATTTACGGTATCGGCGAAATGCTTTGGACCATTGATGTATCGCGCGGCAACGTCACCATGTCCAAAGCAACGGTTAGCATTGCGCGCACAATCGATGCGATAAAACAGATTCTCAAGTCCTGGAAAACCATGGTGATGGGGTCTTTTCTCGGTTATTTCGTCGGCATTCTTCCAGCGGCGGGGGCAACGCCGGGTTCATTGATGGCTTATGGCATTGCAAAATCAATTGCCAAAGATGGAAGTACCTTTGGTAAGGGAAACATTGACGGTGTTCTGGCGCCTGAAGCGGCTAATAATGCTGCCTCCACTGGTTCCATGCTACCGATGCTGACGTTGGGTATTCCTGGATCTCCGACGACGGCGATCCTGCTTGGTGGGATGGTGATGTGGGGGTTAGAGCCTGGACCCTTACTTTTTGTGGATCACACCGAATTCGTTTGGGGATTGATTGCCAGCCTTTATGCGGCCAATTTTTTCGCACTGATCATCAATATTGCCTTCATTCCAGCATTTATTGCGGTGCTCAAGCTGCCATTTACGATTCTGGCACCGGTCATCTTCGGTCTTTGTGTGGTCGGCGGATATGTGCCGACGCAAGATATGCACGATGTCTGGTTAATGTTGGTTTTTGGCGTGGTCGGGTACCTTTTACGTAAATTGGATTATCCGTTGGCCCCTGCGGTGCTGGCAATCGTCCTTGGTCCTATCGCGGAACCGGCCATGCGCCAGGCGTTAATCGGATCACAAGGGGACGTGATGATCTTTTTCAACCGCCCGATTTCTGGCACAATTATGGTCATTGCGCTCTTTTTGATTTTGATGCCGTTGTTCAAGCATCTACCGTTTATGCGTAAAAAAGTCGCGGTGGGATAATGTATACCTTGCCAATTCGGCAGCGCTATGCGAGACGACAGGAAGATTTGACACCGAGTCTGCACGCCCGTTTAAGCGTGCAGATGATCGATCGAGATGGAGCCAGATGTCCGTGAGACGAAGAATTTCGCCCGCCGAATTGAACGTTGCACCGATTGAGACCAATTTCAGTCTCAAGGACAAAATTTATGGGTCCCTTAAAAAGGCGATTACGTCAATCAATCTCTATGCGGATGATGCGGAATTGAGGCTCGACGAACGGCAGTTATCCGAGCAACTTGAAATCAGCCGAACCCCCGTCAGAGAAGCGCTGGCGCGTCTGGAGCAGGAAGGCCTGGTTGAGATCGTGCCGCGTCGCGGCGTCTATATCGTTCGCAAAACCAAAGCTGAAATTCTCGATATGATCACGGTGTGGGCAGCACTTGAAGGCATGGCCGCCCGGTTGATTACAGAACACGCCTCAGATCAGGAAATTTCTTCGCTTCGCGGAATATTTACGACTTTCGATGAAGGCCAAATTCAGGCTCATATCGATGAGTATTCAGACAAAAATATCGATTTCCATCAGTCCATATTAACGATGAGCCGCAATCAGCTTATCAGCGACATGTCGGAGACATTATTTATTCATATGCGATCAATACGGGCACGGACAATTGGCGAAATTGATCGGGCGAACCGTTCGATTGTCGATCACCTCCATATTATCGAAGCCCTAGAGGCGCGCGATACCGATTTGGCAGAACGCCTTGTTCGCGAACACACACTTAACCTCGCAGCTCACGTGGAAAAATATGTGGATTACCTTGATTAAGTCAATCGCCCGTAGGGCATGAACGGTGCCATTGCCGACACGACGTGGTCAGGCAATTGCAGAGACGAACTAAATAGAAGGACACCAACATGGCGGATACCGCACCCGATGCATCGATCAAAACGGAGAATTCCGGCGACCATCCCGAAGCCGAAGACCTGACAGACGGCTTCCATCTTATTATTGATGCGCTCAAACTTAATGACCTCAATACGATCTATGGCGTGCCTGGAATTCCAATCACGGATTTCGGTCGTATAGCCCAAGCTGAAGGCATTCGTGTCTTGTCGTTCCGTCATGAGCAGCATGCGGGGTATGCCGCAGCGATCGCAGGCTACCTGACGAAAAAACCGGGCATTTGCCTTACCGTGTCAGCGCCGGGTTTCCTTAACGGCTTGACCGCATTAGCCCACGCCACGACCAATTGTTTTCCAATGATCCTGATCAGTGGCTCATCCGAGCGCGAGATCGTTGACCTACAGCAGGGCGATTACGAAGAGATGGATCAATTGGCGATCGCCAAGCCGCTATGCAAAGCGGCTTTCCGGGTCCTGCATGCCGAAGACATCGGCATTGGCATCGCCCGGGCTATTCGTGCGGCAGTTTCCGGTCGTCCGGGTGGTGTATACCTCGACCTACCAGCCAAACTGTTTGGTCAGGTTATGAACGCGGATGCCGGAGCAAAGTCGCTCGTCAAGGTGATTGACCCGGCACCTCGTCAACTTCCGGCCCCTGAAGCGGTCACGCGTGCACTCGAGCTGCTAAAAAGCGCCAAGCGTCCGCTCATTATCCTCGGTAAAGGTGCTGCCTATGCGCAGGCTGATGCGGACATCCGGGCGTTTGTCGAAACCAGCGGCATACCTTATCTGCCCATGAGTATGGCCAAGGGACTGTTGCCGGACACTCATCCGCAATCGGCCGGTGCGGCACGCTCGCTGGCGCTGAAAGAGGCTGATGTCGTTGTCATGATCGGTGCCCGGCTCAACTGGCTTCTGTCGCACGGCAAAGGTAAAAGCTGGGGTGCGCCGGGATCAAAGCAGTTCATCCAAATCGATATCGAGCCCAGAGAGATGGATAGTAATGTCGAGATTGCGGCCCCGGTGGTCGGCGATATCGGCTCGTGTGTTTCCGCATTTCTTGTCGCTATGGGAGATAGCTGGACCGCACCGCCCGCTGACTGGACCAATGCCATCAAGGCTAAGGTGGAAGCCAACGTCGCCCGCATGGCGCCGAAGCTGCAAAACAATAACGTGCCGATGGATTATCAAGGTGCACTCGGGGCGTTACGGACGATTATCAAAAACCGCCCTGATGCTATCCTCGTTAATGAGGGCGCCAACACCCTCGATTTCGCCCGCAGCATAATCGACATGTATCAACCGCGCAAACGTCTGGATGTCGGCACCTGGGGCGTCATGGGTATCGGCATGGGCAGCGCCATCGCCGCCGCCGTGGAAACCGGAAAACCGGTTCTAGCGGTGGAAGGTGACAGTGCCTTCGGATTTTCAGGCATGGAAGTCGAAACAATCTGTCGTTACAACCTGCCTGTTTGCGTTGTGGTCTTCAACAACAACGGCATTTACCGTGGAACCGACGTTAATCCTACCGGTGGATCGGATGTCGCGCCGACCGTCTTCGTCAAAGACTCGCGTTATGACATGATGATGCAGGCGTTTGGCGGCGTTGGTGTTTATGCAACTTCTCCGGACGACCTGACCAGGGCAGTGAACGAGGCCATGGAATCTGGCAAGCCGACCCTTATTAACGCGGTGATTGACGAGAACGCTGGCACCGAGAGCGGGCGTATCGGCAATCTTAACCCACAAAGCGTTGTGTCCAAAAAATGATTGGACGCATCAAATCAACTCTCACCAACAGGAATGCACTATGAAAGCTCTTGAAGGCGTCAAAATCCTCGACATGACGCACGTCCAGTCAGGACCGACCTGCACCCAGTTACTCGCGTGGTTCGGGGCAGATGTGATTAAAGTTGAACGGCCCGGCGTCGGCGATGCCACGCGCGGCCAACTGCGTGATATTCCCGATGTGGACAGCCTGTATTTCACCATGCTGAACCACAACAAACGAAGCGTTACCTTGAACACCAAGTCTGACAAAGGCAAAGAAATCTTCGTCAAATTGATCAAAGAATGTGACGTCATGGTCGAAAATTTTGCCCCTGGTGCGCTAGACCGAATGGGATTTTCCTGGGACCGCATCCAGGAGATTAATCCGCGCATGATTTATGCGTCGATCAAAGGGTTTGGCCCGGGTGATTTTGCCGACTGCAAAGTGTACGAAAATGTTGCTCAGTGTGCTGGTGGTTCTGCATCGACGACGGGTATGCTTGGCGGCGTTCCGATTGTTACCGGTGCGCAAATAGGCGACAGCGGCACGGGACTTCACTTGGCGTTGGGGATTGTCACCGCGTTGTTCCATCGCGAAAAATCGGGGAAAGGTCAACGGGTTGAATGTGCCATGCAAGACGGCGTGTTGAACCTTTGCCGCGTCAAGCTGCGTGACCAGCAACGCTTGCAGCATGGGCCGCTGGCTGAATACTCGCAGCATGGCGAAGGCATCCCCTTCGGTGAAGCGACACCCCGGGCTGGAAATGATTCCGGTGGTGGACAGCCGGGCCGTATCTTGAAGTGTAAGGGATGGGAGACCGACCCTGATGCCTACACATACTTTATTACCCAGGCGGCTGTGTGGAAGAACGTTTGTGACGTTATCGGTAAACCTGAGTGGAAAGACGATCCTGATTATGCAACGCCAGCAGACCGGCTTCCACGATTGAACGAAGTGTTTGGCGCGATCGAAGACTGGACAATGACCAAGACTAAGTTTGAAGTCATGGATCTATGCAATCCGCTGAATATTCCTGTCGGGCCGATCCTGAGCATGAAAGAGATTGCTGAAGATCAGTCACTACGGAAAACCGGTACGGTTGTTGAAGTTGATCACCCTGAGCGCGGTAAGTACCTGAGCGTCGGCAATCCAATTAAACTGTCAGATTCGCCAGCGGACGTCGAGCGGTCACCGTTACTGGGTGAGCACACGGACGAAATTCTCAGAGAAGTGCTTGGTATGAGCGAAGACGATATTGCAGCAGCTAAGGCTGAGGGTGCCGTTTAGGCACGATAGGGAATTAGGAAATAAGACATGCGCTTAATAGTAATGGGCCAACAGGCCTTCGGTAAATCTGCTCTCGAAGCCATATTGGACAAAGGGGACGATGAGGTTGTTGCGGTGTATTGTGCGCCAGATAAAGAAGGCCGTCCGGTCGATCCGATTAAGGAATTCGCTCTGGAAAAAGGCTTGCCGGTATACCAGCCAGCTAATTTTACTGATCAAGACGTGCTGGATGAGATGCGCGGCCTGAGTTCTGACCTATGTGTAATGGCTTACGTCATCATATTCGTTCCAGAAGAAGCCCGCGATATTCCAACCCATGGATCAATCTGTTTCCACCCATCACTGCTGCCGCTTCATCGCGGTCCCAGTTCGATCAACTGGCCAATTATGTGGGGAGCGACAAAAACCGGGTTGTCTTATTTTTGGCCCGATGACGGCCTTGATGAAGGCGAAATCTTGATCCAGAAAGAAATTGATATCGGCCCTGACGATACCCTTGGCAGCATCTATTTCGATAAGGTTTTCCCACTCGGGCTTGAAGCCACCCTGGAAGCCATAGATCTCGTTCGCGCTGGAAACCCGCCGAAAGTAAAACAAGACGACAGCAAAGCGACCTACGAAGGCTGGTGCAATAAGAAGGCCGCTGAAATTAATTGGAGCCGTTCGGTCGGTGAGGTCTACAACCATATCAGGGGATGCAATCCTCAGCCCGGGGCGTGGACGACATTGAACGGCGAGACACTTCAGATATTTGATTGCGTCAAAACTGACGAAGCATCCGGTCGGGTTGGTCAAATTTCCAGGATCGATGAAAACGGTGTTCTGGTGACGGCGGGGCGCGGCGCGATTTTGCTCAAGAGAGTGAAATACGCTGGAGGAAAGAAGATTTCGGCGTCAGAATTTGCGTCGGAAAATGGCCTTGAAGTCGGTGCCAAGCTGGGAACGTGATGCCAAAAACAAGTCGTAACTTGACGATGATCAGGCGCATCCGTTGATGCAGACAGCGCGTTCATACCTGAAAGTACAGCCATGAAGCTGCAAGATTTAGAGCGTATTTTTATACGCAAATTGAAATAACCTAGGAGAGTCTCATGCCTAAGAGTGACATTGAAATTGCCCGTGAAGCCACCATGCAACCGATTGCTGATATCGGGGCCAAGCTGGATATTCCCGCTGACGCACTAATGCAGTATGGGCCGAGCAAAGCCAAGGTGTCCTACGATTTTATCAAAAAATTGAAAAACAAAAAAGATGGCAAGCTGATCCTTGTTACCGCGATTACGCCGACACCGGCGGGCGAGGGTAAAACGACAACGACAGTTGGTCTCGGTGATGGTCTCAACCGCATTGGCAAAAAAGCAACTGTCTGTATTCGCGAGCCCTCACTGGGGCCGTGTTTTGGCATGAAAGGCGGGGCGGCTGGTGGCGGTTATGCCCAGGTTGTGCCGATGGAAGATATCAATTTGCATTTTACCGGTGACTTCCATGCCATCGGCGTCGCCCATAATCTTTTGTCAGCCCTGATCGATAATCATATTTACTGGGGCAACAAGCTCGATATCGATCAACGCCGTATCGGCTTTAAACGGGTTGTCGATATGAATGACCGTGCGCTTCGTCAGATCACGGCGAACCTTGGCGGTATCGCCAATGGCTTCCCGCGTGAAGATGGGTACGATATTGTTGTCGCCTCAGAAATCATGGCGATCTTCTGTCTTGCTAACGATCTCAATGATCTGACCACGCGGATCGGGAAAATCGTCGTCGCCTATACCAGAGACCGCAAGCCGGTTTTAGCGAAGGACCTAAAGGGGCCAGGGCCGATGGGCGTGTTGTTGAAAGATGCATTGATGCCAAACCTGGTGCAAACCCTGGAAAATAACCCAGCCTTCATCCACGGTGGCCCGTTCGCCAATATCGCCCACGGATGTAACTCGGTTATCGCCACAAAGACGGCGCTTAAACTGGCTGATTATGTGGTTACTGAAGCGGGTTTTGGGGCCGACCTTGGCGCCGAAAAATTCTTCAACATCAAGTGCCGTAAAGCGGGCCTGAAACCCTCTGCAGTGGTCTTGGTTGCAACAGTTCGCGCCCTTAAAATGCATGGCGGTGTGGCCAAGGATGACCTTGGCAAGGAAGACGTCAAGGCGGTCTCCGCAGGGTGCGTGAATATGGCCAAACACCTGAAAAATTTGAAGCAATTTGGGGTTCCCGCGGTGGTCGCGATTAACAGCTTCATCACCGATACTCAGAAAGAACTCAACGCTGTTAAAGCTGCGGCCAAAAAGCTGGGCGCAGAAGCGATCATCTGCTCGCACTGGGCCGATGGTGGTGCTGGAACGGAAGAACTGGCCAATCATGTGGCGGCTGTCTGTGACAAGGGCGCGTCTAAGTTTAAGCCGCTCTATCCCGACAACATGAAACTTGTCGAGAAAGTGCGGACCATCGCCAAGAAAATTTATGGAGCCAAAGATATCTCAGTTGACGCCAAAGTGATGCGTCAATTTGAGGATCTTGAAAAAGGCGGTTATGGAAAATATCCGGTGTGCATGGCGAAAACCCAATACAGTTTTTCGACTGACCCAAATGCCAAGGGTGCGCCGACTGGTCACATTATTCCAGTTCGGGAACTGAGGCTTTCGGCCGGGGCGGAATTCGTCGTGGTGGTCACGGGCGAGATCATGACCATGCCTGGATTGCCGCGCGTTCCTGCGGCGAACAATATCTTCCTTAACAAAGCGGGCGAGATTGAAGGCCTGTTCTAAGTCAACGTTGGATCAACGGGCGACGGCTATACTGCCGTCGCCTAGATAGGAGATGCGGGTAATGACAATTAGAAAAATCATGGTGCCCGTTCGCGGCGACGGTAAGGGCGAAAGATCGCTTGATTATGCGTTGGTTCTGGCGGCAACAACCGGTGCCCATGTCGATGTGGTGCATTCTCGCTCTCAGCCCCAGGACATGTTACCCTTTGGCACGTTGATGATGACGCCGTCGATGAAGACGTCAATTCTCGAGGCCGCCGCCGCTAACGCCATCGACGATGAGACGCGGCTTCGTCGTTTATTTGACGATTATTGCCAAAATCACAATCTTTTGGTGACCGATACGGCGACACCGGCCGATGCCCGGATCACGGCATCTTGGCGCGAAGAAACAGGCACACAGGCCAATGTGGTTTCCATGCGGGGTCGGCTCGCCGATTTGATTGTTGTCGCTCAACCCGACAGGGAAGCCAATCTTGGCGTCAATACGCTGGAAGCGGCTCTGTTGGAAACGGGAAAATTGGTGATGATGGTACCGGATGTCGATGTCGGCACGGTAGGAAAGCATGTGGCGATTGCCTGGAATGGTGATTCGCGGGCGGCGCGCACAGTGTCGCTCGGCCTCAGTATCCTCAAAAATGCTGAAAAAATATCAATCTTGAGCGCGGAGAAAGGCGGGGCAGACCGCCTTAGCGGATTAGAGCTGATCGACTATTTGTCGTGGCATGGCATTGGCGCAACGCTTGAAAAATTTGAGGCAGCAGGCGCTGGAGTCGGTGCGGTGGTCCTTGAACGCGCCTCTCAAATTGGTGCAGATTCATTGATGATGGGGGGGTATGGTCACTCTCGTCGTCGCGAGCTGATCATGGGCGGCGTTACCCAACATATTATAGATAAAGCCGCCCTGCCGATATTTATGGCGCACTGATCAAATCGATCAATAGCCGATTGCCGAGCCGTCTTTGCGGGGATCTGACGCACCTGTAAGTGTGCCTTTGTCCCAATCAATGCGGATTGCCTGAGAGCCACCAATTGGCTTGCTTGGTCGGGTGATGGTGTGCCCCTTGGCCTTCAGGCCTTCGAACACGTCATCAGAAAACCCGCTTTCCACATCAACGGCATTGGTCCCCGGTTCCGGGAAGAGACGCGGTAGGTCCATCGCTTCTTGCAGGTCGAGGCCAAAGTCCATGTGCTTGGTTAGCAGGTGCATATGGCCGAACGCCTGATAGTGACCACCCATAACGCCAAACGGCATTTGGGCTTTACCGTCTTTGACCAACATGCCTGGGATAATCGTATGCATTGGCCGTTTGCCGGGCGCGATGCAATTAGGGTGGCCGGGCTGAATGACAAAGCCCTGTCCCCGGTTGGTTAGCATGACCCCGGATTTAGGCGCCAGCTGGACGCTGCCGAAATTATTAAATAAGGTATTGATGAACGACACGGCGTTGCGGTCTTTATCGACAACCGTGATATAGACCGTATCTTCGTGTTTTGGCAGAGAAACTGGCGGTAGGTCTGTCAGTGCCCGTTCCGGGTCAATTTGACTGCGCAGCTCAGCGGCGTGCTGGTCGGACAATAACCAATCAACAGGAACGTCAGCCTGCGTCGGGTCAGCAAGGAAGGCGTTACGGTCGTGATAGGCGAGGCGGCCGGCCTCAATTTCCAGGTGCAGACGATCAACGGACAAGGGATCAACACCGTCGGTGTCAAATCCTTTCATGATGTTGAGCAGCAGCAATGCGATTGCGCCCTGACCATTGGGCGGGCATTCATAAACGTCAAATCCCTTGTAATCGGACTTAATCGGCATGACGAAATCACCCCGAGCAGTCGCGAAGTCTTCCATGGTGTGAAGACCACCGAGGCTTTGCAAATAGCTGACGATATCTTCCGCGACGTCCCCCGTATAAAACGCATCACGCCCATGGTCAGCAATTTTTTGCAGGGTCGCTGCCAGTTCTGGCTGGTGGTGAACGTCGCCGACTTTTGGGGCTTGACCGTTAGGCAGGAAGCGCTTGGCGGCATTGGCATTATTGGCAAGAAAATCCTGCTGGCTTTCCCAGTCAGCAGCGACGCGCGGGGCGATCACATAACCATCTCGGGCCAGCGCAATGGCCGGTTGTAGCAGCTCACCAAGATCCATCGTGCCGTGAGCGCGAATAAGTTGGTCCCAGGCATCAATAACGCCAGGGATGGTCACCGAATGGGGCGATTGGCGTTCAAGTTCGGATATCCCCTGACCTTGAAACCATTCGACCGTTGCCGCCGCTGGGGCCCGGCCCGAACCGTTGAAGGCGACCAATTGGTCTGAGCCCTCGGGAGAAAAGATACAGAAATTGTCACCACCAATGCCGGTTGATTCTGGCTCGACCACGCATTGTACGGCGCAAGCTGCAACGGCCGCATCCATGGCGTTGCCACCCTTTTGCAGGATGGAAATGGCCGTAGAGGTTGCAACGACATGAGAGGTTGCAGCCATACCGTTTCTGGCGTGGACTGTTGATCGTCCGGGATGTTCTAGATTTCGCATAGGTGCCTTGTTCCTTCAAGATTTTGGTCGTTTAATGTCGAGGAAGCCTCGAACAGAGTAGCGTTAAAAAAGAAGAGGTGAAATAGAAACTATTGTGGCATAGTGTATACCACCAGCTGGAGGCAAGACCAGAATATTGAGTCACTTATTCATGTGAACTACTAACGGGAGAGATAAAATGAACAAATTCTACAAACTTGGTTTGGCGGCAAGCGTTGCGTTGCTGACCGGGTCACTTGGGCTGGCTCCAGCGCAAGCGCTGAATATTCCCTGCAAAACAGCTAAGTTGATTGTGCCCTGGAAAGCGGGTGGCGGAACCCATGTTCTGTTTTCGATTTTTGAGAAAGCCATTCAGAAACTGGATGTTTCACCCAAACTCAAGGTTATTTCGATTTCCGGTCAAGGCGGCAACAAAGGCGCCAAGGAAGTCGCCAAAGCCAAGCCGGATGGCTGCACGTTGTTGGCCATTCACCAAAGCGGGATCACCAGTTACCTTAATGGCCGTATCCCCTTTCATTACAACAATTTCGAAACCGTGTCCCTGTTGACGTCGACGCCGGATATTGTTGGCGCTTCGACTAAGGTTCCGTGGAATAATTTTGCGGAAATGAAAAAAGCCGTCCTGGCTGCGCCTGGCAAGTATACGGTTGGTGCCACTTTCGGTTCGACCAGCCAATTCTACTGGTTAATCCTGCAAGCCAAGACCGGAATGAAGTTCAAATTTGTTCCCTATGATGGCACGGCGCAGCGTACCCAGGCCTTGTTGTCCGGTGCCATTGATCTCGGGGGGATTAACGTTGCCGCAAACCGCAAACACATCCAGGCGGGTTCGGTCAAGGCATTCGCCATTGCTGCGGCAAAGCGCTCGCCGCATTTGCCTGACCTGCCGACACTGAAGGAACTTGGCGTTGATATGGTTTATGCCCTTGACCGCGGCGTTGTCGCCCCCAAAGGCACCCCCAAAGACGTTGTTGATTACTGGGCAGGGGTGTTCAAAATGGCGGCAGAAGATCCTGATCTAATGAAACAGATGGATGCCAAAGGCACCGGCCTGAACTGGGTTGGACCGGAAGATTATCGCAAGTGGGCCGATAAGACCTATGCGGAACACGAAAAAATCGCGGTTGAAATCGGTTTGTGGAAAAAATAAGCCCGAGTTCAATCTGACATATTGACTATGGTCCGGGTGGGAGATGCATCCGGACCATATCGATTAAGACTTCCCCAGAAACGAGGTCATAATGAGACGTCTCAGTCATGACGCTATTATCGCAATTGTGCTGCTCGTCGCGAGCGGTATCCTGTTCTGGTCAACGTTTAGTATACGAGCACCTGATTATGGTGTTCTGTTGCCGTCGACTTGGCCTCGGATGATTATAGTCGCATTGGCGATACTCAGTTTCATCTATCTTGTTCAGTCCCTTAAGGCGGGTCGTAACGTCGACGACAAGGATGTCGCGCCGACAGAAGAGTACCAACGGGAACCAGGACTAAAAGGGTGGTTTATCCATTGGTTGAACCCGATCATTTGTTTTGGTCTGTTTTTCGCCTATCTGGCGACCTTGCCGATCTTAGGGAGTTTGATTGGCGGCGTATTGTTTGTGTTTGCGTTGATGAGCGCAATCGGTGGTTTCGCATTGAGAGACATCGGCCTTCATGCGGTCCTGTCTCTGGCGACGATTGGCGGTATGTGGAGTATATTCACCTTTGGGCTTGATGTGATTTTGCCAACCGGCATTATTTTTTCTCCCTTTTGATTTGGTGGGATTGATCTTTTGGTAATTGAAAATGTCCTTGCTGCCCTCAACGAACTGGCGACAATTCATACCGTCATTTTAATGATGGTCGGTGTCGCCGGGGGGCTGATCGCCGGCGCAATTCCCGGCTTTACTATTGCTATGGCCGTCGTTCTGACACTGCCGTTTACCTTTGGTATGCCTGCGGTTCAGGGGTTGGCGACCATGGTCAGCGTTTTGGTTGGCGGATTATCCGGTGGGTTGATGGCCGGAATTCTGACCGGCATCCCTGGCACGCCGTCCTCAGTCGCGACCACATTTGATGGCTTTCCCATGGCCCGGTCCGGGAAACCCGGTCTGGCCCTCGGGATTGGCGTATGGTCATCGTTTTTTGGCGGCATTATCAGCGCCACTTTACTGATGACACTGGCACCGCAGTTGGCCCGCATCGGTCTCGAATTTCAGCCGTGGGATTACTTTATGCTGGTGATGTTCGCGCTGACCATTACCGCCAGTCTGGCCGGGAAAAATCTGGTTAAGGGTTTGATCGCCGGTGCGGTCGGCCTTCTGGTCCGTACCGTCGGAGAGGATGAAGCCGTTGGTATGGCACGGCTTGATTTCGGTAGCGACGCCTTGTTGCAAGGGTTTGATTTTATTGCCGTACTGATTGGCCTGTTCGCCTTTTCCCAACTCCTGCACGACGTCAGAGACCCGAAAGAAGCCAGGAAGACATTGTCCGAACGTGGGGCCGTTAATGTAAAAATTGAACACTTTGCTGCGATACGAGAAATTTTCAAACATTGGACGTTGCTCATACGCTCGTCGCTGATTGGCGTGTTCACCGGGATTTTACCGGGCGCCGGGGGGTCGATCGCCAACATTCTGGCCTATGACCAAGCAAAAAAAACGTCGAAAACACCTGAAAAATTTGGTACCGGCGCACCGGAGGGAATTATCGCGCCGGAAAGTTCCAATAATGCGGTTGAAGGCGGGGCGTTGATGACGTTGATGGCGCTTGGTATTCCGGGCGACGTAACGGCTGCCGTGATGTTGGGCGCGTTGCTGATCCATGACGTTGTGCCGAGCCCAACTTTCATCGCCGAGGAACCGGTGCTTGCTTATTCGATCTTTCTCGCTTTTTTTGGTGCGACCTTCATGATGCTCGGCTTGCAGTCGATTATGCTGCGGGTTTTTGTCATGGTGACCAAAATCCGTATGTATATGTTGGCGGGCATTATTCTCGGGTTTTGTGGTATTGGTGTGTTTGCGATCAATAATGTCGAGTTTGATCTATGGACACTGTTGTGGTTCGGAATCCTTGGATTTGTCATGCGCCATTATGGTTTCCCGCTGGCACCGATGATTCTCGGTGTTGTGCTTGGCAACATTGCCGAATTGAACCTCGCCCGGTGCATGGCAATTACCACTGACCTTGCGCCGTTTGTGACCCGGCCTTGGTCGTTGTTTTTCCTGATCGTTGCAGTGTTTTCTGCCGCATTTCCCATTTATCAGGCCCATCGTGGCAGAAAAATATGGACGTTGTTTTATCTTCCGGGCGCTTGTTTTGCTGCGGCGGTTCCCTTGGTCATGATGGGCGGAATTCCACGGCCTGCTCTTGCTGCGGCAGTAGCCTTGTTCGGGGCCTATACGCTGTGGCAACGCGCTCGCTCAGGGTGGAGGCTGGACCCCAATGAGGCTGACGACCTGAACCTGATTGAGGGCTAGGCATGGACTGGTGGACAGGTATTTATGAGGCAATCAAGCAGGCTGATGTGCGTCAGGTTGCCTATGTTCCCGACGCTGGTCACGCGGCATTGATTGAAGCCTGCATTGCTGACAACGGTATCCGTGCGATCGCTCTGACGACGGAAGAAGAAGGCGTTGCGGTGCTTGCAGGGGCGTGGCTGGGTGGGGTGCGCGGTGCCCTTTTGATGCAATCATCTGGTGTTGGCAACTGTATAAACATGTTGTCGTTGGCCAAGACCTGCCAATTTCCACTGCCGCTGTTTGTAACCATGCGCGGCCAGTGGCACGAATTTAACCCCTGGCAGTATCCCATGGGGCAGACGACGGGCGATACGCTGAATACGGCAGGTGTTCAGACGCTGACGGCGGTAGAGCCAGATGATGTCGGGGCAATGGCGGCGGCGACGTTGGATCACGCTTTTACCGGCGGCGGCATGTCGGCATTGTTACTCCATCAACGTCTTGCGCCCGTTAAAACATTCGGCAAGTGAGGCGAGCACGATGGATGACAGACGTTCAGAAACCTTTCCGCTACGCCGCCGGGAAATTGTCCTGCGACTGACCCGGGCCAACGACGAGACCCTAGTCATTTCTGGGCTGGGGTCAACCGCTTGGGATATCACGTCGGCGGGAGACCGGGACCTTAATTTTCCGTTGTGGGGGGCGATGGGCGGGGCGATCTCCCTTGGGTTGGGTTTGGCGTTGGCACAACCGCAACGTCGTGTCCTGGTGATTACCGGAGATGGTGAAACGCTGATGGGGATGGGCAGTTTTGCAACCGTCGCCATGCAGGCACCGGAAAACCTGTCGATCTGCACGTTTGATAACGAGCGCTACGGCGAAACCGGAATGCAATCAACCCATACTGCGGCAAAAACCGATCTGGCAGGCGTAGCCGCTGCGTGCGGCATTGCAACGACGGGGACCGTGCGCACGCAAGACGATTTTGAGGCCGCCTTACCGATAATTCTACAGGCCCCGGGACCGGTTTACCACGTCATCAAGGTGCGGGCCGAAAAGCTTGATTTTGTTCTGCCACCCAAAGACGGTGTGCATTTGAAAAATCGCTTCCGCCAGGCCTTGCTAGGCGATGGCGCTATCCTTTAAGACTATAAACGATTAATTTGACATTGTGGGGGAGAGCATGATGGCCGCGCTTGAAAAATTTCAGATGTATATTGATGGCGAATTTGTTGATCCGGCATCGGCAGACTACTTTGAAAGCTTTAATCCATTTACCGGGCAGGCCTGGGCGCTGATCCCGCGCGGCGGCACGGACGACGTCAACCGTGCTGTCACCGCTGCCAAAAATGCCTTCGACACCGGCGATTGGCCGACAGCAACGCCGACGGCACGCGGTCGCCTGCTCCGACGCCTTGGTGATTTGGTTGCGGAAAACGCTGAGCGACTGGCGGAGATGGAAGTCCGTGATAATGGCAAGCTGATTGCTGAAATGGGAATGCAGCTAAAATATATTCCTGAATGGTATTATTATTTTGCCGGCATGGCCGACAAAATCGAAGGGGCTGTGTTGCCCATCGATAAACCCGATCATTTTGCCTACACCACCCATGAGCCCTTGGGCGTGGTGGGGATGATCATTCCTTGGAATTCACCATTGTTGCTCGTCGCCTGGAAAATGGCACCGGCCCTGGCTGCGGGGAACACGGTGGTGATCAAACCGTCTGAGTTTACGTCGACGTCAACACTTGAATTTGTCAAGTTGGTTGAGCAGGCCGGTTTCCCTAAAGGCGTGGTTAACGTGGTCACGGGTTTTGGTCCGGAAGCGGGCGAAGCTTTGGTCACTCATGAGGACGTTGCCAAAATCACCTTCACCGGTGGACCGCTGAGTGGCACCAAAGTCAATGAAAAAGCTGCCGCTGGACTTAAGCGGGTCAGTTTGGAACTGGGCGGCAAGTCGCCAAATATAGTGTTTGCCGACTGCGATATGGATAACGCAGTTAAAGGGGCCATTTCCGGGATTTTCGCCGCCACCGGTCAAACCTGCATCGCCGGGTCGCGTTTGCTGGTGGAAAAATCAATCCATGACGAGTTCGCAGAAAAATTAATCGCGTTCGCCAAAACCGCGCGCATGGGTGACCCCATGTCCCTGGAAACCCAAGTGGGCCCGGTCACCACCAACCCCCAATATGAAAAAGTCCTTAGTTATATGGACGTTGCTCGCGCCGACGGCGCTGAGTGTGTGCTTGGTGGCGGCAAGGCCGTACGCCCGGAATGCGGCGACGGCTGGTTTGTTGAACCGACGATATTCATGGGCGTTAATAATAAGATGCGCATAGCCCAGGAAGAAGTTTTTGGTCCGGTGCTTTCGATCATCCCGTTTGAGGACGAGGAAGAGGCGGTCGAAATTGCCAATGACGTCGTCTTCGGGCTTGCCGCTGGCATCTGGACGACGTCGATCCGCCGCGCCCTGGAGTTGCCAAAACGCATCCGTGCCGGGTCGATTTGGGTCAACACCTATCGCGCAGTCAGCTTCATGGCCCCTTTTGGTGGCTACAAGAAATCCGGTTTAGGGCGCGAAAACGGTCAGGAAACCATGCGGGAGTACATGCAAACCAAAACCGTTTGGGTATCGACGGCGACCGAGACGCCAAATCCGTTTATTATGCGTTAAATTATATGGTTGGCGCTGTCCTGTCTCAGGTCCGCGACGGTTAATAATGTGACAGTACTTTGATGCGTTCTGACGTGGGCTATTTTAAATAAGGCCGAATACAATTTATGGACTGAAAGATAAATTACCGGCACTGGCGGTGACCGCCGTGTTGGTTGGTGGCGTGGCGATTTTGATCTCAAACATGGCCGCCGGGCCGGGTAGCGGAATTCCCATCGATGTAAAGGTACCTGCCCTGTCTGCTGAGGCGACATCCGGGCTGGCGTCATTCAATAAGAATTGCGCCTCCTGTCATGGGCCGAACGCCAGCGGTAGCAAGCAAGGGCCACCGCTGATCCACACCATTTATAATCCTGGTCATCACGCCGACGGTGCGTTTTTCCTTGCAGCAAAAACCGGGGTCCGCCAACATCACTGGACGTTTGGCAATATGCCACCGCAACCGCATGTTACCGACAGGGATGTGACGTCAATTTTGGCTTATATCCGTGAACTACAGCGGGCCAATGGCATCGTCTATAAAGCCCATAATATGTAAGTTTTGTTGATCAATTACACCATGGGGAAATCATGAAACGCTTTGTAAATGGTCTCTTAGTCGGTTTTGTCCTGTTTCTCATCGCTGCGGCGGCGGTGCCCCAGTCGGCCTATGCCGAACCTGTTCCGCTTGGTCAAATTGAACACATTCATGGCATTACTGTAAGCCCGTTGGCGCCTTCAACGTTGTTTTTGGCGACCCACAAAGGATATTTTTCCGCAACAACCGACGGTTTGGCTGAGCGTGCTTCGGTCTTTGACGCCGACATGATGTCGTTTGTGGTTGACCCGCAAAACTCCCGCATCCTTTATTCCAGTGGACACCCTGCACAGGGTGGCAATATCGGCGTCATGACGTCAACAGATGGGGGCGGTACGTGGAAGCACCTTTCCGACGGCGCCGGTGGCCCGGTTGATTTTCATGCCATGACGATCAGTCCGATCAATTCCAAGGTTCTTTATGGTGTTTACAAGGGCCTTCAAAAAAGTGTGGATGGCGGACGTACATGGCGCGTCGCGGGGACCGTGCCCAATAAACTGTTTGCCCTGGCGTCATCTGCAAAAGACCCTTCGACCCTGTATGCCGGGACGATGAACGGGTTAATGATCAGCCGGGATGACGGCGCAACCTGGACGCCTGGCTTTGTCTTCAAAAAACCGGTGACGATGGTTCACGTGACACCCGAGGGACGCCTTTTTGTATTTGTCTACGGTGCCGGGCTGTTGCATGCCACGGAACCGGACCTCGCTTGGAAAACGCTATCAGGCGATTTTCAGGACCGGGCGATCATGAGTTTCGCGATCGACCCAAAGCATGCAAACCGCCTATTTGGGGTCTCGGATACCGGTACGGTAATGGCCAGTAAAGATGGCGGCACGCAGTGGACCAGCTTTGAGGGGTTAGATGCTTCGACACCAGAGACGATCAGCCAGGGCGAAGCTCTTTATGTTGAAAACTGTCAGGCGTGTCACGGTGTAAACGGGATCGGCGAGCGCCCCGGCGAACCCAACGCCAAGGATGATTTTGGCTTTGTAGCGCCAGCCTTGAACGATGATGCACATGGGTGGCATCACCCGGACAAACAATTGGTCGAAACCATCCTTAACGGGTCACCACGGAACGCGCGAATGATCGCCTGGAAGAAAACGCTCTCTCTGCAAGAGGCCGAGAAAATTGTCACTTATATCAAAAGCCTATGGAGTTTCCGTAGTTTGGCCTGTCAGGGGGCCAAACACATGGCCTGTATGCGTTAAAAGGCCGTTCGTCCGTGACCCCATGATCGCTGTCGGGGATGTTTTTTTGAGGGGCACCTCATCGGTTTCTCCCTATCTTTAACCATGCTAAGCGTTATTATCTTTTAAGGATGATGGCGGGGAGGGAACGTTCTTTGCAGGACAATATATTTGAACAAAATTTGACGAAGGGGCCAGCCAATTTCATTGCCCAAACCCCGCTGGGGTTCTTGGATTGGGCGGCTCATACCTATCCTGAAAAGAGCGCGGTTATTCACGGTGACCGCACCTTTACCTACCAAGAATTTCGAGCCCGCTGTTTGCGTCTTGCCTCGGCCTTGCACCAGCGCGGCATCGGCAAAGGCGACACTGTTGCCGTCATGGCTCCCAACTCCCCACCGATGCTGGAAGCCCATTATGGGGTGCCGATGACCGGTGCCGTTTTGAACGCCCTGAATTTCCGCCTTGATGCAACAACCATTGCTTTCATACTCGACCACGGCGAAGCCAAGGTCTTGATCACTGACCGGGAGTTTGCGGTCGTTATCAAAGACGCCTTGGCTGAACTTGATCGCGACATCATCGTGATTGATGTCGATGACCCGCTGGCACCGGAAGGGGAAATGCTGGGGGAGATGGACTACGAAAAATTTTTGGAAGGTGGGGATCCAGATTTCGATTGGATCATGCCCGACGATGAATGGCAGGCGATTTGCCTGAATTATACATCGGGAACGACCGGTAATCCGAAAGGCGTGGTTTATCATCATCGGGGTGCCTATCAGAATGCCATGGGTGTGGTCGTCATTTCTGGCCTCAATCGTGACTGCGTATTCCTTTGGACGCTGCCCATGTTTCACTGCAATGGCTGGTGTTATACCTGGGCGGTGACAGCCGTGGGTGGCACCCATATCTGCCTTCGTCAGATGGACCCTGCGGCGGTGTTTGCCTTAACCAAACAACATCATGTCACGACTTTATGTGGTGCACCGATTGTTCTGAACATGCTGGTCCATGCGCCGGACGAGGTCAAAGCGCGCTTCGATCAGACCGTCGATGTTTTTACCGGCGGCGCAGCGCCACCGTCGGCTGTTATTGCCGGTATGGAACGCATGGGCTTTCGCGTGACCCATATGTACGGACTGACTGAAAGTTATGGCCCGTCAACCGTCTGCGCGTGGCGGGACGAGTGGGATGACCTTGACCTGGATAATAAAGCGGAAAAGATGGCGCGTCAGGGCGTGCGCTTACCAACCGTGTTCGGGCAAAGCGTCAAAGATACAGAGACCATGGAAGATGTGCCCGCCGACGGCAAAACCATGGGTGAAATTATGCTGCGCTCCAACACCGTGATGAAGGGCTATCTGAAGAACAAAATGGCGACCGAAGAGGCTTTTCGTGGTGGTTGGTATCACACAGGCGACCTTGGTGTTCTTCATCCTGATGGTTACGTGGAAATTAAGGACCGCTCCAAGGACGTCATCATTTCAGGGGGAGAGAATATCTCCAGCCTGGAAATCGAGGAAACGCTTTATCAACACCCCGAAATCATGGAGGCCGCCGTTGTTGCCAAGGCAGATGAAAAATGGGGTGAAGTTCCCTGTGCCTTCGTCACGTTAAAACCGGGTTCCGTCGGGGCAGATGCGGAAGACATTATTGCCTTTTGTCGGGACAATATGGCCCGCTACAAAGCGCCAAAATCAATTATCTTTGGGCCATTGCCCAAGACATCAACTGGAAAAATACAAAAATTCGTGCTGCGTGAACAAGTGGAGAAGTTATAAATGAGTGAGTTTGAGCGTTTTTCGATGGCCGGGAAAAATGTCCTGATTACCGGTGCCTCTAGTGGGTTGGGGCGGTATTTTGCCCTAACTCTGGCCAAGGCCGGGGCGACGGTTGTCGTTGGCGCACGGCGTCAGGACAGATTGTCTGACGTGGTCAGCGAAATCACCGCGTCAGGTGGTAAAGCGATTGCCATCGCCTTGGATGTCTCTGATGAAGACAGTACCGTCAGCGCCTTCGATCAGGCAGAGGCAGAAGTCGGCACTGTTAATGTGCTGATCAATAACGCTGGAATCGTATCACGCAGCACGTCTTTAGACCTGACAACGGCGGACTGGGACCAGGTCTTGAATACCAATCTAAGGGCGGTCTGGCGGGTGTCGCAAGAAGCCGCCAAGCGGCTGATTGCATCGAACTCAGGCGGTAATATTATCAATACCGCATCAATTTTGGGGTTCAGGGTGATGCCGTCCAATTTAACCTATGCCGTCTCAAAAGCGGGTGTGGTGCAAATGACCCGCGCCCTGGCGCTTGAATGGGCCCGCCACAACATTCGCGTTAATGCCATCGCACCCGGTTATGTGGAAACCGACCTCAACCGCGACCTGTTGCAAAGCGAACGCGGCAAGGCGTTGGTCCAGCGCATCCCGCAACGCCGTACCGGTGAAATGCATGAGCTTGCGGGCCCGTTGTTATTGCTGGCGTCCGACGCGTCCAGTTTTATGACCGGAGAGACGATCACCGTCGATGGGGGGCATTTGGTTAGTTCGTTGTAAAACGCCCGCGTTAATTTTCAACCAAGTCTTGCGGATGCTGTTCGTGTAGGGAACCATATCGCTTGATAATTATTTCTGGAGAATGGTGATGGATTTTTCCCTGCCCGCTGACGTCGAACAGACCCGCCTCAAGATTAGGGCCTTTGTCGAAAAGCATGTGTTGCCCGTCGAAAATGATCGGCAGAATTTTGACATGCACGAAAATATTCGCGAGGACGTTTTGGCCCAACTTAGGAGCAAGGCCAAAGGCGAAGGGCTTTGGGCGCTGTCGATGCCAAAAGAACGCGGCGGCGGGGGCTTTGGGGCCGTTGGCATGGCGGCCTGTTATGAGGAAATGAACCGCTCGATTTTTGGGCCGATGGTGTTTAACGCCGCCGCCCCTGATGATGGTAATATGGTGGTGCTCAACAAAGTGGCGACGGACGCCCAAAAAGATAAATGGTTGCAGCCGATCATCGACGGAAGTGTACGCTCGTCGATTGTTATGACTGAACCACACCCCGGCGGCGGCTCTGACCCGGCGGGCATGATGCAGACGACGGCAGAAAAAAAAGGTGACAAATGGGTCGTTCATGGCCGCAAGTGGTTTATCACCGGGGCCGATGGGGCCAGCCATTTCCTGTTGGCGGCCAGAACCTCAACCGAACCACGGCGCGAACTGACCGCCTTTATGTTCCACAAAGACCAGCCCGGCTGGCGCATTGTCCGGCGCATCCCCATCATGGGCCCGGAAGAACACGGCGGCCACTGTGAAATGGAATTCGACGGCCTCGAAATCCCTGATGAAGACCGCCTGATGGATGTCGGCCGGGGAATGAAGGTTGTCCAGACCCGCCTTGGCACGGCGCGCCTGACCCATTGCATGCGCTGGCTTGGTATGGCCAAGCGGGCGCTGGAAATCTCCGCCGAATACGCCGCCGAACGTGAGGCCTTTGGCAGCAAGCTGAAAGACCGCGAGTCGGTGCAGTTGTTGCAGGGTGACGCCGCCATGAACATCATGATTGGCCGTTTGCTGGTCATGCGGGCGGCATGGAAACTCGATCAGGGCGACTTTGCCAAAAGCGAAATTTCGGCGGCCAAAATTCATGTTGCCGATACGCTGTTTCAGGCCATCGATACGTCTATTCAGCTGTGCGGGGCCAAGGGTTATTCCAAGGATACGGTGCTTGAATGGATGTACCGTTATGCCCGTCAGGCCAAGCTTGTTGATGGGGCCTCGGAAGTTCACAAAATGATTCTGGCCCGTGCGTTTCAGGATCAGGGCCTCGATTTCTGGTCATGGGGTTAAGCGCATCTGACATCGCCGAAAAGCTGTCTGGATACTTGGGCCAGATCTCCGGTGGACCGGTAGAGGTTTCATCCGTCGTCAGGTTATCCGGCGGGGCGATACAGGAAAACTGGGCACTGGATGTGATTGTTGACCAGGGCGACTGGGCGGGTACGCACCAACTTGTCATGCGTTGCGATGCCAAATCCGGGGTCTCCACCAGTCACAGCCGGGCGCAGGAATTTGCCTTGCTTCGGGCCGCCCGAGCGGCGGCGGTGGCGGTTCCCGAGGTCTGTCTCAAGTGCGATGATGCCAGCGTTCTCGGGCGAAATTTTTTCCTAATGCACCGGGTGGGCGGCGTTGCCGCCGGGCATAAGCTGGTCCGCCAGACCAACATGCCCGAACTTGCTATCGAACTGGGGCAAAACCTTGCCCGTATCCACAGGCTCAAACCACCCTGTGAAGAGTTGGCATTTCTCGGACCTCCGCCAGACCATCCGGCCCGGGCGGCGATTGAAACCTACCGCGGTTATCTTGACGCCCTCGACGACGCCCACCCGGCCATCGAATGGGGGCTCCGTTGGCTTGACCTCCATGCCCCGAGCCCCTCCGGTGTTACCCTTTGCCATCGTGACTACCGCACCGGCAACTACATGGTAAATGACGGCAAACTGGTCGCTGTGCTCGACTGGGAATTCGCCGGGTGGAGTGACCCGCTTGAGGACATCGCTTGGCTGTGCGCCAAATGCTGGCGTTTTGGGGTCGATGGGTTAGAGGCCGGGGGCATTGGCTCGCGTGAAGATTTTTACAAAGGATATGAAACGGCTGCTAACCATGTGATTGACCGTGCTGCCGTATACTACTGGGAAGTCATGGCCCACGTGCGCTGGGCCGTCATCGCCTGTCAGCAGGCGGCCCGCCATGTGTCTGGCGAAGAACGCTCGCTCGAGCTCGCCCTGACCGCCCACGTCGTGCCGGAACTGGAACTGCAAATTTTGCGAATGACGGAGCCCAAACATGCGTGAAAAACCAAGTGGTGCCGACCTTCTCGATATTGCCCGCGATGTCTTGCGCAATGACCTTCTCCCGGCCCTGCCCGAAGAAAACCGCTACCAGGCTTTAATGATCGCCAACGCCATGGCCATCGTCATGCGCCAACTGGCTGCCGGTGAGGCCGGTGAAACCAATGAGCAAACCAAGCTTGAAACCAGCCTCGGGATCAAAGGATCACTCGAGCAACTCAACAGCACCCTCGCCAACCGCATCCGCAGCGGCGACGCCGATGGCCCTGAAATCTGGCAAGCCCTTCACGATGTCGCCACCGCCAAAGTCGCCGAGAGCAACCCGAAATATTGCTGAGGGGGGGAATGGGCGGACGTCCTATATCCCTCAATTACGTTCGGTCGTCGTCGAATTCCTGCCGCGTCACATCTTGCGCTCCATGAAGGATCCGCAAAACCTCGATGCGATCATCGTACGAACGATAATAAATGCAGCGTTGACGATAGGTAAATCCGCGCAGGCCTTGGCGAATATGATCGCGAGGGGAGCCGGTAAAATCAACTGCCGCGATCCATTCCAGTTTGCGGATCAAGTCGGTGACAAATTCTGCAGCCATTTCGGCGTCCTCGCGGGCGATATACACAAAAATGGCGGTTAAATCGTTCTCAGCCGCAGGTGCGAGTATTAGTCTTTTAGGGTCAATCGTTCCGAACCCTTCATGATGATTTTGTCGGTCAACTCCTGGGCATTCGCATACTCATTCCCCAACCCGGCTTCAATTTCCGCATCGGCGATGTCAATCTCGCTGCGAAGTGTCCGCATTTTTGTTTCATAGTCAGCGACCATACGGATACCCGCCCGAACAACTTCTGTTTCGGTGTTGAAGCGGCCTTTTTTGACCAAATCAGATAATATGGCTTCGTAAGGGTCGCCAAGAGTGAAATTTTTTGCCTTTGCTGCTTTCGCCATTTTGATCCTCCATACGCGAATTATGGTATTTTACCATATTTTTACAATATTGACCAAAAATCAATACGGCAGGAGCGGACAGATTGAAATGGGGATTGCCGGATTGTATCTACAAAACGCCTGCAGACTTCATTTATCCAGGTACCCGTGACTTTGGTCGAAGATCATTAATTGCAGCGGTCGGTCGTATCACCAGGAGATTAGATGCGAATTGATGGACATAAAGGGATTTTCACGTGTGTGTGTGAATCCGTCCGTTAATTCAACAAACGAACAACACGATGGGTGAGTCATTCAGCGCTGTCTGTTTTATTGGAACTGAAAAATATAGTCGCTGCACCGGCTATCATAACTCCACCGGCGAGCATCTTCCAAAGACTGCCACTTTCACTCATGACTTGGCTAACCACGATAAGCACCCCTCCGCAAAACCACAAAAAAGCGTACAAGTAGTCGCGTCCCCGTATCGTCCGATCACGCAACATTTTGTACCTGCCGTTAATGCGTTTGGAGGCAATTTTATCGATAAATTTTGCCAAGGTAATCGTGGAAAACCTACTTTTCCGCCATGTTCCTCAACGAGACGGGATGCGGCCAATGACTTTGGCGATCCCGGTTGATGTGATGGCAACTTCTTCATATTCTCCCGGGTCGCGCATTCCGGGATTGAACATATTGTCCGTTTTTGAGACAGGTGAACCATGATAAAAGTTATTGATAAAAACGTCATCGAAATTGACGGTGCTCTTTATTGGGCTTTCCCGAAAAGGGTTGCCGAGATCGAACAGCTTCAGGCAGAAGTTTAAAGACTTGCTGAGAGTGTTCGATTCGACGTGGAGCGCCAATATGCGAGCGATAAAACGCTGGCAGGAAACTAACCCCGGAAATGATTAGGCGTGGCCCGACACAGCCGATTTGTGTGTCTGACTGATGGATCAAATCTCCGTTGAATGCGCCATAGGGAATGGTTTATCTCGATGACACTAATTTTTGTTGATTGTATTCTAAAATTTGAGCGCACCCCGTTTGAAAAGGAAGTGGATAGCGCCTGCCGCAGCACACAGAAAAATGGTCATCATTATCCAGCTTCCAATAAGCGCACAAATAATCGCCATGAAGGGCGTAACAAAGAGCGAGTAGGCGGCAAACAACGCCCAGTTATCTTTATGGTGAGCGATACTAAGACCATCAAGAAACAGAGTTGCGCCAAAGCAGAAGGCCAAAAAAGACAAAATTATAATTCCTGCCTCGCTCACCTTTATTCCTCTCAAGGATGAGGGATACGAAGTATCGCATCTCTGCCGAAGAAGTCAAATGGACGCACCGAATTGTCCGTAATCGGGACAGCGAGGTGATATGAAAAAGCTTTGTCCTTTTTATGGTCGAAAATATGTAGTGCATGTGCAACGTCCATCCAATGGATCAAGGCGTTGCTTCCCAAATGGCTTTAAAGCCCAATCGATCAGAAAATAGGGCCCCGCGATGACACGTCCAAAAAACACGGTCAGCCAGCTACCGGCAACCAATCCATATATCAAGCAGCCACCTGCCCCCAGTGCCATTTATTCTCGCGATATCCGTCAAAATTCACACCTACCGACCTCGTCACTCCACCTACCGATTCAACGCAATAAACGTCACCGAAGGTACGACCATAAACACCGCGATAATTACGCGTGGGGTCAGGTGTTCGCGTTTGAAGATTAAGATGCTGAGCAGCATTGAAAAAATTGGTGAGGCGGCGACAATCGGGATTACGGTTGTCACCTGACCGTGCAATAATGCAGAGTTTAGGGACATGATGGCGGAGCCCATGATGACGCCAACGGCGGCAAACAGGTAGGGGCCTTTGCGTTGCCAGCAGACCGGCGGGCCGGAGGGTTTTATTCGTAAGGCGATGTTGGTGATAATTGCCGACACCGTAAACCCGACAAGACCGGCAAAATAGGGGTCGGGGATATCGGCCATGCCGATTTTTGACAAGACATGCGCCAACGAGCGTACGACCGCGGCGCCGACGGGCAAGGCCAACGACCAAAGGGGCCAGTCGCGGTCGAGTTTAAGGTTTCCTGCCGATAGCAGAATTATCGCTGAGATGATCCCAATGGTGCCGACAGCGATCTGCCACGTAAAGGTCTCACCGAGCACCCATACACCCATGGCCGCGCCAAATAGTGGAGATACCGAGCTTAGCGTTGTCGATAAGGTTGGCCCGAGGTAACGGGTTCCGGCGACAGCCAGATTTGCCGAAAGGGACGGTCGGAAGACGCCAACCAGCACGAAGATCAAGACTGCCGGCTGCAGCCAGTTGGAAGGAACCAGAAAGAACGGGGCCATCAACCAGTAAAAAACCGCCGCCGAGGTGATCGAAATCGTGGTGCCGCGTCGTGAACTGATATCCGCAAGGCCAATGTGTTGAAATTGTACGCCCAGCGCGAACAGGAAGGCTGAGGACATGGCCAGTAAAACCGGAGACAGTTCAATGCTCATGTCCGTTGCCTCAATGGCCTGTTGCCATGAAAGATCAAGTCATTCCGCCGGAACCGGATGATACTCACCATCCAACCCTAGAAACGTTGCGCCGCCGTCCCGATAAAACGTCGCGGCGCCTGTGTCCTCTAGTACGCTCAGCATCTTGGCCATCGGCAGGCCGCTCGCTTTAAGTTTTTCGATGAAGACTTTCGGGCCAAGCTGATCAAGCATTTCAAATGGTCCTTTGCCCCAGGCAAACCCCCAGCGCATGGCGCGGTCGATGTTGACGACGTCGTCGGAAATTTGGCCAACCAGATTGGCGGCGTACCAGAGCGTGCCGCCCATGGTCCGCCACGCAAAGCGGCCTTCGGCATCGTCGCCGTACAAAACGCCTAAAGTGCGCTGGGCATCGTCGAGCTCGACGGTCAGGGCGTCGCGCCAATTGCCGGTTTGAAGGTCAAAGGTCTGTTTCTTTTTTGATCCGTCATCGTGTTTTTGCATGCGATAAAACCCGCCGCCGGACTTGCGCCCCAATTGGCCGCGTTCGAGCATCGCCTGTTCGGCCTTTGGGAAGGCAAGGAAATGCGCCCCCATGTCACCGTCTGGCAAGTTGACAGTGAGGTTCTTGCCAACAAAATCCATGACGTCGAGACCGATCAGATCGATCAGACCATATAAGCCGGTCGGAGGCAGGCCAACGGGACCGGACATCAATGCGTCAATGGTTTCCATGTTGAGGCCATCAGTTTGCGCGGTGGTCGCGTGATGCAGGCCGCTAAGCATCCAGTAACAGCCGATGCGGTTGCCGATAAAGTTAACCGTATCCTTGGCATGGACGACGCCCTTGCCAAGTTGCCTACCGCAGAAGTCAGCAAGGGTATCGACAACGTCTTGCTGGGTGTCGGTGCCGGGGACAATTTCCAGCAAGCGCATGACCTTAACCGGGTTGAAAAAGTGGGTGACGACAATGTCGTTGCGAAGGCGCTGGGGCGTGCCTTCGGTGATGTCACGAAGGGGAATGCCTGAGGTGTTGGTGCTGACCACTGAGCCGTCTTTGCGCAGGGCTTCCAATCGGCTAAAAAGTGCGCGCTTGGTTTCCAGGTCCTCAATCACCGCTTCGCAAATCCAGTCACAGTCGGCAATTTTATCAAGGTCGTCATCAAGAGTACCGAGCGTGATGTTGGATGCTTTCTCTGGTGTGTCGAGTGCAGGCGGTCGGCCATTGATTATGCGCTCCAGCGCTTTTTCAGCAGCCGCTAAAGAGACATCCAGCAACAGAACCTTGCAATCGCGCTCGGCACAAAGCCCCGCGATCCCGGTGCCCATGGTTCCGGCCCCAAGAACCGCGACCGAGTTGATTTGACGCACCATAGTTTCTGTCTCCTGCATTGACGGGGTTGATGACCTTGCCTAAAGAGTGGGGTGGGGTTTGTAAAGAGTCCGGGGGGATGCAGGGAGAGCGCAATGGTTAAAGCAAAGTTTGCCAAATTTGCCACCTTGGCATTACATGCTGGTCAGCAACCCGATCCAGCCACCGGTGCCCGAGCGGTGCCGATCTATCAAACGACATCCTTTGTTTTTGATGACACGGATCACGCGGCCTCTTTGTATAATCTTGAGCGCCCCGGCCATATTTATTCACGCCTGTCCAATCCGACCACGGCGGTGCTTGAAGAACGCGTCGCCGCGCTTGAAGGCGGGGTTGGCGCGGTGGCGACGGCCAGTGGAATGGCCGCTTTATTCCTGGCGGTTGCCACTTTGATGGATCAGGGTGGGCATATTGTCGCCAGTGGGTCGTTGTACGGTGGATCACACAACCTGTTCACCTATACCCTGCCGCGTTTTGGCATCAACACGACCTTTGTCGACCCGCGCGACCCGCAAGCTTTTAAGGATGCGATCCGTACCAATACCCGTCTTGTCTTCGGGGAAACCCTGGGCAACCCGGGGATTGAGGTGATGAACCTGCCGCTGATCGCCGAAATCGCCCATGCTGCGGGGCTGCCTTTGATGATTGATGCTACGTTCACGACCCCCTATCTGATCAAGGTTTTTGACCATGGCGTCGATATTGTCATGCATTCCTTAACCAAATTTATGGGTGGGCATGGCACGTCCATTGGTGGCGTCATCGTTGATAGCGGGCGATTTGATTGGGATGCCAGTGGTAAATTCCCAACCCTGACCGAACCTTACGCCGGGTATCATGACCTCAATTTTGCCGAAGAGTTCGGGACGCAAGCGTTTGTCATGCGGGCGCGGGCTGAAGGCATGAAAGACTTCGGTGCCTGCCTTAGCCCGACCAATGCGTTTAATATTCTTCAAGGCATTGAAACCTTACCCCTGAGAATGCAAAAGCACGTTGCCAATGCAATCGTCGTTGCTGAGTTTCTGGACGGGCAGGAGGAGGTCGAATGGGTTAATTACCCGAGTCTGACGTCCCACCCGGATTATGAGTTGGCCAAACAGCTTCTACCCAAGGGGGCGGGGTCGATCCTGAGTTTTGCGATCAGGGGGGGGCGAGACGCTGGGCGTAAATTTATCGAGGCGGTCAATCTGGCCTCGCATTTGGCAAATATTGGTGATGCAAAAACCCTGGTCATTCATCCGGGCAGTACCACCCATCAGCAAATGAGCGCCGCCGATCTTGAGGCCGCCGGAATCGGTGAAGGCATGATCCGTCTGTCTGTTGGTATCGAAGATGCCGACGATATTATCGGAGACCTGAAGCAAGCACTGCGCCGGTCCCAGAAAGGATAAGGGGGACGCCATGGAAATTTCCGTAAACGGACTGAAGGCCTTCGCCGCGACCGGGGGGCGGGCGTTGAATGCGAACGAACCGGCGGTCATTTTTGTTCATGGGGCTGGGCTCGACCGCACCATCTGGCAATTGCAAACCCGAAATATCGCTTTTATGGGCAGACGCGTTTACGCCCTCGATCTGCCCGCACATGGTCGTTCTGACGGCCAACCGCTGGCCACGATTACGGACATGGCGGATTGGGTTGTCGCCTTTATGGACGCTGCGGGAATCGATAAAGCCAAGCTGATTGGTCATTCGATGGGGGCGTTTGTCAGCCTGGAGACGGCGGCGAAACACCCGGATCGCGTCGAAAAACTGTGCCTGATGGGAGTTGCCGAAACTATGCCCGTCCATCCAGATCTTTTGGCCGCAGCCAAGGATAACCAAAATTTGGCACCGCAACTGATTGTCTGTTGGGGGCTTGGCGAGGCGGCCAAAATTGGAGGCCATCCTCATCCCGGGTATTGGCTTAAAAATTCTTGTCAGACCCTGTTGGAACGAGCCAAAAACGGCGTTTTGTTTAATGATCTTACTGCCTGCGATCACTTCAAGGGCGCCCTTGATGCTGCCACCCGCGTTGACTGTGAAACCCTGTTTGTTTTGGGTAAGGACGATATGATGACGCCGGTAAAAAAAGCCAGGCCTCTCGCCGATGCTGTGCAGACCTCGACCACGGCGATGATCGAGGATTGTGGTCACATGTTGATGAATGAGCGACCACATCAGGTCTTTGAGGCGCTGAAACGATTTGTTTAAAGCCGCCCTGAATGGCGCAACCAGGCTAGGGTTAAGAACACTAAAAACGCGGTAACGGTGGCGACAAAGACGTTGCGTTTGAGCGCGAAAAACACGACGAACCCTACAGTCATGGCGACAGCACGATCGGTTAGTTCGGTCTGCGCCAAGGAGCCGACGGGGAACACCAGAATGCGGGTGATCAACCCTGCCAACATGGCGTAAGCAACACAACTGAACCATTGAAACAATGCCCCGTTGGCATCAATGCGGTTGGCAATTACAACGCCGAAGATGCGCCATACGGAGGTCGCGGCAATGCAAAGCATTAGAATGGTCCAAGGGGTCTGTTCAATCATTGTCTTGGCTGCCAATGTCGATCAGCAATAAAAGCTGCGGAACCCGCCAGGATACCGGTGATTGGAACCCCCCAATCTGGCGACAGCAAGTGAATTGCCGGGCCGGTGATCGCCCCTAGAATTACCGCGATAACACTGTTACGGGCGCGAACGCTTGAAAATACAAAGACAAAATAAGCGGGATTCAGAAAGACCAAACTTAGGGTCACGTAAAGTGGCATGTTGCCGGCCAGAACAAAGCCTAAGGCCGTTCCGATAACACCCCCCAATAGACAGACAGCCGAGACCCCAAGATAGAACGGAAAACGTTCTTTGAGCGGCATTTCTGGACAGCGGCTCATGGTTACTGACCAAATATTAATCGACATAATTTGGGCCATGACAAACCGCCAACGCCTTGCCCTCGGGTCACCGGCAAACAGAGGTGTCATCACCACGACCATCGGCATGAAGCGCAGATTTGCCATTGATGACGTGGCGATGATGGCCAGCAGGGGCGCTCCTAGAACAAAAAGTTCAACCATCGCCACTTGACCAGGCAATCCCCAGATGCCCAGTGTTGAACCAATACCGAGGTCCAGGCCGAAGCCCGCCGCATGGACCAGTGAACCGAACCCGATCATCGCCCCGACAACCATCCAGAACGGCATGGCAAAGGCCGTCCCCACACCGGACAAAAACGCTGCGCCATCGCTTAATGGCGACGCAGACGTGGACGGAGGAGCAGGTGATTTCGTCATCGTCATCATTATTACTACGTCCTGAGCGTTAAGGCGGGCAAGTTTTAAAATTGACAAAAATATTCATAAAATCAAAAAATGAGATGCAATGTTATTATAATATTAAAAATTGTTGAATTTTTTCCCTGCTTACTGTCTAATGCGGGCCTGTTTAATTGATCTGGATGCCTGTGATGTCCGAGTCCCGACCCGACGGCCAGTCGGCGCTTCAGAAATCCATGGTTATTCTTCGTGGGCTTCTGGATTGCGACCGGCCCATGGGGTTGGCCGAAATCGCTCACCATTCACGTATGCCCCGTCAGACCGTGTATCGTATCGCCCGTCAATTAGAAGACGCCGGTCTTATTCGCCGCGAACTGGATTGTGAAGGGTATACCGTTGGTGCGGACCTGCTCGATATCAGTGTTAATGCCTTACGATTGGTTAACCGTTCCTTGCCAATACGGGGCGTATTGCGCGATCTCGTCGACGACGTTGGGGAAACGTGTAACGTCGGTATCCTTGATCGTGATCAGATTGTTTATGTGGAGCGGGTCGAGTGTGACTGGCCTTTGCGATTGCAGTTTGGCCCGGGCAGTCGGGTGTCGGTTCACGCCACGGCGATTGGCAAACTGTTGCTGGCCTACCTGCCCAGCCGTACCCGTACCCGTATTCTGAGCACACAAAACCTGACCCGCTATACGGAACACACGGTGACCGATGTGGACGTCTTGGATAAACAGTTCCGCAAAATTAGGAAGACGGGGTTTGCCGTCAATGATCAGGAAAATCTTCACGGTATTGTTGCCATGGCAGTGCCCGTATTTGATGCCCGCCGACGGGTCGTTGCCGGTTTGGCTATTCATGCGGCCCGAGCACGGATGGATCCGGCTGAGCTTGAAACACATTTGCCCAAATTGCGCGCTGCGGCTGACCGGCTTAGCGACGGTCTCTGCGACCAATTAAACCCCGATGTTGAGGAACAGCCAGATACGATGTGATTTGGCCAAAATGATATGGTGAAGGATAAGCGACATGAGTGAAGCACAAGCCAAGGCCAGCCTGCCTGAAGAAGATGCTGGTGTTATTATTGCCGGGCTGATCGCCAAGGGACGGGCGGCGATGGCGGGGTTTGAGAATGCCGATCAGGCCCGGGTTGATGAAGCGGTTACGGCAATCGCGTGGTCGATTTATGAACCCTCGCGGGCCAGGGAACTGGCGGAAATGGCGGTCAGTGATACTGGCCTTGGCAATGTTGACAGTAAAATCATCAAAAATACGCGCAAGACCTTCGGTACACTGCGGGATCTGATGCGGGCAAAAACGGTCGGCATTATTGAAGATGATCCGGCCAAAGGAATCGTCAAATACGCCAAGCCGGTTGGTGTTGTCGCGGCGATCGCCCCGTCAACCAATCCTGCTGCAACGCCGGTGAACAAGGCAATGATGGCGGTTAAGGGGCGCAACGCGGTGATCATTGCGCCGTCGCCTGCGGGCTCGTCAACGACAGCAAAAACGGTCTCCTATATGCGGGCTGAGTTGAAAAAAATTGGTGCACTGGAAGATTTGGTGCAAGTTTTGCCGTCGCCGGTGAACAAGGCGTTAACCCAGGAATTGATGAACCAGTCAGATCTGATCGTTTGCACCGGATCGCAGAATAACGTACGGCGCGCCTATTCATCCGGGACGCCTGCCATTGGTGTTGGTGCCGGTAACGTGCCGGTGATTATCGATTCGACCGCTGACCTGGCGGACGCCGCCGAAAAAATTATGATGTCGAAGTGTTTTGATAACGCGACATCATGTTCTTCGGAAAACTCAGTGACGATCATTGACGATGTGTATGATGACGCGATCAAAGCACTTGAGGCGGCCGGTGGCTATCTTTGTTCAGCCATAGAAAAACAGAAAATAGTGGGTACGCTTTGGCAGGACGGGCACCTCAATCGCCACGTAATCGCCAAGGACCCTGATGTTCTCGCCGATGCCTGCGGATTAGGCCCGGATGCGGCGAAAGCAAAATTTTTCATGGTCGAGGATGAAAACAATGCGGGCAAAGATTATCCGTTATCGGATGAAAAACTGTCGCTCGTATTGACCGTTTACCGGGCGAAAAATTTTACTGAGGCCAAGAAGCACGTGCAAAGCGTTCTTGATTTTGTCGGTATGGGACATTCTGTCGGAATTCATACCAATGATGATGATCACGTCCGTGCACTGGCTGAAGAGTTGAAGGTTGTCCGTGTTCTGGTTAATCAGGCGCATACCTTTGGCAACGGCGGCAGTTTTAACAACGGCCTTAATTTCACCTTGTCCATGGGGTGTGGAACATGGGCGGGAAATTCCATATCCGATAATCTGAACTATCGTCATTTCATCAACATCACCCATTTGGTGCGGGTCATTCCTGAAGACAAACCGTCTGAGGACGCTTTGTTCGGCACCCATTGGCAAAAATACGGGAAATAGGCTTATGAATTTTGAAGAGTTCGCCGCCAAGCCGTTGCTCGCCGCTGCGGGTATTTCTGTCCCGAAGGGCATTCTGGCTGACAACGCCAAGGCCGCAGCAGCGGCTGCCAAAACGTTAGGCGACGTCGTCATCAAGGCGCAAGTACCGATAGGTAAACGTGGCAAGGCGGGCGGCATTCAATTGGCGGAGACGCCTGATCAGGCGTTTAGCCATGCCGAAAAAATTATCGGTATGGAGATTGGCGGATTGGTTGTCGCGAAGGTGTTGGTCGAGCAACGGTCTGATATCAAACGTGAGTTCTATGCCGCTGTGCTGAATGACCCAACCTCAAAAGGTCCCGCCGTTATGTTTTCGACGGAAGGCGGAATGGACATCGAAGAAATCGCCGTCAACACACCCGAAAAACTCCTGAAAGCGGACGTTGATATTCGACTTGGATTTAGTCTGAAGCAAGCCAATGAACTTGTCGCCGGGCTCGACCTGGATGGGGCTAACGCCGCTATCGCCGAGGTTTTAGTGAAACTCTATTACGTTTATCAGACCAACGATGCGGAGCTTCTTGAAATCAATCCGCTGATCCTGACGGGCGGTGGCGATGTTGTCGCCTTGGATTGCAAATTCGTTATGGATGATTCCGCCGTTAAACGACAAGCCGGGTTGGCGGCGTCGGGCACAGCAGAAAAATTAACCGAACTGGAGACCCAGGGCGAGGCCCATACCATCAAGTATATTGAACTCGATGGCGATGTTGCCGTTTTAGCCAATGGTGCCGGGTTGACGATGACGACAATGGATGTTGTCCGTCATCACGGCGGTAACCCTGCCAATTTTTGTGAAATCGGTGGCGAGGCCTATACCAAAGCCAAGATTGCCCTGGAAATGGTGTTGGCAAAACCGGGTGTAAAAAGTTTGGTGATCAATTTCTGTGGCGCTTTCGCCCGCTGCGATGTGATGATGGAAGGGATTCTTGGTGCCTGGGAAGAACTGAAACCGGACTTGCCGGTTTTCTTCTCGATTGCTGGGACAGGTGACGAGGAGGCGATCCGCATGTTGAAGGCGCGGCTCGAAATGGACCCCTATCCAGACATGGATGGGGCCAGTAAGGCGGCGGTCGATGCTGCCCGATTAGCGGGAGCTGGATCATGAGGATTGTACGCAAACATCACCGCGTATTGGTGCAAGGCATTACCGGCAAACAGGGAACCTTCTGGACCGAACGGATGCAGGACTATGGCACCCAGATAGTAGGCGGCGTTAACCCCAAAAAAGCGGGAACGGTTCACTGTGGCGTGCCTGTTCATGCGTCTGCCGTTGAGGCAATGGACGCAGAAGGTGGGTTCGATGCATCGATCCTGTTCATTCCGCCCTTAGGCGTTAAAGACGCGGCCTTGGATGCTATCAAGGCAGGGGCCAAGGGTATTTGCATCTTGACTGAGCACATTCCGGTGCAGGACGTCATGTACGTGATGGCCGCCGCCAAGGAGCGTGGAACCCTGATCACCGGCCCGAACACGGCGGGATCGGTTACTGTTGATGAGTGCTTCCTTGGATTTATGCCAGCCTTCAACCAGCGTATTTTTAGAAAAGGCAATGTCGGTGTGATGTCGCGTTCCGGCAGCTTGGGCACCTTAATGTGTCAAAACATTGTCAGCGCCGGATTTGGTCAATCAGCATTTATTGGCATCGGTGGCGATCCGATTATCGGCACGACCAGTAAAGATGCGCTGGAAGCGCTTGACCAATTCGACGGTACCGATGCCGTGGTTATGGTCGGCGAAATCGGTGGATCGATGGAAGAACAAGCAGCGGAATATGCGGCGACGATGACCAAACCGGTATTTGCCTTCATCGCCGGTGGTGCGGCACCGGCAGGTAAAAAAATGGGCCACGCCGGGGCGATTGTGATGGGGGATAAAGGAACCTACAAATCAAAGCGGACAGCGCTAGAGGGTGCGGGCGTGACGGTGCTGGACACGCCATCTCATGTCGGTGATGCGCTGAAGGATGCTTTGGGCAGCTAATACCGAGGCGCGGTGATGATGACGACCTAAAAAATCGCCCGCCGGATCAGGTTAAGGCCGATCGCAAAAAGGGAAAGAAGCAGCACTTTACGAAACGTTGCCTGATCGATGTATTGGCGAATTTTCTCGCCGACAATGATTCCGATCATTCCGGGGAAACAGGCGTATAGGGACAAAGGAAGTGTCTGTTCATTGAGGATACCATTGGCCAAATAGGATAAGGTTAACGGCACCGCGCCGAAAAACCAGATCAGGCCGACGACACGCACCCAAGTGTCCTTCGTCAGATTCAGCATCATCAAATACATCATCATTGGTGGGCCCCAGATGGTTGAAACACCACCGAGAATTCCGCCAAGCGTTCCGGCCAACGGTGCCGCCCATCGCCTAGTCGCAGGGCTTAGCGGATGGGCTGGCGGGCGGATCAGGCTGGATAAGGTAAATAGTGAGACGCAAACCCCAAGCACACCAAACAGGGCGTCTGGGTCGAGATTGACGACGAAATGAGCGGTAATGACCATGGCCCCAATGAAGCAGATGATCATTGGGGCGAACGTGCGCACGGGGGCAAAAAAATTATCGGCACGAGAAGCCTGCCAAAGGTTGGTCACCAAGATCGGGCAGACGACAATCGCCAGCGCCACCGGGGCAGAAACAACGTTAGTGACAATGGCGATGGTGACGATCGGTAAGCCGATGCCGCTAACACCTTTGACCATGCCGCCCAAAAAAATGGCGACCGAAATCAGCGCTAGCGTTGGAGCATCGTAACCGAACATAGGTTGACCTTACGGTACAAAAAAATATAGACCAGTAAACTATAGAGCTCTATAGGACTTGATGAAAAGGTAAAAATCCGTCATTATTTATGACTGCCCACTGGTGGTCATAAACAAAGGTCTGTTGGGGAACCCGCCTTGGAACTCGAAAATCTAGCCAGAATTATGGGCGAACAATGTGCCGCTGACGGGCCTGGCGGATCGAAAATCCCAAAGTATGTGGTTTTGTCTGATCAGATCGTTGCCAATATCGAAGCTGGAAACCTGAAGTCCGGCGAGCGCCTGCCCGGCGAAGCGGACTTGGCAGCCGTCCTTCCTGTCAGCCTTGGGACCATACAGAAGGCCCTTTCGAGATTGGTCGATCAGGGTATGGTCGTGCGCCGTCATGGCACCGGTACGTTTGTTGCCGATGGTCGTCAGCGCCTGACAGACCTTCGCCATTTCCGCTTTTTAGCGGATGACGATGAAACCCTTCTGCCGGTGTTTGCCACGGTAAAGGCGATCAGTGTGATTTCCCATGATGGCCCCTGGGTACGGTTTTTAGGGGTTGAGGGTTCACATATCTGCATCGAGCGCAAAATTAATGTTAATGGGGAATTCGATTGTTTTGCCCGGTTTTATGTTGCCGACGAAAGATTTCCTGCCCTCGCCAAAACCGACCGCCACAGGCTTGATAACGTCAGTTTTCGGACTTTTCTGAAAGACAATTACGGCGTGGCGACGATGCGGGTGGCGGAACTGGTCGCGGCGGAAACCATGCCGGATGATATTTGCGAGGTGATGGGGCTGGCTGTGAAGACAACGGGCCTTGTCTATCACCTGCGCGGGTTTGGCTACCGGGACGGGCCGGTGTCTTACCAAATCGTCTACATCCCGCCGGCGTCTCGCCGCCTGGAATTTGGGCCGAACTGGAAATAAGTCAACAGGGAAGGGAAACGCGATGCCTCATTCTACGTATCTGCCCGAATTGATGGGGGCTGCCACGGTATCACCGACGGGTCGGTTCGAGGCCGGCTCCTATCAGGAATTCACCGTCACCTATACGGCGGGGAAATTTGGTATCGATGATTCCGGGTCGATCAAGCTGGTTCACCGCTTTGCCAGCGATATGGGCCGTCCGCAAATGAACGATCCCAAAGCTGCCAACTACGTCACGGTTGAGGCCTCAAACGGGGCGGTTCTGGCCGTTGATTTCGACGGCAAACAGAATATTCGTCCGTGGGATAAAACCATTTACATCAAGGTTGTTCGTGGGTTCTTGCGCAAGGGTGACCAGATCGTCATTCGCCTTGGCGATCGACGTCAGGGCAGTCCCGGTATGCGTGTGCAAACTTTTTGTGAAGACACGTTTGAATTCCGTGTCATCGTCGATGCTATCGCCACCTATAATTATGTCGAGTTGCCCGAACAACCCGTTGTCTCAATTGTATCCGGGCCGCCTGTGTTGTGGAAAGCTTTTCTGCCGACGGGATGCAAAACGGGCACACCGTTCCGCTTGTGTCTGAAAGGCGAGGACCGCTGGGGGAATCCTTCGGATCAATGTGAGCAGACATTTGTGCTGCGCCCGAATTTGCCGGTTGATGGCTTGCCCGATAAGGTGACGTTTGCCAAAGGTGCGTTTGCGTTGATCGTGCCGGGGTTGAGCTGTCATGAACACGGCGATCTGGTTGTTGAATTGTTTGACGATCAAGATCGGGTTGCGGCCCGTTCCAATCCGCTGCGCCTTTCGAAGACCTGCGATCTGGTGCCCTATTGGGGGGATTTACACGGTCAATCGGAAGAAACCATCGGTACCAATTCCGCCCGTGATTTTTTCACTTTTGGACGGGACAAGGCGTTTCTCGATGTCTGCTGTCATCAGGGCAATGATTTTCAGATCACCAATGACTTCTGGGCCGAGCTCAACGACCTGACGGCAGAATTTAATGTCGATGGCGAGTACATTAGCTATCCGGGATATGAATGGTCAGGCAATACTGGCATGGGGGGGGATCGTAATGTGTTGTTTATGGAAGAAGGACGCCAAATTCATCGCTCGTCACATGCATTGATTGAAGACTTGTCCGACGCCGACACCGACGCCCATACCGCCGCCGATTTGTTTGAAAACCTAAAGGACGAAGACTGCACGGTGTTCGCCCATATTGGCGGTCGTTATGCCGACATCAAAATGGCCCATGATGATCGATTGGAACGCTCAGTTGAAGTTCACTCCGCCTGGGGAACGTTCGAATGGTTGATCCATGACGCCTTTGAGCAGGGCTACCGGGTCGGCATTATGTCCAACTCCGACGGTCATAAGGGGCGTCCCGGCGCCAGCCATCCAGGTGCGACAAGTTTTGGCTCCTATGGTGGTCTGACCTGTATGCTGGCCCCTGACCTGACGCGGGCCGGAATTATGGAAGCACTGCGTCGCCGTCATCATTACGGAACCACCGGGTGCCGGATGGTGCTGGATAGTCGGGTAAAGTTCGATAACCCGGCGGTGCGCTTTGCCGAAGACCCCAATCTCGGTGCAACCCCCTCTGAGCATGTCAGCGAAGCGATGATGGGAGACATTGTCAAAAGTGATGCTGCCGAGATTAGCTTTTGCATAGACGCCCACGGCTCGGCGCCAATCGAACGCATAGAAATCCGCAATGGTTTGGATACAATCGAGACCGTGCGTCCGTTCGCCGCGTCTGATCTTGGGGCGCGTATTCGGGTGATCTGGGAAGGGTCGGAATATCGTGGCCGTGGCCGTGAAACCTATTGGAATGGCTTTGCCGAGTTGTCCGGAAATGGGTTTGCCTGTCTGTCGCCGATCAATCGCTACAATATAGATCGACGGTTTGAGCAGACAGCGCCTGGGCGGGTCGATTGGGAGGCGCTGACGACCGGCGGTTTTGCTGGGTTTGATGCGTGGCTCGACAACGCTAACGCCGGATCGATCAAAATTGAGACGGCGCTGATTAAGGAAGAAATCAAGATTAGCGATATCGGTCTTGATGATCTGGTGTTTGAAAACGGTGGTATTAACCGGCGTATCAGGGTGTTTCGCATACCCGATGAAAACCCACATCATCATGTTACGATTGAACGGCGTCTGCCGGTTCTTGGTGGTCGTGACAATGCCTATTATGTTTGCATCGTCCAGGAGGATGGTCATTTGATTTGGTCAAGCCCGACCTATGTGTTTGCCGAAAAGGGACGATCATGAGTAGAGGGATTGATCATCTGGTGTTGGCCACGCGGGATTTGAAAAGCGCCAGTGATCTATATGAACAGCTTGGGTTTACCCTGACACCGCAAGCCCAACACCCGTTTGGCACAGGCAACCGACTGGCCCAATTGGAAGGGGAGTTTTTGGAAATTGTCAGCGTCACCCGGGCTCAGGACCTGATCGAACATCAACAGGGAAGATTTAGCTTCGGTGCCTACAACCGGGATTATCTTCTAAGCCGTGAAGGCATGTCGATGATTGCCTTGAAAAGTGACGGCTGGCGGACTGACCGTCAGACCTTTACCGATGCCGGGTTTGCACTGCCTGATCCTTTCACTTTTTCAAGGAAGGCCCGTCAGCCGGATGGAAACGAGGTCACCGTCGGTTTCGATTTGACCTTCGTACCGGATGATCAGCTTCCTGAGGCGCTGTTTTTCACCTGCGATCATCAACATGAAGCTCGGTTTTTCTATAAACCAGAATTTCAAAAGCATGCAAACGGCGCGCTGGCGGTGACCGGGGTTTTTATGCTGGCTGACGATCCGGCAAACGTCAGCGGCATTTTGACCCGCCTGTATGGTTCGGACCAGGGATCTGAAAAAGCGGCCTCGCAACCAATCGTTCTGTCGGCTGAACAACTGCACCGTCGTTTCCCCGGTCACGGCGAAGTTGTTCTTCGTGGAGGCGCTGTGTTTGCCGGGTATCGTATTCAGGTGAGCGACCTGGAGGACACCCGTAACGTATTGGCCACCAATGGTGTCGCTTTCGCCGACAAAGGACAGTGTCTTTGGTTAACGGCGTTGGGAGCAATCATTGAGTTTTCGGCCTCGCCAAAAGGAGGGAATTTACAATGACGGACCAGATGTTGACGGTTTCCGTCTGGCGGGGCAGCGTCGAAGGGGAATTTGTGGAATTCCAAGTGCCTCGCCAGGAAAATCAAACGGTGCTTGATGTGGTTACCCATATTCAACGCCATATGGACCCGACCTTAAGTTACCGCTTTGCCTGCCGCGTTGGCGTCTGCGGCTCATGCGCGATGACGGTCAATGGAAAAGCGCGATGGACATGCCGCAGTCATGTGGCGAACGTCGTTGAAAACGGGCGTATTGAAATTCGTCCTCTCGAGTCGTTGCCGGTTGTCAAGGATTTGGTTGTTGATATGGCCGATTTTTTTGATAAATGGAGCAAGGCCAAAGGGTCCTTCGTGGCGACGGCAACGCGTGACGACGCGCTTGCAGCAATTTCCCCCTCAGAGCGTATGCGCCGCTTGGTCGATGCCGGGATCGAATGTATAGGTTGCGGGGCCTGTTACGCGACCTGCGACGTGGTAAAATGGAAACCTGATTACCTCGGCCCGGCAGCGATGAACCGGGCCTGGACGTTGGTCAATGATGCGCGTGATGGTGGCAATGACGACCGCCTTCGTGCGGTCGCCGGAGATGATGGCTGTCTGAGTTGTCATAGTCAGCAAGGGTGCACCCTGCGTTGCCCACAAAAACTGAACCCAACGATGGCCATTGCCGGGCTGAAACGCCTGACCGTCAAAGCCGCGCTCAGGGGGAAACTGTGATGACTGACAACGCGGTTAGAAGTGAAACTTTATTGTGGTTGGCCCAACGGATCAGCGCCATGGTCCTGGCTTTTTGCATTGCCGTTCATCTCGCCACCATGGTTGTCGCCATGCAGGGCGGGTTGAGTACTGCGGAGATAGCGGGCCGGGTCGGTGGCGACCCGGTATGGCTGGTGTTTTATGGTGTATTTCTTGCCGCCGTATCTGTCCATGCGCCGATTGGCCTTCGCACTGTCCTGTTGGAAACAACATCGCTGCCGCCAAATCGCATCGGCCTTTTGACCATGCTTTTTGGCTTATTCGTCGTGGTTTTAGGACTGCGAACCTTATACGGATTATTTCAATTGGGACCAATGTCATGACCCGGCAACATCAAAACCACACGACTTACTGGGCGTTTATCGTGCACCGGGTTTCGGGTGTGTTGCTGGCGGCTTTTGTGCCGCTGCATCTGTATGTGTTAAGCCTCGCGGTTTCCGATGGGGCGTTGCTGGATGGATTATTACAGTGGTCAACAACACCCGTCGTCAAAGTGATGGAAACCGGATTAGTGGTAATGCTGGCGGCCCACCTGACCGGTGGTCTGCGTCTGCTGGGGCTGGAATTTTTGGCCTGGGTGTCGTGGCAAAAAACGGCATTTGCGCTGTCCGTTGGCATCAGCCTTGCTATCGGGTTGGTGTTTTTGCTCAATGCCGGTTGAATTTATCATCATTCCCTTGGGTGGGTTTTTTGCGGCCTTTGTCGTTGCCGCAGCAGGGTTTGGTGACGCCTTGGTGTTAGGCGCGATATGGTTTCATTTTTTTGACCCGGTCGAGGCCGTGCCGTTGATCGTTGCCTGCGGTTTTATCATGCAACTGCAACCGCTTTACCGGCTGCGTAAGGTTTTGCTTTACGACAACCTGCCCCCATTTCTGATCGCCGGTGTTCTCGGTGTGCCGGTGGGAGCTTGGATCCTGACGCATATCGCCCCAGACCCGTTTCGCCTCGGCATCGGATTATTTTTGCTGACCTATGGCGTCTTCATGTTGGTCAGGCCACAAAACAGTGGGGTCGAATGGGGTGGAAAGTTTGCCGATGCCGGTGTTGGATTCTTGGGAGGAATCCTCGGCGGGTTTGCCGGGTTAAGCGGCGTGACGCCAACCCTTTGGGTCGGGATCAGGGGGTGGATAAAGTCTCGTCAACGTGGCGTTTACCAACCTTTTGTGTTTGCCATGCACGGCTTAAGCGTCGCTTGGCTGGCTTGGAAAGGGTTGGTTGACGGGGAAACGCTGATGCGGTTGTTGTGGTGTCTGCCGGCGATCTTTATTGGCGGCTGGGTCGGGCTGAAAGTCTATCACCTGTTGGATGAACAACGTTTTCGCCAGTTCATTCTCACACTTTTGCTGGTCTCTGGCGTGACCCTGGTTCTGTGAATTTTCGAGGTCTGAAATGAATGCAGCTATCGACTATGTTAAAACCGACGTCTTGATTTTGGGTGCCGGAGGTGCGGGGTTATTTGCCGCCCTTCATGCCGCCAAGGCCGCACCTGACCTGGACATCACCATTGCCGTTAAAGGGTTGCTCGGAAAATGTGGTTGCACGCGAATGGTTCAGGGCGGGTACAATGCGGCCATGGCTACGGATGATTCTGAAATTCGCCATTTTATGGATACCATCGAAGGCGGCAAGTGGCTTAATCACCAGGAGCTGGCCTGGACACTGGTCAATCAAGCGCCCGTTTGCATCCGCGAATTGGAAAACGAGTTGGGGTGCTTCTTTGACCGCAATCCGGACGGAAGTTTGCACCAAAAAGCGTTTGCCGGACAGACCTTTGATCGCACAGTTCATAAAGGCGATTTAACCGGAATCGAAATTATCAATCGCTTGTCTGAACAAGTTTGGTCACGTGGTATAAACCGTTTGGAAGACCACCGTGCCCTTCAGTTTATCATGGCCGCCGACGGGTCCGGTCTGTCGGGTGTTTTGATGGCTGATATGCGTACCGGCAACTTTCGCTTTGTCCAAGCTAAGGCCGTCCTGTTGGCAACGGGGGGTGGCCCGTCGATGTATCGTTACCACACGCCGTCGGGTGACAAGTCCTGCGACGGCATGGCGATGTCACTCCGGGCGGGTCTGACGCTGCGGGATATGGAGATGGTGCAGTTTCACCCGACCGGCCTGATCGCCGGGACCGATACCCGGATTACCGGAACGATTATCGAAGAAGGTTTGCGTGGGTACGGTGGATATTTGTTGGACGGCAACGAACAACGTTTCATGCATAAATACGACGCGCGCGGCGAACGGGCGACGCGCGACATCGTTAGTCGCGCCATGTATTCGGAAATGAGCGAGGGCGCAACGGGGCCTAACGGCGGGCTTTATATCACCATGCGTCATCTTGATCCGAAAGAAGTGCGCAAACGATTTAAAGGTATGGTCACACGGTGTGCCGATTGTGGATTTGATCTGGTCAGCGGTATTGTCGAGGTCGTACCGACCGCCCATTACATGATGGGCGGGCTGGAGTTTGATGTTGATTGCACGACCGAACTGCCTGGCCTGTTCGCGGCTGGCGAAGACACCGGCGGTGTCCACGGGGCCAATCGGTTGGGCGGCAACGGCGTCGCCAATTCGACGGTATTTGGTGGATTGGCTGGTGACTCCATCGCCCGCTGGGTACCGCAACATGGGCGCTGGCGCGATCCTGATAAGACGGCGATTGCTGCGTCGGTTGATGCCGCCTTGCACCCCTTTACTGAGCGTGAAGGCGACCTTCCTGGAATTCGCGAACGACTATATACGGCGATGTGGGATGACGCCGGAATTGATCGCAATGGCGAACAGCTTCTGCGTGCCCGCGAAACCCTTAAAAGTTTGACAGATGAATTGTCTTTGGCCGGAATCTCCGGCCAGGATCGTGCCTATAACCTGACCTGGCACGACTGGATGAACCTCAATAATCTGATCTTGGTCAGTAAGGTGATCGTCGAAGCGGCGCTGACCCGTGACGACTCTCGCGGGGCCCACTTTCGCTCAGATCACCCTGAGACCAAAGACGTTGAAAATTCGTGGTACACGCGCGTCAAACTGACAAATGGTGAGCCTGACATCTCCAAAAAATCAGTCGACTTTACCCGTATACGCCCCGGAGAAACGTTGTTGGACTAAGCCGTCAGCCTGCCGCCGCCATGCTTGGGCATCCCTTGCCTTCGATTAAGACGGCGCGCTCGTCGGCCCAGGCATCGCCCAGCGACTCCTGCTCGACGCCACTGAGAAACTGTTTCGCCATCGCAAACAATACCATTTCCTCTTTCTGAAAATGTCCGTAGGAAAGATCAATCAAACCCATAATATGCGATTTTAATTGGGTGACGTCCTCTTCGGATTTTGCTGTTTCCAAGTAGTCTTCAATCTCCCGATGCTCTGCTTTCATGACGGCAAGGGGACCCATTTCTCCGAAATGGGGCTCAAGGGCTGGAAATAGATATTTTTCCTCAATTTGGGCGTGGGTCCATAACTGGTTTTCGAGAATTTCTATGGATGCCTGCAGTTGCTCGATGGTTCGCTCTTCCGTGATTTGAGTGCCAATTTGCGTAAACAGCGCGTACAGCATCGCGTGCTCGCCTAGCAGTGCATCGGTGATTTTCATATGTGAAGCCCTTTTGAGTTACCCGAAAATTAGCGGCCAGTATGACCGTTGTTCATGGAATAACGGAAAATTCCGAAGCTTCCTTGACTAAGGTCAAATGAGGCGTTCCCCGATGCCCACGCAGAAAACCTCCGTCGCGCGTAGTGGTGGCAAGATTGCAACAAAAGCACGCTAACTCACCTCGCGTAACTCAAAAGGGCTTCAAGCCTTGAAAACCATTTGCCGAGTGCAAGGAAATTTGTTGATGTTCTTGGTTATGATCCAATTGGGCCGCCGGATCCAACGGCCAACTCTGCCAATAGTTGGTTTAGGTATTGGCTCAGAATACGTGCCCGGTCTGTCGCAATTTTCCGCCCTTCGACCGTTTTCATGAGTTTTGGAAGGTTCAGGAGTTTAGACTGAAAATGATCAACAACGTATTTGCTGTCATCAAGGGGTCGGCGCTCCGCCATGGGATCAAAGGGATCAAATAAATCACGGCTCATGCTTCCACCAACGTAGAAAGTTCGAGCCAATCCGATAGCCCCTAAAGCTTCGATCCGATCCGCATCCTGAATAATTTTAGCTTCTAAAGTTTTCGGCTCAATATTTGCTGAAAAACTATGCGCCGCGATGTCGTGTTGAACGGAAGGAATTTTATCAGCTGGAAATTTTTCATCGTGTAGGATTTTACCAGCCTGTTCTGCCGACACCGTTGAGGCCATTGAACGCAGATCGGAATCTTTAGGTGAGTTGACAATATCATGTCGGTAAGCGGCGGCGATAAGGATCAACTGATCGGCTATACACCGTTCCTTTTTGGCGATCATGACAGCAAGGCCATACACTCTTCGGCAGTGAGAGATGTCATGGGACCCGTCATTCCCGGATAGCCCTAAGACAATCTGTTCCATGCGGGATGTCCAATGACGTGATACCGAGACATCATTTGTTTTCATTCTCGACAGTGCCCAATTTGATTTTCAACGGAGGCCCTAAATTACCACAGAGTTTTAACGCCTCAAACAAGAGCGTCAGATGAATTTAAATAAGTGATCGTCTGGCCACGGGCATTGCGCTTAAAGAGCGCCGTCAGAAAACGCGGGAGAAAGCCTTCATTTGCGGTCTTCCCGCCAGGTGTTTCGATTGTCGTGCAGTAGATTCTTTAGCCTGACGATGCTGGCGTTGGGCGATCCGGCCGTTCTTTGTAACAACTGGTAGCGGATGCGCGGCAGTTCTGGCAAAGGTTTGGAAATAAGCCCTGGTCCAATATGGCAACATCCGTTGATGATCGCTAACCCAATTTTCATGCTTACAAAATGACGCATAAGTTCCCAACCATTTGCTTCGACCGCGACCCGCCATGAGACTCCGGCATCCATCAACATGCGATTGATCATTACCCGGTGAGGTCGATCCCGAGGTGGGACGATAAGCGCTTCACCGTGCAAATCAGTCAGGTGAATTTGGCGGCGCGTCGCCAAGCGATGAGTGCGTGGCATGATCAGAACTTGATCGATTTCAGTCAACAATTCAGATGTAATTCCGGTCGGGATGGTATCAGGGGCCGACACACCCAAATGCGCTTCTCCGGACATTAACAACTCGAAAGTACGGTCCTGATTGCCAGTCATTAGTCGCAATGGATGTGGGCTGGTGCTCGAAAATTCTGAGATGGTCGGGCCCAGCAAATACAGATAGGCGCCTTCGCCTGCACATAATACAACGGGTCGATGACTTGACCCTGTCTGCAAAATATCAACAAAAGCCCGAGACTGTTCTTGTTGTTCGAGGGCAAAGGCCGCCACTTGCTGTCCCTCGGGTGTCAACAGAAGTTGTCGGCCCGTGTTGCTATAAAGTGGAATTCCCAGATGATCACTTAGTTTCCTGATTTTAACGTGCAGTGCAGGTTGCGATATATGCAGAGAGTTCGCCGCCCGGGTAAAATTCATATGGGTGCTGAATGTCAAAAACGCTTCTAGCCAGTCAGACCGCATTTCATAGTCCATCGTCTAGGAAATTTACAACTACGTTATAGTTTAAGACTATAACGTATAAAAACATAATAGTTTTTAAAAAGTGGTGACTGTCGTACATATTCGTCATGAAAAACATAAAAAACATAACGCCCCGCGTGGGCATTGATTTTGGCAAGGTCATCATCTCGCCAATCAAAGGTGGAAAGTCTGACACGGCTTTTCTTTCCGGCAACCTCAGTTGTGCCATGCAAACGCCTCCCGGTGCGGGCGCCTTCGCCGGGGTTCGAGCACTGGTTGATCTATTTGCCGGACAGGCTTGGGTGGTTTCCAAAGCGGGACCTTCGGTGCAACAAAAATCAACTCAGTGGATGCGGCACTGGAATTTCCATGAGGAAACTGGATTGCCGTTTAACCATTTACGGTTCTGTCGGCGGCGCTCGGAAAAGGCTGAACACTGCACACAATTGGGTATCACTCACTTCATCGACGACCGGCTTGATGTGCTCCGCCATCTGAGGGGCGTGGTCCCCCATCTCTATCTTTTTGGTGAACAACCACGCCTCAACCAGGTTCCAGACTGGGTTACCCCTATCTCTGAATGGTCAGAAACACGATCGCATATCATAAAGGATTTACCGCAATTGGAATACAATAACGGTTAATCGGTGACCTGATATCCGTACTCGGTCGCGGCTTCGGTTAACCATTGCCAAAATGTCAGTGCGAAACTGCGGGCGACGTAAAGGTCGAATATGTGGTCGTCAACGTGATCGACCAAGATGTTGAGGCCACCGATCCGACTTTGGGCGCAATGATCTACCTGAAAAAAATTGGCGTGCATGTCGAGGGGGCAGCCCTTGGCAAGGACGTCGCGTACGTTCCGGCCGGCCAACCTGATAACGGTACGTCCACTGCTGACATTTTTCACCGCCGGCATGTGTTCGGCCAAAAATTTATCTTTGTTCTCGCTTTCAACGCAGAGCCAGCGCGTAGGGGAAAGCCAAAGCAGGGATTGGGTGGCGTTGCGGATGACGGTGTTAGGGTGCTTCGGCAGGGGGCAGGCAAGGGCGGTCTCTATCGCCGCAATGAAAGCCTTGTCAGAGACATTGCCGCCGATATCAAACATAGTCAAAGGATGGCGTTCCTGAAGGGTTACACAGAACGCGTCGCTTGCTGTCTGGTGAGGAAATAACCCCTGCTGATAAACCGCTTCAAGTGCTGAGTGACGTCGAATGAGATCAGCCACGTACCCTCTCCCCGTCTTGATCGATGAAAACCGGTTTGGTTATTTTGACTCTGACGGCTTGCTTGGTGAGCGGCGACAATGCGAAGGTCGTTTCCCCTAAGCGGGCGTTTCCGTCTTTGACCAGCGCCAGCGCTATCGGGTGGCCGAGGTTCGGGCTGTAGCAGTTTGAGGTGACTTCGCCTTGAATCGGGATCGGTGTGGGAAGGTCCGGATTGTCGATGATCCGACCACCCCGAGGGATCGAAGATTTTCCATCGACGGGGACCAAGCCGACAAGTTGTGTGCGGTCTGGGGCTTGAAGGCCAGCTCGTGTACCCGCCCGCTTGCCAATAAAATCCTTGGCCGAACTCATCATCCGCCCAAACCCTAGGTCAGTTGCGGTCGTTCGACCGTTTAGTTCGCCACCGACAACGTGTCCCTTTTCAATACGCAGGATGCCCATGGCTTCCGTACCGTACGGCATTACGTCGAATGCCTGACCTTCCGTCATAAGCCGTTGCCAGACGTCATGCCCATAATCGGCGGGAACGTTAATTTCGTAGGCCAGCTCGCCAGAAAAACTAATGCGGAACAGGCGGGCTGGCGCATTGTCAATCGATCCTTCGCGGTAGGCCATGAATGGACAGGCATCGTTTGACAGGTCGATGCCATTTATGAGGCGCGTAATCAGGTCGCGACTGTTTGGACCGGCAATTGCAATCGCCGCCCACTCTTCCGTTACCGAGATCATGTTGAGGTCAAGATCCGGCCATTCGACCTGGGCCATGTATTCCATATGTTGCAGTACGGGACCAGCGTGGACGGTTGTTGTCGTGATCAAGTAGTGGTTTTCACCAATGCGGGTTACCGTGCCGTCATCAAACGCCATACCGTCTTCACGCAACATAACGCCGTATCGGCATTTGCCGATGTCGAGTTTTTTAAAGCCGTTGATATAGAGGCGGTTGAGAAATTCAGCCGCATCTTTACCCTGCAATTCGATTTTCCCTAGGGTCGATACATCGACGATGCCTACCTTTTCGCGCACATGTTTGGTTTCGCGCCAAATCGCCTGCATCAGGCCTTCGCCCGTTCGTTGATAAACTTGCGGACGCAACCATTGCCCGGCGCGAACGAACGTCGCCCCAGCGGCCTGGTGTGCGTCATGCATGGCGGAGCGTCGGATCGGGATAAAGTGCTCATCGGTTTCTGTTCCTGCGATCACCCCGAGCGTAAGTGGCGCGAACGGCGGGCGGAACGTGGTCGTGCCGACAGCCGGGATATCAATGCCGCGAAGCCCGGCCATAATCGCCAATCCGTTAACATTGGATGTCCGCCCCTGATCGGTCCCCATGCCGAGTGTCGTATAGCGTTTCAAATGCTCGACCGAAATGTAGTTTTCACGATGCGCCAAGGCGATGTCTTCGGCCGTGACATCTTCTTGAAAATCAACAAATCGTTTGCCATGATCATGATGATCATGGGGTATGCTCCAAATAGCCTTAAGCGAAAGATCACCTTCGGGCGGGCATTGAAATTGGACATTCTTGGGATCAGAAAACCCGGCTTTGACTGCGGCATCTGCACCCGCAGCATATCCGCCCGACAAACACGCCGCCAAACCGAAGTCTCCATTGCACGCGCCAGCAGAGCGTTCGTTCTGTCGGGCACCGTCGGGCACAAATGCAGATCGCGTTGGGTCAAAGCGAATCTTGCCCTGGGCTTGGGCGTGCAGTTGAACACTGGGCGTCCAGCCACCGGACATGCATAGCAAATCACAAAGAATTTCGCGTGGGTCACCAACCAAGGTATCGCCCGTTTGGTTGATCGCCGAAATGGTAACAGCCGAGACAGCGCATTTGCCAATGACGTTGATCACGGCGTGGCCTGAAAGAACCCCGATTCCTTTGTCTTTTACGATCGTGCGCAGGTGGTCCGGGGGGCTGGGCCGGGTGTCGATAATCGCTTGAATTTCCATACCGGCGTCGGCCAGATCAATTGCCGCCTGATATGCCGTGTTGTTGTTGGTAAAGATGACAGCCCGGCGCCCGGCCAATACGCCGTAACGGTTGGCGTAGGTTTGGGCGGCGGCGGTTAACATCACACCGGGTCGGTCATTATTGGCAAAGACAAGCGGGCGTTCGATTGAACCCGTCGCCAAAACGACCTGTTTGGCCCGGACCTGCCACAGGCGTTGGCGGGGAAGGTGTTGCGATTGCGGTGGGCGATGGTCGGTTATCTGCTGATTCAAAATCAGCATATTCTGATCGTAATAGGCGGTAACTGTCGTCCGCCGTAGAAGCGTGACCTCTTTCATCGCCGATAACTCAGTCATCGCCAGTGAGACCCACTCGGTCGCCGCCATGCCCTCGATTTCGGTTTTCTGGGACAGCAGAAATCCACCGAAGTCCGGCTCGGCATTGGCAAGGATAACCCGTGCGCCGGTGCGCCCCGCCGCCAGCGCCGCCGCAATTCCAGCGGTGCCACCACCAGCGATTAGGACATCGCAATGCTGATAACGGTGGGCATAGGTGTCCGGGTCTTTATCCGTCGGACTTAATCCCATGCCCGCGGCGTTACGAATAACCCGCTCATAGGTCATCCATAATTTTTTCGGCCACATGAAGGTCTTGTAATAAAACCCCGACGGCATCAACCGACTGAAGGCCATGTTGATCGCATTGACGTCAAAATTGACCGATGGCCAGCAATTTTGACTGCGCGCCGAGAGGCCTTCATAAAGCTCGATCCGGGTCGCTTGAAGGTTTGGTTCGGTGGTTGCGCCATCGTCAAGCTGAACGAGACCACAAGCGTCATCAAAGCCGCTGCCCATAATGCCACGCGGTCGGTGGTATTTAAAACTACGGCTGATCAGTCGAACGCCATTTGCCAGCAATGCTGACGCCAGGGTATCGCCCGAATACCCCTGATAGGGTTTGCCGTTGAAGGTGAAGTTGAGGGCGGTGCGTCTGTCGATCTGCCCGCCGTGTTGTCGCCGATAGGGTTGCTCGCTCATGGGGCGTCATCCGGAAAGGTTTCGTCCGGCGTGCCGGTACGGAGTATGTCGTGGCTGCGCATATGACGTCGTACTTTTACAAACTGGCGGCATCCCGACGAATGTTGCCATAATTCATCATGGTTTCCAGACGGGTTTTCGCGCAGGTAAATGTGATCCAACCACTGCTCATCGCTGGCTTTCTCAGGATCAGGCCGTCGGATGGAGGCGTCACCTTTGTAGGTGTATTCGGTTTCGGCACGATCCCCGCACCAGGGGCATTTTATATTAAGCACTGTTCCCTCCCCCTTAGTGCGCGCCCGGCGTTGGCCCGGCGCCGTGTTCGTCGATGGCGTAGCCCTTGTGAAAACGGTCTAAGGTGAACAGTTCATTGAGCTTATGGGGGCGGTCCTCGGCAAGGGTGTGGGCGAAAACCCAACCTGACCCCGGTGTTGCCTTGAAACCGCCGTAACACCAGCCGCCGTTCAGGTATAGGCCGTCGATAGGGGTTTTGCCGATGATCGGACTGCCGTCCATGGACATGTCCATGATGCCGCCCCAGCTTCGCATCAGGCGCAGGCGACTGAAGGTTGGGAACAGGTAAAGAATGGAGGCGACCACATGCTCAATGCGGGGAAAATTACCACGTTGGGCATAGGAATTATAAAAATCCAGATCACCCCCAAACACCAGTTCCCCCTTGTCCGATTGGCTGATGTACATATGGGCGACGCCTGACGTGATTACTGTATCAAGGCACGGTTTCAAGGGTTCGGAAACCATTGCCTGGAGGACGTGGGACTCGATTGGCAGACGCAAACCGGCCATCGCTGCCACATGGCTGGAATGCCCAGCGACGGCGATGCCGATCTTTTTTGCCTTTATCGCGCCTCTGGTGGTCTGTACACCAACCACCCGACCGTTTTCTCTGTCGATGCCAGTAACCTCACAATTTTGGATAATATCGACACCGCGTTGATCGGCGCCGCGCGCATAGCCCCAGGCAACAGCATCGTGCCGCGCGGTGCCACCGCGTGGTTGCATTAATCCCCCTAAAACCGGGAAATAACCTGGCGCTTTGACGTCAATCAGTGGCACGCGCGCCTGAATTTCATCTGGCGTCCACCATTCCGCATCAATGCCATTAAGACGCATGGCGTTGCCGCGCCGCATGGCCGCATCAACGGCGCCGTCCGTATGCATCAGGTTTAAAACGCCACGCTGTGACAGCATGACATTGTAGTTTAAGTCCTGGCTGAGCCCTTCCCAAAGCTGCATGGACTTTTCATAAAACAAGGCGTTGCCGTCGAGTTCGTAATTAGAACGGACAATCGTTGTGTTGCGCCCCGTATTGCCACCGCCCAGCCAGCCCTTCTCAAGAACGGCAACATTGGTGATGCCGTGTTCCTTGGCAAGATAATACGCTGTCGCCAGTCCATGTCCGCCACCACCGATGATGATGACGTCGTATTCCGGTTTCGGATCGGGGCTGCGCCAAGCCTTAGGCCAGTCCTGGTGATAATTCAGCGCATTGCGCGCAAGTGAGAAAATTGAATACCGCATAAGTATCGAGCCTTGCTGAGCGGAGGTGAGCCTCATGAGGTGAAAAATCTAATCGTGCCATAACGGCAGCACAAAGAGTAAAGTATATTTATAAATAAAATTAAATATGTTAATGAATAAGATGTTCAAAAACCCCCCATTTCAGTCCTTGGCCTTTGACTTCAAGGCGCTTGATATCTTTCAAGCCGTCTATGCTTGCGCCAGCATGACCGAAGCGGCTCGCCAATTAGACCTCACCCAATCTGCCGTTTCACAGGCAATTTCCCGCCTTGAAGTGCGATTAGGCTTAACGTTATTTGAGCGCACACGCCCGTTGGCCGCGACGCCTGCCGCAGATCATCTTGCACAGCAGTCGGCTCGCTTTTTCGACGCGGCGCAACAGATGGAAAATAGTGTTCGCGAACGTGCCCATACCGGGCGACCTATCGTTCGCATTGGATTGATTGATTCATTTGCTGCCACTGTCGGGCCAAAATTAATTCCCCGCCTACGCGGACAGGCAGACCGGCTAACGGTTTGGTCAGGTATATCACGAAACCTGGAAAAGGAACTGCGGGCGGGGAAACTCGATATGATGGTCGGTACGCAACCCCTCAGCCAGGAAAAAGGCATCGTTGCCTATCCTCTGCTGCGCGAACCTTATTTGATCGTCTTGCCTGACCACATGGCAAGATCGATGATCAAAACCGTTGGCGAGGTACGGTTGCGTGATCTGGTGCAGAATCACACCTTCGTACGCTATTCCATGCGCTCAAAAATTGGCGTAGATATCGAACACTATCTGCAACACCTTGGTCAGGTACCGCCACAATCACTTGAATTTGACGGTACCGAGGCGGCGTTCGCCATGGTCAACGGTGGCCTTGGTTGGATGATTTCGACGCCGCTTTGTTTAATCCATGGCAACACCGTTGAAACTGGGCTGACAGCTGTGCCGTTGCCAGTGCCAGCCCCCGAACGCACCCTGTTTTTGCTGGCTCGCAAAGATCTTGAATTTGACGTTGTTCAGGATACATTGGAGGAAGCGCAGCGAATAGTGCGCGCGCTTATGCAGCGGCGGTTGAGGCAATTGGCCCCCTGGGCGTTGGACATGGTTGGGTGACGGCACCCTTATTTCATGGCGTGAAGATTATACGCCATCAAAGGGCCTTAAGAATTCGCTGTAAAATATTTGCCCTGTGACCTTGTCTGAATGATATTTAGGGAATGTAAACGTTTTTGCGTCAATCTCTGGTGTCAAATAATCCCGCAGGACAGGTAATGATTGATATTGAAAAATGATTGATATTGACGCCATCAAAAAATTGGATGTAAGCCCGCCGTTGATCGCTTTCACATCCTTTTTATGTCAGGAGAAAGGGGTGCATTCATTCCCTGATTACCAGAAACTGGATCTGATGAAAATTCCACGACTCGTGCCCTGCATCTGGGTCATTGATTTTAGGAAAGGCATCGACGGCGGCTTGCTGTTCCATTTTTCAGGAACGGCCATGGACCGTCAATATGGGTATAATATTACCGGTCATACCTGGGAAGACTGTTACGCCGGAGACCACCGCGAGAAAGTGCTCGATCACTGTTTTCGCAAGGTTTATTTAGAAAAAAAGATCGGCTTTACGCGACGAAAAGACCGGTTCATTAGTGATAATTTGAACAAATACCGAAAAATCGAAGCCCTGTTGTTCCCATGTTCACAAGATGACGACCATATCAATTTTGGAATTGGCATCACCCACTTCAGTCCCGCCGACGATGAAGTCGATTCGGTATACACTGCCATTTAGTAACAATGGCGCGTGTTGTCGGCGTGGAAAATCAGTGTGATCGCCTAAGATACAACCTGTTTTTTTTCATTAGGTTTTAACGTCCTCGTGGTTATTGAGCAGGGCGTTGCCTTCGCCCCCATAGCGCGTGGCAAAATAGTCGATGGTCAGACCGACAATGGCTCCTTCAAGAACAAACCAGAACGGCGAGGTCATGAAGCCGTCTGGGCCGAAGATCGACCGCAGCATGGCTTGCATCATGTCATAACCAAAAAAAACGAGGACGAAGTTCATCCACGCGCCGACACCTGTTGCCCGCGCCCACCAGGGTAGCGGTAGGCGTAGGACCGGATGCCAGGTAAACACACCAAATATTCCGATAATTGCACCGACGGTGGTGTACCACAGTAGGATTCCCCAGCGAAGCATCCAGTCTGCATCCGGTAAGAAATAGGGGAGGAAAATAAACCCAATCAAGCCAAACAGAAAACCGACCCCCTTGCCGATTGTAATTCGGGTAATTAAGGATGGATTCCCAAACATTTCCGTCTCCATCGTCATTTGTGTTGAAATTTTTAGACGTTGGCGCTTTAGCAGAATTCACGGCTTTTCGCATTGACGTGGCTCATCATCTCGAAAAAATTCAAGACGGAAAATACGTCGGCATGACGATGCGACGCGGGCAATATCAGCGGGTTGTTTGTTTGGCTGCGACCAGGGCCGCCAGCGCGGCTGCCGCAACACGGGCTTCGGGAGGGTCTGCGCGCGATGTTAGAATGATTGGAACTTTGGCTCCCATGACGATTCCGGCGGCCGTCGCGCTCATGAAATAGGCCATCATTTTGAACAGCCCGTTACCCGTTTCAATATTGGGCACCAACAGGACATCAGCATTTCCCGCAACGGGACCGGACAGCCCTTTCAGATTTGCCGCATCCGGCGAGACCGCGTTGTCAAACGCAAACGGGCCATCGACAAATGCGTTTTCGATCTCGCCCGCCTTGGCGATCCTGACGACCTCGTCCGCTTCGACGCTTGAGGGCATGGCGGCAAGCACGGACTCTGTGCCTGATAGCACCGCGACTCTCGGCCTATTGTTTTTCAACGCGTGGGCCAGATCGACGGCGTTTTTAAGGATGTCGATTTTTGTTTTTGTATCCGGGGACACATTGACGGCGCCATCAGTGATCATCAAGACGCGGGCGCTGCCGGGGATGGTCATATGAAAGATATGGCTGAGGCGGCGACCTGTTCTAAGCCCGGTGTCGCGATTGACGACAGCACCCATCAGGGCGTCGGTATGCACATGACCCTTCATGATCGCGCCGATGTCACCGTCATTGGCCAGACGGACGGCAATTTCGGAGGACTTGCCCTCGCTTGCTGCGTCAATGATTTGCAGACGGCTAATATCCCAGTCGATGTCGTGGCAGATGTGGCGAATTTTATCGCCGTCACCGATTAGTATTGGTGTTATCAATCCGTCTTCCGTCGCCAGTTTGGCACTCTCCAAGGCGATCGCGTGATCGGCACCAGCGACAGCGGTGATCACTGACGGCACATTTTTACAGAGTGTTTGCAGATAGGGAGGGATTTCGTAGGGTTTGGTGCTTAGCATGGTCAATCATAGCAAAAAAAAGAGGGCTCGGGAACAATTGCTCCCGAGCCCCAAATTATAGACACCCCGTCAGATTAACGCGGCTGTTGACGGATCATGTCGTTCGGGTCAATTCCGGCAACGGCGACAGGTGCCTTCATGGCATCGCGACGGAACGGCTCTCCCAGTTCCTGATTGAGAACGATTTCAATGAAGGTGGTAACGCCGTCGTCTTGGGCCTTGCAGGCGACCTGAAGAGCGTCGGTCAGTTCTGCCTGAGTTTTCACCATCACCCCTTTCAGGCCACACCCGTCGGCGACTTTGGCGTAACTCAGTTCCGGGTTCAATTCCGTGCCGACAAAGTTGTTGTCGTACCACAGGATGGTGTTGCGCTTTTCAGCACCCCACTGGAAGTTACGAAAAATAACCATGGTGATAGCAGGCCAGTCATCGCGGCCGCATGACGTCATCTCATTCATCGAAATACCAAACGCGCCGTCACCGGAAAAACCGACGACGGGGACATCCGGGCAACCAATTTTCGCCCCGAGGATTGACGGGAACCCATAGCCGCAAGGACCAAACAGACCCGGTGCTAGGTACTTGCGCCCTTCCTCAAATGTCGGATAGGCGTTGCCGATTGCGCAGTTGTTGCCAATGTCGCTGGAGATGATGGCGTTGCTGGGCAGTCCCGCTTGGATCGCCCGCCAGGCTTGACGTGGCGACATCAGGTCCGCATCGCGTGTACGTGAGTCGGCGTTCCAGGTGGTGCCCGGATCATCGTTCTCATGATCAAGGCTGCTTAAGGCTTGCATCCAGGCCGATTTGGTTTGATGAATTAAGGCTTTGCGGTCTTCGCGTCCGGCGTTCCCGGCGGTATCGGAAAGCTGCGCCAGAATTTGCGTTGCGACCTGTTTTGCGTCGCCCTGAATGCCGACGGTGACTTTCTTGGTGAGGCCAATGCGGTCAGAATTGATGTCGACTTGAATGATGCTGGCATCCTGGGGCCAATAATCAATACCGTAACCAGGAAGGGTTGAAAACGGGTTCAACCGTGTGCCAAGGGCCAGCACCACATCAGCCTTGGAAATCAATTCCATCGCTGCTTTTGAGCCATTGTAGCCGAGCGGACCACAGGCCAAGGGATGACTGCCGGGGAAGCTGTCATTATGCTGATATCCGCTGCACACTGGCGCATCCAAGCGTTCGGCCAAGGCTTGGCATTCGGGAATGGCATTGCCGATAACCACACCGGCACCGGACAGAATGACCGGGAACTTTGCATCGGAAAGCAGGTTTGCCGCTTGTGCTATGGCTTCCGCCCCACCCGCCGGGCGCTCCAAACGAACGATCTGCGGTAGAGTGATGTCGATTACCTGTGTCCAGTAATCACGGGGAACATTGATTTGTGCCGGTGCGGAACCGCGGATGGCCTTTTCGATGACGCGGTTGAGCACTTCAGCCATTCGTGACGGATCGCGCACCTCTTCTTGATAACAGACCATGTCCCTGAACAAAGCCATCTGTTCGACTTCCTGAAAGCCGCCTTGGCCCATTGTTTTGTTGGCGGCTTGTGGGGTTACCAAAAGCATTGGTGTGTGGTTCCAGTAGGCCGTCTTTACGGGGGTTACGAACCCGGTAATACCAGGGCCATTCTGGGCAATCGCCATGGCGATTTTGCCGGTCGAACGGGTGTAACCATCGCAAATTAGGCCTCCGTTAGTTTCGTGGGCAACATCCCAGAATTTGATGCCAGCCTGCGGGAACAGGTCGGAAATTGGCATAAAGGCAGAGCCGATAATGCCAAAGCCGTGTTCGATGCCATGCATTTGCAAAACTTTTACAAATGCCTCTTCAGTTGTCATCTTGGTCACAATCGAATTTCCTTCTAAAAATCAAAAATTGAGACAAAATCAATCAAAAGTGATAAATTATGATGATTTTGATATCAAATTTGTCACGCAGAGTCAAAGATAGCGCCGAATACCGGCAACCGGCTTCAGGCCGCGTTAGCCAAAATCGGGTCTGAAAATTCGTACCCAAGGCTGTCTGCGACGGCCTTATAGGTGACCTGCCCATTGAGGACATTAAGACCGTTGAGGAGATGCTCATCTTCCTGTAGGGCGCGTACGTACCCTTTGTCGGCAATTGCCAGAGTGAAGGGCAGGGTAACGTTGTTGAGGGCATAGGTGGATGTCCGGGCCACGGCACCAGGCATGTTGGCGACGCAATAATGGACGACGTCATCAACGATATAGGTCGGGTCAGCATGCGTTGTCGCGTGGGATGTGGCAAAGCAGCCACCCTGATCAATTGCGACATCGACCAGTACGGATCCGGCCTTCATTGCTTTGACGTGGTCTTCTGTGACCAGCTTTGGTGCGGCTGCACCCGGCAGCAGGACACCGCCAATGACCAAATCAGCACCCAGGACATAATCCTCCACCGAATGAGCCGTCGAATAGACGGTTTTGACCGATTGACCAAAGCGACCAACGAGCGCACGCATGGTCTCCACGTTGCGATCAAGGATCGTCACATCGGCACCCAGGCCAACGGCCATAAAGGCGGCGTTTTCACCAACAACACCGCCGCCAATGACGACCACTTTCGCTGGCGCGACCCCGGGGACGCCGCCCAGCAACATACCAGACCCGCCTTGGGCTTTTTCAAGACAATGCGCCCCGGCCTGTATCGACATACGACCGGCAACCTCAGACATTGGGGCCAGTAAGGGCAATCCCCCGTGACCGTCAGTAACGGTTTCATATGCGATGCAGACGGCACCACTTTCGACGAGGTCCTTGGTCTGTTCGGGGTCCGGGGCAAGGTGCAGGTAGGTGAATAGAATTTGACCTTCCCGCAGCATCTTACGCTCGGCGGCTTGTGGCTCCTTAACTTTTACGATCATGTCGGCTTCGGCGAAGATTTGCGCGGCGGTTTGGTAGATGGTGGCTCCAGCAGCCTCATATTCGGCGTCGCTGGCCCCAATCCCGGCACCGCCACTGGTTTGCACGGCCACCTTATGGCCGTGATTTACGGCTTCTCGGACACTGCTTGGTGTCATGCCGATCCGATATTCGTGGTTCTTGATTTCTTTAGGCACGCCGATAAGCATTTCAATACACTCCGCAAGAGGAAAAAAGATGTTCGGGGCTCAAATCAAGCGGTTGCATCCGACAGGTGAGCCCTGTTCCATCCCTTTGATAGGACCACAGCACGATCCCTGGTAGGGCCAGATTTAAGTATTCCCCCGGGCCAGATTTTGGCAGGCAAACCCGGCAGAGAATCAGGCGCTTTGGCGCTTCATGATTTGGGATAGAAGCTCGATGCCAGGCTCAATACGGTCTTCGGATATGGAGGATAAACCAAGCCTGATAAAATTCCGCGGAGGGTCAGGTTGGGCGAAATGCAATGTCCCCGGTTCGATGACGATACTTTCAGCTAGGGCGTCCTTGGCAAGTGTGACAGAATCCATCCGTGGGTCACCCTTAACCCAAAAACTTGTGCCGCCAAATGTCGGCGATTGGGTTGATCCGGGTAGGTGTTTTTCAAGGGCATCGGCCATCACTTGCCAACGTGAACGGTAGGCCTTGTGCAGGCGGTGTATCAACGAGTCGTGGTGGCCAAGGGACAGGAAATAGGCCACGGTGCGTTGATTATTGTTCGGCGTATGGCGCAACATCAACAGGCGCAACGCGCGGAGTTCACGTATCAGGTCGGCGGGGGCTACGACATACCCAAGGCGAAGGCCGGGGAATAAAGTTTTCGACAGGCTGCTGACATAGATGACCCGGCCATTGTCATCAAACGACTTTAGGGCCGGAGTTGGCGAATTGGTATAGTTGGTTTCACTTTCATAGTCATCTTCAATGACCACAAAATCGTGTTTTTCGGCACGCTCCAGCAATGCCTTGCGGCTCTCCATGGGCATCGTATGGGTCGTCGGTGATTGGTGAGACGGGGTGACACAAACGTAATCGCAATCGTTCAACCTGTCATCAATTGGTAATCCATGAAGGCCAACGGGAATCGGCACAATGTTGTTGGTCTTAATACTGAAGATGTTGCGTGCGTCTGGATAACCCGGGTTTTCAACGGCGACACGAACGCCATTACGTATCAATAATCCAGCCAGCAAATACAATCCGTTTTGAACTCCCAGGGTAATCAGGATTTCATCGTCTGAGGCCATGATTCCGCGTCTGGGCAGCAAGCGAGTTTTGATTTGTTCGATTAACTGAGGATCATCGCTGCCACTGATATCGCTTGTCCATGCATCCATGCCACGTTTGCCCATGGCTTGTCTGGTGCACTCTCGCCACGTGGCGATTGGGAACAAATTGGGGTCCACCTGATTGGAGATGAACGGGTATTTATAGGACTGCCAGTTCAGAGGCTTTTCAATGTTTTTCCGAGACGTCGGATGAAACATGAAGCGCTTTTCCCAATCAATCTCCTTGCTTTTTTTAAGGGGTGTTTGAGTGTTGCGGCATGCTCTGCCTTCAAGAATTTCCGGGTTAACATAAAAGCCGCTTCGTTCTCTGGACGTTAAGTAACCGTCATCGACCAGTCCTTGATAGGCGAGCACGACGGTGTTTCTAGAAACCTTTAGCGATTTAGCCATTTTTCGGCTTGATGGAAGGGGCATCGATGAGGGCAGTTGACCATTAAGGATCGCAGACACCAGCATCTCCCGAATCTGAGATTGAATGCTGCTGTTCTGTGTTCGTTCAAAATGGAATAACGTGTCCCGCACTTGCTGGCCTCACGTAATCGGAAAAATTGGCACTATAGTGGAAACACCTCAGAGATTACGTTGTTTGAGCAATGTGGACAAGCCGTGCTCTGCCCTATGTTTGTTCAGGCAGAATTTGGCCCGTCCATAGAGATTAACATCAATAATATTTTTTTTCGCTGGGAGAATTTTCCAATGCAATATAGCGCCAACAATCTAGAGCATCACTGGATGCCATTTACGGCCAATCAAGCGTTCAAAAAAGACCCACGCATTATCGTCAAAGGCGAGGGCGTTTATTTTACTGATCACCACGGCCAGAAGATTATTGATGGCTCGTCTTCTCTATTTTGTTGCCCGCTGGGCCATGGCCGCAAAGACATTGCCGAAGCGGTATATCACCAACTTCTGGAAAATGACTATGCGTCACCGTTTGGCAGCGCCACGCCAGGAACATTTGAGCTCGCTCAGAAGGTGGCCCGGATTACGCCAGATCCCATCAATCATGTGTTTTTTGTAAACTCAGGTTCGGAATCGATCGACACGGCGTTGAAAATGGCGATGGCCTACCATCGTGCCCGGGGCGAGGGGCAACGTAGCCGATTTGTTTCACGGGAACGGGCCTATCACGGGGTGAACATCGGTGGTGTTAGCTTAAGCGGTATGGTCAAGAACCGCGAGACCTTCAGCGGTGTTATGCCCAATGTTGTTTGCATGCGTCATACGTGGGACGAAGACCAATTGTTCACCAGAGGACAACCCGAAGGCGGCAAAGAACTGGCAGACGATCTGCAACGGTTTTGCGAAACCTATGGCGGAACGACCATTGCTGCTGTTTTTGTTGAGCCGATTGCGGGGTCTACCGGTGTTTTGGTGCCGCCAAAGGGCTATCTAGAGCGACTACGCGAAATATGTGATGAGCATGGTATCTTATTGGTCTTTGATGAAGTGATTACCGGGTTTGGTCGTACTGGTTCCGCCTTTGCCTCTCAGGCCTTTGGCGTGACGCCGGACCTGATGACCATGGCCAAGGCCATAACCAACGGGGCGCAGCCGATGGGGGCGGTTGCCGTACGCGACGACATCTATAAAACTATCACTGAAGCCGCTCCCGAGAACGCCATTGAATTCTTCCATGGGTATACTTACTCAGGCCATCCGGCGGCCTGTGCGGCGGGGATTGCGGTTCAGGACATTTTCCAGAACGAAAATCTGTTTAAGCGCGCTGACGAACTTTCTGACTATTTTCTGGATGGTTTATTTAGCCTTAAGGACATTGATTGTGTCCGTGATATTCGCGGATTTGGATTGTTGGGCGCGATTGAACTTAAATCCAAAGGAGCCCCCGGTTTGCGTGGTGGTGCGGCCCAGGTGGCATTGTTCAAAAGGGGAATGCATGTGAAGTTCACCGGCGATTCTGGAATTGTCGCACCGCCGTTTATTTCAGAAAAAAGCCATGTCGATGAGATGATTGACAAGCTAAGGGCGATGTTAGGCGAAGCCTAACGCTAAAGTGATGGTGTGCAGACGGCACCTTCGGGTGCCGTCTGTGTTGGCGGTCGGATAATGCGTTTATAAATCCAACTCTTTCCAGCGATGACAAGCGACAGTGTGGTCTTCGGCGAGATGTTCCAGTTCAGGTTCTTGCTGCTTGCAGATGTCCAAGACGTATGGGCAGCGGGTATGGAACTTGCACCCCGGCGGGGGCGATGCGGGACTTGGAATTTCCCCTTCAAGCTTTTGCGCGGTGGAGACGTGGTCAGGGTCGAGCGAGGGAATGGCCGACATAAGGGCACGGGTGTAAGGATGTTTAGAATCTGAAAATAATTTCCGGGTTGGTGCTGATTCAACCAATCGGCCCAAATACATTACCGCGACCTGATCACAGATGTGGGCGACAACACTTAAATCATGGCTAATAAACAGATATGTCAGCCCCAATTCTTGCTGTAGTTCTTTCAGAAGGTTGAGGATGTCAGCCTGAATCGAAACATCGAGAGCGGCCACAGACTCATCAGCAACGACAAATTTAGGGGTTGAGACCAGGGCGCGGGCGATAGAAATGCGTTGGCGCTGACCACCTGAAAAGGCGTGGGGGAAGCGGCGAAGGTGTTCAAGGTTCAACCGGCACTTGGCGGCGATCTCACGAACTTTTTCATCGGTTTCCTCACGCGAACTGGTTAGCTGCATAACCTCTAGCGGCTCGGCGATAATGTCGCGTACGGTCATGCGGGGGCTGAGGGCCGCGTAAGGGTCTTGAAAAATTAACTGGGCCCGTTTGCGGTAATCTTTCAGCTCAGCCTTACTCAGATGCTCAAGATTATAGGAAACTTCGTCGTCGTTATATTCAACGTGACCATTTGATATCGGCACAGCATTTAAAAGGGCCCGTCCAAATGTTGTTTTTCCGGATCCAGATTCACCGACCAAGCCAAAAAAACTGCCGCGCGGAATATCTAGGGATATCCCCTCCACCGCCTGGACAAACAATTTGGGTCCGAAAAAATTTTTACCCAAAGGAAAGGAAACTGAAAGGTGATTGGTCGAAATTAAGGGGTGCTCGCTCATGCTACTCGTTCCCCCTGATCTTCCACAAGAAAGCATGATGCCGCATGGCCCGGTGAAACGGTTGATGATTTTGGTCGATCAACATCACATCGCCCGGCGATGGCCTGCGAACAGCGGGTGTGAAAAACACAGCCGTCAGGTCGCTCGAGCGGGCTCGGGATATCACCGGGTACGGGCGTTAGCTCCGCATCGAGATCTTCCAATTTGGGCAAGGCATTCAACAGGCCTTGCGTATAGGGATGGGCTGGATTGCGAATTACGTCCCTAACAGGCCCCTGTTCCACCAGCCGCCCCAAATACATGACGGCAACCTTATCTGCAGTTTGCGCGATTACGCCAAGGTCGTGGGTAATAAAGATGATGCCCATACCAAATTCAGCAATCAAATCTTTCATCAGGTCGAGAACCTGGGCCTGAATTGTAACATCGAGCGCCGTTGTTGGTTCATCTGCGATCAGCAGTTTCGGTTCGGTTGTCAGGGCCATGGCAATCATGGCCCGCTGGCGCATTCCTCCGGATAATTCAAAAGCGTATTGATCGAACCGTTTTGCCGCTTCCGAAATGCCCACCCGGTCCAGCATCTTGATGGAAATGTCTTTTGCCTCTTGCGGGGTAATATTTTTATGCAGTACGAGTTGCTCAACCATCTGATCGCCAATGGAGATCGCTGGGGCAAAACTGGCCATGGGTTCCTGGAAGATCATTGAGATGGCACCACCGCGAACGATTTGCATCTCGCGGGATGTTTTTAGAGACAGGATATCAATTTTCTGATCGTCCAAAGATAGCGTTATCTTACTCTGATCACCATAGACTGAATTTGATGGATTGAGCTGCATCAGCGCCTTAGCCGTGACGGATTTCCCAGAACCCGATTCACCGACAAGCCCCATAACCTCACCGGGATTGACGTTGAATGAAACGTCTTCGACAGCGGTAATCCGACCCTCATCTGTATCAAACTGTAAGGTCAAGTTTTGTACATCTAACAAGGTCATTTTTTGGAATCCGAATAAGGATCTGCCGCGTCGCGCAGACCATCCCCGACAAAAACAAACGCCAGCACCAATGCGACGAAAAAGATGACGGGAATGAAGTACCATTGGTAGTTAAGCAACACATCTGCCTTAGAAACATTCTGCATCAACGCACCGAGCGAATTCACAGGGTCTTTCAAGCCTAAGCCAATGAAACTCAGCGCCGTCTCTGAGCGTACGGCGTAGGGGAATGAGATCATCAGGTCGACGATGATGTAGCTGGTGAAACTCGGTAGCAAATGTTTGCGTATTATGTGGCTGGACGACGCGCCACACAGCTCAGCGGCAAGCACGTATTCCTGTGAGCGTTCCGTCAGCAGATGGGTACGGATACGTCGGGCCAAGGTCGGCCAGCCGACAAGGCCGAGGATGATCGAGATGAAGAAAAACCGAGTTTCGGAACTCCATTCAGGCGGAATAAAGGCCGCTAGTGCCATGAACAGCGGAATAGCCGGTACCGTCCGCACCGCATCGGTGATCATCTGTAAAACCGAGTCGATCCAGCCGCCGAAATATCCGGCCATACCACCAATCACCAAGGCGAGTATAAATGAAATGAAAACGCCGAGTGCGCCAACGGCCAAAGACGTATAGACAGCGTGCAAGGTTCTTGAGTAAATATCTTTGCCACTGGCGTCCGTGCCAAAGAGGTGGATGCCACCTTTATCAACGCCAAACAGATGGGTCTTAAAGTTTAACGCCTTGACCTCGAAATCCAGCGCTTCGCCCGGTAAATCCCAACTAAATTTTAACAGGCTGTACTCCCAGCCCTCAACGAAGAAGTAAACATAACGGCGCTTTTCGCGATTAATTGTTGTCACCCAACGGAAATTGGTTTTGATCGAGCGCTCGCGCTCGGATGAGTAAATGAACGGACGTGCGGAAAAACCGTTTTCGTCCCAGAATTTTGGAATTTGCGGGGCGCCGTTTTCGTAGTTTTTATCGCGTCCAGCGATTGTTGGGTCATAAGGCGACAGCGACGGCGCGAAGACGCCCATCAAAATCATCGCGATCAGCGCCCAGCCCGCGATCATTGCCGTGCGATCACTTTTAAAACGGGACCAAATCAATTGTCCTTGTGAAGCGGTAAAGTAGGCTTCTTTTAGCTTCTGGTCTGAAGCCTTCTGATTGCTATTGGAAATAGTAGTCATGACTTATCCCATGAGCCCCCGTCTGACACGAGGATCCATCAGCGCCAAAAGGATGTCGGTGACGAAATTGATGAACACGATGCTGGCGGTCAATAGGAAGATAATTGCTCCGGCCAATTGCTGATCATTTGAGCGGGCCAGAGCTTCAATCAGAAGCGCGCCTGATTCTGTTAACGTCAAGATGAGGGCGACAATCGGCAGTTCGTTAAAAATACGGTTAAGATCAAACCCGAGAGAATTGATAACCGGACCCAGGGCATGACGGGCCGGATAACGCCACAGCAGACGGCGTCCGGAAATACCCCGTGCGGCTGCCGCCGTCACATACAGCTTGCCGATCTCATCAAGCATCAGGGCACGAACGGTCTGTAGGGCAAAGGCTGTCGCCGACCATCCCAGAATGAAAATTGGCAGCCAAGCACGCGATAGAAAATCGCCAAATTTCGCCCACGACCAAGCGGCGTCGCGGAATTCCTTTGAAAACAGTCCGGTCAGGGAATCGCCAAACAAGACCGTGGAAATCAACATAATGATCAACGCCAGTAAAAAATTAGGCAGCGCTAAACCTAGGTAGCTGATGAAGCGTAAGGAATGATTGGTCAACGGGCTCTTCGATGTCGCCGACAGCATGCCTACGGGAACGGCAATCAGATACGCGACAATCAATGCCGTCATGCAGATCGCCAGACTAATCCAGAATTTATCCTTAAGGAGCTGATTGATATTGAGGCGCAGGATACAGCTATCCCCAAACTCGCCTTTTAAGAAAACATCGCCGACCCAACTACCCCATCGAATAATAAAAGGTCTGTCGAGGCCAAGGCGTCGTTCTTCGGCCTTGATGTCATCAATGGTAATTTGTGCGCCTTGGGTGTTTTTAAAGGCCAGATACCGTTCAGCACAGTTTCCTGGCACCATTTCCATCAGCGTGAAAACGATCAACGACACGGTCAGTAAGGTGATGAGTGCCATCGCCGCGCGCATAAACGTAAATTGTAGAAAACTCGCCATGGGAAATACCTAGGTGAACGATCAAGGACGCGAATGAATGTATTTTAGTCGCTTTGGGCGATGGTGGGACCGGGCAACAAATTTATCGCCCGGTCCCGACACCTGCCTGGTTTTACAGACTGGTCCTATTCGTCGAGGTACCACTGCCATGCCCGGTAAGGGTATGTCCGATAGTATTCGTAAGAGGCTGTTTTGAAGTCGGTGAAATTCTTCAAAACGTTTCGGTGGTAAATCGGGTCAGAAGACTGAACTGTACCGATGAACAGCAGGTTGCCAACCATGTTTTCAACCAACCGCGCACCGATTTTGTCGGATTCTGGTGTGCCGGATGGGGTCGACTGGAAGGCGTTGATGTCAGCAATCAACTGGTCAACATAGGCCGGTGGTTTGACACCGCTGGCACCCTTTGAATCAATGTATTCGGCCCACAGCATTCCGACGCGGTGCGCAAAATAATTTTCAAACGGTGGCACCCAAAGCTCGTTATTGCCAAGGATAATACCCATCGGCTGACCTTTTTCCCACATGCCGACATCAAGTTTGTTGGACGACTGCGCCGAACGATACTCATCCGGTGTAACCTCTTTGATTGTCGTTTGCACGCCGACGTTGGACCAGTATTGACCAACAAGTTCAACGACCTGACCGGCGATGCCCTGCGTCGCAAATTGCATGTTCAACACAATTTTTTTGCCGCTTGGTAAATCACGGAAACCGTCGCCGTCTTTATCAACCATACCAACGGCGTCGAGTAGCGCCTTGGCGCCACTGACATCGTACTCGGTCGCAAACGTTTTCCATTTGGGATCAACAAACGACGGTGCCGGGGAGAAGCCCATGTATTGCTGAGGCGTACCTTGACCAAAGTACGCAACTTCATTGAGTTCCTTGCGGTTGATGGCAATCGACATCGCTTTGCGGAACCGGAAATCGCCAAACAATTTACGCTTTTCAGGATCAGCGGAGGTTACGTTGAATGAGAACGCATGGATGGCAACCTTCGGCTTCAAATCAACAGTATAGTTTCCCTTCTTCTGGTTTTCGAGCAGAAGTGGAGCGTCTGACAACTGAAGAGACTGGGTTTTGTAGTCAACTTCACCATTGACGAGTTTCAGGAGACGGACCTGATTGTCGTTGGCGTAGACTTCATCTTGTTCGCTGATATAGGGCAACTGGTTGCCAGCCGTATCAACGATGAAGAAATACGGATTGGCGACATAGTGACGGCCTTCGGTCGTGTCGCTGACCGTAATGTGGCTTTCCAGTGTGGGCACCACGCTTGCCGGTAATTTTGCCACTTTGTCGGGGCTATTGAGCAACGGTGAGGGCGTGTCGGTCCAATCGGAATTGCCGAAATAAGCCTTGATCACGGCCAGACCATTTTCAAAACCAGCGGCTTTTGCCAGCTTGTCTGCATCGGGGTTGATGTCGGGGTGAAATCTCCCGAGGAAGTGTTTCGGTTGGAAACCTTGGGCGAACGAGGTCGCAAAGTGGGCAACCAGACCAGGTTTCGGTGCGGGCAGATTGAAGCGAACCGTCTGCGGGTCAATGACGTCGACCGTCATACGTTTGCCGCCAACCAGGACGTAATCCTTCGGTTTTTCAATAACCTTTGAATCAAGGGCCAAATTATCATACCAAAATTTAACATCTTCAGCCGTAAACGGCGCGCCATCGGACCATTTGTGGCCTTTACGCAGTTTGAAAGTCAGCTTGGTAAAGTCTTTATTCCATGACCAGCTTTTGGCGACCATGGGAACGATGGTCTGAAGATCGTCAGAATAGCGCACCAGATTAACGTGGCGAACGGACAAAAAGTCGGAGGTGCCAGCTTCAGTCGCATTCGACAACACATCAAGTGTGCCGCCATATTTACCAATTTTATCGTACGGTGCGACGACCAATGGCTCTTGCGGAAGGCGTTCAGAAAGAGGAGGCAATTTTGGATTGCCACCGATCTTTGAATTCAGGGCCGCCATCGCGGGGTTTCCTGAAAAGCTCATCTTGCAATTGGCGGCTTTCTCGAATTCAGCCAAGTCATATTGTTGGCGAAAGGCCCCGGCCTTAACACCTTTCATGTCAGCAACCGTAACGGCTGGACATCCGGCGGCTTGCGCGGCCGTCGATGTGAGGCCTAGGCCCGCAAAGACAGCAACAAGTGCGCCTGCCTGAACGCTTTTTCGGCTTCTAAATAACATTATAAAACTCCCTAGTGTGGTAATGATCGAGGTGCATTCTTGATCAAAAAAACGTTAGTGCCGACCTGCGACGACACTTTGGTTTTGATAGAACCCCATAACCCTGAAACAGATTGCCTTGTTATTGACAACTTCGTTGGTGAAAGTATGGGGCTGAATTCCATCGTACGTCAACGGTATATCAATCTCCTTTTTGTACAATGGTGAAATTCAGCCGACATATTTATTTCATAAATGGTTCAGGAAAACGGCGCAGGAGCGTAGGGCCAAAATGCAGAAAATAATGAGTCCAAACTTCTAACTTCAAGACGATTATAACCGGTCTCGGTATTGAGAGCGCCGCGGGAGCTATGCTTTAGGGCATTCGAGGTATAAAGGCGTCCGCCTGTCGTTCCCCATTCAGTTGACGCCGACTATGCCCGTATATCGGCAAGAAAGGTTTCGACCTGGTTGCGCAGCATCTCGGCCTGCTGAGATAATTCATTTGCGGCGGCGCTGATTTGATTTGACGCCATTCCGGTTTCAGAGGCGGCGTGTGAAACGGTGGCGATATTGGTTGAGACCTTTTTGGTGGCCTCAGCTGTCTCTTCGACGTTTCGGGCGATCTGCCGGGTTGCGCTATCTTGATCTTCGACAGCAGAGGCGACAGTCGATGCCACGTCATTGATTTGACTAATCGTCTCGCTAATTGTGCCGATGGCGGTTACGGCCTCTTGTGTCGCGACCTGGATACCTGAAATCTGTGCGCCAATTTCCTCGGTTGCTCGGGCCGTCTGATTGGCCAGATTTTTGACTTCCGATGCGACCACCGCGAACCCTTTGCCCGCGTCACCAGCGCGCGCCGCCTCAATGGTGGCATTGAGGGCCAATAGATTTGTCTGCTCAGCGATATCGGTGATCAGCGCCACCACTTCGCCAATCTTGCTCGCCGCCTGGGCCAGGCCAAGAACCTTGGTATTGGTCAATTTGGCCTGGGTCACCGCACTTGAGGCTATCTGCGAGGTTTTAGCCACTTGACCGCCAATTTGGGTGATCGATTTTAACAGGTCGTTGGCTGCGGTGGCGACGGCGTCAACGTTGCTTGCGGCGCGCGCAGAGGCAGCCGCCGCTTCGGAACCCTGGCGTGTCGTCTCCTCTGCGGTCACGCTCATTGCTGCAGAGGACGATTGTAGCTGCGTCGCGGTTGCCGCCACTGATTTCACCGCATCAGCAGTCGTCGTGTCGAAAGTTTGGCACATGTCCTCAATACGGGCGGCGCGTGTCGCTCGGGCTTCAGTGCCACGCTGCTGTTCGTCGGCGAGACGGTCGGCTTCGATTTTGTTGGCTTTGAATATCTCAAGAGCGCTGGCAATCTCAGCAATTTCGCTGATCTGGCTGTCTGTCGGGATTTCGACGTCGGTGTCACCAACGCCAAGGCGATTTACGGCCACGGTGATTTTTACAAATGGCCGCATGACGGCGCGAATAACAACGCCCGTAAATATAATCATCAACAATAAGCCGCCAATCAGCACACCAACAATACTGGTGAGTGCCATGTTGGTAATCGACGATGCGGTCTCCTGATTATTGGCAACAATGTCCGTCATCAACTTGCGCGCGGCATCCATCTTTCCTTCCAGGGTGCTGAAGCTGTGAAGAAAAACGTCGTATTTTTTGGACCCGAGCTCAGGGTCATCGAGTGCGACCGTGACTTGCCGTTGCGTGGCGCTGATTAATTCCTCAATGAGCGGCGTCAGTTCGGTAAGTGAAGCCCGCACCTGCGGGACCAAGGGCAGCGCCATGTTCTGTTTGAAACTGGCATGTAGTTTATCCAAGTCCCGCTGGACGTCTTCTTTGATACCTTTTTTTAGAGCTGGGTCGTTCAGGCTGGCGGCCCGCAGGGCGCGCAACGCGTCCGCCCGCAAGGCATCCATCCGCCCGTCCACCTGGGTGTGAAACAGCAAGGCTGTGGTGCTCGTTCTCGCTTCATCTTTATAAGCCACCACGTAATGGATCGCCATATAACTGATGCCGCTCAACAGCAGGGCAATTAGCACATTTACGATGCCAATCGAGATCAGTCGTTGTCGGATTGATGATGTTTTGTTGAAGGGGGGCGTCATGCTGTATTTCTCTTTAATCGGTTGCGGACACGAAGATGGGTTATGACTGGAGATCATGACGGATTGACGCTTACGAGGAGTCGTCACGAACTATACAATTTTGTAAGGAACCGAGGGGTGGTGTTGGGGGCAGGCGTGCTTGCGGTGACGAGCAGGCACAAAAATCACTTCAACATGCTCGATTGGTATGCAGAAATTGTGGTGCCAAAACCCGGGAATTTGTAGCGCCACGTTATGGGCGATTGAATTGCAATTGATAGGATACGCGGCAAGAATCGGGGAGTTGCCCAGCATTTAGGAGGACGAGATATGATGAATTGCCAGAATGCGCCGTTTCTTTCTTTGCTTGCCGCCGATTATATTGCAATTTGGCGCACGTAATTTTCAGACGTGGATACGCACTAAAACGAGGAGGCAGGTAATGACACAAGAATTGACACATTTTATTGATGGGGTCCGGGTCAAAGGCACCAGCGGACGGTTCGCCGATGTTTTTAATCCGGCAACGGGTGAGGTGACCAAACAAGCACCATTGGCCAGCGTCGGTGAAGTGCAAAAAGCCATTGCCTCGTCCGCTGCGGCCCTCCCGGGATGGTCAGCTACGCCGCCAGCCAAACGGGCGCAGGTGATGTTTAAATTCCGCGATCTGCTGCACAAACATATGGATGAGCTGGCAGAAATGCTGTCGAACGAGCACGGCAAAACCCTGGACGATGCCAAGGGCTCGGTCACCCGCGGGCTTGAGGTCGTTGAATTTGCCTGCGGCATTCCGCATCTTCTGAAGGGTGATTATTCGGCTTCCGTCTCTGGCGGTGTTGACAGTTTTAATACCCGCCAACCGGTTGGCGTTTGCGCCGGTATTACCCCGTTTAATTTTCCAGCCATGGTGCCCATGTGGATGTTCCCGATGGCCCTTGCCTGCGGTAATACCTTCATCCTTAAACCGTCCGAGCGCGATCCGTCGTGTGGCTTGCGCCTGGCTGAATTGATGTTCGAAGCGGGCTTGCCAAAAGGCTGTCTGAACGTCGTCAATGGCGATAAAGAGGCCGTCGATGCACTTCTTACTGACCCGGCTGTTGGTGCCATCAGTTTTGTCGGATCAACGGCAATCGGTCGTTATATTTATGAGACGGGGTCGGCCAATGGTAAACGTGTTCAGGCCCTTTGTGGGGCCAAAAACCACATGGTGATTATGCCTGATGCGGATATGGATCAAGCGGTTGACGCGACCATCGGTGCCGCTTATGGGTCAGCGGGTGAACGCTGCATGGCGATCTCGGTTGCTGTCGCCGTCGGTGATGACGCGGCGGACGCATTTGTCAAAAAGTTGGCGCCGCGTGTGCAAAGCCTAAACATTGGTCCCTATACGGACGACGCGGCTGAGATGGGTCCGGTCATCACGCGCGAGTCAAAGCAGCGGATTGAACGGTATATCGATGAAGGCGTGGCCGACGGTGCCGAGTTGGTGGTTGATGGGCGCGGTGTCAGCCTCCAGGGTTATGAAAATGGATTTTTTGTCGGCGGGACGTTGTTTGATCGTGTCACCACGGACATGTCTATTTACCGTGATGAAATATTTGGGCCGGTGCTGGTCGTTGTTCGTGCTAAAAATTATGATGAAGCCAAACAGATGGTCATCGATCATGAATACGGCAATGGTGCGGCGATCTTTACCCGTGACGGTGATACGGCACGGAATTTCACTCAGGACGTAAATATCGGCATGGTCGGTGTCAATGTGCCGATCCCAGTGCCTGTTGCCTATCATAGTTTCGGCGGTTGGAAAGCGTCATTGTTTGGTGACCATTCCATTCACGGTATGGAAGGCATTCGTTTCTATACCAAGCTGAAAACCGTCACCACCCGCTGGCCTTCTGGGATAAAGGAAGGGGCAGTGTTTAATTTCCACAGCGGATCAGACACCTGACATCTCAAGGAAAAGTGTAATTCTACGACTGCAGCCACGCCCTGAGTGCAGATGTCGTCAGGTCGGGCCTTTCAAGCGGCGTTAGGTGGCCGCAGTCATCAATGACAACAAGTTTGGCCGATGGAATTGCTGCGGCCATCTCTTCATGCAGGTCGCGCGGCGTCAGCGCGTCTTGGTCGCCACACATGACCAGCGTTGAACAGCGGATTGATGGCAACACGCTGCGCGCATCGGTCCGAGACATAATCGCCCGTTGCTGACGCAAAAATGCGGCTTCGCCGACGTTATGTGCTGACGTTTGAATGGTGGCGAAACAACTGCCTTCGTTCAAACGGCTAGTACACCCCAGCGTAAGTTCAGACACCTATAAGCCTGCGACCAGAGGTTTTCCTTTATAGGTCCACCGAAAAGGTTTTGCCATGGTTCGGTTGAAGTAATCGATAAAGGCTTTGATTTTTC